>Ga0207705_10000502_pt1 | contig 33234 bp, 22 predicted proteins | sample KBSC13metaG_FD_184314 | JGI IMG/M metagenome (GOLD analysis project Ga0207705, IMG submission 184314) | Corn rhizosphere microbial communities from Kellogg Biological Station, Michigan, USA - KBS C1-3 metaG (SPAdes) (version 2) | ecosystem: Host-associated > Plants > Roots > Rhizosphere > Soil ... | reverse complement strand
CGCGGGCCGCGATCAAGGGGCCCGCATCGCCGCTCTACGTCAAATCACTCGAGCGACGACTGGCGTCCCGCGCCGCGCGACTTGAAATGGTAAATGCCGACCACGATGGCCATGGCCGCCAGGATGGCCAGCGACGCCGAGATACGATTTAGATTGAGCCCACCTTCCGCGATCGGCTTGGTCAGCGTGTCGCCCAGCGTGGCACCGAGCGGACGCGTCAGGATGTACGCCGCCCAGAACAGTACCCCGACAGGTATACGGCGCCCCAAACGCCATACCAACGCGACAACGACGAGCAGCCCGGCAAATACGAGCGCGCCGCGCTCGAAGCCGAGCCCCGCGCTATCGGCGGCGAAATCGCCGAGTGCGGTGCCGAGCGTGTTCGAAACCAAAATCGTGACCCAATAGAACACCTCGTCGCGCGGCCGCACGATGCGGTCGTATTCGATGCGGCCAGCGACGGTGCGCCATACCGCGAGCACGACCAACACGCCGAGCAGCAACAGCGCCGACGACCATACATACCCGAGGCCGGCGGTTCGGTCGAGGAAATCGGATGTCGTCGTGCCGACCGTCGTCGTAGCAATGACGACCGCCCAATACGTCGCGGGATGATAGCTGTGCGAACGGACCTGGATCGCGAGCGTGACGACAAAAAATGCCAGAAAAACCAGTGTCGCAACGGCATAGCCGAGCTGCAAGGTCATCGAAAGCGCGTCACCGCCCGTCTCCCCCACCGTGGTCGCCAAGATTTTGACGAGCCAAAACACGGCCGTAGCCTCGGGCACCTTGCTGAGCCAGGTATCTTGATCCTGATTCGCGCCTATTGCGGTGCGGACAGTCATGCTTCGTTCTCCTATATCGATTTGGATCCGGGACATAGGGCTCGATCCCTACGAAAGTGCCGCATTATCGCCAAGCTTGCTTAAGGCCAGCTTATTAGCATCGCTTGCGCCCGAACGTATCGGCGCCCCACTCCGGTGGCACTTTTTCGGCCATTACCGTGTGCGGGACGGTCGCGTCGCCATCGAAGCGGCGACGCGTTACCATGTCGCGCGTATCGACGAGGGCCGCGCATTCGCTCGCGCGGCAGCCACCGCGCGTAGCGCGTGCAGCACCGATGCACGCATGCGCTCACGTGCGAAAACTGACGGAGACTGGCCGATGAAAAAAGAAACGCCAACCACCCCGCTGACCGAAGCGCCTGAGACGAACGGACCCGATCAACCCGAAAACCCCGAACGACGCCGCCTGCTCGGCGGCCTCGCAGCCGTGGGGATGGGGTTGGCACTGCCCGGATGCGCGAGCAGCGTCGGCAGCACGGCGCAGCACTATCGCGCGATCGCGCGAACCGCGGCGGACGACCGATTCGATGCCGCATTGCGCGCCCGGGTGCGTCACATCGTTGTCATCTACGCGGAGAATCGCAGCTTTGCGAATCTCTACGGCCAGTTCCCCGGCGTGCAACATTCGATCGACGCGGCGTTGGCGCAAGCGCCTGCGCAACTGGACCGCGACGGCAAGACGGTATTGCCGTACTTGCCGAAAATCTGGGGCGGCCTCGTGCCGCAAGCGCAGCAGGTGGGAATGACGCGCTACATGATCGGCCAAGAGGACATCACGCACTTGCCGAACCGGCCCTTCGTCGTGTCCGATGCACGCGGCCGTCCCCTGCCCAATGCGGTCATCACGCGCGACCTGATCCACCGGTTCTACCAAAATCAGATGCAGATCAACGGCGGGCGCAACGATCAGTTCGTTGCGTGGGCCGATTCAGGCGGCCTCGTCATGGGCCACTACCGCAATTCGCCGCAGACGCTCAAGCTATGGAATCTCGCCCAGCAATACACGCTATGCGACAACTTCTTCATGGCCGCGTTCGGCGGATCGTGGCTCAATCACATCTTCTTGATCTCCGCGCAGGCGCCGTTTTATCCGAACATCGCAACGAGCCCCGCTAAGGATCTCGTATCCGTGCTCGAAGGGGACGACCCACTCGGCACGCGGCTCAAGGTCGCGCCCGGCAGCAAGCCCTCGGCGCTCGATGCGCCGCCGAAGTTCGTGCGCGACGGCCTATTCACGCCCGACGGTTACGCTGTCAATACGATGGCCCCGCCGTATCAACCGAGCTTCGTCGCACCCGCGCCCGATGGCGATCGACGCCTCGCCGATCCGGCCAATCTGCGCGTGATGCCGCCGCAGACCTATGCGACGATCGGCGATCGCCTCTCGGCAAAAGGCGTGGACTGGGCCTGGTACAGCGGCGCTTGGCAATACGCGCTCGAGCATCGCGACACCGGTGCGTCGCCCGATTTCCAATACCACCATCAACCGTTCAACTACTTCGCCAACTATGCGCCGGGCACTGCCGCACGGCAGCAGTACCTACGCGATGCGGGGATGGGCAACGATGCGTCGACGAACCGCTTCATCGCCGACGTGGATGCGGGCCGGCTGCCCGCCGTCGCGTTCTACAAGCCGCAGGGCGACCTCAACATGCATGCGGGCTATGCCGATATCGCCTCGGGCGACCGCCACATCGCGAACGTCATCGATCATATTCGCAACGGCCCGCAATGGTCCGACACGGTCATCATCATGACGCACGACGAGAACGGCGGCTGGTGGGACCCGGCCGCGCCGCCGGCAGGCGACCGCTGGGGCCCGGGATCACGCATTCCCGCACTCGTAATCGCGCCATTCGCGAAGAAGGGCTATGTCGACCATACGTTCTACGACACGAACTCGATTCTGCGTTTCATCGATCGCGTTCATGCCCTTGCGCCACTCGACGGCGTCGCCGCACGCAACCGCGCGTTTGCGGAACGAGGCGAAATGCCGCCCGGTGATTTGACCGGTGCGCTCGATATCGGCTGACGGATGCACGCCGGCGCCGCTTGCGTGAGGGTGCCGGCCGGAAAGTCGGTCGGCCAATACGGTTCGTTGGCTGCCTGCCGGACCGTGAATCGGTAACGGCACCCTCCCGCTGCTATTCGCCGATCAGATGCATCACGATTTCACGCGTGTGCGGCCGGTGGCGATGCTCGAACACATAGATGCCCTGCCACGTGCCCAGTACGAGTGCCCGGCGCTCGACCGGGATCGACAGTTGCACTTGCGTCAGGGCCGCGCGCAAGTGTGCGGGCATATCGTCCGGACCTTCCGTATCATGTTCGTAGCGCGTTTCGTCCTCGGGCGCGAGGGTGGCGAAGTAGCGTTCGATGTCGCGCTGAACCGATGGATCGGCATTCTCCTGGACCAGCAGCGATGCCGACGTGTGCCGGCAAAACAGCGTCAGAAGGCCCAAATCGATCGCTCGGCGCGCCACGAAATCGCGCACCGAAGCCGTGATCTCGACGAGCCCGGGTCCGCGTACGTCGATTCGTAGATGTTCGAGCGCTTGGCGCATCGGTTCTCCTTGTCGAACAGTGGGGCACCGTTTAGCCCCGATGAAAAACGACAAGCATAGGCCGTGCACGCGGCCTCTGTCATCGCCCAAGCGCCGACCGATTAGCGCGCCATGTCATAATCGCCGCCGGATTCACTCTCTTATCGCTCTCTTATTCCACCCTTGAAAGACATCAGTGTCACGCTCGAGCGCCTAGCCGATTTCGACGAGATCGTCGACGTCCGCACGCCGCTCGAATTCGCCGAAGACCATATGCCGGGCGCCATCAACGCGCCGGTGCTCAGCAACGAGGAACGGGTCATCGTCGGCACGCTCTACGTGCAAGGCTCGGCATTCGAAGCCACGCGCGTGGGCGCGGCCATGGTCGCGCGCAACATTGCACAGCACTTGGAGACGACCTTCGCCGATCGTCCCCGCGGCTGGCGTCCGCTCGTCTACTGCTGGCGCGGCGGCAAGCGCTCGGAATCGTTGGCCGTTTGGCTCAATCTCATGGGCTGGCAGGCGCGCCGCCTCGAGGGCGGCTACAAGGTTTATCGGCGCTCCGTCATCGATACGTTAGCGGCGCTCCCGCAGCGGTTCGATTACATCGTGTTGACCGGCTCGACGGGCAGCGGCAAGACACGGCTGCTTCGCGCGCTTGGCCGCGCGGGCGCGCAAACACTCGATCTCGAAGGATTGGCGGCCCATCGGGGCTCGCTGCTCGGCGCGATCAAGGACGAACCGCAGCCTTCGCAGAAGGCGTTCGACACGGCGCTCGTGCGTGCGCTGCAAGGCTTCGCGCCCGAGCGGCCGGTTTTTGTCGAAGCGGAAAGCCGCATGATCGGCCGCGTAAACTTGCCCGACGGTTTACTCAGCGCGATGCATCGATCGCGCTGCGTCTCGGTCCAAGCGCCACGCGACGAACGCATTGCGTTCTTACTCGACGACTATGCGAACTTATTCGAAGCACCGGATACGTTCAAGGCGCAGTTGAGGAAATTGATCGGGCTGCATAGCCGCGAGCGTGTCGAAAACTGGTGCCGGCTCGTCGACGAAAACGCGCGCGCCGCGTTGTTTAGCGAACTCATCGAGTTGCATTACGATCCGGCCTACACCCGCAGCAGCACAGGGCACTTTACGGAACTCCCGCATGCGACGCCGTTCGATCTGCGCCCGAACGATGTCGACATCGATGCGCAAGCGCGCGCGCTGCTCGATCTTTTGCAGTTGTAATGTCGCGATCGAGCGGCGCTAGCCAGTCGGGCGCCGCGGCGGGCTAGCGCGCAACGCCAGGCGCCGGCGGCCGGGCCGGGCCGCCGGCAGGCCGTCTTCTCAATGCACCGCGTCGCGCACGCGGAACGTCCCGACGACGTCGGCGAGCAACCGCGCCTGCTCTTGCATCGACTGCGCGGCGCCTGCCGCTTGCTCGACCATCGCCGCGTTCTGCTGCGTCGTCTGGTCCATCTGCGCGATGGCGATGTTCACTTGCTCGATGCCGTGGCTTTGTTCTTCCGATGCCGCGGAAATTTCGCTGATGATATCGGTCACGCGCTTGACCGAATGCACGAGAGACTGCATTTTGCTGCCCGCGCTTTCAACGAGTGTTTTGCCGTTCTCGACGCTGCCGACGGATTCCTCGATCAGCCCCTTGATTTCCTTTGCCGCGTCCGAACTGCGGCGGGCAAGATTGCGCACTTCGCCCGCGACAACCGCAAACCCGCGGCCTTGTTCGCCCGCGCGAGCGGCTTCGACGGCCGCGTTCAGCGCGAGGATATTGGTCTGGAAGGCGATGCCTTCGATAACGGAGATGATGTCGACTACCCGCGCCGAACTCGACGCGATATTTTGCATCGTCGCCACCACCTGCTGCACGGCTTCGCCGCCTTCCCCCGCAATGCGCGATGTCTCGGCCGCCATCTGATTCGCTTGGCGGGCATTGTCCGCATTCTGTTTGACGGTTGCCGTGAGCTGTTCCATGCTCGAGGCCGTCTCGCCAAGCGACGCCGCCTGCTCCTCGGTGCGCGAGGACAGGTCCAAATTGCCGGCAGCGATTTGCTGCGCCGCATCCTTGATCGTCTCGGTGCCGCCATGGATGCGCTGCATCGTCTCGGCCAAGCGATGCTGCATGCGCTGCATCGCGAACACCATGCTGCCGCGGTCGCCCTCGCGTACCTGGACGTCGTGCGTCAAGTCGCCCTCGGCAATCGTTTCGGCCACTGCCGCCGCATAAGCGGGTTCGCCGCCTAGGCTACGCTTCACGTTGCGGATGATCATGAACAGCACCGCGGAGCCAATGCCGCCGATCACGAGGACCGTCAGCAAATAGCTCAGCAAACGGACGCGAAAGGCCGCGTTGATGTCGTCGATGTAGACACCGGACGCGATATACCAGTCCCAAGGCTCGAAACGTCTCACGTACGAAATCTTCGGTACTTCGGTCGATTTACCCGGAAGCCGCGCCATGTAATCGACGAAGCCCGACCCGTTTGCACGTGCCACCTTCAGCAACTCGACGAACAAGTACTTGCCGTTGACGTCCTTGTAGTGGCTTTGGTCTTTGTTCACCAGATCAGGCAGAACCGGATGCATGATGACGACTGTGTTCGCGTCCGTGATGAACAAATAGCCCTTGCCGGGATATCGCATCGCAGCCAGTTGCGCCATGGCGCGGTGCTTAGCTTCATCCTCCGAGATTTCATGGCGTTCGGCCATCTTCTGAAACTGCGCCACTACGCTCGCGCCCGCCTCCACGATATTGCGGATGGCCGCCTGGCGGCCTGCCAACATCGTCGCGCGCGTCTGCAGCGCTGCGAAACCGCCGAAAAATAACAAGCCGAGCCACATCACCAGCAAGGCCAATCCCAATTTCTTACCGAGCGTCAAACGATCCACATTTACCTCTCAGGCCAATCGGGCGCCCGCCGATTGGCGATGCGCCCGCTATGACATCAACGAATACTTCCTCGTTGATTAACGGCGTCGGCTCGCGGTTCTACAGGGGGGTTAGTCCGGAGTGCCGGCCTTTTTTCTCGACGAAAGTAGGGGTAATCCCTGCTGAGCAGAAATGCGGCGGTCGATTTTGCGGCTTGCGGATGCCCCGCCGCTGCCGCTGAGCAAGTGCGGGCAGGCGCCGGCCTACGGATCGGTTAGCCTTGAACCTCACGACTGCCGCGACGCATGGGAAGACATGGGGAATTCCGACGATTCGACAATGCAGCAGGCCGCGCGAAAGTCGCGCGATCCCGTTGACCCCGCCGACAAGATCCGGGCTTATGCGCGCATGAAAGGGCTCGCCACGGCCCTGCTGGCCGCGATGGCCGGGCTCTACCTGCTCGCCCGCTTCTACGAGCCGCGATATCCCGCGCTAGGATTCGTGCGGGCGCTGGCCGAAGCGGCGATGGTGGGCGGCATCGCCGATTGGTTCGCCGTGACGGCGTTGTTCCGTCACCCCCTTCGTTTGCCGTTGCCGCATACGGCGATCATCCCGCGCAATAAGGATCGCATCGGCGAAAACCTGGCCCTATTCGTCGAAAGCAACTTTCTCGCGCCAGAGATCATTGCCGGCAAGCTTGAACGGATCGACTTCACGACACAATTCGCGCAGTGGCTAGGCACCCCCGCGCGCAGCAGGCAGATCGCCCAATGGGTCCTCGATACCTTGCCGAGCCTGCTCGCCACGATCGACGACGAAGACGTGCGGCGCTTCATCCATGACGCGCTCGCCCAGCGCGTACGCGAGATCGACACGCCTCGCCTTGTAGGCACGATCGCGAAAACGCTGCTCGAAGATAATCGACACGAGGCCGTCGTGACCGAATTGCTCGAGCAGTTGGCCCTTCTGTTCGAAGCGCACAAGCCCTCGATCCGCCAACGCGTGCGGGAAAGTACGGCATGGATTTGGAAAAAGCTGTCGCTGGACGAGCGGGTGTCCGATAACCTCATCGCCGTCGTGGATGAGACCCTCAAAGCGCTCAGCGAAAACCCGGATCACGCATGGCGTCGCGGCTTCGACGATGCGATCCGCAAGTTCGTAGTTCAATTGGAAACGTCGCCCGATTACCTCGCCAAATGGGAAGCGCTCAAAGAGCAGTTTCTCGCTCACCCGGCGCTAAAGGAATACTTAACGACGGTCTGGAACGACATTAAAGCGAGTATCGAACGCGACGCCGTTGCCCCCCGTTCTAGCATCGGTGTCCGTATCGAAAAAGCGATCGCCGGCATCGCTAGCGGTCTGCAGAACGATAATGCGATGCGCGAGCGGCTCAACGCGTGGCTGCGCGAAACGATGCTTGCAATCATCGATGCTCAGCGGCATTCAATCGCACGGCTTATTTCCGATACGGTTCGCCATTGGGATGCCGACACCGTCACCCAAAAAATCGAACTCGAAGTGGGCCGCGACTTGCAATTCGTCCGCATCAACGGCACGGTCATCGGCGGAATCGTCGGCCTTGCGCTCCATACGCTTGACGTTCTCTTGTTCTGACGGTCCGATGCACTGCGGTGCGCGCCAATCCGGCACGGCACGTCGGGTGGCGCCGGCATGGGGTCCCACCGGGGTTTTCACTACGCTGATTTTTTTTCGATTTTTTTCCTGTGCATAAAGCACAGGCCGGATCACAGGCGCGCAGTGTCGAGTGAGTTTTTTTTCTTGCCGCGTAAAAGCCTCAAAGCTACGCTTGATCGCGCATCGATAAAAGTACGCTGCCCCTCATCCACCACGTAGTCGTGCGGCGAGACCAATTGTTCCGGCAAGCAGAATCGGAACCGCAAGCGACGGGATTGGCGCGCAAGCCATACGCACGCCGGCCCGCAAGCGTCGGCACGTCCCGCCATGCCTGAGCATGGCCTCACGCGCCGCGTGTCGCGATCACTGTGGCAGACACGTTCATGGGTTTCGATGGATAGCCCATCGTCGTTTTCGAGCGCCGGTCAATCGTGTCTGCCCGGCTGATCGTGCATTCACTCAATTGAACATCGACTCTTAAAGGCAAAGGCGACATGTTGCATAACATGAGTTCACGTTTTCTCGCGCTCGGCGCCGTGATGGCGTTGGCAGGTTGCGGTGGAGGGGGCGGCGACGATTCCGCTTCCGTCGGTTCGGGCAGTAGCGCGAGCGGCGGCGCCTCCGGACCTACGCTCGCGGCCGCCACGGCCGTCATCGACGGAGCCGCGCTAGGCACCGCGAACTGGCAATCGGGCTCCACTTCCACGGGCGGTCACGGACAAGCGGTCAGCAGCCTGAACTGCGCCGCGGCGGGCAACAGTTACAACTATACGCATCTGTCGATTTACATGAATGGGACGCAGGTGGCGGTGCCGGCGAACATCGGCACGGTCGCGCCCACCTTAGCCGCCCCGACGGGTTGCGTGTATCCGTTAAATACGGTGGACGAGACCGGCAAGATTCGGATGGACACCACGAGCAACACGTCCTACACACTCGGTCAATTTTTCGCGATTTGGGGCGAGCCGCTCAGCGCGACCAACGTGGCGGGGCTGCAAGCCTCCTCGGTCACGGCCTACGTCAACGACGGCGGCACGCTGTCGAAATACACGGGAGATCTATCCGGTCTCGTTCTCCCGCCCCATGGCGAAGTGACGCTCGTCCTCGGCACGCCGCTCTCGCAGATCCCCACCTATACGTGGACGGATCCGCCGCCGTTCGATCCGCATCCCGTCACGCTGAGCTTCGGCGGCGTCGTGGGCGCCGCGCATTGGCCCGATGGCAATACGGCGTCGGGCGGCACCGGCGCGGATGTAGACGGCTTGACCTGCTCGCCCACCATGGCGGTGAACTACCACGTCCATGCGCACCTCGCGATCATCTACAACGGCCAGTGGCTAGCGTTGCCGCAAGGCATCGGCATCACCGCCTCGTGCGACTATGAAATGCACACCCACGATAAAACCGGCATCATCCATATCGAATCGCCCAGCGTGAAAAACTACACGCTCGGCAATTTCTTCGATATCTGGGGCGAGCCGCTGACGAGTACGAACGTGGCCGGATTGACGGGCAACATCGTGGCGTACATCAACGATAACGGCGAAGCGCGCCGCTACATGGGCGACCTGCGCAACCTTGCGTTGATCTCCCATCGCGACGTCACCCTACAGATCGGCACGCCGGCGGTGAGCACGCTCGCTACCTACTCGTGGTATGAGCCGCAATAAGCGAATGCGGTAAGCCAACCTGCTTGGGCACGATCGCGGCCGGCCAAGCGCCTCTTCGAACCGGACGTTTGGCTGGGTTTGGCTGGCTGTTTCTTTGAACGAGCCCTGCAGGTTAACGAGCGCGATGTGAGCGCGCCGCCTGTGTGCCGGAAGCGGCCGACGGCGCGCGGGCGATCGCGCCGCGCACTTCGAAACGAACCGTATCGACGCTCGTGCCGCGCGCATCGACGAGTTCGAGCACGTGGCGCCCCGGCCAAGGCAGCCAAAGCAGGCGCTCGGCATGCCCGAGCGGCTTGCCGTCCAAATGCCAGACGCTGCGCGTCGACGAGCCGCTCACCCGCTCGAACATGATCCGTTGGCGGGCTGCGGGGATGTCAGGGTCGAGCGCGAAAAGCGTGCCGTCGGTGGGCGCGCCGATGCGCGGCGCTCCGCTTTCGCCACGCTCGCTATTTTCCGATCGAGCCGACGCCTTGACCGCCGCCGCAGCGGTGCCCCCTGCATCGGCGGCCAGTCCCACCGTCGCGACTTCCGACCCCTTCAAGAACCACTCGTTACGCGGCGGCTCAATGTTCCGCTCGAACGCGACACGCGTTTGCACGACCCCGGCCGGTTTCGGGGGCGGCGTACTCGGCACGCTCCGGTGCAAATAGCCGACGATGGCCGCCCAGATCGGCGACGCCCCCGTCACGCCGGACACATCCCACATAGCCTCGCCGTCCGCGTTGCCCACCCAAACGCCCACCGTATAGCGCGAGGTGAAGCCTATCGTCCAGTTGTCCCGCATATCCTTGCTCGTGCCGGTCTTCACCGCCGAAAAAAAGCGGGTCGCCAACGGACTATCGAAGCCGAACGTACGCGTTCTGGCATTGTTGTCCGACAGCACGGTCGTAACGACGTAGACGGCATCGGCATTGAGTACACGGCGCGGTGAATCCGAGCTGCTGCCATTTTGCTTACCGGCGATCGCCCCGCGCGGCAGGTCGTGCGTCGATGAAGTCGCGCCGCCGTTCGCGAGCGCGCGATAGGCATTCGTCAACGACAACAACGTCACATCGGCACTGCCGAGCGCGAGCGAATAGCCGTAATAGTCACCGCTTTCAACGAGCGGCAGGCCCAGCGCTTTCAACGTCATCGCGAAGCGATGCGGCGTCACCATCGTCAGCGTGCGCACCGCCGGCACGTTGAGCGACGAACCGAGGGCCGTGCGCACGCTGACCCAGCCCTTGAAGTCCTTATCGTAGTTCTGGGGGATATAAAGCCCGCCGCCGGCGGCCAAATCGAGCGGCGCGTCGTCGAGCAGCGATGCCGTCGTCAGCCGGTGCTCCTCGATGGCCTGCGCATAGAGAAACGGCTTGAGCGTCGAGCCCGCTTGACGGCTCGCGAGCACCGCGTCGACGTCGCGCGCCCCCGAAAGTCCGCCGGATGAACCGACCCAGGCCAGCACATTGCCGGTCGCATTCTCAAGCACCACAACGGCCCCATCGTGCACGTTGCGCGCATGCGCCGGAGCATTCAATTCGACCAACGTACGTCTAAGTGTATCGATGGCGAAGCGTTGGAGTTTCGCGTCGAGCGTCGTGACAATGCGCGCACCGGCCACCGGGTGCGTCTCGTCGGCCACGCGTCGCGCAAAATGCGGCGCCAGCGTTTCGGCTGAAGGCGAGACCGACAGGACAGCGGGCGCCGGGCGTGCGAAGGCGATCTGGACGTAGCTGGCAAGATTCTCGCATCGCTCCGGTGCCTTCATATCACGCAGAATGCGGCATGCTCTCACGCCGACTTTCGAGTACGACGCATTGGGTGAACGGATCAACGCGGCCGTAATGGCAGCCTCCCGTTCGTCGAGCCCTGACGGCGCCTTGCCGAACAGTGTCAGCGATAACGCCGACAAGCCGATCGTTTCCCCGCGAAACGGTACGAGATTCAAATAGGCTTCGAGGATTTGATCCTTGCGCCACGACCGTTCGAGCCAAAGCGCACTGACCGCCTGCCCCGCCTTCTGAACGATCGAACGCTGCCCGGAGTGTTGCCGGTCCTCGCTCAGCAGCCCGGTCAATTGCATCGTGACAGTCGAGGCACCCCGCGTACGCGTGTTCCAAAGGTTTGCCCACGCGGCCGCCGCCGCGCCGTGCCAGTCGACGCCGCTGTGCTCATAGAAGCGCTTGTCCTCCGAAACGACGATCGCTTCGCGCAGCGCCGGCGAAACATCGGCCAGCGCGACCCAATCGCCGCGCCGCTCGCGCTTGTCGACGCGCGTTCGCTGCAGCGGCACGCCGTCGCGCGAAAGCAGCAGCCAATCGGAGCTGCGCCATTGCGCGTGCACCTGCTCGAACGTCGGGAACGCGTGCGCGTATGGCGCAGCCGCGAACAACAACGCGCAAAGCATGGCACGGGCCGTTGCCGCGCCTCGCATCGAATGCATCGAATCTCCTGCTGGTTCGTAATGCTGCGCTATGCTTTCGCTACTCTTTAGTCGCTGCCGGCATTTGAACGACGACGTTCGCATTCGGCAGCACGCCGTACGTGGACGGGGCGTACAGCGCCTCGACGCGCGTCGGCGGCAAACCGAATGTGCCTGCGTTATTCAATCGAACCGTATATTCGACGGAGAATTTTCCCTTCGGCAAATAGGCGTAGTACGCACGATAACCGTCGAAGCTGCGTTCGACGAACGTCGGCCATGGACCGTCCTGCGACTTCTCGCCTTCGGTCGCCGCTTGAGAATCTCGCCCTAACCCCGACCCCAGAATCGTCGCGCCGGCCGGCACCGGATCGTTGACGACGACCCACGTCATGTCCGACTGCGCGTCGATGTCCACATGCACGCGCAGGACATCGCCCCGCGTATAGACGCCTTTTACGGCTGGCTCGATCGGCGTGACGGTCTTCACGATTCGGTAGCCGGCAGCGAACGGCACTTTGAGCGCGACCGCGGCAAGACTTTCGATCGTCGCCCATGGCTTGCCCGTACCCAGCTGGGTAAGCGTCAACGGGACGGGCGCCGTACCAGCGTCGGACGGCCAGGGCAGCAGTTCGCTACGGGTGTTTGCCGTCTTCGTCACGGCAGTCGCCGACGCAGCATTCGCCGCGGGTGCCGGCTGGCGCCAGTCGATCGTCCTCGAAGCCGTGCCGAGCTGAAGCTTCGTTTGCCCGGTTACCGGCGTGCTTTCGAATGCGCGAGAAAATGCTTGGACGGCGAAGGTCCCCCAGAGGTTGGAGGTTGTCGTCGACCACGCGCCATGGCTTTGCAGCGCGAGCAAGCCGGCCAGCAAGCGCGGCATCTCGTCCTTCCAGCCTGGGGCATTGACGAATGTGAGCACCGTCCGCGCGGCATTCGCTTCGGAGCCGGTCATCAGCCACCAGAGGTCGTCGGTATCGGCTGTCGAAAACGTCAGGCGCGTGCCTTGATAGGTTAAGCGCGAACGAATGATCTGCTCGGCTTGCGCCTGCTTCTCGTCGCGCTGCGCAATGTCTTTGACACGTGAAAGGATCGCGTAGTAATCGATGACAGCGGAAGTCGGCCACTGATTCGGTGCGATTTCGATCGAATCGAGCATGCTCGCGCGCGCGTCGCCGAAACGCGAGAGTGCTTCGATCGCTTCGAGCTTGCGCAAGTCCAGATCCTTGCGTGGCGCCCAGGTGTCGCGTGTGATCTTGCCTTCGACGAAATTCGCAAGGCCACTCTCGAGCTTCGCGCGCAACTCGTCGGGCAGCGCGAAGCGCGGATCGAACTTGGCGGCGGCATCGCTGACCGACAGCAGGTAGGCGCTCAACGTCGTGCTGCCCGTGTTGCCGCTATCGTCGCTCGGCGGGAAGTAGTTCGCCAGCCCGTCGCGGTCGAGGTAGACGGGCATCCGTGCGACAACGGCCTGCCATTGCCCGAGGTCCGCCAATCCCAATGCGCGCGAGCTCTGCTGTTCGAGGCAGTGGTAAGGGTACCGCTCGAACCATCGGCGAACGCCGGGCAAGCCGTCCGACAACTTAGGCTGCAGCGAGACCGCAATGCCGCCGCGCACCGCACCGGACTGCGCTGCCGTCGCATTCGCGGGTGCAGCCACGGGCAGCGAAAACGTACCGTCCACCTGTGTCAGCGTCGCTTGTTGCACGGTGACAGGCATCGCGGCCGCGACGCGCTGCGAGATCTTCAGCGCGTCGCTCGCATGAGATCCGCCCTGCTCGGCCGCATCGACGGCCCACGTTAGCGCAGGCGTGGCCGCCTCGGACAGTCCGTCGGGCGGGGTGACCGTCCAAGCGATTTCGCGTGCCGCGCCCGCGGCAACGTCGACCGTTTGCGGCGGCAACGGCAGGCCCGGCACCTTGGGCGTGACCACCACCTTCATCGCACGCGCGGTGGTGTTACGCACAGTGAACTGTGCGCGGAATCGATCGCCTTCGCGCACGAGCGGCGGCAGCCCCGAAATCAGCTGCAAGTCTTGCGTGCTGCGAATCGACGTGCTGCCCGTGCCGAACGTGCCATCGCCCACGGCGGCGATCGCGACGATCTTGAAACGCGTGAGCGCATCGTTGAGCGGGATATCGACCGTTGCCTCTCCGTTCGCGTCGAGCGTCACGCGTGGGTTCCAAAGCAGCAGCGTGTCGAACAACTCGCGCGTCGCACTGTGCCCGCCGCCGCCACCGGCCGGCACCGCCTTGCGCCCGAAGTGGCGACGCCCGACGATTTCCATCTGCGCCGTCGCCGTTTCCACGCCATAGGCGCGCCGCTGCAGCATTGCGTCGATCAAATCCCAACTACTGTTGGGCATCAACTCGAGCAACGCTTGGTCGACCGCGGCGACGGCCACTTGCGTGCCGGCCGGGACCGGCTTGCCACCCGGCATGCGTACCCGCACCTTCACATGCGCGTTGGCGCGCACGGTATAAGTCTCCGCGTTCGGGGTGACCGTCACGGCGAGCTGATGCGCCGCCGTGCCTACCTTGATTTCGGCCAATCCGTACCGGTAGGCCGGCTTCGATAAATCGACGAGCGGCGTCGGCGCCTCGTACCGGCGGCCCTCGTACCAGAACGCATGCACCCATTCGAGCGGCGCCTTCCAGCCCCAAGTAAAAAAAGAGTACCAAGGCACTTCATGAATCCGGCCGCGTAATGCAAGCACCGACACATAAACGTTGGGCCCCCAGTCTTTCTCGACCTTCAGCGAAATCGTCGGGTCCTTACCGTCGAGCTTGACCACGTGCGTATCGATGACGCCTTCGCGTTCCACCGCAACGAGCGCCGTCGCAAAACGGAACGGCATACGAACCTGAAAGCGCGCTGTCTCGCCGGGCTCGTAGGCATTCTTTTCCGGCAATACGTCCATGCGGTCCGTGTTTTCGCCGCCGAACCAAAGATCCTCTTCGCGCGTGACCCAGACCGAAGTCGTGGCCGTCGACGCATGGCCGTCATCGTCTTTCGCCGTGACGACGAGATCCACGTTTCCGGCTTCCTTCAGCTTGGCATCGCACGTCATCAAGCCGTGCGCATCGCTCTTGCCGCTGCAAAGCGTGCCGAGGTCCTTCGTTTCCGTCCGGTTGTCATAGGCATAAAAACCGCCGACCATGCGCTTGCGCGTCGAGACCGTGATGCGCGCGATGCCGTGCACATCGAGCGGGACGCCTGCACGCGGCTTGCCCTCCAAATCGACGGCAAGCGCCCTGACGGGCACCGTATTGCCGACCGAGACCCATTGTCCCGATTTGACGCCCGCGACGACGGCGGCCGGCCACAGCATCGCATCGCCGCTGATCGTCTGCACTTCGCCGTTCGGATCGGCGAACGTCGCTTCGAGCGCAAGCGCCTTCGGCGCATCGACGTGCGGCAGGTTCTTCAGCACGAATGCCGCGGACCCGTTGCGATCGAGCGTGACGGGTTCCTTATCGGCGATGAGCTTCGCGGAATCGTCGTCCGTTTGCTGCTCGTTTTGCGCTTCGTCGTCCGATGGAGAAGCGGCCGCACCGTCCTTGGGCTTGACGTACGGCGTGAAGCTATAGTCGGGATAGCTATCGGCGAAGGACGGCGAAGTCGTCTTCATCAACGCGGATATCTGCACGGGCAAGCCCGAGGCGCCGCCACCCGATGTGTAGTCGATCTGCAGTGTCAGCGGCGCCTGACTCGCCGCGACGAGCGGATGGGTCTTCTCGTCGCGCACGCCGATGGAGCCTTTGAGGACAGGCAGGCGAAATTCTTCGACGCGAAAGCTGCCCGAATCGTAGCTATGGGCCGGCGAATCGCCCACCTCGCCGCTGTCGTTATCTCCGTTGCCCGAGGTGGCATTCGCATTCGCATCGGCATTACCGTCGTCGAGCGCGACGTCATACTCGCCGAGCTTGGCAGCCGCCGGAATGACGAAGGTCGAATCGGCCGTATGATCCGCGGCCCACCTCAGCGGAAAATGCCACGTTTGCCCGCTGCCGAGATGGCGGATCGTCAAACGTGTCGGATAGGTCTTTGGCGAAGCAAGACCCTGCATCGTTTCCACGCGAATGAAATGCTTCATCGAAACAGTCTCGCCCGCGCGCAGCAGCGTCCGGTCGAATACGGTGTGCGCTTGAACGCTTCGCGTAAGGCTTGTATCGGTCGGTACGTTGAAGCGCCATGCTTCGATGCCGCGGTTCCAATCCGAGCGCACGAACGCCATGTCGTGACCCGTCTTGGCATCGTCGACGCGTGCGGAAACAAAAAAGCCCTCGAAGCTGTCGCCCTCGCATTTGCCGCGCGGCGCGAGCGGCCCGTCGATCGTGAGCAGCCCGTGTGCGTCGGTCTTTCCCGACGCGACTTGCGCGCCGTTGCAGTCGCTCACGTGAATGTCTGCGTTAGGCACGGGCTCGCCTTTGTCGAGCGTCGTTACCCAAACGACGCTGTTCTCGCGGCCCTGCTTTAGATGAACGCCGAGATTGGTCACGAGCACCGCCGTGCGCACGTACATCGGCGCGTTCTTGCCGAGCAGCGAAGCGCCGAGCGCGGGCGACGCAAGTTCGATCACGTAAAACCCGGGTTTCGTCACGGGCACGCCCACGACTTCGAACGGACGCAGCGTCTTCGGGTCCGCCTTCGGCAGCGTAAGCGTTTGGACGCCCGGCAAGCCGGCAAGCAGCGACAGCGAACGAATGTCGATCGTCGGATTGCTCGGATTGCGCTTGCTCGTGCCGTCCGATGACTCGTCGCTGCTCTGCACGACCACGGGATGTCGATTGTACTGAAGCAGTTGCGGCATCTCGTCGTTGATTTCGCGGCGCGTCATCGCAAAACCGTCGAACCGCTCGACGTTGCGCATCCAACGGCGAATATCCGTGTCCGCGTCGACGCGCAGCTTCGTGAACTGCGCGTTACCCGCGTTGAGCCCCGCGATGTGCAAGTCGGCTTCCACGTTGCGCAGCGTCACGGGCACCAACGCAGGCATGTTCGGTTCGGCGAAACGCTCGATAATGCCGAACGTGCCCGACGAGAATTTCGCGAGCGGCGGTAGCGGTGCCGTCGCCGTTTTTAGTGGAAACAGATCGGCATTTGAAAGTGCGCGGCCACTGACGTCCTTTAGATTCGGGGGCACCACGACCGTCAGCTCGGTGCGCTCGGGCAAAGGAGCGGCAAACTGAACGGCCTGCGTTTGCGGGTCTTTGTCGCCCTCGGCGAACGTGGGCTTGATGTCGCCGTTCGGCCCCTTGATGCGCAGCTTCTCGGCATCGGCGCGCGAGATCGGCGCATTGAACGCCAAACGAAGCGGACGCAGCGGCGTGCACGGTGCCTTCGCGTTTTCGCGCTCGCACGAGAAGGTCGCGGCGAACGGGTCGCGCACGGTGAAATCGAAGCGGCGCTCGACGTCGTTCGCGATGCCGCTCGGGCTCGCCACGCCCTTGCCGTAAACGATCTGCGCCTTGGTACCGGACGGCAACGCTTGCTGACATTCCAGCGTCAGAACACGCGATGCTTCCTTTTGCAGATCGAAGCGCTTGAGCAGCGCCGTGCGGGTGGCCACGTCGACATTCTTGACGGGAATGCGATTGCCCAAGGCGCTCGACTCGCACCAGACGTGCTGGCGTACCGATGCATCGGTGGCCGGCCCATTCAGGCGCAGCACGAACGCTTGGTTTTCTTCGATCTCCCCGCCATAGGGCTCGATGCGCTTAACGAAGGGGCCGCCAGTTTGAAAGGTGTAATGCGTCGGGCCCGCGAGTACGGTGCCTGCCGACGATTTCAAGCCATCCTTCAAATCGACAGCGCAAGCGATGCCCGGCGGTAGATCGTCGGTAAAATCCCACGCCCACGTTTTATCGTTGATCCAGCGCGATTGGCCCGCGCTGGCCGTCGCGTCATTGCATTTGATCGTGGCGGGCGCCGGTAAATCCGCGGCGCCGAACGGCACCATCGATTCGTCGAACTTCACGACGACTTGGCGCACCTTGGCCACCGTGCCTTGTGGCGAGACCTGCGTCATGCGCGCGGCGTCCGCTTGCCAGGTCGTGGCGGATAGAATCCCCAAGGCCGCAACCGTCGCAGCAACCCATTTAAAGTGTCGTTCGTTCGTGCCGCGTCGCATGAAGCGCGCTCCCGGATTGGTGTCGTTCTTAGGAATTGGGGGCGATTTTAACCGAGTTATAGGGCTGTTCTTAGCTCATTCGTCGCCGGCGTTCCCCGGGTGCTCATCATGTGGAGTTCCAGTCTCCCGCCTCACCCACCGCGCGTGCTGACAACGCATAAGCCACGCACTGCCGCGCCAATACCTCTGTCGGATCGACTAGCTTCACACGCGTGCCGCAAACTCCGCTATATTCGCTGCTCGGCAAGAGGAGCGGCAGCTCGGTACAACCGAGCACGACCACTTCGATTCCCGCATCGATCAACCCTTGCATCGCTGCGGCGATATCGTCGCGACATTGGCCCTCGACGAAACCTGCCTTGACGCCGAGCTTGCCGTAAATCGCTTCCATCACGCGCGCCTGCAGCGCGGGGCTGGGTAGCACCTGCCTCAGCCCTTGCGCCGCGAGCGCGTCGCGATAAACGCCGCTTTCGATCGTTCCCGATGTCGCCAGCAAGCCCACCTCTCGCAGCGCCGGATAGGCCTCGCGTATATGACGCACCGTTACCGTCAGCATATTGACAATGGGTATGCCAAGGTACGGCTGGATGCGATCGACAAAGGCATGCGCCGTGTTACACGGAATCGCGATGAGATCGGCCGCCCCATCCTCGAGTTTCTTGCATGTCGCGTATAGGGCGACGGTGGGGTCGGCCCCGCTGCCGATCAAATGCTCCGTGCGATCGGGAATTTGCGGATTTTGCTCGACGAGCACCTTGATATGATCCTGATCGCGCGCGGCAGGCGTGTTGCGCACAATCTTTTGCAGAAAGTCGACCGTAGCCGCCGGCCCCACCCCTCCGAGAACACCGACCTTGAACGCCGAATACGCCGCATCGCTTGCGGCTTCGATGACATCCTGTGCATAGGCAAGGTTGGAATCGATCATCGGCACATCGAACGTGCCCAGTTGATCCGCGACGAGCGCGATCTCCGTCATGCCCGGCACGATCACATCGACGCCCTGCTCGACCAGATCGTCGCAAGCACGGCGCAGCAGATCGATCGGCCGGCCGCGTAGATTGCCCGTCTTGATGCCGTCGGCGCCATAGACCGCCTCGGTCACGTGATCGACGTGATCGACCGTGCGAGGGTGAACGACATCGAAGCGCGGCATAACGAAATACCGCTCGAATAACCGCTGCTCGCGCGTGTAAGCCGACGCGAGGATACCGATGCGCCTAGCACGCGGTAATCGCTTCTCGACATGCCGGCGCACCGCGTCGACGATATCCACGATCTCCAAAGACGAATTAGCACGCAGTTCATCGACAAATGTGTGGCTCAAGAAGCACGGCAATACCACCGTTGTCACGCCCCGCTTCTCGAAGTCCCTCATCAGATCAAAGATATAGAGCTTGCGCTCAGTCATGGCCGTCTCGATCGACCCGACGCTTCGGAACGTATGCTGCTGAAAGATTACGTCGATGTGACCCGCGCCGCGGGACGCAGGGGCCGCCTTCATCAACTTGAAGAGAACGTCGGCACTGGCGAGCGGCCCCAGGCCGCCGATCACGCCGAATTTTCGAATACGGTCACGCTTCATTTTGCTTCGATCGGCGCCTCGATCCGCATTTCAAGGTGTGCTTGCCCGATGGCCGAGCGCTCGCTTCTGCCTTGGCGTGCTGCTTCCCACTTGGCAACGACGGCCGTCGCCACGCTGTTGCCGATCACGTTCGTCATCGTGCGGCCCATATCGAGAATTTGATCGATGGCAAGGACCAGCGCGACCCCGGCCGCGGGCAGATGAAACATCGGCGCGACGGCTGCCACGACCACGACGGATCCCCGCGGCACGCTCGCCATTCCTTTACTGCTAAGCATCAGCACGAGCAGCATGAAAACCTGCTGCGAGAGCGGCATGTCGATACCAAACGCCTGCGCAATAAAAATCGCCGCGAACGATTGATACATCATCGATCCGTCCAAATTGAACGCATAGCCGAGCGGCAACGCGAAGCCGACGACCCTTTTGTCCACCCCGAATTTTTCCAATTGCTCGGCCAGGCGCGGATAGGCCGCCTCACTGCTGGCCGTCGAAAACGCGAGCATGGCCGGCTCCCGGACCGCTTTCAGCAGAGAACCCACTCGCCGGCCCAAGAACACATACCCGATGCCGATCAGCACAGCCCATAAGACAAGGAGTCCCAGATAGAACGAGCCGATCAGCTTGCCATACGTGTAGAGCACCTCGAGCCCGCGCAGCGTGACGGCCGAGGCGATCGCACCGAATACGCCGAACGGCGCGGCCCGCATGACGTAATCGGTCAAGCGCAGCATGACCGGCACCATGCCATCGATGGCGCGCACGAGACCGGCCACTCTCGGATCATGCTTCAATGCACCGAGTCCAAGCCCGAAGAACAGCGAGAAAACGAGTATTTGCAGGATGTCGTTACGCGCCATGGCGTCGAGCAGGCTGGTCGGAAAGGCGTGGGTCACGACGTCTTTGACGTTCAACGCAGCGGTATTGAGCCCTGTGCTCTCATCGCCTGCCCCCGCCACAAGATGCAGCCCGCCACCGGGATGCAGCGCGTTGGCCAATACGAGCCCAAGCGCCAACGAGACCAGCGAGGCGCAGATAAACCAGCCGAGCGTACGCGCACCGATGCGCCCGACGTCGCGTCCGCTCTCCATGCCGGCGAGCCCGGACACGAGCGTTACGAATACCAGCGGCGCGATGATCATCTTGATAAGCCGCAGAAAGATATCCGTGACGATCGAAAAGTATCCGGCCGCCGCTTTCGCCGCGGCGGCATCGGGCGCGCCGGCATGACAAACATAGCCCGCGGCGACGCCGAGGATCATGCCCACGGCAATGTATAAAGTAAGGCGATTTTTCATGGTCATCCGTCCTTTGATGGCGCGCGCGAGGGGTTGAATTTGTGCACGCGCGAATAGATCGAGCGCCGCTGGCCTTGCGCCGTTGGAGATTCAGGACGAATGGTAGTGACAGTTAAAAACACGGCGATGCTGGGATAGCATCGTCCTATGCGGTTTCCGCATAACGTGGGAAAACCCTGACGGCACCGCGTTACACGCCGGTACGAAGATGCTGCCACAGGGTGTCTAAAAACTCACTGCGGTTCGACGCATCACGATAGACGCGCAATTCCACCTCGAGATTCCAACTACGCGGGCCCGCAGGCACCAAGCTGCCGCGCGCCAGTTCATCGACGATCGAACTCTCCGGTAGCCACGCGACCCCTTCCCCTTCGACGACAAGCTTTTTCAGCACTTCGGCCATGTCCGATTCATAGTGCGGCTGCAAGGAAGTTGCCGTCGCGGCCCGGCCGAGCAGCAACGCCAAACACCGGCCGAAGTAACTTGTTTCCGTGTACGAAATCAGGGGCAACGGTTGCTTCACAGTACCCGGCAAGCGATAAAGCGGCGCCGATCGCGCGTTCGGCTTACTGGCCGGCATGAACGTATCGATCCCGACCGTAAGATGCTCATACCGCACGGGGTCTAAATGCAGCGGCAGTTCGGGATGGTGGTAAGCGAACATCAGGTCGCAGTTGCCGTTGACGAGCATCAAGATCGAATCATGCACGTTGGTCGGAATCACGCGTGCGCGTATGTCGCCGAAATGCGCGGTGAGTGTCTTCAACCACGCAGGCAGGAAATTGAGCGAGATCGTATGCCCGGCCGCGATTTGAAGACTCTTGCCTCCAATGCGTTGCTCGGTGCGAATCACCGCGCGCGTATCGAACAGCTTTTCTACTACGTCTTCCGCTACCTCGCGAAAGAGCCGCCCCGCAGGCGTCAGTACGGGCGGAAAGCTGCTGCGGTCGATCAGTTCGGCCCCGACCCATTGTTCCAAGGACTGAATCCGTCGACTGAATCCCGATTGCGTCACGTTCCGGAACTCCGCCGCACGCGAGAAGCTTTGATATCGCGCAAGCGCGATGAAATCCTCGATCCACTTGATTTCCATAGTTGGCGGGCTCGTCGAGCGCAGTCTTAGGGCTGCCGCATTTTACGCTGCGGCCCTGGCCGACGCGGCTTCGACATCTCCACGATCGGACGCAACGTTAGCGGCCCCGCAGCCATCGCGCGCCGCACACGGCCCTATCCCGGATCCGTGGAATCGTTAGCGAAAATCGTTCGTTCCCGGGAGCCATGGCGCTCACTACACTGGGGCTCGTTCTCTATGACAGGCCCAGCATGTCCGCCGGTACACCCTCCCCCCGTACGCCCACGCCGCGCCACCTTCCGGGCTGCTTCCCCTCGAAGCAGCCGCGGCCTCTTGCTCGATAAGACGGGTGACGCAATGACGACCGAAGTGCTCGAATACGACATCGTGGTAGTGGGCGGGGGCACCGCCGGCCCGATGGCCGCCGTTAAAGCCAAGGAACACGACCCTAGCCTCAAAGTGCTGCTGCTCGAAAAAGCCAACGTGAAGCGCAGCGGCGCGATCTCGATGGGCATGGACGGGCTCAACAACGCCGTTATTCCCGGCCATGCCACGCCCGAGCAGTACACACGCGAAATCACGATCGCAAACGACGGCATCGTCGATCAGCGCACCGTGCACGCCTACGCAACGCACAGCTTCAAGACCATCGAGCAGCTCGACCGTTGGGGCGTCAAATTCGAGAAGGACGGCAACGGCGACTTCGCGGTCAAGAAGGTTCACCACATGGGCTCGTACGTCTTGCCCATGCCCGAAGGCCACGACATCAAAAAGATCTTGTATCGGCAGCTAAAACGCGCCCGGATCGAGATCACGAATCGCATCGTCGTCACGCGCGTGCTGACCGACGCCCAAGGCCGCGCGTGTGGAGTCCTCGGCTTCGATTGCCGCACGGCGCAGTTTTATGTCGTGCGTGCCAAAGCCGTCATCCTCAGTTGCGGCGCGGCCGGCCGGCTTGGCTTGCCCGCTTCCGGATACCTGATGGGCACTTACGAGAATCCGACGAATGCCGGCGACGGCTACGCCATGGCCTATCACGCCGGCGCGGCGCTCGCCAATCTCGAATGCTTTCAGATCAACCCGTTGATCAAAGACTATAACGGCCCCGCCTGCGCCTATGTCACCGGCCCGCTCGGCGGGTTCACGGCAAACGGCAACGGCGAACGCTTCATCGAATGCGACTACTGGAGCGGGCAAATGATGTGGGAGTTCTATCAAGAACTCCAAAGCGGCAACGGCCCCGTCTTTCTGAAACTGGATCACCTCGCGGACGAAACGATTCAAACCATCGAGCAGATCTTGCATACGAACGAGCGGCCGAGCCGCGGCCGCTTCCATGCGGGACGCGGCACCGACTATCGCCGTCATATGGTCGAAATGCATATCTCCGAAATCGGCTTTTGCAGCGGCCACAGCGCCTCGGGCGTGTACGTCGACGAGCATGCGAGGACCACTGTGCCCGGCCTCTACGCCGCCGGTGATATGGCCGCCGTGCCGCACAATTACATGCTCGGCGCCTTCACCTACGGTTGGTTCGCCGGCGAACACGCAGCGCAAGACGTTGCGGGCCGCGAGCATGCGCCGGTCGATCGGGAGCAAGTGCGAGCGGAGCAAGCGCGCGTGCTCGCACCGCTCTCCCGAGAGCGTGGCCTCGCACCGTCTCAGGTCGAGTACAAGCTGAGGCGATTCGTCAACGACTACCTACAGCCGCCGAAGGTAACGCGCAAGATGGAAATCGGGCTACAGCGCTTCGCCGAAATCGCCGAAGACATCGGGGCAATCAAGGCGAGCCATCCGCATGAACTCATGCGCGCAGCCGAAGTGCAGGCCATTCGCGATTGCGCCGAGATGGCCGCTCGCGCCTCGCTGTTTCGCACGGAAAGCCGCTGGGGTCTCTACCACCATCGCGTCGACTATCCGCAACGTGATGACGCGCAATGGTTCTGCCACACGGATCTGTACAAGGACGGCGCCGGCAATATGTCCAGTAAAAAGCGCGCGGTCGAACCATATATCGTGCCGCTCGCGAAGGAAGAGCAAAGCGCTTATGAATCGTTGCGCATTCGGGGAAAAGAGGCGCTCGAAGAAGTTGCGCATTGACGCGCCCAGCTTGGATCGCGCTGCACTCAAATGTTAAGGATAGCTTCGCCATGCCTCATACCCCGCACGACATCTTCCTGCGCAGCACCGCGCCCGTGACCATCGACGAATCGCGCTGCATCGCCGATAAAGGCTGCACCGTTTGCGTCGATGTTTGCCCGCTCGATCTACTCGCCATCGACCTCACTAAAGGCAAGGCGTACATGCAGTTCGACGAGTGCTGGTACTGCATGCCGTGCGAGCAGGACTGCCCGACCGGCGCAGTCAAAGTCGACATTCCGTATCTGCTGCGCTGATCGGGTAACGATCGCCCCCGCTTCACCGCTCGTCTATGCCAAGACCATGAACCATCGACCCAGCATTTTCCGCCTTTTTGCCGCCGTGCTCATCGGCACTGCCGCGACGCTATCGCATGCGAAAACGATCCGCGTGGCGATCGGCACGCAAGATACGACGATCAATTGCGCGACGGGCGGTTTGCTGATCCGTGAGCTGCATCTGCTCGACAAGTACCTGCCGCATTCGGGCAAATACAAGGACATCCAATACGACGTCCAGTGGAAAGACTTCACGTCGGGCGCGCCGATGACCAATGAGATGGTAGCCGGCAAGCTCGACTTCGGCGCCATGGCGGATTTCCCCGGCGCGCTGAACGGCGCCGCATTCCAAAAGGCGGGGAAAAAGAGCGTCTTCATTGCCGTCCTGTCCGGCAGCATCGAGGGCAGCGGAAACGGCATCGTCGTACCCATCGGTTCGCCCATCCACTCTATCGCAGACCTAAAGGGTAAGACGATCTCGGTCCCGTTCGCGTCGACAGCCCACAATATGCTGTTGCGCGCCATCAAAGCGCAAGGCTGGAATCCGGATACGGACGTCAACATCATCACACAAGCGCCCGAGGTAGCCGGCAGCGCATTGAAAGCCCACAAGATCGACGCGCACGCCGATTTTGTGCCGTTCGCCGACTTGTTCCCCTATCGAGGCATTGCGCGCAAGATCTACGACGGCGCCCAAAGCCACGCGCCGACTTTTCATGGCGCACTCGTCGATGCGGCCTATGCGCAAAAGTATCCGGAAATCGTCGTGGCTTATCTGCGCGCCGCGATCGAGGCGAATCGCCTCATGAACGAAGACCCCGAAAAGTACAGCCTGTTGATTCAGAAGGTGGCCGGCATCGAGGCACCGGTGGACTATCTCTATCACGGACCGTTAGGCATCCAAACGCGTGATTTCACTTGGAAGCCGGAATATCGTCAGGCCCTCGCGACCGCAATCGATACGCTCAAGCTGCTCAAGAAGACTGACACCCATCTGGACGCCAACACGTTCATCGACGATCGCTATATCCGTGAAGCATTCAAGGAGTCGGGGCTCGACTACAACGCCGCACTGGCCAATTACGCAAAATCGCCGCTGATCGCGAAGGATGCGGTAACGGGCCAATCCATTGCCGACTTTAACGATGTCGCGCAAATTTGGCTCTCGACAGAAGCGCACGTACGCAACTATGCGAGTCCTGCCGAAGCATTCGCCGCGCTCGATAAGCTGCCACACGGCGAAACGGTCCGGGCTGTCTTCGTGCATGACCACGGCAATGGCCTGAAGCTATTCGCAAACCAGGCCTGGTACGTGAAGGATGGGCACGGCGCCATCGCAGCCTTCTTGTTGCGTTCCGCAGCGGACCTCTACGCACGGCATGTCTCGGGCAAGGTGCTCGACTATGCGGCCGCCGCCGCGATCGCGGCGCAGTCTATCGCGGCACGCTGAACCGGCGCGGCCGCCGTCGCGCGCCGAACGAACGCACACGCGACGCGCGATCACGTCGATCGTTTCACTCAAAACCGGAGCTTCATTCGCATGGCAGTCACACTCGATCTAGCCAAACCCCGGACCCACGAGGTGCCCAAGCGCGCTTCGACTGCCCGAAGCGGTCAAAACGCGACGATCCTTCGGCGCCGTTCACTGCAGATTGCGTCGATCGCCCTTTGCATCGGTGTGTGGCAGCTCCTCGTCCATGCACGGCTATCGCTCGGCATCATCACTTTCGCCAACGTACCGGCACCCGTCGATGTTGCACACGCGCTGTGGGGACTCCTGCACTCGCCGAAGCTGCCGATGCATCTCGCCGCGAGCCTCTGGCGCGTATTGAGCGGTTTTTGCGCAGCCGCCGTCACAGGCGTCGCCCTGGGGCTCGCAATCGGCCGCCATCGGCTGCTCGAAGATACGATCCTGCCACCGCTGGAAGCGTTGCGGCCCATCCCCGCCGTGGCATGGATTCCGCTCGCCATCCTAATGTTTCCGTCGTCCGAACTCAGCATGGTTTTTATTACGTTTATCGGCGCGTTATTCCCCATCCTGCTCAACACGGTCCACGGTGTCGAGGCGATCGATCCTCGTCTCGTCGCAACCGCACGAGGCCTCGGGACGGGACCGCTCGCGCTCTATGCCGACGTCATCCTGCCCGGTGCCGCGCCCGCGATATTTACGGGGCTGTCCATCGGCATGGGCACGGCCTGGTTTTGCCTCATCACGGCGGAAATGATCGCGGGACAATACGGTATCGGCTATTTCACTTGGGAGTCCTACACATTGCAGAATTATGCCGACATCGTCGTTGGCATGGCGTTGATCGGCATGCTCGGTATGGGCAGCAGCCTATTGATCAAGCGTATCGGTCTTGCGCTGACGCCTTGGTATCGCCTTCGTGGAGAGAAACGATGAATGCCGATGTGATCGAAGCCGGCGCGCAGCCGCGAGCCGCGACGGTCGGCTTGCGCGCGTTGACGGTCGACGTGGGACCGCCGCATGCGCGCGTGTCTGCGCTGCGCGATGTCGATCTCGATGTACCCGCAGGCCAATTCCTCTGTGTGCTCGGCCCGTCGGGCTGCGGCAAGTCGACACTGCTCGCGGCGATTGCCGGGCACGTCGCCGCCGCACATGGGCAAATCGAGGTCGACGGCTTGCGCGTCGATCGGCCCCACCCCGAGCGCGGCCTCGTGTTTCAACAGCACACGCTGTTTCCGTGGAAACGCGTTGTCGACAACGTCGCCTTCGGGCTCAAGATGAAAGGCATCGACGTCGCGGCTCGCCGCGCGCAAGCATCGGAACTGCTCGAGTTGGTGGGCCTTCGCGGATACGGCTCGCATTACCCGGCGCACTTATCGGGCGGTATGCTGCAGCGTGTGGAGATCGCGCGCGTCCTGATCAATCGGCCCCGCGTATTGCTGATGGACGAGCCGTTCGCCGCGCTCGATGCGCAAACGCGCCGAAACATGCAGACGTTGCTGCTGGATATCTGGTCCAAGGTGCAGACGACCGTCGTCTTTGTCACGCATGATATCGACGAAGCGCTCTTTCTCGGCGAACGCATTGTCATGCTATCGCGGCAGCCGGCGCGGATCCTCGCAGACCTTGAAGTGCCTTTTGCGCGCCCTCGCACCGACGAAAGCACGCTTGATCCGGCCTTCATAGCGATGAAGCGCCAGTGTCTAGCGTTGCTGCGCGACGCAGCATGACAGCATCCCGAGCCATTTTATGCCCCCCCTGCAATCGCGGCGATAGGCGATCGCAGACAGCTCCTTTCCGAAGAATCGATAAGCCATGGCCGTTTTGAGCGATATTTCGACGCATCCGTCCACAGCAACCGCCGCCGCACGCTTGAGCGACGCCGACCCCCACGTGCGGCGCGTCGCAATTCTGGAACTCGCCGACTTAGGCGAGCCCGATTTCGTACCGCAGTTCATAGCCGCATTGCGCGACGACCCTTCGCCCGGTGTTCGCGAAGAAGCGGCGCGCATCCTGGCCGAGTGGGAGCAAGAGGACGTCGTCGCGACGCTATGCGGCGCGCTGTCGGATGCGGAGCAAGCCGTCCGCCAAGCGGCGGCGCAAAGCTTATCGGAGTTGAAAGACGCGCAGTCCGCGCGGGTCTTGCTGCCGTGGATGGGGCAGTCGGACCCGTTCGTTCGCGAGTCGATCTTGCACGGCTTGCGAGAATTGCGCAGTCCCCACGCATTTTCCGCGGCAATTCACTCATTGAATGACGATGTAGCGGCCGTACGACTCGAAGCAATTGCAGTCCTCGGCTGGTTGAAGGACCCCCGCGCACTCGCGCCGCTCGGCACACGGCTGGCATCCGATCCCGATACATCCGTGCGGCGTACCGCTGCAAGCGCCCTTGGGTTTGCTTCGTGCGACGACGATGCGGCGGTTGCAGCATTGCTGAACGCCCTAAGCGACGACGCATGGCAGGTCCGCGAACAAGCGGCGAGCACGCTCGGCAAGCTGCGCGCCAGCGTAGCGGCCAGGGCGCTCGTCGCCGCGCTGGACGATGCCTACTGGCAGGTCCGCCTGCGCGCAGCGCGCGCACTCGGCGCATTGCGCGATCGGCAAGCAGCCGCTCCCATCGCCGCGTTGCTTCGGCATTCAATCAGCAATCTGCGTAAGGAAGCCGCGCTTGCACTCGGCGAACTGGGCGCAGTCGAAACCCTCCCGGCCTTGCAGGATGCGCTCGAAGACGGCGATCCCGACGTCCGCAAATCGGCGCGCATCGCGATCGCACAAATCGAAGCGCAAGCGTGATGGACGTACCAATCGAAATTAAGATCGATCGGGAGCTTCGCCGAATCGTCGTCACCTGGACGAACGGCGATGAGCGAGGGCTCGATGCTTCTAGATTGCGCCGCGCGTGCATGTGCGCCCAGTGTCGGCGTATCCGGCTATCGGGCGGCACAGTCGAGGCACCGGCGTGGATCGCAATCGAAGGACTTCAGGCGATGGGATACGGCGTGCAAATCGAGTTCAGCGACGGCCATGCGCGTGGTATCTATCCGTGGCGGTATCTATCCGAGTTGAGTGCTGAGTTCGCTTGAGCAGTCACGAGACGGCCGCTCACTTGGCGGTTAAAATGACCCTCGTTTAGCAAACGTCGGCGCAGCGCTCGTGGATCCGCGGATTAGCGGATTAGCGGGTTCGTCAATGCAGCGTCCTGGCGACTCTACTTCCCGAGGACAACGCGTGAACGCTCTTTCTGCTTTCCCCATCACTCGTAAATGGCCGGCCCAGCACGCCGAGCGTATCCAACTGTATTCGCTGCCCACGCCCAACGGCGTCAAAGTATCGATCGCGCTCGAAGAGACGGGCTTGCCGTATGAACCGCATCTCGTGCGCTTCGACGCAAACGATCAGATGTCCCCTGAGTTCCTTTCCTTGAACCCGAACAATAAGATTCCGGCGATCATCGATCCCAACGGGCCGGGCGCAAAACCGCTGGCATTGTTCGAATCGGGCGCGATCCTGATTTACCTGGCCGACAAGAGCGGGCAATTGATGCCGCGCAACGTGGCGGGCCGCTATGAAACCATTCAATGGCTGATGTTCCAAATGGGCGGCATCGGCCCGATGTTCGGGCAAGTGGGCTTCTTCAATAAATTCGCCGGCAAGGAATACGAGGATAAGCGGCCGCGCGATCGTTATGTAGCCGAATCGCGGCGGCTGCTCAAGGTTTTGAACGATCGGCTTAGCGAGCGCCAATGGCTTATGGGGGACACCTACACGATCGCCGACATCGCCACGTTGCCGTGGGTGCGCAATCTCATCGGCTTTTACGAAGCGGGCGAACTCGTCGGCTTCAGCGATTTTCAGCATGTGAAGCGCGCACTGGACGTGTTCCTCGCGCGGCCGGCCGTCGTCAAAGGGCTCAATATTCCGAGTCGCGATTGACGCGCTCAGAAGCGGTTCGGGTTGAGCTTGCGCCACAACGTCGTCTTGCTGATACCTAGCGCGCGGCAGGCCGCCTCGCGATCGCCGTTGCATGCGGCGAGCGCGGCGCGCACTTGCTCGGCCTCGACGTCCCTGCTGCGTTCGCGCAGCGTCGCCGCATGCGTCCGTTTGCCGCGCTCGTTCGCGCCGACGGCAAACAATTCAGGGGCGATCGTCCGCATCGTGCCGACCTCGAGCGGCTCGGCGAGGCCGGTCGATGGACTCATGTCGGCGAGATCGACGGCAATGCGCTCGATCACGTTCTGCAACTCCCGGACATTGCCGGGCCACGCATAGCCGGACAGCGCCGCCTCGGCGCCCGCCAGCACCCGCGTAGCCGCCTCTTCGCCGCGAATACGCGCCGTCAGGCGCGGCTCGCGACGCACGGCCTGCAAGAACAACGACACCGCAAGCGGCATGATGTCGTCGGCACGCTCGCGCAACGGCGGCAGCGCCATACTCAAAATGTTGAGACGGTAATAGAGATCCGCGCGAAACGTCCCGCCCTCGATGCGTGCGGTCAACGCGCCGTGCGTGGCCGCGACGACGCGAATATCGACGCGCGTCGGCTCCGTCGAGCCGAGCCGCACCACCTCCCGCTCCTGCAGCACGCGCAATAAACGGCTTTGCAGCGGTAGCGGCATCTCCCCGATTTCGTCAAGAAAAAGCGTGCCGCGGTGAGCCGCTTCGATCAGTCCGGCCTTGCCGCCTTTGCGCGCCCCCGTGAAGGCCCCTTCCTCATAGCCGAACAGCTCGCTCTCGAGCAGGGCCTCCGGAAACGCACCGCAATTGATCGCGACGAAGGGAAACTCGCGGCGCGCGCTGAGCCGATGAATGCTTTGCGCGACCATCTCCTTGCCCGTACCGCTTTCGCCGAGCACGAGCACCGTCGCATCGGATTTGGCATAGCGTTTGACGAGCGTCTTCACACGCTGCATCGACGCACTCTCGCCGATCAGATCCTCCAGCCGATACCGCGCCGCGAATTGATGCGTCAACTGCTTCGATCGCAACGTGCGGTCGAGCCGCTCCACGGCGCGCGATTCCTGAAACGTCAGCACGGCCCCGTCTTCCCCGCTATCGCCCACGAGCGGCCCGCGATGCACGAGGTAGCTCACGCCGCGGATGGAAGCGAGTACCTCGCCGCCCGCATCGGGCAGCGTCCGCGCGAGGTCGGGTGCCAATTCGGCGAACGCGCGCCCGACCGCCCGCACCGCATCGATATCGAGCGCTTGCGCCAAGCGACGATTGATCGCCTCGACCCGGCCGTCGGCATCGAGCGCGACGACACCATCGCGCAAATGCTGCAGCAGATTGTCGATATGCCGCCGGCGTTTGGCCTCCGCTCGCGTGGCCTCGGCCAGCTCGAGCGCCGTGTCGAACCCGCGGCGTATCGAGGCGTGCGAGTACAGAAACACCGCATCGATCCCGGCTGCCGCGGCCAGATCGGCAATGAGGCCCGGCCCCACCACGGCGCCGACGCCGCGTTCGCGCAGCGCACGCATGCAAGCGTCGGCGTCCTCGGCCGAGCGATACGATTCGAAGACGATGTCTAGCCCGTACGCCGCCACAAAATCGCAAACTTCCTGTGGCGTCTCGCCGGGACTGACGAGCGCGACTTGTCGTTCGCCTTGGCGGCGCGCTCGCGCGAGAGAATGCATGACGTCGAAGCCGGTCGGGTTGATCTGCACCACCGGCACCGATAAGCGCGTCTTCAAATAGGCCGCGTTCGAGCCGCCGGCCACGATGACGTCGGGACGGCGCGATGCGGCCGCTTCGACTTCTTGCACGGCATCGTCATAGGCGCGCGCAATCACACGCAAATCGGCACGCTCGTCGTACTCTCCGGCGATTTCGAACAGCAGATCGCGCAACCGGCTGATACCGAATGCCCAAATGCGGGGACGCGCAGCCACATCGAATGAATGATCGGAAGAAAGACGACTCACAACTTGCCCCATCGTTGAGCCCGCCCGCGGCCATGCAGGCGCAGTACGCGCGATTATGCGCGGTTTGTTTCCATTATGAAATCACACATTTCATTGTTGAAATTACATCACTCGCTGTCGCGCCGCGCAGGCGAGTGAAATCAATGACTTAGGCGGTGGGTCCCGCCTGGCCCGCGCCTTGCATTAGGGGCTGCATCTTTCTGGGAGCGAACGTGAATACAGATCATCAGCCACCCCTGCGCGCCGGCGCGGCTTTTCGCGCGGCCGTTGCGGCGGAACAGCCGCTGCAGGTCGTCGGCGCAATTACCGCTTATGCGGCAAAGATGGCGCAAGCCAGCGGTTTCCGGGCGCTGTACTTGTCGGGCGGCGGTGTCGCCGCCAATTCGCTGGGCATGCCCGATCTGGGCATCAGCACGATGGAAGACGTGCTGATCGACGCGCGCCGCATCACCGACGCCTGCTCCATACCGCTGCTCGTGGACATCGACACAGGATGGGGCGGCGCATTCAACATTGCGCGCACGATCCGTTCGTTCATCAAGGCGGGCGTCGCTGCCGTGCATATCGAGGATCAAGTCGGGCAGAAGCGCTGCGGCCATCGCCCAGGCAAGGAATGCGTGCCGAAGCAAGAGATGGTCGATCGCGTCAAGGCGGCAGTCGACGCGCGCACCGATCCATCGTTCGTCATCATGGCGCGTACCGATGCGGCCGCGGCCGAGGGGCTCGATGCGGCGATCGAGCGGGCCCTCGCCTACGTCGAAGCCGGCGCCGACATGATCTTCCCCGAGGCGATGAAGACCCTCGACGATTACCGCACGTTCAAGGCGGCGGTCAAGGTGCCGATCCTCGCGAACCTGACCGAGTTCGGATCGACTCCGCTGTACACCACCGATGAGCTACGCAGTGCTAACGTCGATATCGCGCTCTACTGCTGCGGCGCCTATCGTGCGATGAATGCAGCCGCGCTGCACTTCTACGAAACGGTGCGCCGCGACGGCACCCAAAAGGCTGTCGTGCCCACCATGCAAACGCGTGCCGAGCTTTACCAATACCTCGATTACCACCGCTACGAAGAGAAGCTCGATGCGCTCTTCGCGGCGCAGAAGTGACATTCGCCATTCGAAGCTGGAGACAACACCATGAGTGATGCAGTAAAGGAAGCGCCGGCCGCCGGCACGTTCAAACCGAAGAAATCGGTCGCACTCTCGGGCGTGAGCGCGGGCAATACGGCGCTTTGCACGGTGGGCCGTACGGGCAACGACTTGCACTATCGCGGCTACGACATCCTCGATATCGCCACCACGTGCGAGTTCGAGGAGATCGCCTATCTGCTCGTGCACGAAAAACTGCCGGGCGTGGCCGAGCTCGCCGCGTACA
>Ga0207705_10000501_pt1 | contig 33386 bp, 27 predicted proteins | sample KBSC13metaG_FD_184314 | JGI IMG/M metagenome (GOLD analysis project Ga0207705, IMG submission 184314) | Corn rhizosphere microbial communities from Kellogg Biological Station, Michigan, USA - KBS C1-3 metaG (SPAdes) (version 2) | ecosystem: Host-associated > Plants > Roots > Rhizosphere > Soil ... | reverse complement strand
TGCGGGCAAGCAGATCACCGCGAGCAGGAGGGCAACTTCCGGTGGTTGGGATTGATCCGATGCGCTGCTAGGGGCGCGCTACGATGATTACTATCAACGCCATCACTGTGCGGCTCGGCGGCCGGACTATCCTCGATCGCGCCACGGCGGCAATTCCTTCGGGCAGACGTGTCGGGCTGATCGGCCGCAACGGTGCCGGCAAGTCGACTCTGATGAAGGTCATCGTGGGCGAGCTCGAACCCGATGAGGGATCCATCGACATGCCGCGCCGTGCACGGCTGGGTTATATCGCCCAGGAAGCCCCGAGCGGTAAAATCAGTCCATTCGACGCCGTTCTCGCCGCGGATGTCGAGCGGGCCACTCTGCTCGATGAAGCCGGCCATTGCACCGATCCCGACAGGCTTGGCGATCTCCACGACCGCCTTTTGGCGATCGACGCCTACATGGCTCCTTCGCGCGCCGCGATTATTCTTAGAGGGCTCGGCTTCGATGAGGTGATGCAGGCGCAACCGCTCGACAGCTTCTCGGGAGGCTGGAAAATGCGCGTGGCGCTGGCGGCGCTGCTGTTCTCCGCACCGGACGTGCTGTTGCTCGACGAGCCGTCGAACCACCTCGATCTTGAATCGACGTTGTGGCTCGAGAACTTCCTCAAGGGCTATCCGGGCACGCTGATCGTTATCAGCCACGAGCGCGATCTGCTCAACAACGTGGTCGACACGATCCTCCACCTGCAGGGAGGCAAGCTCGCGCTTTATCCCGGCGGATACGATGCATTCGAGACTCAGCGCGCGGAGCGTGCGGCGCAACTCGCCGCGGCGAAGGCCTCGCAAGATGCTCAGCGGGCGAGGTTGCAGGACTATGTCGCACGCAACAGCGCGCGTGCCTCGACCGCCAAGCAGGCCCAGTCGCGCGCCAAGATGCTGGCGAAGATGCAGCCCATCGCCGCGCTGATGGAGGACCCGAGCCTCAGCTTCGACTTTCCCAGTCCCGACCAAATGCGCCCGCCGCTGATAACGCTGGACTTTGCCGCGGTCGGCTATGGCGGCGAGCCGATTCTCCGCCGGCTCAACTTGCGGATCGACCCCAACGACCGGATCGCCCTGCTTGGGCGCAACGGCAACGGGAAGACCACGCTCGCTCGCCTGCTCGCGGCGCAACTCACTCCGATGGAAGGGGAGATGCAGGCATCGGGCCGAATGCGCGTGGGCTACTTCACGCAGTACCAGGTCGAGGAACTGGCCCCGGACGATACCCCGCTGGAACACATGACTCGCGCCATGAAGGGCATGGCGCCGTTCGCCATTCGCAGCCAACTCGGCCGGTTCGGCTTTTCGGGCAACCGCGCCTCGACCAAGGTAGGGCAGCTTTCCGGCGGGGAGCGCGCCCGCCTGGCCTTGGCGCTCATCACGCGGGAAGCGCCGCATCTGCTGATCCTCGATGAGCCGACCAACCACCTCGACGTCGATTCTCGCGAGGCTCTGGTCCAGGCGCTCAACGCCTTCGAAGGCGCGGTGCTCCTCATCAGCCACGACCGCCACATGGTCGAACTGACGGCGGACAAGCTTGTACTCGTCGATGAGGGCACGGCAGTCGATTACCAGGGCAGCATGGAGGACTACATCGACTTCGTGCTCGGGCGAAACCAGCCCAAAGCGGACGCGAGCACCAGGCCGCGGAAGAAGGACAAGCGCGCGGACGCCCGCTCGCGCGACGAGGCGCGGGTGACCCGCAACGCCATCCTCGAGGCGGAGAAGCTGATCGCCGGATTGCAGGCTCGGCTTGACTCGATCGATCAGGCGATGATCGATCCGGCCTCCGCTCCATCGCACCTGGCCGGTTTGGCCCCGGGCGAACTCGCCCGGCGCCGGGCGGACGTGGCGCAGGAACTCGAAGCTGCGGAAAGCCGGTGGCTCGCGGCGAGCGAGAACCTCGAACAGCAGGTGGCCTAGCAGCCGTGCGCACCCGGCTGAGCGCCTGTGCGAGGAAAGCACGCTACGGCACGGAGGAAGGCGCCATGGAAGCGGCCCGAATAATTCCCCTCGAGCTCAGGCATTACCGCTGCGACCGTTGCGGGCAGTTCCACCTGACGAGCCGCACCAAGGGCAAGCGAATTCCGCGGCCCGCGCATCGGGGCGAGTAAGCCGCGTTGGCGCGCGTTATCCTTTTCAACAAGCCATTTGGCGTGCTGTCTCAGTTTACCGACGAGCGCGCGGAAGGGCCCCGCCCTACACTGGCGGATTTCATCGATCTGCCGGGCGTCTATCCTGCGGGACGTCTCGACTACGACAGCGAGGGCCTGATGGTCCTGTGCGATGACGGCCGGATGCAAGCGCGGATCGCCGATCCCCGTTTCAAGCTGTCCAAGTCGTATCTGGTGCAAGTCGAAGGGCAGCCGGATGAGGCAGCCCTTGCGCGGCTTCGCGAGGGCGTGCGCTTGAAAGACGGGCTGACTCGGCCCGCCGAAGCCCGAGCCATACCGGACCCCGCGCTTTGGCCGCGCGATCCACCGATCCGCGTTCGCAAGACAGTCCCGGACAGCTGGATCAAGCTGACTATCGCCGAAGGCCGGAACCGCCAGGTGCGCAGGATGACGGCGGCCGTGGGACACCCGACCTTGCGCCTGGTGCGGTGGGCGATCGGCGGTTGGTCGCTCGACGGCCTGGCTCCCGGAGAATGGCGGCAAGTCGATGCCGCCCTGCCGCCGCGCTGACCGGCGAGATCAGTCATGCACTTGGAAGACCACGCTGCCTTGGTTCGCCAGCTCCGTGATCAGGGCGAGGCTCTCGTTCGATTTTAGCGCCTCCTCATCGATCGCAAGATGGTGGCTGGCGCAAAGTCGTTCCGCCAATGTGGCGGCCAAGCCAGAGCAGCGATAGGAGCGGCCATCGACAAACAGGGTCAGCGATCCGCCGTCATCCTGGACGAAAGCAAAACGGCTGGCCGGATTGCGCAGCAGAGGAATTCCCTGGGCAATGCAGGACCGCAAATAACCGAGCTTGACCGGCCGTTCGGGCCGCCAGTCGATGTCCGGAGTTTTCGGCGTGGTGCTGTATTCCCCGAACCAATCCGCAAAGCTGTGGGGATCGAGCACGCGCTCGACGACCATTCCCTGCAAGCGGGCGAGCGCTTCGCGAGAAATCTCGCCAGGGTTATCCTGAACAGCCAACGCCGGGTCGGAATAGCGATCGTCGTCCGCTAATTCGCCAAGCAGGTGTTCCGCCCAGCCGGCGATCAACTCGCTGCGGGAAGGGGCGCGAAAGCCGATCGAATAGGTCATGCAGTCGTCGCCCACGGCCACGCCGTTGTGGGCCACCCCAGGCGGCACGTAGAGAATATCGCCGGGATCGAGGACCCATTCATCGGTCGGGTCAAAGTTCGCCAGCAGACGCAAGTCGTCATGTGGCAGCAATGGGGTGGCGTGGTCGCAGCGTCCGCCAACCTGCCAGCGCCGCTGACCCAGGCCCTGGACCAGGAATACATCGTAGTTGTCGAAGTGCGCGCCTACGCCGCCGCCATCGACCGCGTAGCTCACCATGACGTCGTCCACCCGCCAATTGGGTATGAATCCGAAGGGTTCGAGAAGCGCGGCGACCTCGGGAGCGTGGTGATCCACTGCCTGCACCAGCAGCGTCCACGGGGTTTGGCCGATCCTGGAGAAGCGGTCTTCAGGCAACGGACCGTGTTCGAGCTCCCAGAGATCGGGCCACTTTGTCACCAGTCGGGATTCAACACCGGGTTCGCAGGCCAGGCCGGCAAGCTCATCCGGGCCGAGCGGATTTCTCCACGACCGCCAGGCATTCCTGATCAGAAGCGGCCTTTTTTGCCACGTCTCGCGAAGAAACTCCTCCGGATTGAAGTTAGCCAGTTGCATCGCGGCTGGGGGCATTGAGTGCTCCAGACTGGCCCAACCGGCTAACTCTAACGCTGCCGCGCCTTGCGAGCAGCGTAACGGGCGTCGCGCGCGGCCTTGAGTTCGGCTTGCGTGGGAACCTTCGGCTGCAAGGCCTTTGCCGCGTCGGCTGCGGCCTGCGCCTCGGCGGCAGCCGCTTCCTTCGCCGCCAGTGCAGCGGCTTCCTTCTCAGCCTTTGCCTGCTCGCGCGCGGCCGCGGCTTGAGCTTCGCGCGCCAGGTACCGTTCCTTGGCGGCGGCGAGCTCTGTCGGGTCGGGCTTCGGCGCCGCCTTGTGCGCTTCGAGCAACGCGCGCTTGGCCGCGGCGGACGCATTCGCCCGGTCGTTGAATGTGGGGTTCTTGAATCCCTTAGCCACTGCAATTCTTCCTGTATTGATATCGGGCCCGGCCAATACCTCTGCGCCAACATCAGCGGCACGCGAGTAGTAAGGCAAGTTACGCGGCCCAGTCGCACATGCGGCTGCGGAAGCGCAAGGTCCGCCAGCGAAATCCACGGTCTTCCGGAATCTCCGGGACTGCGTGGTGCCGCTTACTGGACTCGAACCAGTGACCCCCTCATTACGAATGAGGTGCTCTACCAACTGAGCTAAAGCGGCACAGGGGCGCCCCCTTAGAAGGCTTGGCCGGAGCCTGCAATCCCCGCAGTCGATTGACCAATTGTGCGCCGGCCAATAAGCCTGTGAGCAAGGGAGCGATGAGTCACCATTCCGTCGCCTGGGAGGCGGACAACGGAAGGGTACGAACAGTGAGTCAGAATTGGATCACCGACCGTCGCGGCCTCCTGCGTAGCGCGGGGGCGGTCTCAGCGGCGGCATCGCTGGGCGTTTCGGCCGTCGCGCGAGCGACGCCGGAGAGCGACACGAAACTCTACATTCTCGGCTCGCGCGCGGGCCCCAGCGTCGGCGGCGCGCAGTACATGACCTGCTACGCGGTGGTCATCGGCGACCGGGTCTATGTCATCGACTGCGGCTATGGCGCCAGCGAACAGCTCGTTCGCGGCGGTTTGCGACTGCAGGACATCCGCGACATCTTCATCACCCACAACCATCCCGATCATAACATCGAGCTGGGCACGCTGACCTACTTTGCCTGGTATGCCGGGCTGACCCGCCCGCTGGGCATCTACGGACCTCCTCCGACCAAGGCGATCATGGACGGCTATCTCCAGGCGCTGAAGCCCGACGTCGACGTGTGGCTCGACGATATCGGGCATCCGCCGATGGGCCCCATAAACGTGACCGAGCTCGACCGGCCGCAGACGGTAATGGACGACGGCACGGTGAAAGTCAGTTGCACGCTGGTCCACCACACGCCGATCTTCAAATCGCTCGCCTACCGCGTTGACACGCCCGGCCGCTCGATCGCCTTTTCCGGCGATACCTCGCCGATGGAGAGCGTGGTCCAGCTGGCGAAAGGTTGCGACGTGCTGGTGCACGAGGCGATCTATCCCAATCCGAACCCCGGGGCCTCCCGGGTGCCGGCGCTCAACGGCGGCGGCGATGCGCGGATCGACCGGCGGGAAGCAGGCTCGGCGATCGCCGGGGATGCGCAAAAGCTGATGACCCACGTCCTCAGCTCGCACACGCCGGTCGAGGAAGCCGGCCGGATCGCGCAGGAAGCCGGGGTCAAGACGCTGGTGCTGGCGCACACCGTCGCGCTGATGCCCGGCGTCACCGACGGGATGTGGATCGCCGCCGCGAGGAAGCATTTCTCGGGCGAAGTGATCTTCGCTCACGATCTGATGGTGCTCTAGGCGCACTCACTCGCGGCGAGCCTGCATTTCCACGTGCGGGACGAGCAGCGCCGCCGCGAGGGTCGCCAGGGCGACCGCGAGAATGCCCCAGAAGGTCAGGTGCAGTCCCTGGCCGAGGGCCTCCTTGCTGGCCGTCAGCGCGGCGGAAGGGTGGCCGGCTAGCGCTCGCTGGATGTCGCTCATCGAACCGGAGTGCGCGCTCGCGAGGCGCCAGTTGAGCAGCCCTCCGAGCGCCGCCGCGCCGAGCGTGCTGCCGAGGTTGCGGGCGAAGACGAACGAGGCGGTCGCCGCCCCGCGTTCGGACCAGCCGACGCTGTCCTGCACGATCACGATCGCCGCGGTGTTGAAAAACCCCAGCCCGAAACCCAGGATCAGCGAACCCAGCCCGGCGACGTAAGGCGACATGGCGGCCGTCAGCATCACGAACGGCACGCCGCCGAGCGCAATCAGCGCCCCGCCGACGATCAGCAGCGGGCGAAGGCCCAGGCGGTGGAAGTTGCGCGCGCTCCAGGTCGCGGCGATCGGCCAGCCCAGGACCATCGCCGTCAGCATGAACCCGGCAACCAGCGGCGAGCGGCCCATCTCCACCTGGACGTACATCGGCAGGAACGTGGTCACGCCCATCATCGCCGCGCCGCTGAACAGACTGGCGGTGTTGGTCGTCGCCATCACCCGCCGCGACCACAGGGAGAAGGCGATCATCGGGTCGGCCGCGCGCTTCTCCTGACGCACGAACAGCACGCCGCTGACGAGGCACACCGCGAAGGCCGCTGCCGGAACCGCCCTGCCGCCCGATCCGCCGTCGGTGAGCAGCAGCATGAATGCCGCGACCGCCACCGCGAACAGCGCCGCGCCCGCGGTGTCGACGCTGCGCCGCTGGTGCGCCACGTCTTCGCGCAGGAACAGGAAGAAGCCGGCCGCGGAAGCCAGGCCGACGGGGACGTTGATCCAGAATATCCACGCCCAGCTCAGGTGCTGGATGATCAGGCCGCCGGCAAGCGGGCCGACGATCGAGGAGACCCCCCACACGCTCGCCAGCCAGCCCTGGACCTTGCCGCGCTCGTGCGCCGGGAACAGGTCGCCGACGATCGTCATCGTCACCGGCTGGATGGCCCCGGCGCCGAGCCCCTGAACCAGCCGGAAGGCGATCAGCGAGAGCATCGACCAGGCAAAGCCGCAAGCGATCGAGCCGGCGAGGAAGATCGCGATGCCGACCAGCACGACATGCTTGCGGCCGTAGAGATCGGCCAGCTTGCCGAACAACACGGTGGTCGCGCTCTGGGCCAGCAGAAAGGAGGAGAACACCCACGAATAGAGCGATAGCCCGCCGATGTAGCGCACGATCTGCGGCATCGCCGTGGCGACGATGGTCGCTTCGATCGCGATCATGAACGAGGCAAGCATGATCGCCACGACGACGAGCGGCCGGCGAACGGTTTGGGCGGTGGGCGGGGCGCTGCGCGTCATCGTTGCGCGCCGGTAGCGATGTCGCGGCGGCGGAACAATGCCATCTGTCGGGCGCTTATGCTTATCTCTTTCAAATTCCGGGTGATTTCATGGCCTCTCTGCCGCTTCACGATCCGCGTCGATCGCAATTCCTCAACGATTCGTTTCAGCGCCGCCTCGCGGAATGGAACCGCAAGCGCCTCTCGCCGGCCTTCCCGACCGACGATTGGCAGGCGCGTATCGCTGGCGATGCCGCGATGTTGCGCCTGGAAGGCGGCTTTCTCGAAGAACTGCGCGGGGAGATCGCCGACCCCGCAGCCCAAGCTCCCACCGATGCCGCCGCCTTCGTCGCCTGGTTCGAAGAACTCAAGGCGAGCGGCCCGGGCCAGAACGATCCGCTGTTCCCCTGGCTGGCCGAGGAGGCGAGCAAGGATGAACTACGCTGGTTCCTGCAGCAGGAAGCCGCCGGCGAGGCGGGCTTCGACGACCTCACGGCCCTTACCCAGGTCAAGCTGCCGACCCGGCCGAAGCTGGAGCTGGCGCGCAATTACTGGGACGAGATGGGCCGCGGGCAGGAAAAGGGCATGCACGGCCCGATGCTCGCCAGCCTGGTCGATACCCTGGCGCTGGAACCGGAGATCGAGACGACCGCGTGGGAAAGCCTGGCCCTGGCCAACGCGATGACGGCGATGGCAACCGCGCGGCGCTATGCCTGGCATAGCGTCGGCGCGCTGGGTGCGATCGAGCTGACCGCGCCTGGGCGCGCAACTTGCGTCGCCGCCGGGCTCCGCCGGGTCGGCCTGAGCGGCAAGGAGCGGCGCTATTTCGCGCTTCATGCGACGCTCGACGTCAAGCACTCCGCCGACTGGAACCGCGAAGCCATCGCGCCGGCTGTCGCCGAGGACCCGCGCCGCGCGGTGGCGATGGCCGAAGGAGCGTTGATCCGGCTGACTTGCGGCGCGCGGTGTTTCGAGCGCTATCGCGCGCAATTCGGGCTGGCTTAAGCGCGGACGCGGATCGTGGCGCCGATTGCGGCGATGCGCTCGACTTCGGCATAGGCCGGCTGCGCCAGTTCTTCGCCGAACACGTCGGGGTCTATCTCCTCGATCTGGCACGAGGCACCTGCTTCGGCGCAGGCGGTTAAGAGAGCTGTCGTTAGCGGCGCGGAGCCGTCCACGACCGCGGCCCCGGCGTACAGCAGGAATGTGCCGCCCGGCGCGAGGCTAGCTAACGCTTGCCGCGTCCAGTCGAGTGCCAGCGCGCCACCGAAAAGGCCGCCCCCGTCGCGGTAGGCGCGGCCGCCGGGGTCCATCATGTACGGCGGGTTGGCCACAATGACATCGGCCTCGGACGGCATGGCGTCATCCTGCCGCAAATCCGCCTTCACCCCGGCCGCGCGCGCATTGACCCGGGCGAGGTGCAATGCGTCGACATTCACGTCCACAAGGGTAACAGCGGCATCCGGCGCCAGCCTGGCAGCGACGATCCCGCCCGCTCCGCTCCCGGCGCCCATGTCGATCACGCGGCTCGCGCTTGCCGGCCATCGTTCACGCATGAAGCGCGCGAAACGGTACGTGTCGGGCCCGAAGAACACCGCGTCCGGCTCGTCCGTCGGAAAGGCCGAATGAAAGAACAGATCGTTGTCCAGCGACGCCACGCGCAAGGCGCTTCGCAAGCCTTGCGGGCTCCGTTCGAGGATTCCCGCCCGCTCCATCAGGCCGAGCAACCCGGCTTCGATTTCGCTCTCGCCGAAAGACCGATTCCAGCCGAACACGTCGCGCAACGTCGGCGCCGCGCTGCGTTCGCGAGCCAGCACGCGCGCGTGGGTCGATGGTGTTACCGAATGGAAATGATAGCCGCGCCGCTTCAGATAACCGAGCAGATCGAGCAGGCCCTCGTCGTCCATTGCGTGACCCTCCACGCTTTCCCGTGGCAATTCAATGCGGCCGGCCTAGGTTCGGGGCAATGCGCATCCTCGGCATAACGGAAACCTGCGATCTCGGGTCGCTGTATCTGCGGTTGATTGCCGAAGGCCACGAGGTGCGCGTCACCGTCAGCGAACCGCTCGCGGCGGGCACGATGGCCGGCATGGTGCCGCGCGCGGAAAACTGGCGCGACGAGCTTGCCTGGGTTCGCGAGGCCGGTGACGACGGCCTGATCGTGTTCGAGGCCGTCGGCTTCGGCGAACTGCAGGATCGCTTGCGCCACGAGGGCCACAACGTCATCGGCGGCAGCGCATTCGGCGACCGGCTGGAGAACGGCCGGGGCTACGCCCAGGAGCTGCTGGCGGGTCTGGGCCTGCCGACGGCCCCCACGGTGGAATTCGCTAATGCGGCGGCCGCCATCGCCGATCTGCGCGCCCGCCCGCGGCGCACCGTATTCAAGTTGAGCGCTTCCGCCGGCGAGACATTCGTCGGGCAGGAGCCGGACGGCAGCGATATTGCCGCACTGCTCGAAGCCCGTTCCGCCGAGCCCGACGAACGCTTCGTCCTGATGGATTTCGTCGAGGGCATCGAAACCGGCGTCGGTGCTTACTTCGACGGTGAGCAGTTCCTCCTCCCGGCCTGCATCGACTGGGAGCACAAGCGCTTCTTCGCCGGCGACATGGGCGAACTGACCGGCGAGATGGGCACCGTGGCGACCTACGACGGCTCGGCGCGGCTGGCCGAAACTTGCCTCAAGCCGCTGGAGCCCCGGCTGCGGCGGGCCGGTCATGTGGGCTACGTCAACCTCAACACGATCATCAACGATGAAGGGGTTTGGCCGCTCGAGTTCACGTGCCGCTTCGGCTATCCCGGCTTCGCCGTCCTGGAACCGTTGCAGGCGCTCGGCTGGGGTGAACTGTTCCGCACGATGATCGCCCGCGAAGGCGAGGCTTTCCCTGCGCGGAGCGGCTTTTCGGCCTGCGTCGTCCTTACCACACCCCCGTTCCCCTGGTCGCGCAAGGAACTGGAGTGTCCGATCGGATTTCCTATCCGAACGGGAGAGATCGAGCCCGAGCATCTGCATTGGGGCGAAGTCGGGCTGGTCGACGGCCGGATGGTGACCGCCGGGCTCTACGGCTGGACGGCAGTGGTGACGGGCACGGGCGCTACGGTGCCGCAGGCTCGCGACGCGGCTTACGAGCGCGCCCGGCAGGTTCGCTGCGCCAATATGCGCTATCGCCTCGATATCGGCGAGAAGCTCATCGCCGCCGACCTGGAACGGCTGCGCGACTGGGGCTGGCTGGACGGTTAATCCGGCGTGGCGCCGCGAACCGCGTAGAGCGCGTGATGCGTAAGCACGAAAAGCGTCTTCCGATCGCTCCCGCCGAAAACCAGCTGCAACGGCCGCTCGGGAACGTCGATCCGGCCGATTTGCTTGCCCGTCGGATCGTAAACGAAGATCTCTCCATTCGCGACATAGACGCGGCCCCGGCTGTCCACGGCGACACCCTCGCCCCCCCGTTCGGCGAAAGGCTTGAGGTCGATCAGCGTCCCTTCCGGCCCGATCAACCCCGAGTAGGTGCGGTTCTCGGAGCCATTGGTGACGAAAACCCGGGCGCCCGACTGGGCTTCGATGAAACCGTAGGTATCGAGAGAATCCGAGAAGCGCAGGCCGCGGTGGTCGGGTGGCCCTTGCTGGAACACCCGCCAGCCGGGCAGGACGACACTTCCGTCGGGCGAGACATATTCGTCCAGCTTGGGCGTGCCCGCCTCTCGAGCGAACAAGTCGGCGAGAGTAGGGAAGGTATACGTCTTCGGATCGATCTGATCCTTGAACTCCCCGTTGGCCCACCAGTTGACCGGCATGGCCACGTTTGCGCCCCGATGGAGCGCCACTGGCGTCGGCTGGATTACCGTCAGGTCTTGATCGGACGAACCCGGCCGGAAGCTATAGACGGTGCCGTTGCGCCCCAATGACGAGAGCACCAGCAGGTTGCCCGACCTGTCGATCGCGAGGTTGACCGGATCGAGCGCGGCGTCGCGAACCAGTTCGAGATGCCGGTCGCCGGACCAGCGCCAGATGCACTTGGTGTTGCGATCGACGAAATAGAGCCGGCCTTCGCCATCCACCGCGCCGCCGCCGAGCGCCTGGAAGCCGCCGGCGAGCTTGTTCGCTCTCGCGCCATCGAACGTGGCGGGCGCCACCGGCTCGGGGGCAGCGGGCACGTCGAGCGAAGCGAACTCCCGCTCGCGCACGTCAATACCATGAGTGACATCGCGGATCGCGTTCTCGAAGGGGAACTTGGTCAGGCGCAGGAAAGTGGCGCAGCCGTTCTCGTCGCAGGTGCTGAAGCCGCTCTCGCCGTTCACGTGGACGTTGCGGAAATGGATGTCGCGCGAGTTGTACAACGTGACCGCCGTCGGCGCGGGCTTGCGCGTCCGGGTCACGCGATAGCCGTGGTAGTTGGCCACCAGGATATTGTGGGAATCGCGGATTTCCAGGCCGACCGTGTCGCCGCCCTCGCCCGCTTCCTCCTCGGTCTGCGGCGCGAGGAGTTCCCAGTTGGCCACGCGGTTCAGGGCGATCTCCGTGCGGACATGGTGCTCGACCGAAACCTCGATCATCCGTCCCGGCGTTTGCGTGTCCGAAATCATGATCCCGGGATGGGCGAACGTGCTGGGACTCCACACGTTGGCGAACGTACCGCCGCCGCCGGCCGTGACCCACAAGCTGGCGTATTCGCTATCCCAAATCCGCGCCGCGTCGGGATCGGCGGTGGCGTTGTTGTTGTAGGGGTTGAGGCGTGTGCCGTCGAAGGCGTTGGTGCCGTGGCCGCCCTGGAACTTGACGTCGTCGACCAGCGAGTCGGCGCCCGCCATCCACAGCAGCCCGGTCGCGCGGGGATTGGCGCCGTTGGTATTGAGCCCGATGCCCGAGACGATCGCGTCGCCCCCGCGCGCGCTCTCGACCAGCGCCTTGGGTGCGCCCGCTCCTTGATAGCCGGCCGTGCCGTCGGGCAGCACGATCTGGGTGAGGCTGGGGTGGAGGCCCACCAGCACGGTGTCGGGCCGCAAGTGCAGCGTGTCGCTGACACGGTAGAAACCGGCCGGCAGATAAACCACGCGATGGCTGTCGATGGCCTGCTGGATGGCCGCTGTGTCGTCGGTCCGGTCGTCGCCCCTGGCACCGAGCGTCCGCACGCTGAACCATTCGGACACTGGCGGCAGGGCGCGGATGGCCGGCGGCGGCGGCGGAGGCAGCGCGGCGATACGCTCGGCCTGCATCTGGGTCTTGAATTCACCCATCCGACCAAGGCCGGGCAAGGCAAGCCCGTGAGTGAACGAGGCGACCTTGTAGGCCGACCCCCCGCCCTTGACGACCTTCCCGCTGTCACGGAATTGCGCGAATACGGGGGTATGGGCCGCGACGACGTTCCTGAAGCCCACCTGCGTATAGACATCGCGCTCGTTGGAAATAACCACGCCGGCCTTCCGAACGTTCTCGAAGCGCAGATTCTGGCCCCACAGCCAGTCGCCGTAGCCGCGGTCGATGTCGATCCCGACAGGCACGTTGCGAATGGCGACGTTGACCAGCGTCAGCCCGGCTTCGTGCTCGCGGATGGCGGCATCGCGCTGCCCGTCGAAACTCGAATCGACCAGAGAGAACTGCCACGCCGGCGAGGTTTTTTCCGCCAGAATGCCGTAACGCCCGCCGTGGAAATGGAGATCCTCCGCCTCGTTGCCGACCTGGTAAAGCCCGGCAAGGCCGGACCCGATATCGAAGTCGGCGTGGCTGACGAAACTGTGCTGGGCCGAATGGAAGCGGATCGCCGTCGCCGCCGGATTGCCGTCGAGAATACGAAAATCGATGTTGCCGAGGGCCGAATAGAATGTCCCCGAATTGGCGTCGGGCAAGTCCTTGTCGAACGGCACGCTGCCCGGCGGCGGGAACGGCACCTGGCTCGGCGGGCCCTTTTCGTGGCCCGGCCGCCCGCCGGCGAAGATCAGCATGTTGGCGACGCCCTGCTGGAAGCCGGGGGTGTGCTTGCCGAGCACGATCACCGGACGCTTCGCGCCGATTCCGAACACACGGACGCCGGGCCACAGCTTGATCGTCCGGGTAATGCGATAAGTGCCCGCAGGGAGAAAGACGATCCCGCCACCGCCTTTTTCGGCCGCGGCATCGATCGCCCGCTGGATCGCCGGCCCATCGTCCGCCCGGCCATCGCCCACGCCCGCCACAGTGACCGCAGCCGGCTCGTCGGGCGCGGTCAGATAGACCGACTGCGACCCGAAAGACGGCGATGCCACCGCAAGAGCAACCAGACCAACGCCGCCGATCAATCTGCGATGCATGGCGCTCCTCGGCTAAAAAGACGTCCCGACCTCTCGGCCGGGACGAGTGTTCCACGGGGGTGGATAGCAATTAGAAGTTGAAGCGAATACCGGCGCGATAAGTCCGCCCGAGGGTGTCGTAGAGCGCCGGATTGACGTCGAGCCCGGTGTTGGTCTGCGGCGCCGGCGTCGGATCGTGATCGAGCAGGTTGTCGACCTTGAAGTAAGCCTGGATGCCCGGCGCGAACTTGTACGAGCCGCCGATGTCCAGGTAGAACGCGCCCGGCATGAAGTTGTAATTGATCGTCGGATGGTTCGACGTCGAGGCCGGGCAGTTGGACTGGCAGACGACATATTGGTTGCCGAAGTTGCCGTCGGAGAACCAGCGCTGTTGCGCCGTCAGCGTCAGCCTGCCGCTGTCGTAGGTCTCCACCGCCAGCCACTTCCAGTTGGGAGTATTGCCGTTGTTGGCGCCCGCCTGATCGACCACATCGACGCCCTTGACGCCCGCATCCACCAGGAACTCGCGGATGTGCGTGCCGAGCGCGCGCACGGTGAAGGAGCCGGGCAGGCCCAGCGGCTGCTGCCACTGATAGCTCGCCTCGATATCGAACCCGCTGGTCTTCCACGAAGCGAGGTTGAACGGCTGGACGTTGACGAAATCGCCGCCCTGCACCGGGCTGTCGAGCACGAATCCTCCGCAGAAGGCCGTGAGGCCATCGTGACAGAACTGGACGATCTGCGCCGCGGACAGGCTCGAGATCACGCCGTTCAGCTTGATCTTGTAGTAATCGAACGACAGGCTGAGCCCCGGCAGCCAGGACGGTCGCGAATAGACGATGCCGAACTCGGTGTTGCGCGCGATCTCCGGCTTCAGGTCCGAGTTGCCGATCGTGTTCTGGAACACCTGCACCGTCGGCCCATAAGGATTGGCGAAGCTCGGCAACGTCGTGACCGTCGGCGCGGCGAACAGCTCGGAAAGATTCGGCGCACGCACGTCGCGCGAAGTCACTGCCCGCAGGCGAAGACCGCTGAGCGGTGTGTCCCAGGTGCCGCCGACTTTCCACGCCCACACCGTGCCCGACGTGCTGTAGTGCGTCAGGCGAACCGCCGGGTTGATGTTGGCCTTGCCGAGAGGGCCGTCCCACAGCGGCAGATTGAGCTCGAGAAAGCCCTCATAAACGCTGTAGGCACCGTTGCCGTTCTTGTAGTTGCCGGCCGCGTAGTTGCTGCCCTGCGTCGAATTGAGCAGCGGATCGGCGGGATAGTCCGGGCCGTTAGGGCTGATCGCCGAGACGCCGGCACCATAGGGGTCGGCGTTCACGCGATAATATTCGTGGCGATACTCGCCGCCAAACGCCACCGTAAGCGGGCCTGCCCACAAGTCGATGGCCTTGCCCGAGAAGTTCACGCTGCCCACGTCCTGCGTCAGCGTCGTGTGCTGGAACGCTCCTGCCGGCGGCATAATATAAGCGAGCGCCGCGGCGGAAGGCGTCGCCCCGCCGAAGATGTTGATCGGCTGGCAGCCGAGGGCGCGGGCCTGCGGATCGGCGCAGACGATCGTGCCATTGAGCTCCACCGCATCGGTCGCGGCGGCATAGCGGTTCTGCAGCACGATCTGATGGACGTTGACGTCGGATTTGGTGATGCCGCGCTCATAATAGGCGTCATAGTTCCAGTCGGGGGCGAAGCTGCCCTTAGCGCCGACGACGAAGCGGTACTGGCGCCGGTCGGTGCTGACCTGCGGGCTGGGCAGGGAGCCGTTGCTCGAGCCGAAAAGGAACGAGGTGATGCCGGCGGTGGTGCAGCGGTCCTTGATCGACTGCGGCAGAAACGCATTCGCACACTGGACGGTGAGATTGACGCGGTTGTAGCCGGGGCTCGGCTGGTTGCCGGTCAGCACCTGCGCGACGTTGACGGTCGCGTAGAGCTCCTGGTTCTCGGCGAAATCGTATCCGAGCCGCCCGTAACCGTCCGTACGCTCGAGCGAGGATTTGAGCGATGCGCCCGAGCCGACGCCGCCCGACAGGTCCCCACCGACGCAGAAGCTGTTGCCCGGGTAACAGTTCGAGACTTTGCCATTACCCTGCGGAACGCCGTTCGAGCCGTAATTGAAATTGTAAGGCGTGCCGTTCTGGTCGAAGGCGATACCCTGCAGCGGCCCGTTGGTAATCAGGCCGTACTTGGCGTACTGATAGGATTGGGCATAGTCGCCATAGGTGTAACGCGGCCCGCCGCCGGCGGCAGTGACGCCGCTGTCAAGCAAAGTCGAGGCGCGGAACCAGTTGCGGTCGCCGGCGAGATCGGTGCCGAAATTGCCCGGACCTACGCCTTCCTCGTTGTCATACTCGCCGCTGACCTCGAAGTGGAGCCGATCGCCGAGGAGCGAGGTGCCGTAGGCGGCCTGGACCAGCCCGGTCTTGTCGTCGCCGTAACGGGTGATGCTGCCCTCGATATTGCCCTTGAAGCCCACGAAGTGCGTGTCGGTGATGAAGTTGACCACACCGCCGACCGCGTCGGAACCGTAGGAGGCCGAGGCGCCGCCGTTGACGATGTCGACACGCTTGACGAGCAGTTGCGGGAACATCGAGATATCGGGCACGCCCGTGACGTTGGCGCCGACGACGCGCTGGCCGTCGAGCAACGTCAGCGTGCGGATCGCGCCGAGGCCGCGCAGCGAGAACGAACTGAGGCCTTGCTGTCCACTCGAGGTGCTGAACGTGCCGGTCGCCGCGCCGGTCGAGCCTTGCAGCGACGGCAGCTGGGCGATCGTGTTGAAGAGGTTGGGCTGCGCAGCGGCGGCAATCTGCGCTTCGCCAATCACGGTCGTCGGCGTCGGCGCGGTGAATCCGCTGCTGACGATGCGCGATCCGGTGACGACAATCGCGCCGGTTTCGTCGGGGGTCGCCGGCGCCGTTCCCGCCGCGGGGGCCGCAGCCTTGTCCGGCGCCGCGGGCGCGGTGGCGGATGTTGCCTGGGCATGCGCGGCGCTGGCGAGCGTCATCGCGGCGAGCGCCGCCAGGCTCACGCCGCAGCGATGCCCGGCCGATGCGAAAATCCCCTTCATTTCAAACTGTCTCCCTTGACTCTTTTCGGATTCGCCGTCGCAGGCGCGAGCGCCACACTCTCCCTGTGTCGCGGCAGGAGGGTATCGTCCCGGCTCGCGGACGGCACGTACGACAAAGGTCGTAGCGTGCTCCGGATCGCGGAGGCGGGAGCCGTTCACCTGCTACCAAGGTCGTAGTTTTCAGCGCTTCCGCGCCCATCCAAAGATGCAAATTCCGGCCGCGGCACCTGCCCGGCTTAAGAAACATCGCATTTTCCAAGGGTGTCGATTGCTTCCTTCAGCCCGCCACGCGCCGCCTTTCGCCGTCATCGTCATGGGAGTCAGCGGCTGCGGCAAATCCACGCTGGGCGCGCTTCTTGCGAGCACGCTCGACTGCCCATTCCTCGAAGGCGATGATTTCCATTCGCCGGAGGCGATCGCGAAGATGCGCGGCGGCCAGCCGCTGAACGACGAGGACCGCTGCCCCTGGCTCGACCGGCTGGGGCAGGCGGCCGCTCGCTCGATCGCCGAGGACGGCGCGGCGGTCGTCGCCTGTTCGGCGCTGCGCCGCTCTTATCGTGACCGCCTGCGCGCAGCCATCGAGTGGCCGGTGCAGCTGATCTTGCTGGAGAACAGCCGTGAACGCCTGCTCGAACGCCTGACCGCCCGCCCGGATCACTTCATGCCGGTCGGCCTGCTCGACAGCCAGTTGGCCGCGCTCGAACGCCCCGCGCCGGAGGAAGGCGCATTCACCCTCGTCACGGAAGAGCCCCCGGCACGGCTGCGCGACGAGGCTCTGGCGCGGCTCGAGGCCGGCCTGCTCAGGGCATAAGCCGGCGGCGCCCTTCCAGGAGGTGCCAGCGCATCGCCATCCCGGCGCGCTCGGGATCCCGCATGCGGATCGAATCCACGATCACCTCATGCTCGTTCAGCATCACCGCGATGACTTCGGGCGGGCGCGAGCGGGAGATGTCGACCCCGGCGCGCATGACTTTCTCGACATCGGCCCACAGCGCGTCGAACGCCTGGAGGAACGCCGGGTTGCCGGTCGCGTCGGCGATGCAGCGATGCAGTTCCATGTCCTCATCGTGCGCCGGTGCGCTCGAAAGAAGTGCCTCGCGCAGGAGGGCCATCTCGACTTCGATCCGCGCCATCTGCTCGGGCGTGCGGCGCAGGGCGGCGAGCCGCGCGGCCTCGGTCTCGAGCACGAAGCGCACCTCGTAGCTGCCGAGGGTCGTCGGCAGCTCGTCGAGGGGCACGAACGCATCGAGCCGTTCCGATGGCCGGCCCTTGACGAACGAGCCGGAGCCCCGGCGGGCCTCGGTGATGCCGTCCGACGCCAGCCGGACCAGCGCCTCACGTACCACCGCGCGGGAAACGCCGATCAACTCGGCAAGCTTCGCTTCGGACGGCAGGCGCGCGCCAACCTCCAGGTCCTTCGTCTTGATCAGTTCGACGATGCTCGCATAAGCACGGTCGGAAAGCCGCACGTGGCCCATCGCAATCCTTCTCCCGGCCGCGCTTATAGAACCGTGCTGCCAAGGAGCACCAGCAGCAACCCCACGACCGCGACCACCGTCTCCATGATCGACCAGGTCTTGAAAGTGCCCGGCATGTCGGTGCCGACATAGCTCTTCACCAGCCAGAAGCCGGGATCGTTGACGTGCGAGAAGAACAGCGAACCCGCGCCAATGGCCAGCACCACCCATTCGGGCTCGACGCCCGAGGCAGTGACCAGGCCTTTCATCATACCGGCGGCAGTGATCGTCGCCACGGTCGCGGAGCCGGTCGCCAGGCGGATGCACACCGCAAGGCCCCAGGCGAGCAGCAGCGGCGAAATCGCCCCCCCGGCGGCTAGGCGCACCAGCATGTCGGACAGCCCGGCGCTGACGAGCACTTGCTTGAGCGCCCCGCCCGCGCCGATCGCCAGCAGCACCCCGCCGGCGGGGACCATCGCCTCGGCCCAGATCGCGTCCTGAATGGATGCGTCGAACATCCGCCGGCCGAACAGCAGCGGCAACGCGGCAAGCGTGGCGACCAGCAGCGCGGCAACGGGGTGGCCGATCAGCGTCAGCCAGTGCAGCTGCGCGGCCGCGGCGGCCGGCAGCAAGGTGACCGCCTGGCCCGCGGCGATGAGCACAACGGGCAGCAGAATCGCCGTGAGCGCGCGGCCGACGGGCGGGGTCGGCGCCTCGACCCGTGCGGGCTCGAGCAACGGCGGGCTCAGCTTGACGCCCGGCGCGGTGAAGCGGGCCAGCACCGGCCCAGCGAGGACGGCGGTCGGGATGCCGACCATCAGGCCATAGACGAGCGTGAGCCCCAGATTTGCGCCCAGCGCGTCGACTGCCAGCAAAGGCCCCGGATGCGGCGGCAGGAGCGCGTGGACCACCGACAGGCCGGCCAGCGCCGGCAGCATCAGCCGCAGCTTCGCCGCATCGTTGTCCTGACCTTTGGGCAAGGCCGCGGCGGCCGAAGCGACGATCGGCAGCAGCAGGACCAAGCCGGTCTCGAAGAACAGCGGCAGGCCGATGACGATCGCAGTCAAAAGGCTCGCCCACGGAGCGCCCTTCACCCCCGACAATCGCAGGGCCGCGCGCGCAAGGCCGCCGGCGCCGTCGGACAGTTGCAGCATCGCGCCGAGCCCCAAGCCAAGCGCCACGACCAGGCCCGTGCCGCCCAGGATGCTGCCGGTCCCCTTCTCGATCGCGTCGGCGGTCTTGTCCATCGGCAGGCCGGCGAGCAGTCCCACCGCGAAAGCACCGCAAAGCAGGCCGACGAAGGGGTGCAGGCGCCCGCGAATGATCAGCACGATCGACAGCGCGATGCCGCATACGGCGGCGGCCACGAGCCGGTAATCGGCCGGCGTCATCGAATGTTTCCGGCCGCCCGTCGGCAGCCCTGCGAAATCGTCTTGCGAAGCGAAATGGCCCGTCCCCTCACCCGTGCCCACCGAGCCCGGCAGGCTTAAATCTGTTGGACAGGTTTTAACGGGATAGGACGAAGAATGCCAGAGTTTCGTGGAAATCTAGCCTAAAAGGCGGAATCAGGCTTGAATCTGTCTGACCAATTCCGTTATGTGCTCGCAGCGATTCAGGGACGCGACACGGCTGAAGCCGGCGGCAGTCCCGATAAACGAATCGTCAAAGGGAGCCACATGATGCAACCAGCCACGGCTTTGCATGACGATTTCGATCGCCACGAACTCAGGGTTGAACCCGTCCGCCCACAGTCCCTGCTCACCCCGACGCAAATGCAGGTCCTGCGCTGCGTCCGCTCCGGCCTGCTGAACAAGCAAATCGCCCATGAGCTCGGCATCGCCGAAGCGACGGTCAAAGTTCACATGACCGCGCTGATGCGCAAGCTCAATGTCCGCAACCGCACCCAGGCGGCTATCGCTGCGGGCCAGTTTCAACTGGTCGAATGACGAGAATTTCGCCCGCACGCGGCCTGCCGGCCCATTGAACCCATCCGGGCGCCAAAGGAACCAACTCCGGGAGCGAGCGCGCCGGGGGTTCAATGGCCATAGCATCGGAAATCCCGAACCTTCAGCTGAGTTCGGAAAGCATCCGCACGCGGTTCCGTCAGGCGCTGCGCCAGGGGAATTCGCAGTGGCTGTGGCCGGAAATCAGCTTGGAAGGCTGGCAAACGGCGGTCTGCGCGATCGATCGCGTGGTTCGAGACGTCCTCGCCGGTGGTTCTATCCCTGTCCTTGAAGGTAACTCGCGGGAGATCGGGGTCGCCGCCTTCACCAGCGGGATGGGGCCATTGCTCGGCTTCTGGGCCTCGACGGAGATGCTGACCGCCCACCCTTCGCTCCGCGCAGTCCTCGACCTGCACTATTCGCATAACCTGGAACGGATGCAGCGGCTGGCCCGCTTTGCACTCACTGCCGTCGAAGCGATGTCGGCAGCGGGCATCGGGGTCACGGTGCTGAAGGGAATGCACACTGCCTACAGCTTCTTCCCGAAGCCAGGTTGCCGGCCGATGTCCGACATCGATCTGCTCATCGCACCGGCGTGCGCGCAACGCGCCTGCCGGGTACTGGAAGCGCTCGGCTATTCTCCAGCCGAAAGGAGCTACGGTGAGCAGTCATTTCGGATGAAAGGATTGCCCGCCGAGCCGCCAGGCCTGTCGCTAGTGCATAGAGACGGTCCGTGGTCGATCGATCTGCATACGACCCTCAGCAGAAGATATTCGCCCGGCGCCCCGATGGTTCGCATGGATCGGGCTGTTCGCAACGCCGACGCCGGCGCGTGGCCGCTTTCGCCATGCGCCAGCGTACTGGCTGGTGAGGCGCTTGTGGTTCAACTCGCCTGTCACGCGAGCACCGGCCTCGCCAGCTTGTCGCTTCTTCGTCTAACCGAGCTGGTCCTGGTCATCCGCAAGCTTGAGGCGGACGATCGCCTGTCCTGGGGCCGTGTCGTGCAGACGGCCGGCAGCTCCGGCGTGCCGGCCTGCGTCTATCCGGCGCTCCAAATGGTCGAGCAACTGGCGCCGGGAACGGTGCCTGCCGGCATCTTACGACAGGTTGAGCGGAGCGCTCCCGCCGCGGTCAGGAGCGTCATGGCGCATCTTCGGCCAGCGACTTGCCAGCGAGTGCGACGCTATTCATTCAAGGAACGCTTCATGTGGACGCATACCAAATACGGCTGGGTCCGCGAGATATTCCTGACACTTTTCCCGACCGTGCCCTTCCGCCAGATGCTCAAGATATACGCGCGGCGCTTCTTCATTCTTTTCCGAGGCCGCCTCAGTTCGTGAGCCAGGCGATGGCGGGTTGAACCCCGGCGGGCAATCCCGGGCACTCACTCCCGTTCATGCGCGAGCAAAACGCTGAGCCAGGGAGAATGCGATGAGAATTTTCAGTCTTAATAGCGTTGGGACAGCCGCCATGGTCGCCGCGCTCGCGCTGGCCACGAGCGCGTCTGGCGCCGAAAGCGGCCAGCAGTTCACCGTCGTGATGAACAACATGAACTTCGGTCAGATGCCCGGTCAGGTTCACATCGGCGACACGATCATCTGGTCGAACCAGGACACGGTGCAGCACTCCGCCACGGCGCGGGACGGCAGCTTCGACATTCGCCTCCAGCCGGGGCAAAAAGGCCGAACCGTGCTGAAGAAGGCGGGGAAGATTGCCGTCGACTGCCTCTATCACCCGACGATGCGCACGACGCTCAACGTGCTCCCTGCGCCCAAGTGAGGCGGTGAAGCGCCACCCCGCCGCCGAAGGGCCTGCGAGCGGGCTGATTTGCGAGCTGGAAGACGCACTGGCTGCCGAGTTTCGCAAACATAAACCCGGTCAACCGCTCGACTCGCGGCTGATGTCCGCCGCCCGGCGATGGTCGCAGGCGGTCTGGCAGGCGGCTGAAGAACGTCGCCCGGCAAGCCTGAGCGCCGAGGAGCTGTGCGCCGGTCTGGCTCTGGCGCAACGGCCGGTGTTCATCTGCGGCGTTCAGCGCAGCGGTACGACACTGTTGCGCGATCTGCTGGACGGCCATCCGCAGCTCGTGGTGATACCGACGGAAACCGCGTTTTACGCCGGTCTCGAGCCGGCGTTGTTCGGCTCTCCGCCGCAATGCCACTCCGCGTACCTGGGTTGCCGGTGGCTCGAACGGCTGGCTCTCCCTCCCCCGTATTGGCTCCTGGGCCGATCAAGCGCCGCCAGCTCGCCCTATGTCGCGTTTGCCAGCGATCTTGCCGCCTGGATGATGGTCAGCGAGCACCGCCGCGGGGCGAGGACGCCCTCTTGGCCGCTCTGCGCCGTGGCTCTTGCCTATGCGCAGCATCTGGGTTCGAGAAGAATCCCCCCGAAGGCGCAGCGATGGGTCGAAAAAACGCCGACCAGCGAGCGCTTCCTGTCGCGAATCTGGCACGAGTTTCCGGCCGCCAGGGTCATCCACGTCGTCCGCCGGCCACAGTCCGCTCTGGCATCGTACGCCGCGCTCAACCGTCACGCCTGGGGGCCGCGGGGCGCGGCCGGGCATTGCCTGCGCAACATGGCGCCTTCGTACCGCATCGCGCGTCGAGCCACCTCTCGCTTCTCGCCCGAGCGCTACCTGCTGGTTCGCTACGAAGACCTCGTGGCCGACCGCGCCGGTGTGATGGCGCGCATTGCGGGATTCCTGGAGATAGAAGCGCTGCCGATGCTGCACCGGCCGACCGTCGCCGGACGGCCGGCCTTCAACAACTCGAGCTTCGCCGAGCCGGGCTCGCCGCGAAACCTGAACCGGTTTGAACGCACGCTCCTGCGCTTGATGATAGCGCGCAACGCCCGGTCTCTCGGTTATCGCTGAACCGCCTTGGTTGCCGGCGGCGATCTCGGGCCCTTTACCAGCTGAACCTGAGAGCGGCCTGAAGGACAGTTTGCGTTTCCTGGGCTGGAATGCCGGCCCGCACCCGAGCGCCCCGGGTGCTGTCCACATGGAGCGCTTCGAGGAAGCCGGTGAACCGTCGCCAAAGCGGCCAACGGAGGGCGACGGTGGTCGCCCAGCCGTTTTCGGGCTCGTCGGTGTTCGACATGCGGCTGCCCATCTCCCTGGTGCCGAACCATTCGACCCGGCCGCTCAGAGCCCCTTTGCCGATTTGCTGGCTCAGCAAGGCGAAGGCCGAACGAAAATGCGTGTGGACCCATCGTTCGGTGGCGTTCGTCGGGACCTTCCCCATGATCGTCGAGCCGATCATTCCTTGCGCCACGAGGCGCGTTCGCGGCCCCAGATCGGCGACCATGCCGACATTTCCGAAGCGGGTCCGCCAGCCCCACTGCAAGGTCTTCGAAAAAGCTTCGGGATCGCCGCGGTTGTCGTAATAGAATGCATTGACGACGAGCGCCGAGGACGGGCGCCATTCCGCCCGGCCATAGAAGCCCACGCGGTTGTCGATCTCGAACAGCGATCGGGTTTCGTTCTGTTGCGCGCCGCTCATGAACGCGTTCAGCGGCGGGAGCTTGAAGTGGCCGAACGCCGTCGCCTTCAGATCGTGAAGCGCCCATCCGCGGAATGACAATAACGTGCCCGAGGTATCGTTGAAGCCGAAGGCAGCTCCGCTGAAGGAAACTTCCTGGTTGCCGAGCGAAGCGCGCACGGTAGCTTCGAGCCCGACGACTTTCACCTCTTCGCCGACCCAGCTATTAATCGCCGATGGCGTAATCGTGTATACGGTGCTCCACGCTCCGCCCGTCGCGTGCTCGAGCGAGATTTCGGGCCAGTAGAGCCCTGCCTTGAAGGACACGTTCACGTTGCCGCTGCGTTTGGGGATGAAGGTGAGATAGCCTTCGAGGACGTCGACGGCGTTCTCCTGGTCTCTCTGCCAGGCGACCGAAACATTGCCGCTGACGGTGCCGGTGAAGCGCGGCTGCCAGATCAGGTCCCCTTCGACAGGTATCGCCTGCAGCCGGTAATCGCCTTTGCCGGTCCCGTCGAAGCGTGTCTTGCCGAAGCCGCCGTCGGCGAAGGACTTGTGCCCGTCGGCCAGGACCAGCCGAGCGTCGCCCATCAATGTCAACGTGTCGGCCGAGAGAATGTCGGTCCCGGACGACGAGCCGTCTTCGACGTATTGGTCATCGGCGGAGGCCGGGGCGGGCTCGGTCGCGGCCGCGGGTTTGGGATCATCCTGTGCATAGGCCGGGCTGGTGGCAAGGGCGGCGAGGAGAACGAGAGGCAGGCTGGCGGATTTGCTCGCGCTTCGCACGGGGCGCATTGAGTCTTCCCCTTCATCGATCATGCGAGCTCCCTCATGAAGCTCCCATCCTTTGTGCCGAGGAGGGCGGGGAAAGGTTCATCCCCTCCGGCTGGGGCGCCGTGCCGATCCAACGGCTTAGGCCGTTGATGACCGCCAGATGGCCGGGCCCGCCCCGCCGGCCGAATTCCGGTTGAAGACGCGGATGCGCGACGCGAGGAGCACCGCCGACGAGGACTAGCTCGACGTCTTGTGCCCCGGCTTCGAGGAGGGGCTGAGCGAGGACGACAAGGTCCGCCGCGCTGCCCGGTTCGAGCGCCGGCTCGGGAAGGCCGAGACGACGCGCCGTGGCGGAACCGACCGCCGCTTCCAAGCGCGCGTCATCTAGCGTCCCGAGCGATTTCGCCAGCCGCAACTCGTCGAGGAGATCGCCGGCGCCACTCAACAGGGAGTCGCTGCCCAGGAGGACATCGATGCCTTCGCGGAGAAGCTCCGCCGGCGCGGTCCGGCCGAACAGGAACAGGTTGGAGCTGGGACACCAGACAAGCGCCGCGCCCGAGGCGCGAAAAAGGGCGATCGCATCGGCATCCATACCCAGACCGTGGACCGCGATGAGGCGGCGATCGAGCATGCCGATCGCGTGCAATCGGCGCACGTCGTCGGCCGCCGCGGGCCCCGTTCCTTCGGCGACGTGGAGGCAGAAGGGCGCCGAATGCGCAATGCCGGCAAGCCGATGCGCGGAGTCCAGCGAGTCCGCGCTCGCGACCGGTATGACCCGCAACGGGAAGTCACGCTCGAAATCGCCTTCCCACGGATCGTGGTGCACGACGCTGGTCACACCGGCGCAAAGGTTCTTCCACGCACCCGCGAGGAGCGCTTGCCGCCCCGGAAGCGCCCGCCCTTCGGCGATCGTCCGGCGCCAGCGGCTTTGGATGTCCCGCCCCCACGCCCGGGCATCGCGATAGGGCGGCGAGCCCAGGCGGCCGTAGTGATTGCGGTGCAGGTGATCGTGGGCGTTGATCAGGCCGGGCCGCACATCGGCGTGAGGGAACCGCAGGACCAGGTCGTATCGTCCGCTCGGTTCGGCAATCACGCCCCCTTCGATCGCCACGGTGCGATTGCGAGCCTCGATGAGCAGGCGCTCATCCATCGCGCCGGAACGACAGCGCCAGGACGACGGGCATGCCGCGCTGTTCGACGTAACGCGGCAATTTTCCCGCGCGCTCGAAGTAGCCGCGGACCGACGGGCCAATCAGTCCGTCGACCGCGGCGACAAGCCGCAAGCCGGCTGCCCCGGCAGCGGCGACCTGCCGATCCAGTGGATGGACATGGTGTTCGACTTCGATGACCTCGTCGCCATCGCGAAATGTGCGGCGCATGCCGGCGGCGCATGCGGCGGGATGGAAATCGCTGACGATCACCCGTCCGCCGGGCACGACCACCCGACCGAGTTCGCGATAGGCCGCCTCGCACTCCGGGACGTGACCGATGACCAGCCTGAGCCACGCGAGATCGAACGAGGCGTCCGTCAGCGGCAGCGATCGCACATCGCCGCTGACGAACCGGACTTCGAGGCCGAACTCGTGCGCCTGGCACCCCGCCGCGAGCATTTCTTCGCACGGCTCGACCCCCACCACGGTGGCGGCGCCGGTGCCGACCAGTCGCCGCCCGGTGCCGCACCCGACGTCGAGCAGGCGCAAGCCAGCCGCGCTGGGCGATAGCTGCTCGACAAGCTCGCAATCGAGCGCGGTGACGACGTTTTCCTGATCGTAAGTCGGCGCCCAGCGGCGGTAGGCGTCGCTTGGCTGGAGCACCGTCACGCCGCGTCCCCCTGCCGCAAGTGGCCGTAAGCCTGCCGGTCGTCCGGCGCTTTCCTGGCCAGTTCGCGCAGGCGCCGCAGCATGTGCGGATTTTCATAGTGGCCATTCTGCCAGCGGCCCCGCGCGAGAAGCCGGCCAGCAAGCTTGCCCCACGGCCGCGTCACGCTGTCGTGAGCCGACGGGAAGCGGCTCTTCAGCACCAGCTCGAAATCGTCGACCTTGGCTTTGACGCGCTGCTGAAGCCAGGGCGTATGCGGGTCCTCGTGGGTCATCCAGTTGACCCATTCCGGCCGCGTCCAGTCCTCGAGAACCCGCGGGGTGGCGTTCAGCGGGTCGACATTACCGTACGTGCTCTCGCGCTGGGGGGTGGGCGTGTAGAAATAGCTGATGATCTCCGCCTGGGGATTGATGCCCTTCAGCTTGCGAATGAAGCGCAAGGTGTTGTCGATTTCGCGCTCGGGTTCGTCGGGATCGCCGAATACGAACGAGAACTCGGGGATGATCCCGTGCTCGCGCGTGCGCGCCGCCACCTCCTCGATCTGCGCGGTGGTGATGCCCTTGTTCATTTTGGCGAGGACTTCGTCGGAGCCCGATTCCGCGCCGCAGAACACCATCTTCAGGCCCGATGCGGCCACCCGGCGCCAGGTGTCGTCGGAAAAGCGGCAGAGCGCATCGACACGCGCTTCGCACCACCACGGCAGGCCAAGCGGCGTGAAGGCCGCCGCCACCTCCCGCGCCTGCGCCTCGTTCAGGAAGAAGTTATTGTCATAGAAGTGCACGGAATCCATTCCGTGATGCTTCGCCAGCCACGCCAGGTGCCCGGCAGTGCGTTCCGCCGGCTGCACCTTTTCCTTGCGTCCGAACACCGAGATCACGCCGCAGAAATTGCACGCGTAGGGGCAGCCGATCGACGCCTGGTAGACGCCCGACCGGCGGCCGAGAAAAGTCGGGTGCAAGTACTGGGCGACGTCGATCTTGTGATAAGGTGGATCCGGCAACTCGGCCGGGCCGATCCACTGCCGCTCGGGCCCGATCCAGTGACTTCCATCGGCCTGCTTAAACGCCAGCCCCGGCACCATCTTCGCGTCGAGCGAGCCATCGAGCACGGCCAGCAGGGCCAGGAAGGTCTGTTCTCCCTGCCCGCGCACGACCCAGTCGACGTAGGGCGCATCGAGCACGGGGGCGGGGTAGAGGCTGCCGAAGTTGCCGCCCCATACGATCGGCAGGCCCGGGTGCGCCTGTCTCAGCACTTTGGCCAGGCGCACCGCGCTGACGACCTGCGGGCCGGGCATCACAGTCATCGCTATCAGCTGGACCGCATCGGCTGTCCCGGCGCCCCGCTCGACGTAGCCGCGAACAGCGGCGGGCACGTCCATGTGCGGCAGGTTCTCGTCGATGATTTCCCAGCCGACCGAAGGCGGCAGCGCAGCTCCCACCGCCATCAGGCTGAGAGGAAACCGGCGGTTCTTGGGCCGGGTGGCGCACGGATTGATGAACAGGATCACAGGCGTTCGAGCTCGATCAGGTAATGGTCGGCGAGCCATGGGAGCGGCCGTATCGCCTCCGTTTGCCGTTCCAGCCACGCGAGCCCAGCGAGCAACCCCGGATGGCGCTCGGCCCAGGCCTGGGTATAGGGGGGCGGCACGAGCGCACCGACTGCCGACACGCGCCGCTGGACGAAGCCGGGCGCAAATGCCCGACGCACGGTCCCGATGGCCGGATAGCGGATTGTCAGGCCTCGCCAATTGACGCCGCCACGGCGCAGCCGTCGCACGGCTTTGCCCGGCTTTCCATGGCCGAGATACCAGGCCCACTCCCACGGCACGGCCGGCCCCATGACGCACAGCATCGCGCGTCCCCCGGGCCGCGACACCGCCGCAGCGCCGCACCCAACCGCGGCCAGGTCTTCGACGCAGTTCAGGCCGCCGAAATTGGACAGCACGCCGTCGAAACCGCGTGGTCGGACGGACGACAAGTCCTCAATCGCCAGCTGCTCGAAATCGACCATCGCGGTCAGCCCCGCTCGCGCGAGCTTTTCGCGCGCCTTGTCAAGCATGCAGGGGGAGCTATCGGTGGCGACCACGCGCACACCTCGCCGCGCGAGATGCACGGCGTCCTCGCCCGAGCCGCAATTCAGCTCCAGCACGCGATCTCCAGGCTGAAACACCGCGTCGAGCCGGCGCCACACCGCGGCCCGCATATGCCGGCCTATCGTGCTCATGGTGAAAGACCGGTCGTAATCTCCCGCCAGAGCGTCGAAGGGCAGCGCGAGGTTCACTCAGGCCTCGACTTCGTGCGAGGTCGCCAGCAGCGATTGCCGCGCCTGCGAGGCCTGCGCGCGATGCAGCGCGGCCTGGATCGGATCTTCCCGCTCGCTGCGGAAGGCGGCCATCTCGCTGCGCAACCAGTTGTCGGCATGCTTGTAGTAGGCGCGCGAATGGCGGCCCGCGATCGCGAAGTCCCGGTCAGTCGCTTCGCTCCATTCCTTGGCCAGCACCGTCTTGCCGGCGATCTTGTTGAAGTAAGGCGTGTTCTTGATCGGATAGGCGACGGTGGTCAGAAAGACGTCGGGGTTCCATTTCTTGAGCTGCTCGACAGTCGCCTCGATGTCCCGGAGTTCCTCCCCGTCGTAGCCCCACATCAGGAACATGCCGACCTGGATGCCGTGACGTTGCGCTGCTTTGGTGGCCCATTCGACCTGCTCGACCGTAACCCCGCGCTTCATTCCGTCGAGCACGCGTTGGCTCCCGCTCTCTGCCCCGATCCAGATGCGGTAGCAGCCCATCTCGGCGAGGGTTTCGAGCACTTCCTCCTTCATCATCCGGTCGGCGCGCGAAATTGTCTCGAAGGGCAGCTTGAGGCCGCGGCGTTTGAGCTCGGCGGAATAGCTGTACAGCCAACGGTGGTTGATGGTGAATACGTCGTCCGAATACCACACCTGGTCGGGCCGGTAGACGTCGGCGATATGCTGCAATTCGGCGGCGCAGTCGAGAAAGCTGCGGCGGCGATACGAATAACCGAACACGGCGTGCGAGCACCAGTTGCACTTGTACGGGCAGCCGCGGGCGGTGATCAGGTTGACGCTGCCCATCCCGTGGTGCGTGCGCCACGTCTCGACATATTTCGGCAGGTCGATGCGCTCGCGATCGGGCCAGGGCAAAGTGTCGAGATCGGCGATCTGCGGCCGCGGCGGATTGCTGACAACCTCCCCTCGCTCGTCGCGGAAGCTCGCGCCGGCAACGCCGTGAAGCCGGTGCGGGCCTTTATGGGCCAGCGCGGGCAGCAGTTCGCCAAGGGTTTCCTCACCCTCCCCGACGACGACGACGTCCGCTCCATGGCCAAGATACTGCTCGAGGTAGTTCGCGCTCTCAGGTCCGCCGAGCACCACCGTCCAGCCGAGGCGTTTGGCTTCGACCATGATCGCCAGCACGTTCGCGCGGGTGATCAGGTTGGTGTAAATGCCCAGCACCCCGCCGGCCTCACGCGCCAGGCGCTCGAACAGTTGCGCCTTGCTGCCCCAGGTGCTGTCGTAGATTTCGGCATCGAGGCCGGCCCGGCGCAAATAGGCTGAAATGTACAGCAGCCCGAGCGGCGGATAGGGCTTCATGACCTCCTGCTCTTTCTCGTCTTCGCCGAGAAAATAGCCGTGCGTGAGGAGAATGTCGGCCATCGGTCAGGCTCGCAGCCGGCCCGGTGAGTGACGCTGCGACTCCGCCTGGGTTGCCAGGTCAGCCCAGCAAGCCTGGTCGGTCCGCCGTAGCTCGACGTCGAGATGGAGCGCGTCGCGTACCTTGCGGTAGAACGGCGTCGTGAACGCGCCATTGAACAGCATCGCGAGCTCGTCGGTATCGCGCCAGTTACGCTGCGCGCCGAGGTCGGCCGCGAGGCGCTCGTAGAAAACCGTGCCCGGAAGCGGATAGGCCACGGACACGCCGATCTCCTCCGGCCGTTCCTCCCGCACCAGGTCGCGTGTCAGGACGATGTCGTCCCAGTCTTCCGGCGGGTAACCAAGTTGCAGGAACCAGCAGGCGCGGATGCCTGCGCGCTTGAGGTTCCGGGTCGCGACCCGCGCGGTGTCGACGTGCGACCCCTTGTCCATGGCATCGAGGACGCGTTGCGAGCCGGATTCCACCCCCAGCCAGACTTCCCGTGCGCCGGCCGCGCGAAGTTCCCTCGCGACGGGCTCACTGATCAGATTGACGCGCGACTGGATCGTAAAAGGGATTATCGCCTCCTGCCGGCGGATTTCGTGGGCGAACTCGCCGATCCACTCGGCCGTCATCCCGAATATGTCGTCGGCGAACCAGATGTGATCGGGCGCGACTTCGTCCTTCAGGCGGCGCATCTCTTCGGCCACGGAGGCAGCAGAGCGCTGGCTGTAACGGCGGCCGAACGTCGGCTTGGCGCACCAGTTGCACGAGTAGGGGCAGCCACGCGACGCGGCGACGTTCCACGAAAAGTAGCCATGCGCGCCGACCCACGCCTCGCGATAAGCGTCGGCGTCGATCAGGTCCCAGGCGGGTAGTGGCAATGCGTCGAGATCGGCGCGTGACAATTGCGCGGGGGTTCGTTGCAAATTTTCCAGGATGAGGCCCGGCACTTGCACAAGACTGTCGCCTTGCTGGAGGGCCTGTACGACGGCGTTGGCCGAGAACTCGCCTTCACCGGTCAGGACGGCGCAGGCTCCGGCATCGAGATAGAGTTGCGGATGGTCTATCGCGTCAGGCGAATTGACCGCAACACGCCAGCCCCGCAGCCGCGCTGCCGCGATCATCGCCAGGGCGTCCTCCCGTCGGCTCTCGGTGCACATCTTGGTCAGGAAGTTGAAGTTGTCTTCGATGAGCAGGAGCACCGAGGGATTAAGGCGGTCCAGCATCCCGGCGAACGCGGATGCATCCTCCTGGAAAGTGGCATCGAACAGATCGACCGGGTGGCGGGCCTCCCGCAGCATGGCCGCGGCGAGCAGCGTGGTCAGCGGAGGGTATGGCTTCAGGCGTTCAAGCTGCTTGGCGTCCCGCCTCAGGAAGAATGAGTGTGCTAAAAGTACCACGCCGGATCTCCCTCACAGTCCGTCGCTGCTTAGTCCCGGCCATCGCGGCGCCGGTTCAATCGCCGGGATGAACCTTTCCGCATGCCAAGCGCACAAAGCTGCACGCTCATGAGCCCGCCGAGATGCGCAAGCCGATGAATGACCCAGCGACAGCGGCTACGCCGAGGTCGCTGCCGCTCGCCCCCCTCGATGTCTCCCTCAACATTGAGGTGGGGCGAGCACTCGATATGGAGCGCCTCGCAAATGCGTGCCGCCGGTGGGCGGGGCCCGGTATCCACCACGTTGGCCGGCTAACCATAAGCCTCGAGGTCGCGCCGGACCTCGCGGGCCGGGGCGACGCCCGCATTGCCATTCGCGGTGCGGCGATGACGATTGACGGCCCCGGCGTTCGAGCCCGCACGGTTGCCGGCGAGAAGCGCGCCACTGGCTTCGTGTCCCGCGATTACCTCGATGATCCCGGCCGCCTGGCCGAGGAGGTTCTCGAACCGCTGGTGCTACGGCTCTTGACGCGAGAAGACCGCACGCCACTCCACGCATCCGGCATCATCGTCGATGGCCTTGCGATCGTTCTCGCCGGGCCTAGCGGCTCCGGCAAGAGCTGCCTGGCGCGGGCAGCCGATGCTGCCGGCTTGCAAGTTCTTTCGGACGACGTGGTGTACGTCCAGACCTCGCCCGGGTTGCGAGTATGGGGCTGGCCCACCGCTGCCCACTTGCTGCCGGAAGACGCCGGATGCGGCAATCTTGCCACGCGAGTGCGCAACGGCAAGCGCAAATACGTCTTTCCGCTGCGCTCGGCGTCCGTCGGCCCGGTAAGCTGCCGGCAAGCGGTGCTCTGCGTTCTGGCTCGCGGCCGACAGCCGGCCCTCAAACCGATCGCCGCAGGGGAAGCCATGCAGCGCCTGTGGCCGCTCGATCCCGGGTTCGACGAACTTCCGCGCGAGATCGGCGCCGCCGTCAGGGCGCTGAGCGCGCGAGGGGCGTGGGAACTCAGCTTGTCCGCCCGTCCCGAAGCGGCCTTGCGGTTGCTCCTGGCGTCGGCGCATCGGCTTGAGCGCACCGCCAGCGGTTAGCGGCGCCGGCTGGACCGCAGCTCAAAAGCCCACGCTGCCGCCTGCAACCAGCGCAGTGCGCGAATGGGTCTCGCCGAGATAGTATTGCCGGCCGGGGCCGCCGCCCGAAACATTGACGTGGAATTCGAAATTGCCGAACGCGCGCGTCGCGCCGAGCCGCCAGTCGTAGGACAGGTAACGGCGCACGGGGGAAAGTGCCGGCGTGGAGAGAAACTCGAGCGCGCCGAGATGCGCCGCCAGCGTCCAGTCCCTTGCCGGCGCGAACGCCCCTTCGAGCTGGCCGTAAGCCGTCCAGGCGCCGGAGCGATAATAGTCGGGCGACACGAAAACGTATGCCGAGACCGGGCCACGCGTCGCGCCGACGTAGCCTTCGCTGTAAGTGTAGCGGTAACCGCCCGGGTACGCGGCGCGGAACTCGTTGCGGGCGACACCGAGATCGACGATCCAGTCGTTGCCGACCCGCCTGGCGATGCCGGCATCGGCTTGATAACCGAGGAAGCGCGCGTCTTCATCGCGAGTGAGCACGACGATGGCCGAGCCGTCCACGTAAAGGCCGGACTTGTCGTCCAGCCCGACGCGCGCGGAAGCGACGGGACGGCCCGCGCTCAGCGAATATCCGCGGACTCGGTAGTCGCTGTCGATCGCCAGGCTGCCGGCAACTTGCGCAGCCGCGGGGGCGCCGGCGCAGGTCCCCAGGATCGCAACGAGAAGGACACGAAGCGGCCGCGCCCGGGCGACAAAAGCCCGGGATCGATCGCCCGCAGACCGGCTCATCCGTGATTCTCAACCAATCGCATAAGGCCGGCCATGCCCGGGCTCTCCCCCCATGCGAGGATAGCGCGGCTGCGTCCGATCACAACAAGCCGTTTTGGGCGATGGACATAATCCAGGCTGCTCGGAGATGCTGCCGACGGGCGCAAGCGCCATTCTCGATGGCTCGAATCGAGCGACTGAGCGACGCGACGCTGCGTGGAGGCCCGAGCCGGAATCGAACCGGCGTGCAAGGATTTGCAGTCCTCTGCGTAACCACTCCGCCATCGGGCCTCACGCGGAGAGCGCGCCCTAGCGAATGGCCCTTGCTCGCGCAATCCGAAAGCGGGCCGCGCCTTGCCTCGCCAGCCGCGAAGGCATAGGCCGAAGCGGAGTTGGGAGAGCCGCATGGCCGACGACAAGCACGTGAAAATGCAGCGGATCACCGGGCACAGCGAGGAACGCTTCCTCGGCTCGGATATCTTCGAGAGCACCCGGCACACCCTCCCCCCGCCCCGCCGCGGGGGCACGATCCGCGAGGAAGCGCGCGAAATCGACGTCTATCACCAGTGCGACGTCGCAGTGATCGGCGGCGGCCCGGCCGGCT
>Ga0207705_10000500_pt1 | contig 33392 bp, 33 predicted proteins | sample KBSC13metaG_FD_184314 | JGI IMG/M metagenome (GOLD analysis project Ga0207705, IMG submission 184314) | Corn rhizosphere microbial communities from Kellogg Biological Station, Michigan, USA - KBS C1-3 metaG (SPAdes) (version 2) | ecosystem: Host-associated > Plants > Roots > Rhizosphere > Soil ... | reverse complement strand
GGGAGAGAAGCCAGGCGAGTCATGGCGCAGGTGAGCCACACTCGCCGGGGTGTAGGAAAGGCTTTTCTCAATCCGTCTGTTCAATGCGTGACGAGCGCCGCCGTTTCACGTGCGGGTTTCACCCGGCGCGCCGACACGGCGAACAGGAACAGGACGAGATAGCACGCCGCGGGCACCGCGAACGCCGCCACGTAGCCCCACTTGTCAGCCACCGCGCCGACCAGCAGCGGCACGAAGGCGCCGCCGACAATGGCCGTGCACAAAAGGCCCGAGGTCGCTTCCTGGCTGGCCGAGGAGCGGTCGAGCGTGAGGGTGAAGATCACCGGGAACATGATCGAATTGAACAGCCCGATCATCAGCGCGGCGAACCCGGCACTGACGCCGCCGAAGGCGAATACGTAAAGGCACATCGCGCACGCCACCGCGGTGAAGAACGCGAGGAGACGCGGCGCTTCGAACCGCGCGAGCAGGGCAGAGCCGATCGCCCGGCCGACCATCGCGCCGCCCCAGTAGAATGCCACCGCCTTGCCGGCTTCCTGCAGGCTGACGCCGGCGACGCCATCGTTGCCCATCGCGTGGCCCAGCAGCGGGACGGTGAAGGGAATGTCGGACTGGCCCCAGATGGCGTTGGAATTGAGGAACAGCGCCATCTGGCTGCCGATGGCAACTTCCGCGCCGACGTAAAGGAAGATCGCAAGCGCGCCGAACAGCGCCCATTTCGAGCCGAACGCCTCGCCGATCAGGCCGCCCAGGCCTTTCGCCGGTGCCGGTTCTGGCGCGGCGCCAGCCACGGTACGGCGGCTGAGCCAGAAGAACGCGACCAGCAGGATCAGCAGGCCACAGATCCAGAAATAGGCGCGGTCGATCCCGGCCAGCGCGCCTGCCCGCACGGCGGGTGTGATGACCTGACCTTCCTTTACCTCGACGCCTTTGAGGAACAGCATCGCGCCGAGAAACGGGCCGATGAACGTGCCGAAGCTGTTGAATGTCTGCGACAACGTCAGCCGGAAGTGGCTGCCCGCGGGGTCGCCGAGCGCCGCCGCGAGCGGATTGGCGGCGACTTGCAGGATCGTGATCCCGCTCGCCAGCACGAATAGCCCGAGCAGCACCAACGTGTAGCTGGCGATATTCGCCGCTCCCAGCATGATCAGGCAGGCGACGACCATCATCATCAGCGCCACAAGGATCGACGGCACCGGCTTGAGCTTCGCGATCAGCGTGGCGGCCGGGAAGCTGACGGCTCCATAGGCGATGAAGAACGCGAACGTCGAAAGCTGCGCCTGCACGTTCGTCAGCGTGAAGATGCCCTTCACCGACGCCACCAGCGGATCGATCAGCGAGGTGATCAACCCCCAGGCGAAAAACAGCGTCGTCACGGCGACGAAGGCCGCGCGCACGGTGGCCTTGTTCTGCATGAGCTCTCCCCACTCCCGGTTTGGGCGATGGTTAGAGGATCGGCGAGCGAAGGCAATGGCAGGCAAAGCCCTCTCGCCTTCAGGGGAGAGGGCTTTAGCAAAAATTGCCTTTTCCGGCCCGGCTCGGCAAAGCCTCTCGGCAATGAGCGAGCTCCCTCCGCCAGGCGACCATGCCGCGCTGTGCCGCGCCGCCGCGGGTGGTGCGACGCTGTGCACGATCGTCGGCATCGATGGCAGCTTCTCGCGCCGGGTCGGGACGCAGCTGGCGGTGGCCGCGGACGGCAGCCGGGTGGGCGATATGGCCGACCGCTGCCTCGACGAAGAGCTGGCGAGCCAGGCACTCGCGGCGATGGCGGACGGCGGGCTGCGGACGCTGCGTTATGGCCACGGCTCGCCGTTCGTCGACTTTCGTCTGCCGTGTGGATCGGGGCTCGACATCCGCGTCGACCCTGCGCCCGATCTCCGCGAATTGCGCCGTTGCGTGGCGGAATTGGAGTCGCGGCGCGAGGCGGCCTTGCCGCTCGGCGGCGGACTGCTTGCGGAGCGCCGCTACATCCCGCGCCTCAGGATCGTGCTGCTCGGCGCGGGCGCGGAATGCGCTGCGCTGGTCCGGCTGGCGGCGACGCAAGGGGTCGAGGTCGAGTGGCGCCAGGCGGGGCACGGCCTGGCGCTCGGGCAGCCGCCGACGGACCTTGTCGCCGATGCCTGGACCGCCGTGCTGCTGCTGTTCCACGATCACGAATGGGAAGTTCCCCTGCTCGACTGGGCGCTGCGCACGCCGGCGTTCTACATCGGCGCGCAAGGCGGTGCTCCCGCCCGCGAGGAGCGGCTCGAGCGGTTGCAGGCGGCGTGGCACAGCGAGGCGGAACTTGGCCGCATAGTCAGCCCCGTCGGGCTGATCCCGGCGGCGCGCGATCCGCACGTGCTCGGGCTGTCGGTGCTTGCCGAGGTCGTCGGCGCCTATGAAGCGCTGCACCCGCACCGGTGAGCCTTGCCATCGCCTTGCTGGCCGCGGGCGGCGCGACGCGCTTCGGCGGCGGCAAGCTCGATGCGGATTGCGCGGGCAAGCCGCTGGGTCGCTGGGCGCTCGATGCAGCGCTGGGGGTACCGCACGAGCGCCTGGCAGTGGTGGTCGCCGAGCCGGTTCCCGCTTTTGCTTTGGACCACGAGTTGCTGATAAACGAGCGTGCTGCGCAGGGCCTCGGCACTTCGGCCGCCCTTGCGGCGCGGTGGGCGGCCGGCAGCGAGGCGCTGCTGATCTTGCTGGCCGACATGCCGCTGGTGTCAGCCGCGATGCTGACCAGGCTGGTAGAGGCTAACGGTCCGGCAGCTGTCGCTTACCCGGGTAATAAGCCGGGCGCTCCCGCCAGCTTTCCCGCCGCGCTGTTCGGCAAGCTCGAAGCGCTCACGGCTGACAGCGGCGCAGCGCACGTGTTGCGCGGCCTGGCGAACCTCACGCTGATCGAAGCACCCGCCGAGGAACTGCGCGACGTCGACCGGCCCGAGGACCTGGCCGACGTCGCCGCAATCCTGCGTTCGCGCTAAGCCGTCGCCAGCAGCGCGCGGTCCATCGGCAGGCTGCGCACGCGCTTGCCGGTGGCGGCGAACACGGCGTTGGTGACGGCCGGGATCACCGGCGGCAGCGCCGGTTCGCCGAGGCCGGTGGGGGAATTGTCGCTCGGCACGAACTCCACGTGGATCGCCGGGATGACAGGCATCCGCGGCACTGGGTAGTTGTGGAAGTTGGAGTTCGTCACCGCGCCCTTGTCGAGCTCGATCGCCAGCGACAGCGCCTGGCCGATGCCATCGATCACCGCGCCCTGCACCTGGTTGAGCGCCCCGAACGGGTTGATGATGTGGCTCCCGACGTCGCCCGCGACCCACACGTTGTGGACCGAGACTTGTCCGCTCTTGCTCACGCTCACTTCGGCGACTTCGGCGAAATGGCCGAGGTGGCTGTAGTAATAGCCGAAGCCGAGCGCGTGGCCTTGCGGCAGCGAGGCATGGCCCCAGTCGGACATCGCCACGGCCTTCTTGATCACTGCGCGCATCCGCGCCGGATCGAAGCCCGCCTGCTTGCCGAACGGCCCGTTCTGCGGCGGGTCCGCTTCCGCGCCATCGACCAGCGACAGCAGCAGCGTCGGCAGGTCGGTGCCCGCCTCGTGCGCCACTTCGTCGAGGAACGACTGGAACGCGAACGCCAGCGCGTTCGATGCCGGCGCGCGCAGGGCGCCCATCGGCACCGCCGTCTTCATCTTGGTCTGGCCATAGGACAGGTTGGGGACGAAGTTGGCGGGGAACTGATCCTTCGGCATCGCCGCCGGGTTGAAGCCGCCGGAAAGATCGAACGTCACGAAGTGATCCTCGAACCCGGTGATCTTGCCGTTGGCATCGAGGGCCGCGCGCAGGCGGTGCCAGCCCGCCGGGCGATAGTGGTCGGTGCGCACGTCGTCCTCGCGGCTCCACAGCAGTTGCACCGGCGTATCGGGCATCTTCTGCGCGATCGCCGCGGCCTGGTGCATGAAGTCGTTGATCAGCCGCCGCCCGAAGCCGCCGCCGGAGCGGGTGATGTGGACGACCACCTTGTCTTCCGGCACGCCGAGCATCTTGGCGACCGAGGTCTGCCCGCCATTGGGCGTCTGGCTCGGCGCCCACAGCTCCATCGTTCCGGTCTTGGAATGCCACTGCGCGGTGCAGTTCATCGGCTCCATCGGCACGTGGGCGAGGAACGGGTAATGGTATTGCGCGTCGACCACCTTGGCCGCCGAGGCGAAGGCCGCGGCGCTGTCGCCCTTCTGGTTGAGGCTTTCGGCCGGCTTGCCGCTGGCCATGAAGGCGCGGGCCTGCTCGTCGTAGCCTTTGGTCGAATGGCTGCCCCACTCGCCATTGTCCCACTGGACCGCGAGCTTGCTGCGCGCCTTGTTGGCGAGCCACCAGTTCTTGGAGATCACCGCGATGCCGTCCACAAGTTCGTCATGGCCGCCGGCGCCGGGAATGGCGAACACGTCGATGATCCCCGGCTCGGCCTTGGCCGCGGCGAGGTTGGCCGATACATACTTCGCGCCGAACACCGGCGAGCGCTCGTAGGCGGCGTAAACCATGCCGGGGAGCCTGGTGTCGAGGCCGAAGATCGGCTGGCCGTGGACGATCTTCGGGCTGTCGATCCCGCCGATCTTGCGGCCGATGATCGTGAAGTCCTTGTCGTCCTTGAGCTTGACCTTGCCCAAGTCCGGCACCGCCGAGGAGGCGGCCTCCGTAGCCAGCTCGCCGTAAGTCAGCGTCTTGCCGTTGGCGGGGTTGGTGACGACGCTCTTGGAGGCGGTCAGCGTCGAGGGATCGACGCCCCAGCGCTTCGCCGCCGCTGCGACGAGCATCGCCCGCCCGGCGGCGCCGACCTGGCGCATCGGAATCCAGTTCATGGGCGTGGCGAAGCTGCCGCCGGCGAGTTGCGGGCCGTACTTCCTGGCGTCGCTGTCACCCTGGACGATGGCGACCCTGTTCCAGTCGGCATCGAGTTCTTCGGCCACCAGCATCGGCAGCATCGTCTTGATGCCCTGGCCGATCTCGGGGTTCTTGCCGACGATCGTGATCGAGCCATCGGGCGCGATGGTGATGAAAGCATTCAGCGTTGCCGGCCTACCGCCGGTCGCGGCCTTGGCGATGCCGGGGATCGTGGCGGTGAGCATCAGCCCGCCGCCGGCGAGGACGCTGGCCTTGAGCAGCGTGCGGCGGGAGAGGGCGATGGTTTCGGCGAGCTCAGACATGGATCGTCGCTCCTTCCTTGGCGGCCATCTGGATGGCCTCGCGGATGCGGCCGTAACAGGCGCAGCGGCAGATATTGCCTTGCATGGCGCTGTCGACTTCGGCCTGGCTCGGGTTGGGGTTCTTGGCGAGCAGCGCGCTGGCGGTCATCAGCTGGCCGGCCTGGCAATAGCCGCACTGCATAACGTCGACATCGAGCCAGGCCTTCTGCAGCGCCTTGCCGAGCGGCGTTTCGCCCAAGTGCTCGATGGTCGAGATCTTCTTGCCGGCAAGCGTGCCGACCGGGGCGGAGCAGCTGCGCGTGGCGACGCCATCGACATGCACGGTGCAGGCGCCGCACAAGCCCATGCCGCAGCCGAACTTGGTGCCGACCATGCCCAGCTCGTCCCTGAGCGCCCACAGCAGCGGCATGTCCTCGGGCACGTCGAGCGAGCGCGTCTCCCCGTTGATGGTGAGCTTGACCATTTCAAGAATCCTCCGAAATCCGGACAAAGTCTATACTGAACGGGACCGCGTGGAAAGCCACACAGGGTTCTGATCACGGCCGACTTCGACGAGAACGTCGGCGCGGGCGGGCATTTCGTCGAGCATGAACTCGGTGAGCCGCTGGTAATGGGCGAGGAAGCGCTCCAGCGCGGTGTCGTCCAGCACCGCCGGGCCGGCTCCGAGCTTCACTTCCTGAAGCAGCCGGTGGGCACGCACCGCGTCGAAGCTGGGCACTTTCAGCATCACCAGCATGTCGAGGCGATCAAACAGCTCGGCGTAGTCGGTCGCCAGGCGGCGGTTAACCGCCCGACGCCAGGTTCCGCTCGAGTCCTCGTCGCCTTCGAGCGCGTTCACCGGCGCGCTCAGACCCGCCGCCGGCTGCGGCCGGGCGCCAACGCACCAGCCTTCGAACAGGACGACATCGACGGGGCCTTCGACAACGCGCGTCTCCGTCGCGCGGTCGTCACGCGCCTTGTCGAAGATCGGCAACTCGGCCGATCGGCCGGCCAGCAGACGATCCAGCAGCACCTGGCCGAGCGCGACATCGTGCGTACCGGGCACCCCGCGGGTGGCGAACAACGGGTGAATGTTGGCCGCCAGGCCGCTGCGCGCAGTCTGGGTCAGGTAGAGATCGTCGAGAGCCAGCGTCGCCGCTGCCAGGCCTCGCTCGGCCAGCAGCGTTTCGACAAAGCGGCACAAGGTGGTCTTCCCGGAACCTTGCGCCCCGTTGATCCCGACCAGCAGCGGACGGCGACTGTCCGCCCAGCGGGCAATCTCCGCGGCGACGGGCCGCCAGTAGTGTTCGACGATCTCGCGGTAGCTCGCCGGCAATCGCTCGCCGGCGATCAACGCCGCGATCGCGTCGCTCATGCCACCCGGTCAGGCAGCGGGCGATCCTCGGCCCAGGCGACGATGTTGGCCAGCGCGCGCTCGCCCATAGCGATCCGGGTCTCGCGCGTGGCGCTGCCGAGATGCGGGAGAAGGACGACATTCTCGAGGCCAAGCAGCTCTTCTGGCACCTCCGGCTCGGCAGGATAGACATCGAGGCCCGCGCCGGAGAGGTGGCCGCTGCGCAATGCCTCGGCCAGCGCGGCATGGTCGAGCACACCCCCGCGCGCGGTGTTGATCAGGTAGCTGCCGGGCTTCATCGCCGCGAGGGCTTCTGCGCCGATCAGGCCGTTCGTTTCGGCGCCGCCGGGGATATGCAGCGAGACGAAGTCCGACGCGGCGAGCAGGGCGTGGAGATCGGGATGGAACTCGGCATTCAGCTCGCGGGCCACCTCGGGCAAGCACTCGCGGCGGCCGTAGTAGGCAATTCGCATGCCGAGCCCGTGGTGCGCCCGTTGCGCGGTGGCGATGCCGATCCGGCCGAGGCCGACCAGGCCGAGCACCTTGCCCTTGAGCGAGCTGCCGTTGAGGTGCGTCGGCCCCCAGCCGGTCCAGCGCCCGGCGCGAACTTCACGTTCCCCTTCGCCGGCGCGGCGGGCGGCCATCAGAATCAGCGTAAGTGCGAGGTCGGCGGTCGCGTCGGTCAGCACGCCAGGGGTGTTGGTGACGGCGATGCCCCTGGCTTTTGCGGCCGCCAGGTCGATGTGTTCGAAACCGACGCCGTAGTTGGCGATCAGCCTCGTCCTGTCGCCCGCGGCGATCACGTCCGCGGGAAGCTTGTCGGGGACGACCGGGCAGATCACGTCGAATTCGCCCATCGCCCTGGCGAGCTCGGCCTGGCTGAGCGGTTCGTCGCTCTCGTTCAGTGTGACGTCGAACCGCTCGGCGACCTGCCGTTCGACTTTCCCCGGCCAGCGCCGGGTCAGGAGGACGCGGGGCTTCGCCACCGTCAGGCCTTCATGCCTTCGGTGATCTTCTGGGTTTCGGCGCGGGTCGATTCGATGCCGGTGTTGCGCTTGTGAATCCCGCCGAGCCCCGGCGGGGCGAACAGCGGCGGGTCGCCTTCGCGCTGCTTGAGGCCGAACAGGTTGAACAGGCCGGGATGACGTCCGAGCCCGCCGTACATGTCGAGCAGGCTGTCGATCCACGGGCGCAGCGGGTCGTCGTCGGCCAGCACCGGGGAGTTCTGGCACACCGACGCGGTGAACAGGATCGAGCCGAGGATGCGGTAGTCGGCGTAGTTCGGGCTGTCACCGCCGAGGAACTTGGCTTCGCGCAGCGCGATGCGCAGCGGCTCCAGGTTGGCGCTGATCTGCGGGAGGCGGCTTTCATAGCCTTCCTGCATTTCCTCGAGCGTCTTGCCGAGCATCTTTTCGCGCGAATAAGTGATGTATTCATGGTCGTCGGCATTGGCGAGGTCGCGGTAGCTGACGCAATTGCAGCGCATCCAGGGGCCGGTCGCAACTTGCCAGAACCACGCGTCGAGCGCGCGGGTGACGATCGCCACGCTCGGGTGCGGGATCAGCATCGGCCGATCGGGATACTTCTCGTCGAGGTATTCGACGATGCCCCACGAATCGAGCACCCACTCACCGTCGTCGACGATCGCCGGCAGGCGTTCGGTCACGCCGCCGGTACGCTCGGGGATCTTGGTGAATCCGCCCGGGACAACGTCGAGATCGAAGCCCTTGTGCTTCAGCGCATACTTGGTCGCCCACACGAACGGGCTGATCGTCGCGCCGGTCGACAACGCGAGGTCGTAGAACTTGATGGTGTTGTCCTGGGCCATGAGGCGGCTCCTCTCTCAGAATGACTTTGTCCGGATCGCTACGGCGTGACGCGGGAAAAGGGAAGCGCCGATCAGGCCAGCTTCGCCTCTTCCAGCTTGACTAGCCGCCACAGCGTTTCGGTCACCGGTGTCGCCACACCCGCTGCCTGCGCCGCGCGGACAATCGCGCCGTTGATCGCGTCGACCTCGGTGCTTCGGCCAGCCTTCACGTCCTGCAGCATCGAGGCTTCGTGTTCGGCGTGGTCGGTGACGGATACCACGGTGAGGTCGAGGATCGGCTGCGCTTCGATGGCGACGCCATTCGCGTTGGCCGCGGCGACGCCTTCGAGCACCACCGCGCGGATGAGCGCCTTGCTTTCCGCGTGCGCCCCGAGAAAGCCCGGCGTGCGGCGGGTGAGCGTGCACAAGGTGTTCATCGCCGCGTTGAAGATCGCCTTGGACCAGATCGCCGCCTGGATGTCCGGCTCGAGCGTGGTCGGCAATCCCCCTGCGGTGAGCAGGTCGGCGATGCGCTGCGCGAACCCTGTGTCGCCACCGAACGCGGGATAGATCTTCGATCCGCCCTCGCCGTGGCTGCGCACCTGGCCGGGGCCGGCGAGGTCGGCGGGGAGGGTGCTGACCCCCGCGATCACCCGCTCTGGCGAGACGTGTTTGGCAACCGCGGCGTCGTTGCCGAGCCCGTTTTGCAGCGTCAGCACGCTGGTCTCCGCGCCGATGATCGCCTCGACCCCGCCGAGCGCGACGTCTGTGTGGAAGGTCTTGGTGAAGAGCACGACGAGGTCCGCTTCGCCGGACGCTTCTTCGGGCCGCACCGCGCGCAGGCGAAATGTCTCCAGCCCGGCGCGGGTGTCGAGCTTCAGACCGGCCGCGTTGATCGCGGCGATATGCTTCGGGTTGACGTCGACCAGCGTCACTTTCGCCCCCGCGCGGTGGAAGGCGGCCGCATAAAGGCTGCCCATCGCCCCGGCGCCGACCACCGCCACTTTCATTGCGCGGCGTCCTCCAGAAACCCGCTGCCAAGGAGCAGCAACAGCTTTACGTCGATTCCGTGGCCGCGGGCGCGATGGGCGGCGATCGTTTCCGCCACGCGCTTCAGTGGCACGCGATGGACGACGATGTCCTCGTCCGGAGTTCCCCCGCCGTCGCCGACGCGGGTGAGCCCGGTCGCCTTCACCAGCGTGAAGCTTTCCGTAAGCATCCCGGGTGAGGAATAGAACTCGCCGAGGTTCTCCCAGTGCGCAGCCCGGTAGCCGGCCTCTTCCTCCAGTTCGCGCCGCGCGCTCGCCATGTCGTCTTCGCCTTCGGTCTCGTCGCCGATCAAGCCCGCGGGCAACTCGAGGCACACTTTGCCGAGCGGCACGCGATATTGCTCGATCAGGATCACCTCGCCGGCATCGAGCGCCAGGATCACCACGGCGCGGATGCCGCCGGGCCGACCGGCGTATTCCCACGTGCCGCGGCGACGGACTTCGACGAATTTGCCTGCCCACTCGACCTGTTCGGCGGCATCGGCATCGGGGAGGGAGGAGCGTTGGGTCACGCCCCGGCGCTTAGAGTTCGATAAGCCGGTCTGGCAACTCGTTTACGTCATCCTCGGCGGGCGGGAAGTGGGCGGCCAGCACGACGCCGACTTTCTCGACCGCCGCGCACATGCCGTCGGCCACGCGGCCGTCCTTGATATGCGCGAGCATCGCGGCCATCGCCTCTCCCCACATCTCGGCTGGAACTTTGCTGGCGATCGCCTCGTCGGCGATGATCTGCGCGCGGCGCTCGCGCATCGACAGGTAGATGAGGATGCCCGTGCGGCCGGTCGTCCGGCGCTCGGCGCCGACCTTGAACAGGCTTATGGCGCGGGCCAGGGTGCGGTGCGTCTTGATGGGTGGCGGAACGAGCCAGAACTTGAGCGGTGGCCACAGCTGGATCAGCATCATGCCGAGGAACTTCGCCGTTACCACGCACAGCGCGAGCGCAAGCACCTCCCGCGGGGTCCAGTCGTGCCCCCAGTTGCCCAGTACCCGGTCGACCATTCGCAGGTAGAAACCGCTGAACAGCATATAGACCAGCAACGCGGTGAACGCGATCACGGCGGACCACGCCAGGGCGACGTCGCTGTACCCGTCCGAACGCTCGGCGATCACCGTGACGATTTCGCCGGAAGTCCCCGCTTCGGCCGCGGTCACCGCGGCCGTCACCCGATCCTGGTCGGCTTCGCTCAAATGCCGCATTACCAACTCCCGCTCGCGCCGCCGCCGTTGAAGCCGCCGCCTCCACCGCCAAAGCCGCCGAAGCCGCCGCCCCCTCCACCGCCGTCGCCTCCGCCCCAGCCTCCGCCGGAGCCGCGCCCACCGTTCATCGCGGCGCCGAGAGCGGTCCACATAAGCACACTGCCGATACCGCTGCCGCGATAGGGCCGCCCCGTGCGCCGCCGCGAAGACACGAACGCGAAGAACACGATCAGCACGACCCAGAACGCTGCTCCGGCGATGGCCGGGGTCGCTTGCTTCGCGGCGTGCGCCTGTCGCGCTGCCTCGGCCTCCTCGATCGCTTTGGCCTGCGCCGGGTCCATGTCGAGCTGCTGGATGATTGCATCGACGCCCGCGACGATGCCGCCGGACATGTCGCCCGCCTTGAACTTGGGGACCACGACATCGCGGATGATTCGGCCCGACATGATGTCGGTCATCCGTTCCTGCAGGCCGCGCGCCGTGGCGATGCGCAGCTTGTGTTCGCTCGGCGCGATGAGGAACAGCAAGCCATTCTCGCTCTCCTTGCCGCCGATGTTCCAGGTTTCGGCGAGTTGCTGGGCATAGTTCTCGATGTCCTGACCATCGAGCGACGGAACCGTCGCGACGATGATCGCCCGCCCGGTCGACTGATCGTAAGCCGTCAACTTCTGCTCGAGCGCGGCCTTGTCGGTCGGGGCGATAATGTTCGCCCCGTCATAGACCGGACCGGCGGGCCGTGGCGGCAGGGCGGCCGCGGCCGGCGCGCCGATGACGGCGGCCAGCAGGGCCAGCCAGGCGAGGATCAGGCGCACCGGCGCGCGGCTCAGCGGCCAGCGGCGGCGGTGCTTGTCGCCGCCGGTGCGCTGTTGTCGTTGGCGGCAGGTGCGGCAGCGGGGGCCGCCGGAGCACCGGGTGCTGCGCCGATGTTGTTGAGGTCGACCGTCGGAGCCGATTGCGCGGCCGCGCTGGCCTCGAACGGGATCATCGGCTTGGCGCCATAGATGACCTTGGCCGCGAGGATGGCCGGGAACGTGCGGATCGTCGTGTTATAATCGCGCACCGCTTCGTTATAGCGGTCGCGGGCAGTGTTGATGCGGTTCTCGCTGCCTTCCAGCGCGGTCATCAGGTCGGCGAAGCGGGCCTGGCTCTGCAGCGTCGGGTAGTTCTCGACCACCGTGCGCAATTGCCCGAGCGCCTGGGTCAGCTGGTTCTGCGCGTTCTGGAATTTCTGGAATTCCGCCGGGTTAGACAAATCGTTGGTGGTGACGTTGATCGAGGTCGCCCGGGCGCGCGCCTCGGTGACGTTGGTGAGGATCGTGGTTTCGGATTGTGCGGCCCCGCGCACGGTGGAAACCAGGTTCGGGATCAGGTCGGCGCGGCGCTGGTAGGCGTTCTGCACGTCGGCCCAGCTGGCCTTCGCCGCTTCCTGCTTGGTCGGCACCGTGTTGACACCGCAGGCGGTGAGCGCGGCGGCACCGAAGATTACCAGGGCGAAGCGCATCAGGCGGGTCGCAAGCGAAGCGGACATCAGGGGAACCTCCTCCAGTGGTGTAGTGCGTAGATAGCACACCTGCTGGGGCTTTCAAGCGAAGCTGCGCTTGAGGACATTGAGCGAATAGGGCAAGTTACCGCTCGTCAGGGTCGTGCGAAGGAGGAATGCCGCATGTGGAAGGACTTCAAGGCGTTCATCGCCAAAGGCAACGTGATGGACCTTGCCGTCGGCGTGATCATCGGCGCGGCGTTCAGCGCCATCGTCACTTCGCTGACCGGCGATGTGATCATGCCGATCGTCGGCTGGATCTTCGGCGGGTTCGATTTCTCGAGCCATTTCGTCGTTCTTCACCTGCCGGCCGATTACCACGGCTCGATGACCGATTATGCCGCGCTCAAGAAGGCCGGTGCGGCGCTGATCGGCTACGGCGCGTTCATCACCGCCTTGCTCAACTTCCTGATCCTGGCGTTCATCATCTTCCTGCTGGTCCGCTTCGTGAAGAAGGTGGTCGACGAGGTCGAACGCAAGCAGGAGGAATCCCCTGCCGGTCCGTCCGAAGTCGACCTGCTCACGCAAATTCGCGACGAGCTGAAGAAGCGGCCCTGAGCAGCAATACACTTCACATTAAGCCGCAAGCGCCTATATCGGTCCTCGCCGGTTTCGGCCGGCTATGGTGATAAATTGCAATGTGTAATAGACGCAGCGGACCCGGGGGCAGTACCCGGCGGCTCCACCAAAAACCCGGCAGTTCCGGGGTTCTGACGGGGCCGAACCAGGATCGACGTGTGTTGAAAGGCATTGTTTTTGCCCGGGCTGAGTAACCCGTTAAAGGCTCAAAACCCACAAGTGCCAACGATAACGAAGCACTTGCTCTCGCCGCGTAATCCGACGGCCTAACGGCCTGATCTTACAAAGCTATGAGCACGGTTCGGACCGAACCGGGTAACAGAATCGGAAACCGGGGGCCCGGCGGAGCCTAGCAACAGAATCCGCCACCTTCCTTCCATGCTTCGTCGCCCTGAACTTGTTTCAGGGTCCATCTCTCCGCTCGCACCGTCTGTGCGTGGGGCACGATGGATGCTGAAACAAGTTCAGCATGACGGTGAGTTCTAGGAAATGCGATCCGACGAGGCTTCCCTCGCCGCCTGCTCGTGCCTGAGGCAGTCGAGGATCTTTGCCCCTGCCATGAACACCGAACCGGTGCAGGCGAAGAACAGCAGGTAGCCACCGAATCCGCGGAACTGGTGGATGTAATGCGTGCCCCGCTCCGTCGCCCCGAGAGCCAGTGCATAAATGATCAGGCACGCTTCCCAGCGAGACTTGATCACGAACAGGCGAGCGATCTTCTTAAGCATTCAGGTCCCTTAACGCCTCCCGCAGCAAGCTGCGTGCCAGGCGCGGTTTTACGCACATTTCGGCGGTTAACGCACAGCCGATTGTAAGGTGCCCCGACGCGGAACGTCAGACAAGGGCGTTAAGGTTAATAGCCTCAAGCAAAGCCGCGCGCGCGGTCCGGACTTCGTCTGCCAAGCGGGAATCGCCGAGCTGTCGGGGTTCGAGCGTTGCGGGCCACAACCGCGAGATCACCTGCTCCATCGCATCCGCTTTGGCCGCATCGAGCATGAAGCGCGGGTCGATCGTCGAGGGATTGGCCACCACGCGCAGCCGCAGGCAAGCCGGCCCGCCGCCATTGGCCATCGACTGGCGCACGTCGACCGGAATTGCGCGGCGGATGGGCCCGTTGCTTGCGAACATCGTGTCGAGCCACTGGCGAACCGGCGGGCTATCCCAGGCCTCCGTCGGGATCACCAGCGCCATGTCCCCGGCAGGCAGCGTTACCAGTTGACCGTTGAACAGGTATGATCGGACCGCTTCGGCCAGGCTGATCGCCGAAGCCGGCACGGTGACGATTTCAACCTCGGGGAATTTCTCGCGGATCGCGGCGTAGGCGCTGTCGCGGTCGGCAAACGCCTGCTCATGCGCGAGCAGCACGCCCTCGTTGGCGACCGCGACCACGTCGTTGTGGAATGCGCCGGCGGCGATGGCGGCGGGATTTTGCTCGATGAACAGGACGCGGTCGGCGTCGAGCCCGTGACGGCGGGCGACGATCTGGCTCGCCTGCAAGTGCTGGCGAGCCGGAAAGGCGCCGCTCGCGCGGCCGTAAACGAAGATCTCCAAACCGGGTTCGCCATGCGCGCGGGTCAGGCGCAGGTGATTGGCCGCGCCCTCGTCGCCAAAGCAGGGCGGAGCCGGCGCATGGACTGCGAAGTACCGCTCGTCCGCGAAAGCGAGGTGGAGTTGCTTCAGCGTATCGGGCCATTCGTGCGCGCGGTGCGGCATTATCACCAGGTTGGCGACAGTGAGATGGCAGCGCCCGTCGGCCGTGTCGGGGGCGGGACTGACAGTGGCCGCGTTGGCCGCCCACATCGCGCTCGCCGACCAGGCGCCGGCCACGAGCGCGGGGTCGGTCGTGCGATCGGCCGCCAGCCTCTCCAGCCAGGCTTCGTCGGGGCGCGGCAGGGGAACCAAGAACCCTTGCGCGAGGCCCAGCGCCATCGCCGCGCGCATTTTCTCGAGGCCTTGGAGCGCGGCGGCACGGGGGTAGGCGACGTCGCCGGCGTGCGCCGTCGCCGCGAGATTGCCGAGGCTGAGGCCCGCGTAATTGTGCGTCGGGCCGACGATGCTGTCGAAATTGATTTCGACCAGGTTCAACGGGCGATGCTCCAAACGCTATCGCCTTCGCGCAAGTGGAGCAGCTCAGCGGGTGCGGAATCGATCGCGATACCGCCGCCATCCAGCTTGCGCGCGCCGTAGCAGCAGCGGAATTCGCTCAGGTGCCCCGTGGCCAGCAGGGCCTTCTCCCCCGTGTCGAGGCCGGTCCCATTGGCCAATGCCTGCCTGGCGTCGGCCACGCTCCTGACCTGGTTGGTGCGGGCGGTCATGGTCGGGCCGCCGTCGAAGATGTCGACATAGCATTCGTAGGCGAAGCCCTCGTTCTCCAGCATGCGCATCGCCGCACGGCCGGAGGGGTGGGGCAGGCCGATCACCCGTCGCGCTTCTTCCGGCAGCATCGCGACATAGACCGGGTGCTTGGGCATCAGGTCGGCGATGAACTGGTTGCCGTGGGTGGCGTTGAACTCATCGGCGTCCTGAAAGCTCATGCCGAAGAACTTGCCGCCGATCGCGTCCCAGAACGGCGAGCCGCCGCGCTCGTCGATGATCCCGCGCAACTCCGCGAGGATACGATCACCGAAGCGCGGGCGATGGGCGGCGATGAACAAGTAGCGGCTACGCGCCAGCAACATGCCGAGGCCGCCGGCGCGCGCGGCCGGATGGAGGAACAGGCCGCCGACCTCGGTCGAGCCTTCGAGATCGGTGCACAAGCTGAGCAGCTCGGCGCGCACCGTGCGGTCGATCTCCTCCGAATACTGGGTCAGCGCATTGAGGCGATAGGAGTAGAACGGCCAGCGCTGGCCGACCCGCGAAAAGATTTGGCAAGTCCCGCGCACGTCGCCGGTCTCGACGTTCTCGAGCACCAGGACGAACAGCTCGTCCGCCAGTGTGTCCTCCTCGCGGGCGAAAGCGGCGGCCGAGCGCTCGAGCTTGTGGGCGAGCGTGTTGCGGTCGGCCGGCAGGTTGGTGAAGCCGCCGCCGGTCAGCTTGGCCATTTCGTAAAGCGCTTGCAGGTCGTCGGCCGTGGCCGCGCGGATGACGTAGCTCACGGCCCTTCTCCCGCAGCGAGGCGATGGAGAACGACCGCCGACAGTGCGGCGCGCTCGGCCAGCGAGGACACGATCAGGTATTCGTCCGGAGAATGGATTGCCCCGCCGCACACGCCCATCGTGTCGACCACCGGCACGCCGGAGGCGGCGATGTTGTTGCCATCGCACACGCCGCCCGAGTCCTGCCAGCCGAGCGGGCGACCAAGCGCCGCGGAGCTCTCGACCACGAGATCGAACAGGCGTTGCGCCCTCGCATCGACGGCCTTGGGCGGCCGGGTCACGCCGCCGTGAAGCCGCAACGTCACTTCGTGGCGCGCTTCGGTCGCGCGCAGAAGAACCGCGAGATCGTTCTCGAACGCGTCCGCCGCTGCTGTCGTCCGGGGGCGGATGTTGAAGCGCAGCACCGCGTGATCGGGAACGACATTATTGGCCGATCCGCCGTCGATCCTGGCCGGGTTCACGCTCAACTCGGCATGCTCCAGGTCCTTGATCGCGACGGCCAGCGCGGCGGCCGCGACGAGAGCGTTGCGCCCCTCTCGCGGGTTGCGCCCGGCGTGGGCCGAGCGGCCGCTGACCACGATGCTGTAATTGCCGCTGCCGCCGCGGGCGTGGGCCAGTGTGCCATCGGGCAGGGCGGAGGGTTCGTAAGTCAGCGCCGCGGTCTTTCCTCGCGCCAGCTCGGTAATCAGCACGGCCGACGAGAGCGAGCCGGTTTCCTCGTCGGAATTGATCATCACATCGTAACCGACCCACTCCGCCGCGTCGCTCGCCTCGAAAGCCAGCAATGCGTGCAGGATGACCACGAGGCCGCCCTTCATGTCGGCCACGCCCGGCCCGTTGAGCGTGTCGGCGTCGACGCGTCGCGCCCCCTGAAAAGGGTGGTCAGCGGAATAGACGGTGTCCATGTGGCCGCTCAGCAGGAACCGGCGCTGGGCCTGCGGCCGAACACTCAGCACGAGGTGCCGGCCATGCGGGAGGTCGACCTCGTTCCCGGCGGCATCGACCGAGGTGACCGGCGCCGCGTCGCGCAACGCAATTTGGCCAGGCAAGACGGCGAAAGCATCGGCCAGCTCCTGCGCCTGCCGGGTCAGCCCGGCGAGATTTCCGGTGCCGGTGTTGATCGCGCTCCAGCGCCCTGTCTGCGCCAGCATTGCCTCTTGGTCGATGCTGGCCCCAAGCGCGCGTTCTTCGGACGAAAGCTGTTTCATCTGCAACCGGTCTAGCGGCGTAGCGCGCGCTGTCCAACCCCGCGCGTCAGCTCAGTGCCCGTGCGATGGCGACGAACTCGGACACCGACAGGGTTTCGGCGCGGCGCGCGGGGTCGATATCGAGCGCCTCGAGCGCCGCCAGCGCGCCGGGCAGGCCCTTGAGGCTCTGTCGCAGCATCTTCCGGCGCTGACCGAAGGCCGCCTCGGTAAAGCGCTCCAGCCTCGCGGCCGAAACGCCCGCCGGCTGCTCGGTGGGGGTGACGTGCAGGACGGCGCTCATCACCTTTGGCGGCGGCGTGAACGCGCTGCGGTGAACTTTCATCGCCAACTTCGCCGCGCTGCGCCATTGCGCGAGGACGGCGAGCCGACCGTACGCCCTGCTGCCCGGGCGCGCGACGATCCGCTGCGCCACCTCCAGCTGGAACATCAGCGTCAGCGACGTCCATCGCGGCGGCCACGCCTTGCCGGCGAGCCAGCGAACGAGCAGCGCGGTGCCGACGTTGTAGGGCAGATTCGACGCGACGGCATAAGGCTCGCCCATCAGCGCATCGTGGTCGAGCGCCAGTGCGTCGCCTTCGATCACGCGCAGCTTGCCGGGAAAGGCTTCCGCCAGTTCGGCCAGCGCCGGCAGGCAGCGCCGGTCCATCTCGATTGCCGTGACCCGGGCCCCGGCGCGCAGCAGCGCCCGCGTCAGGCCGCCCGGGCCGGGGCCGATTTCGAGCACCGCCTTGTCGGCAAGGTCGCCCGGCACCGCAGCAATCCGATCGAGCAGTTGCTCATCCAGCAGGAAGTTCTGCCCGAGCGCTTTCGAAGCGCTGAGGCCGTGGCGCGCGATGACCTCGCGCAAGGGTGGCAAGGTCATGGTGCGGCCGCTCGCCTTGCAGCAATCTCTCCGGCCATGCGGATCGCCGCGATCATCGCGCCCGGATCGGCGATGCCCTTGCCGGCAATGTCGAACGCGGTGCCATGATCGGGCGAGGTGCGCACGATCGGCAGGCCGAGCGTGACGTTGACTCCCTGATCGAAGTCGAGCGTCTTGAGCGGCACCAGCGCCTGGTCGTGGTACATGGCGACGGCGACATCGTAAGTATTGCGCTTGCGCGGCGCGAATAGGGTGTCGGCCGGATGCGGCCCTGTAGCATCGATGCCGTCAGCGCGCAGCGCGGCGAGAGCCGGTTCGATAACCTCGATCTCTTCCCGCCCCATGCGGCCTTTCTCGCCGGCGTGGGGGTTAAGCCCGCACACGGCGATGCGAGGTGCAGAAATGCCGAAGTCTTGCTTCATCGAGGCGTCGACTATGCGAATCCGCCGGCAGATTAGATCCGCCGTCAGCAACCCCGGAACGTCGGCTATCGGACAGTGGACTGTCAGCGGCACTGTGCGCAGTTGCGGTCCGGCGAGCATCATCACTGCGTCTTCGAAGAGAATCCCGCATGCATCGGCAACGAACTCGGTCTGGCCAGGGAAGCTAAAGCCGACTTTTGTCAGCTCGGCCTTTGCGATCGGCCCAGTAACCAAACCTGAAGCCTTGCCTTCGAGCACCAGCCGCGTAGCCAGCTTGAGCGATTCCAGAGCAAGCCTGCCTCCGGTCCCTTCGGGCTGACCTGGATGGTAACCCGCGCTGAAATCCCCCACCACCGGGACCACGCGTTCGGGAAGTTGCGAGAGCTCCGTTGGGTCACTGACCACAGAATACCACGCGTCAATGCCGCGGGTTCGCGCGGCTTCGCTTAGCGTACCGGAACCCCCGCACACGAAGAAGGCAGGCAGGCCCTCGCTCTCACGCCGCGCCCAGGCCTCGCAGATCAGCTCCGGGCCGACACCCGCCGGATCGCCGAGCGAGACCGCGAGCGGCGCCGGTGCCACCTCAGTCGTCGTATTCGATCACCGCGTCGCGGCGCAGGTCGCGCAAGTAGCGTTGCGAGCGTTTGCTTACGCGGTCGTCTTCGAGTTGCGATTGAATCTGGTCGCGGTTGGGGCCCGCGGCCGCCTTGGGATCATCCCGACCGCATAGGAACAGCACGCGCACACCTTCGGTCAGCGATCCGAAGGGCGGCGTCGCCTGGCCGACATTGAGCTGCAACAAGGCTTGTTGGAGGGGCTCGGGCAATTGCCGCACCTGGATCTGGTCGTTGGTGACAACCTGCGCGCCGACCTTGGCGGCGCCCGCGTCGACCTCGCCGCAGCCATGAACCGCCTGCATGGCGGTGGCGAAGGTCGCAGCCTTGGCTTTGGCATCGGCTTCGGCCGTGCCCTTCGGGAAATCGAGTGATACCTGTTTTAGGCTGAGCACGGCGTCGCGCGGATCGGCCATGCCGATCTGGCGCTTGTCGAGCAGTGCGAGGATGTCGAAGCCGCCGGGAATTTCGATCGGTCCGGCCAGCTGCCCGGGTTGGAGTTGCTGCACCGCGGCTTCGAGCGTGGGATTCTGCAGCTGTTCCAGGCGAATCCAGCCAAGCTCGCCGCCGACGGCCGCGGTCGAAGCTTCGGAAAACTGCCGCGCATAAGCCGGGAAGCTGCCGCCGGCGTGGATCTGGTCGACGATCTTCTTCGCGTTCTGGAACACCGCGTCATGGTTTTCCGGCGTCGCCGACAGGTAGATTTCGCCGATCCGGTATTCAGATGTCCCGCGCGACGACTGCAGGCGGTTGTAGAGTTCGTCCACCTCGCCCTTGGAAACGTTGATGAACGGCGAGACATTTCGTTCGATGAGGTTGTTCCACGAGAGCTCGCCCTCGATCTGGCGCTTCAACGAGGAGGCCGACGAGCCGATCGCACGCAAGTGCTTGTCGAATTCCTCCGGCGTCATCTTGTAACGCTCGGTCGCCAGCTTCCGGTAAGTCTGCTCGACTTCGTCCTTGCCGACTTCGACCTTCTGCGCTTTGGCTTCCTGGATCTCCAGGGTCTCGTCGATCAGGTTGCGCAGCACCTGCAAGCGCAAGGTCTGCAGCTCCGCATCGGATATCTGGGCGCCCTTGTTGGCGTCCAGAACCAGCGCCATCCGCTGGTCGATATCGGTGCCGGTGATGATCTGGCCGTTCACCTTCGCCGTCGCGTGGCGCTTGTTGGGGTCCATCTTGCCGAGCAGCTTGACGTCCGTCGGAATGTTGAACCCACTGTCTGCGTCGGCGTCCTGCGCGGGGGTATCGTCCTGGGCGACGGCCAGGCCGGCGACGAGGGCGCACGCAGCGGCCACCGCCGCAAGACGCCCGAAAGTCCAAACTCGCCTGCCCGGTCCGGTCACGTAAAAATCCCTCCAGCGGCGCGTGAAGCGCCGGTCAAACTCGCCGTCCGGTCGCCCAGAGCGGCTGAACCAACGCTGAGCGCCCAGTTCTGGCCCCGAGCGCCGATAGCCTGTCCGAGCGGGTCTGCCAAATCAATCCCGCGCCGGGCTCTCCTCAACGGAAGCCGAGGTTCTTGAGCGAGAAGTATAGCTGGAAGGAATCGCCCTGTTTGGCGTCGGCGATCTGCACATAATCGCGCCGCCAGGTCACTCCGAATTCCAGGCAGTCGTCGGAATAGGCGACGCCCAGCCGGGTGCGCAGCGGCTGGAACCCGTTGGAATTGGAAGTCGGATCCTCATTCTTGTCCGTCAGATTGACCACCGCCGAGCCGAACACCGACCAGTACCTGGCGAACGCCAGCCGCCCGGCGGCACGCAGTTCCTCCCGGTCCTGCAAGTCCTCGAACGACAGATCGATATCGCGGTTGAGACGGAGGTAGCCCAATTCGAGATACGTCTTGTCGCTGCCGACGGTGGCGTCGATCTCGTTGCGCCGCACCGCGAAAGTGTCCTTGTCGAGCCGGAAGCGGTGGGTGAACTTGATGAAGTCCTTGAAGCGGATTTCCGTCCGGCCGACCCAATCGGAAAAGCGGCCCTGCAGGCCGGTGCCGCTGGGGAACAAGTCCGGCTCGTCGCTCAGGCGATAGGATTGCCCGATAGTGGTCTGGACCCGCCAGTTCGGCCGATCGAGCTCCCAGTCGAAACCGTAAGTCATCCGCGCCCCGTCTTCGATCCGGTCGTACCCCGGGAAGCGGTTGAGGGCGAACAGGTTGCTGTCTTCGAGATCGATCGAGCGCGCGTCCTCGTTCGGGATCGCGAGGTTGCGGATCGGCGGGCTGACGACGAACTGCACGCGCGGGGTCAACACTTGCGTGCCGCCGAACAGCGCGCCGACCAGCGGCCACTTGATGTCCACCGCGCCGATCGCGACAGCCCGCGTCTGCCAGCCTGGCTCGCCACGGTAGAGTGCGGTCACCGTGGTGTCGTTCTCGTCCGAATGGTAGACATCGCCGCGCAGCAGTGCGGTGAAGGTGACCTCCTGGCCCCATGGCGTGATGCGGCGCAAGTCCCACTGCGCGCTGGCGAACGCGCGCTGGGTGTCCTGGCCCGAGGTGCGGGTGAGGGCGAGCGAATTGAGCTGCAACTGGATCTCGCCCCCGAGCACGGGATCGACCAACCGGCGGCGGTAATCGATTTCCGGCAGGGCGATCGGCTCAAGCCCCTGTGGATTGCCGGTCAGGATGACCTGCGTGTACCAGCCGGCGATCGACAGATACGAGTTGTCGTCGATCCGCTCGACGTCGAGCATCGATCGCAGCCGGTCGTCGCGACTGATGTCGTAGCGGCGCAGGAAGGTGTCGTCCGTGGCCAGGCGCAGCGAGCCGGTGACGCTCCAGTATGGATCGAGCTGCAAGCGGCCGTTGGCGTCGATGTAGCCGCGGAAGGCGTCTTCCTTGATCGGCGTGCTCGAGTTGACCGGGATCAGCGTGCCATAAGTGGCGTAGCCGGTGATCTGGTACGCCCCCTTGTCGGTCAGTGCGCGATATTGCGCCGAGACCATTGGCGCAACTTTCGAGTAGGCGTAACCGGTGATCAGCAGATCGCGGTTGTCGGCGATGCGCCAGTAATAGCTGTCGTTGACTTCGACGCCGTTGGAAGCGCTGTAACCGATCCCCGGAATCGCCACCCCGGAATGCGCCTGTCCCCCCACCGCCAGCGACATTGCCGGCAGCGGCAGCACACGGTGGCCGAACAGCTCGAAGTAAGCGCCGCGAAAGACCATTTTCTTGGTCGCCTGGTCGTAGAGGACCCGCTCGGCGGTGATGCGCCAGCTCGGGGTCTTGGGGCAGCCCGACGCAGTCTCGACCTCGCAGCCGGAGTACGCTGCCTTGTTCAGGATGATGTTGCCGTTCTGGTCACGCGAACCGGTCACCGCTGCCAGGCGGCCGCCTTCGCGCAGCGCCAGCAGCAGATTCGTCATCGCCCCGGCCTTGAGTTCGTCGGTCAGCTCGACATGGTCGGTGAACAGCTGGTTGCCGTCCTGATCGACCATGCGCACGTTGCCGTTGGCGACGATCTGGCCCGTCTTGCGATTCCAGGTGATGCTGTCGGAACGGACCGACTGGTCCTCCGAGCGCAGGATCACGTCGCCGCTGGCGGTGACCACCTCGTTATCGCTGTTATAGTCGACCTGGCTAGCCTCGAATGCCACTTGCCGATCGCCCTGGGCGTTGGGGCCAGGGCCCGCCGGCGGCACCGGTGTGCCTTCCTGCGGCCGAGGCGCGAGAGGCCCCGCCGGGTTACCCGCCGGCGCCGTCGCGCTGTCAGGTTGAGCGGAAGCAGTGTCCTGAGCGACGGCGATGCAAGGCCAGGCCATGGCCAACGCTGCGGCCATCGCGGTTCCGCGGCGCAGTGTTGGCAAGCAATGGAAAGTGGCTTGCAGCAAGCGCTGCCGGGCGGGGGGCATGGCTTGCCTATCGCACCAGCCGCTTATAAGCGCAACGCCAGCCAGCAGCCCGCGCCGCCCACTGGCCGCGCCGGGCCATCGCCTTACCGGAGAGACCATGAAAATCACCTTCCGCCCAAATGTCCCCAGCGCCGATTCCTCCATCCCGCGCCTCCTCGTCCGCATCGTTGACCAGGACAACCTGCCGGCCGGCTTGTCGCGAACCGATACCGAAGGAGCCTCGGCGGCCCGCTTCAGCGGCAAAACCGGGCAAGTCTTCGAAAGTTTCGCTGAACGGGATGGCCGCGTGGTGCGCCAGGTGCTTGTCGGGGCCGGCAAGGCCGATGCCGAGGACCGCACCGCCGCGCTCGAGAAGGCGGGTGCGGCCCTTTCGGCGCGCTATCTCACCTCGGGCGAGAAGACGCTCGCCATCGACGTTTCGGGCGGGAGCCTCAGCCCGGCGGAGGTCGCCTCGGCTCTGCTCGGAGCGCGGTTGCGCGCCTGGCGCCACGATGCCTACCGCACGAAGTTGAAGGACGAGCAGAAGCCGACGCTCCAGGAGATCGTGGTGCTTGGCGCGCCCGACGGGACCGAAGCGGCCTGGCAGACCGAGGAAGCGCTCGCCGAAGGTGTCGAGCTGACCCGGGAGCTGGTGGCCGAGCCGGCCAATGTGATCTACCCCGAAAGCTTCGTCGGGCGCGTCAGCAAGCGCTACGAAGGCACCGGCCTGGAGATATCGGTGCTCGACGAGAACGCGATGCACGCGCTCGGCATGGGCGCGCTGCTCGGCGTCGCACAGGGCTCCGCCAAGCCGCCGCGGCTGCTGGCGATCAAGTGGATGGGCGGGGCCAAGGCCGGCAAGCCGACCGTCTTCGTCGGTAAGGGCGTGACCTTCGACACGGGCGGCATCTCGCTGAAACCGCCGCCCGGGATGGAAGACATGAAGTGGGACATGGGCGGCGCCGGCGCGGTGGCGGGCGCGATGCTGGCGATCGCCCGGCGCAAGGCCAAGGCGAACATCATCGGCGTGTGCGGCCTGGTCGAGAACATGCCCGACGGCAACGCCCAGCGCCCCGGCGATGTCGTCACCACGATGTCCGGCCAGACGGTCGAGGTGATCAACACCGACGCCGAAGGGCGCCTGGTTCTGTGCGACGCGATCTGCTGGGCGCAGAAGGAGTTCCAGCCGGCGGCGATTGTCGATCTCGCCACGCTGACCGGCGCGATGATCATCGCGCTCGGTCATGAGCACGGGGGGCTGTTCTCGAACAACGATCGCCTGGCCGACAACCTCATTGCCGCGGGCAAGGCGAGCGGCGACAAGCTGTGGCGCTTTCCGCTGGCCGCCGAATACGACAAGCTGCTCGACAGCCCCATCGCCGACATCAGGAACGTCGGCCCGCGCTATGCCGGCTCGATCACCGCGGCGCAGTTCATCCAGCGCTTCGTCGAAAACGGTACTCCGTGGGCGCACCTGGACATTGCCGGGATGGTCTGGGCGGACAAGCCTGGCGCGACCTGGGACAAAGGCGCGACCGGTTTCGGCGTGCGCCTGATCGACCGCTTCGTGAGAGACACAGTCGAGGCGTAGCGGCCCTCAAGTAGCGGAGCGGTGGGGCGAAAAAGTGCAGCTCGACTTTTGGCAGCTTTCGCGAGACCCGGTCGAGCGCGTTGTTGCGCTGATCGCCGAGCGAACGCGCGCCGCGGGCGAGAAGCTGCTGGTGGTCGCCGAAAGCGAAGGTCAGCGGGCGGCGCTGAGCGCAGCCCTATGGGACACCAAGGCCGAAGTCTTTCTTGCCAACGGCGAGGCCGACGCGCCCCATGCGAAACGCCAGCCGATCCTGCTCTCCCCACGCTGCGAGGCCTCGAACGGGGCGCGGTACGTGGTGCTGGCGGATGGCGCGTGGCGGGATGAAGCCGAGCGGCTCGAGCGCGCGTTCCTGCTGTTCGACGAGGCCGGCACGCCCGCCGCGCGCGTGGTCTGGCGGCAATTCGACGGGCGCGAGGATGTCGAGCGTAGCTACTACGCGCAGGAAGAGGGCAAATGGGTCAGGAAGGCCTGACACTTGCGCCGATGGGGGCCTCCCGCTAGGGGCGCGCGCAAATCTCCAGCCTCATCGCTAACAAGGAAATACCCATGGCGGTCACCCGCACCTTCTCGATCATCAAGCCCGACGCCACCCGCCGCAACCTGACCGGCGCCGTCACCAAGATGCTGGAAGAGGCAGGGCTGCGCGTCGTCGCCTCGAAGCGCATCCACATGAGCCGTGCCCAGGCCGAGGGCTTTTATGCGGTGCACAAGGAGCGGCCTTTCTTCGGCGAGCTGGTCGAATTCATGACCAGCGGCCCGGTCGTCGTGCAAGTGCTCGAAGGCGAGGACGCTGTGAAGCGCAACCGCGACCTGATGGGGGCGACCAATCCGAAGGACGCTGCCGACGGCACGATCCGCAAGGCGCTCGCCGAAAGCATTGAGGCCAATACGGTCCACGGCTCGGACAGCGAAGAGAACGCGAAGGTCGAGATCGCCTTCTTCTTTACGCCCGACGAGATCGTGGGCTGACGGGCTAGCCTAGCGCCTGCGCACGCTCGGCTGGACGGACAAGCGCGGGTTCGGCCGCCTTCGCAGGAGGCCGAACCCGCGCCCGGTCTGGTTCAAGGCTTAGCGATGCTTAGCGATAGCGCCAGCCGTGATGATAGCGGTAGCGCTCGCGCCAGTAGCGGCGGCCGTCCCAGTAGCCTTGGCCGGGGTAGTATTGGCCGACCGTGAGGACGACGCGATCGCGGCGGTATTCGCGGTTGAGCACACAGCGACCCCAGCGGTTCTGGTGATAGCCGCGGCCGCATCCGTCACGCGCCTGCACGGGAGGAGCGGCGACCAGCGTCGTCGCGGTGGCGGCGAGGGCGAGCAGCAATGACTTTTTCATGTCCGGTCCTTTCGCGTTGCATGCTGAGCATGCGAAGCCCCGGACCAACGGAGTAAGCGCTGTTCCCGTTCCGCCTTCTACCGCCCCTCGCGGGCGGCTTGCCGTCCGTCAGAATACGTCCGCCGCATCCAGCAGTGCGGTGAGGCGCTTCGGCGCGACGCTGCGCCAGCTGCGCTGCAGACGCTCCGCGATCGCGTCCCAGTCGGTATCGCCGAGATCGAGACGGATCCCGACCCAGCCGTCGCCGAAATAGGCCGGGCGGTAGTAGCGCTCCGGGTCCATGTCGATCAGCTGGGCCTGCTCGTCGGAGCCGCTGATCTTGACCAGCAGCGCGGTCTTGCCGTCGCCGTGATGGTCGAGGCTGACGTAGGCGAACTTCTTGCCCTTGATCACGCCGAAGCAGGGCATCCCGTGCGACAGGCCCTCGTCGGATTCGGGAAGGGCGAGCGCGCGCTGACGCACTTGCGCCACAAGGTACTCGGGCGAGCGTTCGCGCTGGACGTAATCCGCCAGCATCCGCGGGTAGAGCTGGTACTCCGCCATCAGCACGCGACGCTCTAGCGTCTCGGGCGTGTCGTCGGGCAGGATATGCACCGCGATCTGACCCAGCAGGGGACCTGCGTCGAGTTCCGGCACGACGATGTGAACGGAGCAGCCGCCGTGGCTCTCACCCGCTTCGATGGCGCGCTGGTGGGTGTGCAGACCTTTGAACTTGGGCAGCAGCGAGGGATGGGTGTTGATCATCCGTCCGGCCCATTTGTCGACGAAGCTTTCGGTCAGCACGCGCATGTAGCCCGCGAGCGCGATGAACTCGGCCCCGGCTTCGCGCAGCGCGGCATCGATGATCGCTTCGTGCGCCTGGCGGCCCAGCCCCGAGTGCGGGTGCGCGAAAGTCCGAACGCCTTCGGCGTCGGCGATCTTGAGGCCGCGCGCGTCGGGATCGTTGCTGGCGACGAGGACGATCTCGTAGGGGCAAGCCGGCAGGCGCGAGTGGAACAGCAGCGACGACATAGTCGTGCCGTTGCCCGACAGCATCACCGCCACTCGCGCCTTCTGGGCCATTTAGCCTCACCTCCCGTGCCGCCGGCGCCGCAGGGAACGGGCACGCGGCTCAATCGTCCATCTCCTGCCCGCATGCGACCGGTTTTCCAACCCTCTCCCGAAGATTGGCCGTACCTTCGCCGGCTGGGTTGGACGATTCTCGCCGCCGCCGCGATCGTGATCATCTGGCGCGCGTCGAACATGCTGCTGCTGGCGTTCGGCTCGGTGCTCGGCGCGGTGATGTTCCGCAGCGCCGCGCGAATGATCCAGCGCGTGGTGCGCAACTGGCACGTCTCGCTGGTTCTGGGGACTTTGCTGGTCGTCGGGCTGTTCGGCGTGATCGCTTATCTCCTGGTGGTCCAGTTCGGCGCAGAGATCAGCGGGATGCTCGGCAACTTGCCCGGCACCGTTGGCGCGGTCGAGCGCGGTCTCGGCACGACCAAAGTCGGCGCGGCGATCGTCCAGGCGATCCATGCCGCCACCGGCGGCTCGGCGATCGCCGACCGGCTGGGCAAGCTGATGCTCGGCGGGGGCGAGATGCTGATCAACTTCTTCATCGTGATGGTCGGCGCGATGTTCATTGCTGCCGATCCGCGGCCCTACAAGTCGGCGGTGATCCTGCTCACGCCGCCATCGGGCCGGGCAGCGATGGAGCACGCGATCGGCGAGATATCCGCCGCGCTGCGGTTGTGGCTCAAGGCCAAGCTGCTGGCGATGCTGGCGATGACCGTGCTGATCTCCGGATCCCTGTGGCTGGCCGGGCTGAAGAGCTGGGCGGCGCTCGGCCTGCTCGGCGGCTTGTCGGAATTCGTGCCCTACGTCGGCCCGACGGTGGCGATGGTCCCGGCGGTCGGACTGGCCGCCGCTGCTGGGGGAGACCTGATCTGGCGGACGGCACTGGCCTATCTGTTCGTTCGGGTAGTGGAGGCTTACGCCCTGACTCCCGGCCTTAGCCGCAGCGTGATCAAGATACCGCCTGCGCTGACGCTGTTCGTCATCCTCGGCGTGGGCGCGGTGTTCGGGGTTTACGGGGTATTCTTCGCGGGTGCGTTGCTGGTGGTCGCCTACGTCGGTGTGCGGGAGCTGTACTTGCGAGATACCCTGGGCGAGGACATCGAGGGCCTGCCGGACAACGACGAGGCCTAGTTCAGGCGGTGTGGGTGGCTTCCCACGCTTCGGCCGAGCCCCAGCCGCCGTCCGGCCCGCGCACCGTGCAGCCGCGCGGGCCTCGGGCAACCTCGCCGATGCGGCTGACGTCTTCACCGGCTTCTTCCAGCTCGGCCACTACCTCGCCCGCCAGTTCGGGGGCGACCGCCAGGACCATGCCGATGCCGCAATTGAAGGTCCGCGCCATCTCGCCCGGGGCGATGTTGCCCTGGCGCTGGAGGAAGGCCATAAGCGCGGGCTGCTCCCAGGCATCGGCGTCAATCATCGCGTGCGCGCCTTCGGGCAGCACGCGCGGCACGTTCTCCAGGAGGCCGCCGCCGGTGATGTGAGCGAGGGCGTCGATCTTGCCGCCGCGCACGATCGGCAGCAGCGTGCGGACGTAAATCCGGGTCGGCGCCATCAGCGCGTCGAGCAGGCTGCGCGAGGGATCGAACGGCGCCGGGGCGTCGAGCTGCCATTCCATGTCGGTCGCGAGGCGGCGCACCAGCGAAAAGCCGTTCGAATGCACGCCCGAACTGGCCAAGCCGAGCAGCACGTGCCCCGGCGCTACGCGTTCGCCGGTGACTTGCTCGCCGCGCTCGACCGCGCCGACGCAGAAGCCGGCGAGGTCGTAATCCCCCTCGGCATACAGCCCCGGCATCTCGGCCGTCTCGCCGCCGATCAGCGCGCAGCCGGCCATCTTACAGCCTTCGGCGATGCCCGCGATCACTCGTTCGGCGATGCCTGTCTCCAGCTTGCCGGTAGCGAAATAATCGAGGAAGAACAGCGGCTCGGCGCCCTGCACGATTAGGTCGTTGGCGCACATCGCCACGAGGTCGATGCCCACGGTGTCGTGCCGGCCGTGATCGATCGCGAGCTTGAGCTTGGTGCCGACCCCATCATTGCCCGCGACCAGCAGGGGATCGCGGTAGCCCGCTGCTTTGGGATCGAAGAACCCGCCGAACCCGCCGATTTCGCCGTCAGCGCCGGGGCGCCGGGTCGCCTTGACGAGGGGGCCGATCGCCCGAACCAGCGCGTTGCCCGCGTCGATCGACACGCCTGCCTGTTCGTAGGTGTAATTCCGGTCGGGCGGCGGGTTATTGGAGGCCATGGGCGCTCGCTTTATCCTTTCGCGCTTGGATTTCCACTCGCCATTCGGCAAAAGGCCCGCGGTTTCCCCCAATGACGGCTCTGACCCTTCCCTCTTCCCCCCATGCCCGCCGCTTGGCCGCCGTGATCATCGGCGGCGCGGCGCTCGCCGGCGCGGCGGTGCTGATCGCCCAGGTTTCCGGCGACCGCGGCATCGCGCCCGTCGCCAGCACGACCGACATCTCGGTCGGCGACATCCAGGTCAACGTCGTCGGCAAGAACCCCGAGGATGCGCGCCAGGAAGGCTGGAAGCAGGCTGAGGTGCTGGCCTGGAAGAAGATCGGCGGTCCTGACCTTCCGCAAGGCCAGATCGAATCGATGGTCTCGGCAGTGGTCATCCAGAAGGAACGCGTCGGCCCGCGGCGCTACGTCGCCACGCTCGGCGTTGTGTTCGACAGCAAGCGCGCCGGGCCGCTGCTCGGCGCCGAGGGCGCGAAAGTCCAATCGCAGCCGATGCTGACGCTGCCGGTCCTGGTTTCCGGCGGCACCCAAACGATGTACGAGGTGCGCGGGCCGTGGCAGCGGGCCTGGGCCGAATTCCAGGCGGGCAAGAGCGAAATCGAATACGTGCGCCCGAACGGCGCCGGCGGCGATTCGCTGCTGCTGACGTATGGCCAGACGACGCGCCGCAGCCGCTCGTGGTGGAGCAACATCCTCGATTCGTATGGCGCTTCGGACATCATTGTGCCGATCGCGCATCTCGAGCGGCAATGGCCGGGCGGCCCGGTCAAGGCGACCTTCACTGCGCGCTATGGCCCGGACAACACCTTCCTCGACGAATTCAGCATGACCGCGCCGAACGACGCGGCGATTCCGCAGATGTTCGCGATGGCGGTGCAGCGCTTCGACCAGATCTTCAGCGCCGCGCTCGATTCCGGCAAGCTGCGCCCGGATCCGACTCTGCGCGGGCAAGCGATCGCGATCAGCCCGCAGGTGCAGGCCCTGCTCGATGCGGCCAAGGCGCAGGAGGCCGCCGCCGCGGCCGCCGCCGCCGGACAGGCCGCAACGCCCGTGCCGGGTGCGGAGCCGACGGCAGCGCCGACCCCCGCGGCTGCTCCGGTCACCGGCTTCACGGTGCAGTTCGCCACGCCCAGCTCGGCTTCGGTCGACGCTTCGCTCGCCGCTGTCCGTGGCGCCGCCGGCGTGCGCGGCGCGGCGACCAGCAGCATCGCCATCGGCGGCACTTCGGTGATGCGCGTCAGCTTCGCGGGCGACCTCAACACGCTCGCCGCTGCCCTGCGAGCGCGCGGATTCCAGGTCAACAACGTCGCCGGCATCCTCGTCATCCGGCGCTGACCGGAATGATTTCCTTTTTCGTTCGTCCTGAGCTTGTCGAAGGACGCAATGGCGCGCGCTATCGTGGGTTCGACAAGCTCACCAAGAACGGAAATGTGGGGTAGGCTCGCATGACCCAGATCGTCCTCCCTCTGCAGCGCGTCTCCGGCGGATCCGGACGCATCGTGCTGGGGAGCGGCAACGCCGCGGTTGCCGAAGCGCTGGCGCATCCCGAAGGCTGGCCGTTCCGCACCGCCGTACTCACCGGCCCGCCACGCTCGGGCAAGTCCCTGTTCGCGCGCTGGTTCGGCGAAAGCGGTGCGGGAGTCGCCATCGACGACGCGCAAGCGATGGATGAGGCCGCGCTGTTCCACCGCTGGAACCGCGCGCAAGAGGATACACGGCCGCTACTTATCGTCGGCGGACAGCCACCGTGGACAATTGCGCTTCCGGACCTCAAATCGCGTCTCGGGTCCGCCTTCCAGCTTGAGATCGGCCCCCCCGACGATGCGATGGCCGGCGAGTTGATCCTGGCGCTTGCGGAGGAGCGCGGCCTGCCGCTGGCCGATGACGCCGCGCAATATCTTGTCCCGCGCGCGGAACGTTCCTACTTCCAACTCGAAAAGCTGGTCGAGGCCATCGACCGGCTGAGCCTCGAGCGCAAGGTTCCGCCTACCCTGGCGGTCTGGCGCGCGGCGCTCGAAGCGGTTCAGGGACCGGAAGAGCCCCGCTTGCTTTAGCGGCGGGATTGGAGGAGAATCACGGCGTTATGTGGGATCGGCTGATCGCCTACCTCGATTCCGTACAGGCCCGCGACCCTTCGCCGCGCAGCCGCTGGGAAGTGCTCATCTACCCCGGCGTGTGGGCGCTCGGCCTGCACCGAGTGGCGCACTGGCTGTTCGAAGCGGAGCTTTATTTCCTCGCCCGCCTGGTCAACCACATCTCCCGCTGGCTGACCGCGATCGACATCCATCCCGGCGCGAAGATCGGCCGTAACTTCTTCATCGACCACGGCTTCACCGTGATCGGCGAAACCGCGGACATCGGTGATAATGTGACGATCTACCAATCGGTCACCTTGGGCGGCACCAACCCGACGAACGGCTTGCCCGGCAAGCGCCACCCGACATTGAAGGACAACGTCATCGTCGGCTCGGGCGCGCAGATCCTCGGGCCGATCACGGTGGGCGAGCGGGCGCGCATCGGCGCCGGCGCGGTGGTCACCGACGACGTGCCGGAAGGCGCGACGATGGTCGGCCTCAAGGCCCGCAGCACCCTCGTCCCGGCCGAGACTTACGTCCGCGAGTTCATCCCTTACGGCACCCCGTGCGAAGAGGCGTGCGAGCCGACGACGCAGCGGATCGACGAGCTCGAAGCGCGCCTGGCGATGTTCCACGCCGAGCTCGAGAAGCTGCGTCCGGCCGGCAGCGAGCCTCTGCCTGAAGTGGCCCCCGTTCATCCTGAGCGTGTCGAAGGACGAGGGCGGACGCGCAAGCGCAGCGGGAGCAAGAGCTAAATGAGCGTCGGGCCGGGCAGCGGCACGATCGTCGCGTTCCCGGCCCGTGTTCCGCACCAGGTCGGCTTCGAGCGCCTAGAGCTGCAACGCATCCTCGACCTCTACGGCCGCATGGTCTCCGCTGGTGAATGGCGCGATTACGCGATGGATTTCAACCGCGACGTCGCCGTGTTCGCCGCCTTCAAGCGCACCGCCGATGTCCCGCAGATGCGGCTCGAGAAACGCCCGGCGCTGCGGACCAAGCAAGGGCAGTGGACCCTGTTCGGCGAGCATGGCCAAGTTCTCAAACGCGGGCACGAACTGGCCAACGTGCTGGCGCCGGTGGAACGGCGGCTGGTGAAGGCGGTGGAGGGGTAAGTTAGCCGCCGTTCGATCCGCCTTGCGACCGCGCCGCACCCGGCTGAGGCGATCCCGGCGCCACTGGGTCGAAATCGAACGTCTTGGTGAACCGGCTGCGTGAATCCTTGTCGATCGTTTCCGGCTTGCGCGTGCCCGCGGCGATCTGCGCCCGGGCCGCGCGGGAGGCCTTGATGTAGTTGCGCACTTGCACGTCGCCTTCGAGGCAGGCGTATTCGAACATCTGATACTTGTCGTTGCGGGTCCATTCCTCCTGCGCGGTCCACGGCGCGGTGAACACGTCCGGATCGTCGTAGGTAACCTGGTAGAGGATGGCGTTCGGCCCGGTCATTGTCAGCTTCTCGACACTGTGCGCTTTCGTACTGACCGGTATCGTGTCGAGCGGCGCGCCGCCGATCATGGTGACGATGACCGGCGCAGCGGCGCGCTTCTGGATGTCCTCGGTCACGCTGTCGCCGGACTTGAGATTGGTGGTTTCGATCACCAGCGTCTTGCCATCCCACCAGGCCCGCGAATCGCCCCACCACGCCTCGACCTGCCCGGGCCAATGCTTGCCCGCTTCCGCTTTGGGGACGATCGGGATCACCCGCCGGCCAAGCATCTCGTTGACGATGGCGACATAACCGGGCGACTGGAAAACCTGGATGCCGTGGTTGTAGCGGTTGGGCAGCATAGAGGCGGGGAAGCCGCGGGTGATGCAGCGGTCCCAGGCATCGAAGTCCGCCGGCGTGTCGTATTCCTGCCCCGGCACCCAGCCGGAGCGGCCGGTCTCGAACAGTTCCTGAGCCACGGGCGTCAACGGCGGCAGTTGGCCATTCCTGGGGCTGACCAGCAGGGACGTACGCCAGGAGAAGTCGGAGTTGCGGGTCCAGTCGGCGAGTCCCTGCGTGCCAGCCTGTTGCTCGATCGAGGTATCGGGCGAGTAGCCGGAGTCCGACTTCACCGCGTTGGCGACGCGCTTGGCGTGCTCCTCGTCGGTGAGCCACACACGGTTGCCGAAGCCCTTGGGCCGCTGGAACAGGATGCGCGCGCCGGCGACGTTCTCGATCGGCCAGGTGCCGCTAAAGTCCCAGTCGCCCCAGGCGGTCTTTTTCGGCGTGTAGGTTGTCGGGGTCGGCGGCAGAGCGGCCAGATCGGCGGGGCGCCTTTGCGCCGAAGCCGTGCCGGTCAACAGCAGCGTCGATGCGATCGCGGCGAGCGCGACCATGCGCGCCGCCGCCAACGTGGGATTCGTCACGCCTTTTTCTCCCTTTGGGCCGACGAGTTGG
>Ga0207705_10000499_pt1 | contig 33402 bp, 20 predicted proteins | sample KBSC13metaG_FD_184314 | JGI IMG/M metagenome (GOLD analysis project Ga0207705, IMG submission 184314) | Corn rhizosphere microbial communities from Kellogg Biological Station, Michigan, USA - KBS C1-3 metaG (SPAdes) (version 2) | ecosystem: Host-associated > Plants > Roots > Rhizosphere > Soil ... | reverse complement strand
GATAACTCCCCTCTGTCAGTGTTAACCTTTCCACAAAAATCACGGTTATTAACAAAAGAAAAAGAAGCAAAAAGAAAACTTCAATAAGCAATAACAACTTGATTTTATTGTTTTGCTAATCTAAAGGAGAGTATGAAGGGCGAGCCTATGAGCAAAGACTATGCGTACGCTACTTTAGTATGCATTATGCATTTCCTCATCCCAAAAATGAAACGCGTTGACCTATAACACCCGCTTAACCCGTTATTTATCACCCTATTGGGGTGATATTTTTATTTCTAAAATAAACGTAATTTGATAGTAGCTTTAGTAAGGCTGTCTTTTATAAACTGATGCGGAAAATATTTACAGGATTTATTGATCACGGCAAAGCAAAACGGCTATTGCTGTGCGTTGCTTTTTTCCTGTTTTTCCCGCTGCTCAGCCAGGCGCAAAAGTACAATTTCACGCATTATGATATTGAGGACGGCCTGATACAGTCGCAGGTCAATAACCTCAGCCTCGACAATCAACACCGCCTTTGGATCGCCACTTACGGCGGGGCCTGCCGCTTCGACGGGAAAGAGTTTACATCCTGGGCACGGCAGAACGGTATGCCGGGCAACTTTGTCAACTCCGTTTTTATCGATAAAAGTGATAACGTGTGGTTTGGAACACAAAGCGGCTTAGCCAAATTGTCGGGCAAAAAGATAAGCACCTTCAAGCTGCCGGCTGATATGGGCGTAGGGCGCGTAAGAAATGTGGTGCAGGACGGCAACGGTACGATTTGGGCCATTATCAACAGCCGCCTGTTTAAAGTAAAAGGCAACAGCGCGAACGAAGTATGGGTACGGGATACGATAAGGGGTACCTTAAGCTGCCTGTTTATCCATCGCTCGGGCAGGTTAATGGCCTCGCTGTACCGGAGGGGGTTGTATATTCTCGATCATGGCCGTTGGTTGAAAATAGTCCACTACCCGGCTGCCAACAAAGATCTTTATGTAGAAAAGATAATCGCCGATAAGGACGATCCCAATAAACTCTACCTGTTGACCTATACCGGCATCTACGTCGTTTTGGACAATAAGCTGCTGCCATTTGAGACCAAGCTGATCTCGTCTACCAAAGACTACCTGCTCAGCCTCGCGCAGGACAACGACAAAAATTTCTGGATCGGGACCACAAACGGCATTTACTACCTGAAAAATCACCAGTTGATCCATTTCGGTTCCAGGAACGGCCTTACGGATAACGCGGTGACCGACGTTTATCATGACGCGGATAATAACCTTTGGTTCGCCACCCAGGGCAATGGTCTTTTCAAATATGAAGGTAACCATATCATAACACTCGACAGATCGCAGGGAATGCCCGACAACGAGGTGGTGATGGCGCTGGTTAAGGATAAGAACAATGGTGTGATCATGGGGATCGACGGCGCCGGGTTGATCCGTTATAGCGGCAATAAGCTCTCGCCGATGAAAATTCCCGGCAAGGATGAGCAGCTGCAACGCGTGGTAAGCCTTTACGAAGACAGCAAAAATGTATTGTGGATAGGAACACATGGCGGCCTTTGGAGCTATGAAAAAAATACCTTCAAACCGGTAAATGAACTCGCCAGTTATTCGATAAACGGCATTGCTGAAGATGCAGGCGGCGCTTTATGGGCCATAGCGCATAACGACTGTTTTTATATCGAAAACCACCAGGTAAAGCAACTGAAATCGTTTACGGGGCTGGCGTCATCCATCATCACGCTGGGGCGCGATTCGGTCATGATCGGGACGGATGACGGCATCACACTGGTTGCCAATAAGCACATAGAAAAGGATTTCATTATCGATGCGGTGAAGACTTCCGATGTTTTCTGTATGCTGAAATACCGCGATCTTGTGGTGATTGGCACGGATGACCGCGGCATATTTACCTGGAACCGGGCAAATGGCGAAGTAAAGAATTACGGCTTAAAAGACGGCCTCAATTCGACCGCCATTTACAGTCTTGCGGCCGATGACAACGGCGTAATATGGGCAGGTACGGGCAGGGGCGTCAACCGGCTGATGTTCAACAGTAATAACGACGATTTCATCGTCAGCAACAGCGGCGGGTCCAAAACTATGATCTTTGAAGCCAATCAAAATGCCTCATTGTTCGCGGATGATAAAATATGGATAGGTACCACCAAGGGCGCGATACTGTATGATCCTAACTCCAACGGTCCGCGATCGGCGCCGCCGCATGTGATGATCCAGTCGGTAAGGCTTATCCCGCAGATACCCAGCAACAGCTGGGAAAATAGCACGGCGGTCACTGAAGGCGAAAAATTGTCACATAGTGAGAACCACCTGGCGATCTCGTTCCTGGGGGTTTACCTGAACGACCCGGGCGGCATCTCATATCGATATAAATTACAGGGCCTGGATAGCGGCTTTTCGGCGCCGGTAAAAAACAATGTGGTCGACTATCCTTCGCTACCCCCCGGGAATTATACGTTCCGGGTAAAAGCGGAGGCGGCTGATGGCACGCCATCGGCCAATACGGCCAGCTTTTCCTTTATTGTTACGCCGCCGTTTTATCAAACGGTATGGTTCAGGATTGTGGGCGTAGCGTTCTTTATTTTACTTGGGATCGCTATACAGAACTACAGGTATCGCAGCAAATTGAACCGGCAGAAGGTAATTGAAGCCGCGAGGAATGAAGAAAGTTTAAAAATACGACAGCAAACCGCGGAAGATTTCCATGACGAGTTGGGCAATAAACTGACCCGGATCACGGTGCTGTCGGAAATACTCGACACTAAATTGAACGGCGAACATGCCGATCAGAAGAAGTTACTGGAACAGATCAGGCAAAACGCGGCACTCCTTTACAACGGCACCAAGGACGTGCTGTGGGCGCTTAATCCGCAAAGCGATAATCTATACGAGATTCTTAGCCACATCAAAGATTTTGGCACCGAATTGTTTATGGATACCACCATCGATTTTGAATTTACGGGTATCGATGAATCGCTGAACCAGGTAAAATTGCCGATGGAGTATAGCCGTAATGTGCCGATGATCTTTAAGGAATTGCTGAACAATATCCTGAAACACGCTCATGCGAGCGAGGTGACCTTAAGCCTGGCTGAGGTTCAGAAGAATTCAATACACCTGGTATTAAAAGACAACGGCTGCGGCTTTGAAACGTCGGCAGCGCACAAAGGGCAGGGCATTACCAATATTTTAACCCGCGTGAAACGTATCGGCGGTGAAATGCAGATCAAATCCTGTAAAGGCCATGGAACGGTGGTCGACCTGGATATTAAAATAAACCAAACAGTCTTAAGTTAGCGAAAATGGACAGGGATATTCAAATAGTGGTTATTGAAGATGACGAGATCATTCGCGAGGGTTATTCCTTATTGATCAGCCAAAGCGAGGGCTTTCGCGTGGTAAACAGCTATGCATCATTTGACGAAGCGGTAAAAACCATTGCGGATGACTTTCCCGATGTCATCCTGCTCGATATCGAAATGCCGGGCACCAACGGTATCCAGGCTATCCCCAAGTTAAAGCGGATGCTGCCGCATACCTATATCCTGATATTGACGGTATATGAATCCGAAAAAATGATCTTTGACGCCCTGGCCAGCGGTGCGTCGGGGTATCTGACCAAAAATACGCCGGCTTCGAAGATCGTCGAGTCTATCAGGGAAGTGAAAGACGGCGGCGGCCCAATGAGCGTAAACATAGCCCGCATGGTGATCAAATCGTTCCAGAAAAACCAGGAATCGCCGCTGTCAAAGCGCGAGACGCAGATACTGGAACAGGTTGCCGAGGGCAAGAGTCGCAGCCAGATCGCCAAGGACCTTTTTATAGACCTGGAAACCGTCCGCAGCCATATCAAAAACATTTACCTGAAGCTGGACGTGAATTCGAGAGCTGACGCTATCAAAGCCGCAAAAGAAAATAAATTGATCTGACAGGGAAACAGGCAGCGAATTTGTAATTTAGGTTATTAAAACCGAATGCATGCCCGAATATCCAAACCCCAACCTTAACCCGCAGAGCATTGTAAAGGCACTCCCAATAATTCACCTGGGATTGCTCATGGGGCAATTGCTGTTTGCGATCGTAGTATATTATATAACTCCTCAAAAAGGATTTTCGCTAAACGGGAATGATCCGTTTGTATTCGTGGCTCTAGCGCTTGCTATAGGCGGATTTATTGGCGGAAACCTCATTTTTAAACAAACCCTTGCCAAAATAGCGCCAGATGCCACACTTTCTCAGAAAATAGCTGCCTATCAAACTGCTTTTATTATCCGTGCCGCACTGATGGAAGGCCCATCATTGTTTTCAATTGCCGTTTATATGCTGGGCGGCAACTTGTTTTTCCTTGCCGTTACAGCGCTCATCGTTTTGTACTTTATTACGTTTCGGCCGACAAAGGAAAAGATAACGGCCGACCTGAACCTGGATTATAGTGAGAAAACGGCATTAGACAGCCAGGTGAATTGAAGCATGAGATCACTCTACCAGGGAATTACAATGAACAAAACCAGAATAACTTTTAAAGCGGCATTATTTATAGCCTTTTTTCTTTCGGCGTTTAATGCTATTGCGCAGCACGAGGTTTTAAAACAAAGACTCCAGGCTAAACCGGATTCATTTTGCATAGCCGGCAAATTTCCCGGTCTTACTTTGGGTATAGCCTTGCCTGATGGCAATACATTGGCATTTGCCTCGGGTATGGCCGATTCATCCAAACATATCCCAATGACAACAGACAGCTATTTAATGCAGGGAAGTGTTGGCAAAACCTATGTTTCGGCAATAGCGATGCAGCTGGTAAAAGAAGGTAAGTTCAGTCTGGAAGACAAAGTGTCCAAATACCTCGGGCATTACTCCTGGTTCAACAGGCTGCCTAATGCGCCGGATATCACCATCAAAATGCTGATGAGCCATACCAGCGGTATTATGCGCTATGAGTTTAAGCCGGCTTTTACCAAAGATCTGACCCATAACCCGGATAAGGTATGGAAACCTGAAGAATTATTGGCTTATGTATTTGACGAAAAGCCCGCGTTTAAAGCTGGCGAAGGCTGGGAATATTCGGATACCAATTACATCGTATTGGCCATGATCATGGAACGGGTGACCGGAATCAAATATTATGATCTGCTGAGAAAAAGGATTTTGCGGCCTTATCACCTCACGCAAACCAGGCCTTCAAACCAAAGAAAATTAGACGGTTTAGTGCAGGGATACGCCGGTAAAGACAACGACTTTGGCGGTCGCAGCGAAGTGATCGGCGAAGACGGAAGATTCATCATCAACCCGCAATTTGAATGGACTGGCGGCGGCATCTATTCAACCAGCCAGGACCTGGGGAAATGGGCAAAACTATTGTACGAAGGCAAGGCATTTGATCCGATGATGCTCCCGGTTATGGAGACCGGCACACCGGCAAAAATGCTGGGGCCCAATACAAGTTATGGTTTAGGGGTCATCATCCGGCAATCGGTAAAATACGGCACATTTTACGGCCATAGTGGTTTCTTTCCCGGTTACATGACCGAGATGTGCTATTTCCCGCAGTATAAAATGGCATTTGCCGTGCAAACCAATACCAGTGACTACAGGAACATGAAAATCTCAGTTTTAAAGGTATTGCTCGAAATAGCTAAAACTACTTTCGAAGAAAGTCAGAATCCAACTAAATAGTTAGTCAAAATAACAAATCCCCCTAAACGGGTGATAATAAGCTAACAACACCTTAGTAAATTTATAGAACATAAATTTTACTATGGACTACATGAAGATTTTAGCTAACGGAAACCGGGTAACGAGCACCACAGCGTTGCAGCGTTCATCCGCGGAGACCGCCGAAGATTTTACGATAAGATTTGTGTTTGGCGGCAGCGAAATGTGTACCATTGGCCGGCGGAAATTGTCGGTACAAAACGATTCGTTTATTGTGCTGAATAAGGGTACGCTTTTTACCAGCAGTATCGAATCGGACACGCCGGTCACGGTGTTTTCGATAAGCTTCGACGAGGCGTTCATAGATGATTTCAAAAGAACCTGGCTTATCCCCGATGAGATGGATGACGAAACGATGCAGAATCTTGCCGAGACGATCTATCCCTGCAAAGGCGAGATGCGGGCCATTGTAAGTCAATTTAAGGACTATTGGGATAGTTGCGCCGCAGATCCCGCTACCATCGATCAATTCATGGACCAATGCCTGCTGTGTTATTTCGGCGTATACCACGACGAAATATTTCAAAAAGCCGCCAATCTTAATTTTTTGCATTACAATACGCGGGTCGAGATATTGCGCCGTCTTAACCTGGCCAAAGAATATCTTTATGCCAACTATAGCAGGAACATCAACCTGGAGAACCTCGCTGATCATGCGTGTCTCTCGGTAAATCACTTGCTGCGCACATTCAAACTGGCATACAACCAGTCACCCCACCAGTTTCTTATTCAATTGAGGCTACAGCGCGCGCAATCGTTATTGACAAAAACGGAATACCCAATTTACGAGATCGTCAACATGGTAGGTTTTAAATGCACCAGCTCATTTATCCGGCTGTTCCGAATGCGCTATAAAACCACCCCGCTTAAGTACCGGAACGTACTTGCAGCCTGAAGGCGATTGCACCTATTTTTTTACTTTCCCGGGATTGCTGAATTCAGCAATCTTCTTATATTTGCGCCCACGTTTGAAAACTTTGGCCCGTTCGTCTAGGGGTTAGGACAGGAGATTTTCATTCTTCAAACAGGGGTTCGATTCCCCTACGGGCTACGAAGATTATAAAAATACCCTTGTAAGTGAGGAACTTATGAGGGTATTTTGTTTTTACTGTCAAAGTTACTGTCAATAAAAGTAGGATAAAGTCAGTTCAATTCAAACAAATTTTGTCAGAACATTTTTTTATTCCGTTCTAAAACTATTAGGCTATTAACGAATAAAAAAATGAAAGAGCAACAATCAGCAGGTGCATTTCAGGATTTTTCGCTCCCGCCGTCCTGGCACATGCCTGCTCAAGAGAAAGTTTGAACCTGTATTCATGCATTGCTGCATGTTTTCAACCGACGAAGTATCACCCGCTTACGGCATCTTTCATTTTAAAAAGGGCAAAAAGCAACCGGTGTTTTTGTCTGAACTACTGGTGAAATGAATCACCGGCTGGGCTTGAACCAGCGTCCTTCCGCTGGTTAGCGGATGTTCTAACCGAAGTATCACCGGTTTACGGCACCTTTTATTTTATTAAGAAGAGCGACAGGCAGTACGCGGTTTAATTGACTGTTAAGGTGAAGTAACGCGCACTTACGGCATCTTCTATTTTTTAAGGGCGACATTCGATACACGCATTTACTGCTCTACCCAAACTGAGCTACAATAGATTGCTCCAAAGGCCGGGATCGAACCGGCGACACGAAGTAGCGCATAGCTACGGCACCTTAATATTTATATTTTTTTAAAAAGAAGGGTAAAAAGCAATAAGTCACTATTGCGCTGTGCTCTATCCAATTGAGCTATCCCTGTATCCGGAAACAGGACTCGAACCTGCAACCCCAGCGGCCCCGAAGTAAGACTTATTTACGACACCTTCTTTATATGTTATAAGGAGCGACAGGCGAACGCGGGTCGGAGGATCGCATTAGGGACTCGAACCCTCATTATGACTTTCGCCACAATGTCCCCTCCATTCCAGAGCGAAGTATCCCGTTTCTACGGCATCCTTATGTTTCAATTTCTTTTAAAAGTATGGGGCGTTAGCCACCCCAAACTTGATTTATAATTCTACTTGATTTATAGCATCCAGAGCTGAAGCACCTTCTTCCAATGCGGCTAACACATCAAAAACTTTATCGCTCCAGCCTGCCACCAGGTACACATCGTTGCGTAACAATTGCAGCGGCGCCTGGCCATGACCAGCTAAGTCGAACAGGTACAACTTTGCTTCAGGCGCAACTTCCGCCTTGTAACGCAGCCATAACGGCTGCATATGATCGCCGGTTGTTGACGAACTGTTCCACAACTGGCAGTCGGTGAACAGCATTACCTTGTCCATCTTTTCTTTTCGGGACAACAGGTCCTTGATTACCAGGTAGCCATTGGTTGAATAACCAACTTCGTTGGCGCGTTTGTACAATTCCTGCACGCCCGCCAGCACGTTGGTGCGTGGCACCGCGATGGTTTTCCACGTATCACCAAAGATACCTACCTGCACGTTTTTACAACGCGACTGCAGCAACATAGCCAGCATTAAGCCGATGTCATAGTTAGCCACCTTCGACTTTGCCGAAATATGCTGCGCCATCGAACCCGATACGTCGCAGGCCAGTAACACGCGAGTGTTATGATCAAAGCCTTTGATATTGGCCGCGCTTGCCTGAACCGCTTTTTCCAAAGCGTCCAGCAATTCGCCGGTGTAACCCTTGTTGCCGAACAACATTGCGCCCAGCTTTTTGGTCAGGGCTTTCACAGGTGTTGCCGAACCGTCCGTTGCCACCTTGCGGTAAGCCGCTAAGTAACGGAAGGGGAACTGTTTGGCTTTCGCTAATTGTTCCGCGTCGGCCAGCGTAGCGCATACTTTTTGAAAATGCGCATAGCTTACGCCCGCTTCCTGTATGTTACGCAGATTGCGCAACAATGCCATGTAACCCAGTTTGCCGCTGTCTATCAGCTCTTCCCACTTCGCGCGGAAAGCTTCTGCTTTGGCCTCTTCGCTGTCGAAACTCAACTGGCCCAGGGCCGATAGCTCCGTTTCCCAGGTGTATGGCGTTTGCAAAGTGCCGTTCACAATTTTGTTGAACAGCAACTGCTGCAATTCGTCCTTTGCCTTAGGGTGAACCAGGAACAAGGCATCGCGCAGTTTAATGGCGCCATCGCGGTTGTACTTGGCAAACTGGTATTCGTCAAAGCGGTTAAAGGCGCTGGTTAAACCCTTCTGCATTTGCTTGCTCAGGCGGTTCAGCTTTTTAGGGCCGGTACGCTTGTTCAGCAATTCATAGCAGGCCAGCAACTCGGTGATCTCGTCCGCACGGCCAATTACCTTGTCGGTAACCCGGGCGACCATGTTGTCGCCCGAGTGCAGCTTCGCCAATTCGGTCACCAAAACCAGCGGTACCGAACGCATATACATTTTGGTACGGGCATAAACCGCCAGCTTAGCCACAAACAGCGGCTCGCATTTGGCAATCAGTCCGCGCACGCGGTTCATACGGTCCTCGTTCTTTTCGTAGAACGAATCGTCCAGGCTCCAGGTAACCACGGCGGTGTACAGCTCCATTTCGGCGCTCATCACAAAGGCCTTTGCGCCCTCGTAGTTGGTTACCTGTGCCCCGATAGCTATCGGGGTAGCCTTGTTTAGTAAATTAAATTTCATTGGGAACCTCCCTTCTTTGTTTTGTTAGAACAAAGGTTGGGGGCTATTGCGCAGTGTATTTGCGCAGATGGAAAATATTTGAAAAAAAGTTTGATTTTTTTATTTGGGCGAAGGGTGGGCCTCGAACCCTTATAAAGTTATGATTGTTACAAGCGAGGAATTTTTTATAATATCATTTTCAAAACTTCATTTGCACTTATAAAGCATAGGTCGCATTTCGCTTTATCTAACTTTTCCTTAAGTTCTCTCCCTGGATGTATGAAATTGCGATATATTCTGGATAGGTTACTTAGATGTTGGAAATCTAAACCAAATAAACTTTGTTTCTCTGCATAAAAAATCAAATCATTTAAGACGCAATCATAAAGTTTTTTATTTCGTGTTACACCTTTTGAATCAATATAGGGGATTTGAAGAATTTTCTTTTTTTCGAAATAATATGTTAAAGCTAACTCTATCAATGACCCAGCTAAGACTACAGTCGCTTTTTCATTTTTAACAATATAATTGAAAACTAACTCATTGAAGTCGCGCTCTATCAATGATCTAAACTTTTTGCTTGATTTTTGTATTTTTTCTCTGGTTTCGAAATAATTAATCCCATTCAAATTATTGATTGTGAGAAGGTCCATTCCGTTTATCCACGACTCCGGTAATTTATAGTTTTCAATTCGCTCTAGCTCTTTTTCAATATATGGGTTTATTAAGTAGATAGCAGCTCTGTACTCGTCCGTCAAGCCTGAATGCTTAATGTAATTTTTCTTTAACCATTGATCTTTAATAGAATCCGCTCTTTGTTTCTCTGTCTTTATGAGTTTGGCAAATTTGAAATTAGGAATTGATATTGACCAGTCATTGAACGAGGAGTCTAATTTTGCTCCTGCGATAAATTCTTTAAGTTTTCCATGAATGTATTCGTTTTCATCCTGAAGTGATTTTAGTGACAATTTAAACTCATTGTCAATCGACTTTTTTTGTTTGTTTTCGGCTTCAATCTCCTCATATTGCTCGACGGTATTTTTCAAATTATTTCTTGCAATCTTATCATCAGGCTCAATTTCTAATGCCTTTTTGTAATATTCAATGGCTTTCAGATAATTTTGATCTACCTGTTTATACAGATTGGCTAAATTATTAAAAACGGCACTTGAAGTGCTGCCAGTTTCTATATATGTTTCATATGCAAACTTTGCTTCTTTTAGTTCCTTTAATTCACTTAAAGAATATCCTATCTCAAACCAAATTTTTGCTTTGGTTACATCGTCCTTCTTGAACAAACGATACAATTCAATTATTTGCTTATATAACTTAACCTCAAACAATGCTTTAACTAACGAGCCGAATATTTCTTTTCGAAAAGAAGATTCAAAAATATATATGTCAGATTTAAAATCTGACGCAATTTTGATTAGATCTTGGACTTTATCAGATTTGTCGTAAATTAAGTTTAGATAAGCTGTTCTTAAATGGTCATTTAGTAAGTCAGTTAAATAGTGTTCAGAATCTTTATAAGCTTTTCTTAATGAATTATAATCTTGCACCTTATTATTTAATCCTCGGTAGACAAGTGCTTTTATCAAATACCATTTGCTTTTTAGTTTTTGGTTCTCTTTTACAGTAATTGAATTTAATGCCTTAATGACTTGCTTCAGATCATGTTCAATGATAAATTCAATTGGTATACTTAAATCAAACCATATAGGTCCTCCATCCCAATCCAGATATTGTCTAAACACCTCCTTGGTTGTATGGACTGAATTTAATAGATTTTTAATTTTATCGGGTTGATTTTGTTGCGAGTAAATTGATATTAAGCCAAAAAAGCCAAACCAACTGTCGGATGTATTAATTGTACTATTAAACGCCTTCTCATAATAATTTTCTGCGCTGATATAATCATTCTCAACATAATAAGTATTACCTATTTCGTATTCAATAATGTATTTAGCTTTAATATCGCTATCAATTATATTAAGTGCATCAATATAATATTGCCTACTTATATCATATTCGCCTTTTTATAATAATATTTAGCTATTTCAAAATAAATTGTGGATGATTTGAATTCTTTATCCGAACAATTTAACAAAGTCTCAATTTGCTTTTCCTTATCGCCTACATAATCGTAAGCATTGGCTAAATGTAGATGCAATTCCAAGCTGTCAGGAAATTTTGTAATACCTTCTACAAGGAACTCTATTCTTAAATGGTAGTTTTTATATATGTATAGAAGTCTGTGAAAAACTGATTCTGGAAAACTTATGTACTCTTTAGCTTTTATATAATGTTCTTTAGCCTTGTCAGGATTATATATTGAGCCTTTTTTAGAGTCATATTTATCATAAATCTCCCCCATGTAATAATGAATGAAGCCCCCCGCATTGTTTAGCGAGTCTTTATTTAAGGACAAATAAAATTGCTTTATGGCTTCATTATAATTATTCTTCTCCATAAAGATATGTCCTAATAAATAGTTCGGGCTTAATTCTTCTGGATAATCAACAATAAGGGCATCACATAAGAGTTGAGCTTGGTCAAAGTTCGCTTCGTGAAACTCTGACCAAGCCAAATCCATCCTTTCTTTATATTCAGCAACTACTTGTTTATCACTTTCGGGCATAGCGTTGTGGCTAATTAAAAAATAAATATATCAATAGTTTTTAACGTTATTTCTGTTAACGAAGGGACTAAAAAACACCTTTATTAAATTCCCCCGCGGTATGGACGGGATTTTTCGCACCCGCCGTCCAGGCACATTCCTGCTCAAGAGAATAGTTCGAACCCGTAACCACATGCCCGACAAGCACGCATTCTACCATTGAACTACCACTCCTTTATAGAACCAAGAGTCAAGAGCCAAGAATCAAGACAAAAAATCCTGACTCTTGATTCTTGCTTCCTGGCTCTCAAAACTCAATCCTCCGGCTTCTCCTTCGGGTCCGCCATGCGCACTATCCTCGGCTCAAACCTGGCCAGCACTTCCACCAGGTCCGTCTGCGCGGCCATTACGGTGTGGATGTCCTTGTAAGCCATGGGCGCTTCGTCCATGTCGCTGCCCATCAGGGTGATGCGTTGAGCAACCAGGTTGGCGGCTATGGCTGCTTTGTCCAAGGTCTTGAACGCCGCGCTGCGGCTCATCAAACGCCCGGCGCCATGCGAGGCGGAGTTGATCGAGGTTGCGTCGCCCTTACCGCGCACCACAAAACCGGGTGTGCTCATGCTACCGGGAATAATACCCAGCACGCCATCGCCGGCAGGCGTTGCACCCTTGCGGTGCACCATCACTTCGGTACCGTCGGCCAGTTGCTCCTTCCACGCAAAATTGTGGTGGTTCTCGATTCGCATCACCGGCTGCAGGTTAAGCGCACGGGCAATTTTGTTGTGTATCTCGTGATGGTTGGCACTGGCGTATTCGCCGGCCAGGTTCATCGCTATCCAGTATTCCTGCCCTTCATCCTTATCTAAATCCAACCAGGCTAAATGTTTGGCCTCGGCGGGGAGCTTGGTTTTGGTCATGGCTATTTTGGAGTAGTAATCCGCAATGCTTCCGCCAAACCCGCGTGAACCAGAGTGCGACAATAAAGCTAAATATTCTCCTGCCGGGATGCCTTCCAAAGCGCCGTCGCTGACGGTCAGCTCGCCCCATTCCACAAAGTGGTTGCCTGTTCCGGATGTACCTAACTGCGCGTAAGCCTTATCCTTTAAGTTACGTATCACTTTGGTTTCGGTCCAGGTTTTGCTGTCAAATAACGAGCTGTCGAAATAGCTTTTAGACTTGCCCCCGATTCCAAAATTGGTATGGTCGATGAGCAGGTCCTTCAGTTGAGCCGTTTCGGTATCCACCACCGCGGCAGGCATATCGAAAATGCTCAAACACATACGGCAGGCAATATCCACCCCAACCGCAAAGGGGATAATGGTATTGACAGTAGTGGCCAGCACCCCGCCAATAGGCAGGCCGTAGCCCTGGTGGGCATCGGGCATTAGGGCGCCCCCAACGGTTATGGGCAATTGCATAGCCGTTTTCATCTGCGCGAGGGCGCCCGCCTCGATATGTTCGATGCCGTAAACCGGGAAATCGGCAATGGCCTCCTTCAACTGGTGATTGGTACGTTGCTGCTTGATGAACTTGCCTTCCTTACGCAGCGCTATCACATCTTCGGCCAGGTTTTTAAACTTGCCTCCTTTCTTCATAGCGTAGGGCATCGGGTCGTCGATCAACGCCTCAAGATTAGCCAGTATCTGGGCCTTATCCATCACACTGTGTTTTAATAAACCATTGGCCACCCGGCTAAAGTTTACCAATACTTCCACATCGTTGATGCCTAAAGCTTTGAGTTCGTTATTGCTTATTTTCTCTTTTTCCATGACCGGATCGTTATTCATTGACACAAAGTAAAATACCATGTGCGCAATCTATTTGCGCAGTAAAAAATATTTTTTTAAATTCATCAAAATATTGTCTGAACCTGAATTTGTCGAATTAAAGAATTACCAGAATTTTAAACTCGTAAAGCCAAAACACTCATTCACCATTCACTATTGACCATTCACCAAATCACCCATGCCTGTTAACCGCAATGCCCTTATTCGCTACCGGACCATCGACAGCTGCCTGCAGAACAGGCAAAAAAAATGGACGCTGGATAAATTGATAAATGCCTGTTCGGATGCCCTGTATGAATTCCAGGGGATTGATACCGGTGTAAGCCGCAGGACAATCCAAGCCGATATCGAGATGATGCGCAGTAATAAGCTGGGTTACGAGGCGCCTATTATTGTGGTTGATAAAAAGTATTACACGTACGAAGATAAAAACTACAGTATCGCCAATATTCCGCTCAATAACCAGGATATGCAGGTGCTGGGCGAGGTAACCAGCCTGCTGCAACAGTTTAAAGGCTTTAACCATTTTACCGACCTGAGCGAAATGGTAAGTAAACTGGAGGATAAGATATATACGCAAAAAACGCATAGTCCGCCAGTTATTGATTTTGAGAAGAACGATAATTTGAAGGGGTTGGAATGGATAGAGGTAATACGTAAAGCCATTGTAGCAAAGAAAACGATGTGCGTCACCTACCAATCTTTCAAAGCCAGGGAACCCAACTCGTTTTGTTTCAGTGGATATTTGTTAAAGGAATACCGCAACCGCTGGTTTGTGCTGGGGCAGTCGCATCAGCGCCATTCGCCCTTGCTGAATCTTGCTTTAGACCGTATCCAATCTATTGGCGAACATGAAGACGAATATCGCGAAAATGAAAGCATCGACCTGGGGGCCTACTACAGCGATGTCATCGGGGTTACCAAATCGCCGGGACAGCGGGATTGCGAAGTGGTTTTCTGGATCGATAATGCCAATGCACCCTATGTGATCACCAAGCCGCTTCACCATACCCAAAAGCTGCTGAAAGAGGAACTTGAGGGTAAGATTTTCAGTATTAAAGTGATCCTGAATTTTGAATTGGAACGCGAGCTTTTAGGCTTTGGTTCAAAGATGAGGGTACTCGGTCCAAGGTTACTGGTTAAACAGATCAAGGAGCAGCTGAGGAAAACACTGGGAAATTATGAGCAAAGCGCAGGCGAGAATTAAAACATCAAAAGTAAACGGACTAAACGGCCCAAAAATTAAACAGGTGCCTAGCGCCCGGATAAAAAGTTTATAAGGTTCATCCCCGCTTTCACGTACGAAGGAACAGCCAATGGGCAACGACGACCCGTTCTCCTCTGGTCCAAAACCCAAAGTGTTCCCAATCCCAAACAACCTAACTCAACAATCATACAAAATGTCATACACTAACACCGCATATGAAAAAATCATGGGCGCAGAAATGGGTAATAAAGTATTTTTATCGCACTAATGGTGTTTCCCGGTTATCGATGATCATTTCTCCTCTTCCAGGCGCCCGTGTAGCGTCAACATCCAATTAACTGGTAATCAGTGATTCATTCAAAACATTGTTCACGAAAATGATAAAAACTTGCTGATTTTGTGCTTCGTGTTAAAAATAAATTACTGATAAATAGTATTTTATGCTAAATTTTCGGTGCATAGAGGCGTGCGCGTGAACGCTTAGTGTAGTATTTTTTTCAGCCGGAAGTTTGCAACTCCCCAAATGACCAAAATCATTTGCATTAGTGATCTGGCGCACGAATTTCCCCGGGAGGGCTTTTTACTTTTATCCATATTTTACAATATGGACGATATCACTTCCCCACCCGATCTCAGAAGCCATAGCGAAGGAACCGGCCCCATAAGAAAACAACATCCCGTTTATACCGATTTGTTGCCCCCCTGCAATATGACGTGCCCTGCCGGAGAGAATATACAGGCTTGGATGGCGTTTGCACAGGCCGGAAAGCTTGAACAAGCATGGCAGGTGCTAATGGCAGACAATCCGATGCCCGCTGTGTGCGGAAGGGTGTGTTACCATACCTGTGAGGACCAATGCAACCGGGCGCATATCGACAGCACGGTTAGTATCCATGCCGTTGAACGATTTTTGGGCGATGAAGCTTTGAAAAAGGACTGGAAGGTAGATATTGCCGAGCCCACGGGTCGACGCATTCTGATCATCGGGGCAGGCCCGAGCGGTTTATCGGCTGCCTATCATCTGGCCCGCATGGGGCATTACGCCGAAATACGTGAAGCCGGGCCAATGGCCGGCGGGATGATGCATTTCGGCATACCCGCATACAGGCTGCCGCGAAAGGAACTGGAACAGGAAGTCGAACGGATAACGCAAATGGGCGTCCCTATGGTGTTCAATCATAAAGTAGCAGAGGTTTTAAAAGAAAAGGAAGAAGGAAATTTCGACGCGGTATTTATCGCCATCGGGACACAGCTTTCCAAGAAAATAGATATCCCCGGTCGCGACGCGGGAAAGATATTGGACGCCGTTACCTTTTTGAAACAGGTTGAAGAAGGTAATACACCAATACTGGGTCGACGTGTGGCGATATACGGAGGCGGCAACACCGCCATGGATGCGGCTCGGACGGTAAAACGTTTGGGGGGTTCTGAAGCCATGATCATTTATCGCCGCGACCGTGAACACATGGCCGCGCACGATTTTGAAGCCCAGGAAGCTTTGGACGAAGGTGTAAAGATCAACTGGCTCCGTACGATTAAAGAGATAGACGGCGGCAGCTTTACCGTTGAGGTAATGGAACTGGTTGACGGAAAACCCGTACCCACCGGCAAGTTTGAAACCCTGGAAGCAGATAATTTGATACTCGCGCTGGGCCAGGATGCCGATACCGGCTTTTTAAAGGATGTGCCGGGTATTGAATTTAAAGCTGATGGCACAGTGATCGTTGGGCCGGATATGATGACCGGTAACGAGGGCATATTCGCCGGCGGGGACATGGTTCCCGGCGAACGCAGTGTAACCGTAGCCATCGGTCACGGGAAAAAGGCTGCCCAGTATATTGACGCATACTTACAGGGCCAAAAATATGTGTCCGCGGAAAAACACCCCGTAGTAACCTACGAACGGCTGCATCGCTGGTACACCACACATGCTCCCAAAAAAGAGCAGCCGGAACTGGCAACCGAACTGCGCGCCGGTAATTTCGACGAGGTAAAAGCCGGGCTCACAGAAGAAGAAGTGCTTTTTGAAGCGCAGCGCTGCTTGTCCTGCGGCAACTGTTTTGAATGCGATGGCTGTTTTGGTGCCTGTCCGCAAAGCGCGATCATTAAGCTGGGGACCGGCCAGCGCTATAAGTTCAATTATGACCTGTGTACGGGCTGCGCTATTTGTTATGAGCAATGCCCTTGCCACGCTATAGAAATGGCGGAAGGAGCATAAGCCCTGCCTTAAAAAGAAATCAAGATGTCAACTCATAAGCCTGTAATAGCCACACTGGACGGAAACGAAGCCGTCGCTTACGTAGCCTACCGCGTAAACGAAGTATGTGCCATTTATCCCATCACTCCTGCATCCACGATGGCAGAGTTTGCCGATGAATGGAGCTCGGCGGGTAAAACGAATATATGGGGAAATGTACCCGAGGTAATCGAAATGCAAAGCGAGGGCGGAGCAGCAGGCGTGGTTCACGGCTCACTGCAAACCGGGGCGCTTACCACAACCTTTACAGCGTCGCAGGGCTTGTTGTTGATGCTGCCCAATATGTATAAAATAGCCGGGGAACTAACTTCAACGGTTTTCCATGTCGCTGCCAGGTCGCTCGCCGCGCAGGCATTATCCATCTTCGGCGACCACCAGGATGTTATGGCGGCCCGTACTACTGGTTTTGCCATGTTATCATCGGCTTCCGTTCAGGAAGCGCATGATATGGCATTGATCAGCCAGGCGGCCACGCTACAGGCCCGTATACCATTCATCCATTTTTTTGACGGTTTTCGTACCTCGCATGAGATCAATAAGATCACCCTGCTTTCTGACGAGCAAATAAGCGCGATGACAAATGATGACATGGTTTATGCGCACCGGTCACGCAGTTTGAATCCCGATCGCCCGTTTATCAGGGGAACCGCACAAAACCCGGATGTTTATTTCCAGGCACGCGAAACCGTCAACCCTTACTACGCGGCAACGCCGGGCATCGTACAGGATACCATGGATAAATTAGGCGACATCACCGGCCGTTCTTATCATATTTTTGAATATGCCGGTGACCCGGAAGCGGAAAGATTGATCGTTGTAATGGGATCGGGGGCTGAAACCGTGATGGAAACGGTGAAAAAATTACAGGCTGACGGTGAAAAGGTGGGTGTGATACAAGTGCGCCTCTTCAGGCCGTTCTCCCTGGAACATTTGCTTTCGGCCTTACCAAAGTCCGTTAAGAAGATAGCCGTATTGGATCGTACCAAAGAACCAGGATCCGGTGGCGAGCCGCTATACCAGGATATCGTTACAGGTTTGTTTTCGGCATTTAATGATGGACGCATATCGGAACTTCCAAAAATTTATGGCGGCAGGTATGGCTTGTCGTCAAAAGAATTTACGCCGGCTATGGTTAAAGCTATTTTTGATGAACTCAAATCGGAGGCACCGAAAAACGGCTTTACCATCGGGATAAATGATGATGTTTCACATACCAGTTTGTCTTACGATCCGGCATTTACTATTGAGCCGGCAGACCGCGTTTGTGCTTTATTCTTCGGATTGGGCGCGGATGGCACTGTTGGGGCAAATAAGAATAGTATCAAGATCATTGGGGAAGGCACTGACCTGTACGCCCAGGGATATTTTGTTTACGATTCGAAAAAATCCGGGGCGCAAACGGTCTCCCACCTGCGTTTCGGCAAGGATCCGATACATGCACCCTACCTGATCGAGCAGGCCGATTTCATCGCCTGCCATAAATCTAATTTCGTTGATAAGATAGATATGCTGCGGCATGCAAAGCCGGGAGCAACATTTTTACTCAACAGCCCTTATGATCAAGAGGATGTGTGGGATACGCTACCGGGCTTTGTACAGGAGCAGATTATCGAAAAGAAATTGAAATTTCATGTGATCGACGCGTCAAAAGTTGCTGAAGCCGCTGGTTTGGGTTCGCGTATCAATACCGTAATGCAAACCTGCTTTTTCGCGCTTTCCGGTGTACTGCCTTTTGAAGAGGCGATCAACCAGATCAAAAAGGCTATCCGCAAATCGTACAAGGCGAAAGGCGAGGCGGTCGTACTGAAAAACTTTAAAGTGGTGGATGACAGCCTGGCACATTTATTCGAGATCACCGTTCCCGCAAATGCAACCAGTATCTCTTCCATTTCAAGTACGGTACCTGCGGGAGCGCCAAAATTTGTACAGGACGTTACTTCGGTTCTGTTGGCCGGCTACGGCGATTCGCTGCCCGTAAGCATGCTGCCTGTAGATGGCACTTATCCAAGCGGGACCACCCAATGGGAGAAAAGGAATATCTCGGATGAAGTAGCCGTATGGGAAGCCGGCAACTGCATACAATGCGGCAACTGTAGTTTTGTATGCCCCCACAGTGTCATCCGTTCAAAATTTTATCATAAAGATCATATCGATAATGCGCCTGTACAATTCAAGTCGGCGCCCATCAATGCGCGTGGTTTCCCGGAGACACGCTATACCTTACAGGTATATTTTGAAGATTGTACCGGGTGTAATTTATGCGCGCAGGTCTGCCCCGTTATCATACCCGGCGAAGGCAACAAAAAGGCTATCAACCTGCAGCCAAAACCTGATGCCGTGTCGGAACGGGAAAACATCAGCTTTTTTGAACAGCTTCCCGTAAATGACCGGGCCGCGGTTGATTTTTCATCGGTAAGGGGCGCTCAGTTCCTCGAGCCATTGTTTGAATTTTCAGGCGCATGCGCGGGCTGCGGAGAGACCCCCTATATCAAAGTGCTGACGCAGTTATTCGGGGATCGGTTGCTGGTAGCGAACGCCACCGGATGCTCATCCATTTACGGAGGCAACCTGCCCACCACGCCGTGGACAGTAAACAAAGACAATAAAGGACCTGCATGGTCAAACTCCCTTTTCGAGGATAATGCCGAGTTCGGGCTTGGCATGCGCGTGTCCACCGATAAACAATTGTCGATCGCAAAAGTCCTTGTTGAAGAACTCAGACCGCTATTGGGCGAAAATTTAACTGACGACCTGCTACACGCGCCGCAGCAACTGGAATCGCAGATCGCTAAGCAACGCGAACGCGTGACAGAACTCAAGTCGAGGCTGGCACAAATGGATGCGCCCCTGGCTGCAAAACTACTATCGGTAGCCGACCAGTTGGTAGAACGAAGCGTTTGGCTGATCGGCGGCGACGGATGGGCCTATGATATCGGATCGTCGGGCCTCGACCATGTGCTTTCAACCGGCCGCAATGTGAATGTATTGGTACTGGATACCGAAGTATATTCAAACACAGGCGGTCAAATGTCAAAGGCTACGCCAACTGGCGCCACCGCTAAATTCGCAGCGTCGGGCAAAAGAGTGGGCAAAAAAGACCTGGCCCTGCAGGCGATATCTTACGGAAACGTCTATGTTGCGCAGGTAGCTATGGGCGCAAATGCGCAGCAAACCTTACTGGCTATGCGGGAAGCCGCGGCGTACAACGGGCCGTCCCTCGTATTAGCATATAGCCACTGTATAGCCCATGGCATCAATATGGAAAAGGGATTGGATCAGCAAAAGCTGGCTACGGATAGCGGCTACTGGCCGTTGATCCGGTATAACCCAGCTTTGCGTGAAGCAGGCAAAAATCCATTTGTGCTGGATTCACCACGCCCGAGCGTTGCATTCAGGGACTATGCCAGGAATGAATTACGCTACACTGCCCTGGAGGCAAATCATCCTGACGACGCCGCTCATTTGCTTAAAGTGGCGCAGGAGCAGGTTAACCTTCGCTGGAAGACTTACGAAGATATGGCCGGATGGCGGGCCGACGAATTTATGCCGGTGGGTTAGGTTATTTGTAAAGAAAACAAGACAATGAAGAAGACAACACAAATTGGGTTAACTTGCGTATACATTTAAGAAAGGAAAGCAGATGAGAAATTACCGCACGTCTTTCCGGATAATACATCTAATAGGTTTACTATGATCATAGGCATTTTAAAAGAACCATCTTTTGAGTCGAGGGTATCCATGCTGGCAGGCGAGGTTGCGGCTTTAACAAAATCAGGCAACATTGTCTGGGTCGAGAAAGATGCCGGGCTTAAGGCCTTTTGTGTCGACGCGGATTACGAAGCAAACGGTGCTGTAATAAGGTCAAGGGCCGCCATTTTCGACGGAGCAGATATATTGTTGAGTATTCACGCCGACGATGACCTCTTCGCAACAAAAAACAAGACTTTTATTGGCGTTTACCAGCCTTTATATCACCTTGAAGAAATTGATAGCTGGACGCAGCAGGGAAATACGGTATTCAGCCTGGACCTGCTGCCGCGCACGACACGTGCACAAAGTATGGACGTATTGAGTTCGCAGGCCAGTATTGCGGGGTATAAAGCCGCGTTATTGGCAGCTTGTTCATATGCGCGCTATTTCCCGATGATGATGACTGCTGCCGGGAGCATTGCCCCCGCAAAAGTGTTGATCATCGGAGCCGGTGTAGCTGGCCTCCAGGCCGTTGCAACTTGTCGCCGCCTGGGATCGGTGGTGGAGGTATTCGACACCCGCCCGGCAGCTAAAGAAGAGGTGCTGAGCCTCGGCGCGAAATTTGTAGAAGTTGAGGGCGCCGCTGATGCCTCTAAAGCAGGTGGTTACGCTGTAGATCAAAGCGCCGAATTCCAGGAAAGACAAAAACAAAAAATTGCAGACAGCATAAAAAAAGCAGATATCGTTATTACAACAGCCCAGATATTCGGCAAAAAAGCGCCGGTATTGGTCACTAAAGAAATGATAGGCACCATGCGCGCCGGATCGATCATTATCGACCTCGCTGCGGCAACAGGCGGTAATACGGAAGTAACAAAAGATAAGGCAGATGTCATTTACAACAACGTCACCATCATCGGTAATTCGAACCTGGCGGGATCAATGCCTTCTGATGCAAGCAAATCGTACGGCAGGAATGTGCTTAATTTCCTGAAGCTTCTTATCAACAAAGAGGGTATCCTCGATATAAACCTTACCGACGATATTATTAATAATGCCTGTGTAACCAATGGCGGAGAAGTTATTTCGCCACTTATAAAAAAGAATCTTATTCATGGAAACGTTACTCAACTTCATCCAGAGCAATCTTGAAACGCTTTACGTTGTTATCCTGTCTATTTTTTTAGGCATCGAAGTGATCTCAAGGGTCCCCTCGGTTTTACATACGCCATTGATGAGTGGCGCGAACGCTATACATGGCGTGATCATCATCGGGTCGATCATCGTAATGGGAGAAACCTCTTCAGACAACTACCTGGTACTTACCCTGGGCTTTATCGCGGTGATCGTGGGTACCATTAATGTGGTCGGCGGTTTTGTAGTGACCGACCGAATGCTGGAAATGTTTAAAACAGGAAAAGAAGGCGCATCTAAACGAACAAAGAACAATTAATATGCAAACCAATATACTGGCCATCTGCTACCTTATCGGCTCTGTTTCATTCATCATAGGCCTGAAAATGCTATCGCATCCGGCAACTGCGCGCAAGGGTAACCTGGTATCAGCTGCCGGCATGGGTATCGCCATTCTCGGTACGCTTTTTCTTTACAAACCAGAGGGGACATCTTTTCATAATTACGGCTGGATAGCCGGCGCGATAGTTATCGGAACGGTTATCGGATCTATATCCGCGCGCAAAGTAAAAATGACCGCGATGCCCGAGATGGTTAGTTTATTCAATGGGATGGGCGGGCTGTGCGCCGCGCTTATTTCAATTGTTGAATTTGGCCATATTGCGCAGGATCATTCGGACATGCATGTCTTATCCATATTGGCGGGAATGGTCATTGGCTGCGTCTCTTTCACAGGCAGCATGATCGCCTACGGAAAACTCAGCGGGAAGATCAAGGATCACACCTTTCCCGGACAACACATTTTTAACCTGGTGGTATTGGTTGTGATCGTAGTGATAGGCGCTTACATTATCCATGGGAATGGTACCGCGCCCGTCTTCATTTTCTACAGTATCCTGGGCCTGGCCGTATGCTACGGCATTTTATTCGTAATGCCAATCGGCGGAGCAGATATGCCTGTTGTTATTTCACTGTTAAACTCGTTTACGGGTATTGCAACGGCATGCGCGGGCTTTTTATACAACAACCAGGTGATGCTCACCGGCGGTATCCTGGTAGGCTCCGCGGGGGCCATCCTGACGATCCTGATGTGCAAGGCGATGAACCGTTCCTTAAAAAATGTGCTGATAGGCTCATTTGGAGGAACCGCGGCTTCTGCCGAACACGCCATAAGCGAACAGGGAACCTATAAAGAGATCAGCTTAAGCGATGCAGCGATGGTAATGAACTATGCGCACAAGGTAATTATCGTGCCCGGTTATGGCCTGGCAGTTGCACAGGCGCAGCATACCTGTCACGAACTCGAGAAATTATTACATGATAATGGTGTTGATGTGAAATATGCCATTCACCCGGTGGCGGGACGAATGCCGGGACATATGAATGTATTACTGGCCGAAGCGGATGTATCTTATGATGACCTGCTGGAATTGGAGCCATCGAATGAAGAATTTGGCGCCACAGACGTCGTGCTCATCCTCGGCGCCAATGACGTCGTTAACCCGGCGGCAGAAGATGATCCCTCAAGTCCTATCTATGGGATGCCGGTGCTGCAGGTATGGAGATCAAAACTCGTTATCGTCAACAAGCGCAGTATGCGCCCGGGTTATGCCGGCATCGAAAACGGTCTTTTCTTCCGGCCAAATACTTCTATGCTTTTCGGCGATGCGAAGGCTGTTTTGCAGCAGCTGGTTAGCCAAATAAAAGAACTTTAACTGTTAGCCGTAAGCACGCCCCTGGATTCACCGTCAATTATTTTTGAGTAGGTCTGTCGATCTGCACAATAACTTCATTAAGATTTCTATATTTATCGAAGCAAAAATTACAGGATGCAGGTTGAGCAGGCCGGGGAGTTCATTTTGAACAGGATCGAAAATGAGCTTCCGGAAACATTTTACTACCACAATGCCGATCATACCAGGGATGTGTATGCTGCCGCGAAAATGATCGGCGAAGCGGAAAACATTCCGGATGATGATATGCAGTTACTGCTTACGGCTGCCAGTTACCACGATTGCGGCTACCTGGTGAACTCGTATGAACATGAGCAGGAATCGTGCAAAATAGCCCGGGAGCACCTGCCTTCCTTTGGGTTTGACCAGCCGGCAATTGACAGGATATGCGGCATGATCATGGCGACCCGCATACCGCAATCGCCCAAAAATCACCTTGAACAGATTTTAGCTGATGCCGACCTGGACTACCTGGGCCGTGATGATTTTTTTACTATCGGTGATAAATTCTACCGGGAACTTGGCCTTACCGACCGGGACGAATGGAACATCATGCAGGTAAAATTTCTGAGCGGGCATAAATATTTCACCCAAACAGCATTAAATTTACGGGGACCAAAAAGGCGGCAGAATTTAGAAAAAGTAAGGGCTCTGCTGCATAAAAAACCAATGAAAAAATTTAGCCTGCCGCATGCCGTTCTCGATACTGTTTATGTGATACTGGGCATCCTGTTTTGCGGTTTTGCGCTGAAAAGCTTCCTGGTTCCCAATAATTTCTTCGACGGCGGCGTAACCGGTATATCGCTGCTGATCTCTGAGACCTACAAAATCCCGATAGCCTATGTGATCGTGGTTGCGAATATCCCCTTTATTGTCATCGGTGCCCGGCAGGTTAACCGTGCATTTGCCTTTAAGACGCTTGCTGCGGTTATAGGCCTGGGGCTTTGCCTGTTGTATATGCCGGAGCAGCACATCACTAAGGATCACCTGCTGATATGCATTTTCGGAGGCGTGTTCATGGGGATTGGCGTGGGCCTGTCTATACGCGGCGGCTGTGCCCTTGACGGCATCGAGGTGTTGGCCCTGTATACCGGCAAGCGGATCAGCTTTACCATCAGCGAGATCATCCTTGGCATCAATATCGTTATCTTCCTGGTAGCCGGCATCCAGTTGGGCCTTCCTACGGCGCTTTATTCTATCCTTACTTATTATGCCGCTTCTCGCACCAGCCACTTCGTGATAGAGGGCCTGGAAGAATACACCGGGGTTACGATCATTTCCGGCAAAAGCGAAATCATCAAGGAACGCCTGGTCATGGAGCTTGGCCGCGGCATAACCGTTTACAAAGGTGAGCGCGGCTTTCTGAAGCAAAGCTTTGATGTGAGCCATCCGGTCGATATTATTTTCACGGTAGTCACCCGCCTTGAGGTCCGCAGGTTGAAGAACCTTGTCCACGAGGTAGACCATAAAGCATTCATTTTCACCAGCACTATCAAGGAGGCTGCCGGCGGCGTACTTAAGCGCCGGGCCAGGGACCATTAAATGATTATTGTTAGGTAATACTCCCTAACCCCTTGATAATCTATAAATTCTTTTAATTTTATAGCTTATAGCTTTTGGCTACTTTTAAAAAAGAGATCAGCCTGATACCCTTTTTGCATTTATGAAAAAACTATTGGTCTTTACAGTCCTGTTTTTGGCTTGCCGCAGCTTTGCAGCGGCGCAGAAAAACAAGGTGGACAGCTTTCAGAAAGCTTACAATAAAAACAAACAGGATACAACGCTTGTCCAGTTATTGCAGGAAAAGAGCGGCAAAGTCTTTCTGACCACCAATGCCGACTCCGGCATGCTAACCGCCCGGCAAAGCCTGGCTTTATCGCGTAAAATTCATTACGAGTCGGGCGAGGCAAGGGGCCTGACCCTTATTTCCGCTTACCTTAGTCGGGCAGGTGACCTGCCCGGCTCATTAAAGCTCACGTTCGAAGCTTTGCCAAAAGCAATAAAAATCAATGACGTCCGGGCAATTATGGGCTGTTACAATTCCCTGGGGCTCACTTATACAACATTAAAAGATTACCAAAAGGCTCTTGACAACTTCTATAAATTCAAAACTATTGCAGAAAAAACACATTCAAATGATCTTATAACGGTCGCCTATAACAATACCGGCAGAGCATACATTGAACTCAACAAACTTGATTCGGGTTATTATTACATAAAAAAAGCATACGATTTCTCCTTAGAAACAAAGATGACCAATAATATCGGGTACCCTATCCGGAGCTTCGGGATCATTGAATTTAAAAAAGGGCACATCCAACGGGCAATAGACTTTTACAATAAAAGCATCAAAAGTATACCCGGCGGCAATAACCATTATTTATTGAGCGAAGACTACCGGAGAATGGCAGAGGCCTACCAGCGCGAAAATAAAATAGATTCTTCTATTTACTACGGTAAGCTGGCTTTTGAGCAAGCAAAGGCTAATAAACTTACCGAACTGGTTATGCTGGCGACAAAGTTACTGTCAGATGTGTACAAGGCGCAAAACAACTATACTGAGGCTTATAATTACCAGCAGGTGATGATCGCCGCCCAGGACAGCTTGTTTAGCCAGCAAAAAACCTTGCAAATTCAAAACCTCAATTTCGAAGAAGAACAGCGCCGCGATGCCGTCGAAGCAGCCAAAGTGAGTTATCAAACCCGTGTGCGTTTTTACACGCTATTGGGTGTTATAGCAGTATTCGCGCTTATTGCGGGTATTCTTTTATTTGCGAATAGTCAACGCAAGAAAGCAAATAATGTATTGCATAAAACGCTTTCTGAGCTCAAAACCACGCAAACCCAATTGGTGCAATCTGAAAAAATGGCCTCTTTGGGTGAATTGACAGCAGGCATAGCACACGAAATCCAGAACCCGTTAAACTTCGTCAATAATTTTTCGGAGGTGAATACTGAGCTGATCGATGAAATGGCACAGGAAATAGAAAAAGGCAACCTTGCCGAAGTAAAAGCTATAGCCGGCGACATTAAAACCAACCAGCTTAAGATCAGCCAGCATGGCAAGCGCGCCGACTTCATTGTGAAGGGCATGTTGCAGCACAGCCGCACCAGCACGGGCGAAAAAGAACTCACCAATATCAACGTGCTGGCCGACGAGTTCTTTAAGCTGTCGTTCCACGGTTTACGCGCTAAGGACAAAAACTTCAATGCCGAAATGGTCACGCATTTCGATTCTAACCTGCCGAAAGTAAATATAGCGCAGCAAGAAATAGGGCGCGTATTGCTTAATATGTATAACAATGCCTTTTATGCCGTCAACCAAAAGGCCAAAGCGGCGCCCCCCGGTTATAAACCTGAAGTTGCGGTGAGCACGTCTTTAGAGAACAGACAACTGATCATCAAAGTGAGAGACAACGGTAACTGTATCCCGGCTGCCATCAAAGAAAAAATCATGCAACCTTTCTTTACTACCAAACCAACCGGGGAAGGCACGGGTTTGGGCCTGTCGTTGAGTTATGATGTCGTAGTGAAAGGGCATGGGGGGACGATTCAAGTCAACAGCAAAGAAGGTGAAGGGTCGGAATTTACAATTCAACTACCAATAAATTAATAAAATATGAAAAGAATTTTTTCACTCACAATTCTGTTTATTGCCGTATGCAATATCGCTTTTGCTCAAAAGCCAAATATCGATAGTCTTCAAAAAGCCTATAATAAGGATAGGCAGGATACAACACTGGTCCAGTTGTACGTGTTGAAAAGCATGTACACCTTTTTGACAACCAATGTCGATTCAGGTATGATGTATTCGAGAAAAGCATTTGAGTTGTCGCAAAAGATCCATTTCAGGAAGGGGGTAGTGCGGGCCTTATCCGGCATAGCCACCTATCAACAACTAAGCGGCGATTTACCCGGATCACTAAAGACAACATTTGATGCACTTCCCGAGGCTATTAAATTATCTGAGATGCGCGTTGTTGCCTCGTGTTATAACACCAGGGGACTAACTTATTCGACGTTAAAGGACCGTAAGAAGTTGCTTGATAACTATTATGCTGCCTTGCACATTTGTGAAAAATATCATTTCAAGGAACTCATTACCACCGAGCTGAATAATATTGCGAGGGGATACCTGGATAATGATAAGCTTGATTCCGCCAGGTATTACTGCCAGTACGCTTATGATTTTTCGATCAGGAATAAAATAACAAAAAACCTGGCGTATCTCATTCGGAACTTTGGAATAGTAAAATTCAAAGAACACGACTACCTGGCCGCCATCAATTATTACCGGAAAAGCCTTGCTGATACTACGGAAGCTAAAAATCATTATCTGCAAAGCGAAGATTACAGGCGCATAGCCGAGGCCTATGTCAAAATGAACCAACCCGATTCGGCTATTTATTACGCTAAGGTGGCTGTCGGGCATGCAAAACTGGACAAGAACCCAGACCAGGTACAGCGGGCGACCAATATATTAACCGATGAATATAAACTTAAGAACGATTACAAAAACGCTTTTTACTATGAACAAGTAACCCAGCAAGCAAGGGATAGCCTGTTCAGCCAGCAAAAAACCTTGCAGGTACAAAACCTCGCTTTTAACGAAGAGCAGCGCAAACAGGAGGCCAAAGCTGAAGAGATCGCCTACCAAAACAGGGTACGATTTTATGTGATGCTGGGCGTGATAAGCGTTTTTGTGCTTATTGCGGGTATCCTGGTATTCGCCAATACGCAACGTAAAAAGGCAAACACCCTACTCCAACGCCAAAATGATCAAATAGAAACCCAGCGGAAGGATCTCGAAAAAACAGTCGCCGATCTCAGGAACACGCAGCGGCAGCTCGTCCAGTCCGAAAAAATGGCCTCGCTTGGTGAATTGACGGCCGGTATTGCCCACGAGATACAAAACCCGCTCAACTTCGTGAATAATTTTTCGGAGGTTAGCATGGAACTGCTGGACGAAATGCAGACCGAGCTGGCAGAAGGCGATACCGACGAAGTTGCGGTACTGGCGGTTAATATTAAGGGCAACCTCGAAAAAATAAGTCAGCACGGCAAGCGCGCCGACTTCATTGTGAAGGGCATGCTGCAGCACAGCCGCACCAGCACCGGCGAAAAAGAGCCCACCAATATCAACGTACTTGCCGACGAATTCTTCAAGCTATCGTTCCACGGCTTACGCGCTAAAGACAAAAACTTCAACGCTGAAATGGTCACGCATTTCGATCCCAGCCTGCCAAAAGTGAACATAGCGCAGCAGGAAATAGGCCGGGTATTGCTTAATATGTATAACAATGCCTTTTATGCCGTCAATCAAAAGGCCAGAACGGCGGCGCCTGGCTACAAACCCGAAGTATCCGTTAGCACGTCATCTGAGAACGGACAGGTGATCATTAAAGTGAGGGACAATGGCAACGGTATCCCGGCTGCCATCAAAGAAAAAATCATGCAACCTTTCTTTACTACCAAACCAACCGGCGAGGGTACTGGACTGGGACTTTCTTTAAGTTATGATATGGTGGTGAAGGGACACGGCGGAAAAATAGATATTGATACGAAGGAGGGCGAGTTTACCGAGTTTACTGTAAGTCTACCGCTTAATTAAAGATATAATGAAGAAACTGATCTTTCTATTATTCTTTTATTTACTGGCTGGTCATTGCCTCGCCCAGAATGATTTCGTGCATTTCACCATGGACTCCTTGCAAAAGCAGCTTTCGGCAAAGAAAAATGCCAAAGACAGTCTTTTTGTGTTACAGCAGTTAGTTGATGTTACCCCGATCAGGCAGGGCGAGGTTGTTTTTCATACCGACCGGGTACCGAAATTGCTGGAGCTGAACAATCGTTTAAAATTGATAGACCCGGTGCCTTATCAATTGATAAGTGACGGCAATAAATATTGGAATAATAAACAATACCGCGAAGCCCTTAAAAGCCTCCAGGCAGCTATTGATCTGTTTGACAAACAGCATAAGCAGATCGTCCCGCTTTTGATGAATATGCGTATTTTGTATAACCTGGTCGGCAACCAGGAAGAGCGGTTGCAGTATTACAACAAAAAGCTGGAATATTATCTTGTAAACGGCCCTGCCACAAACGCAGCGCCCTGTTACCACGGTGTCGCGGGATATTACCTTATCAAAGGCGCATATAACCTTGCCATTACCAATTACCTTAAAGGAGCCGAGCTATTCAGGTTGTATAACCCTCACTATTATGCCAATTCCATCAGTGTAGTAGGAAATACATATGCGGTCTGGGGTAACATCGAAAAAGCCAACCAGTATACGAAATACATCATTCCTATTGCGAGGAAACTGAATGATCCAAATTCCCTTAGCGCTGCCTATTATTCGCTTTCTCAGATCGCTTACGCGAAGCACAATTATGCTGAGGCGCTGAAGCAAAACAACCTGGACCTTACAACGCAAAACATAGGTGCCTCACAAAGACTGGCCACAACTCTGGCTTTTAGAGCAGATATCTACCTCAAAATGGGCCAGCCATCTCGGGCGTTCCCCATTTTGGAAAGAGTAAGAAAGATGGCCGATTCAGCGGCGCTTAATACCGTAAACGCTTTTGGGAATATGGAAGTAGACTATGGTTACTACGAATATTACAAAGCACAAGGCGATCTGCAAAAGGCGGAGAAATCTTTGCTGAATGCTTATAAGGCATCCGTTGACGAAAAAGGGCTTCCACTCCAGCTTAAATATTTAAAGGAACTGGGCGATTTTTACAAGGCGCAAAATAACGCCGGGCTTGCCGGTAAATATTTTGATCGGTATTTTAAGGTTGCCGAGGAGCAGGAAAAAGACCTCGACCAGTTTAAAGTTGCACAATATGAAATAGATCAGAATGACAAACAGCAGCGTGACCATATCGCCCAGCTTAAGCAGGAAAAAGCCGTGCAGGATTACCAGATCAGCCGCCGGAATACCCTGCTTTGGGGATCGCTTGTGATACTTGCACTGATTAGTGCACTGCTGGTATTTATTTACAGGCAGCTACAGGTCAACAAAAAGACGGTGATCACACTACGGCAAACTCAGCGGCAATTAATTCAGTCGGAAAAGATGGCGTCGCTGGGCGAACTCACCGCCGGCATCGCCCATGAAATACAGAACCCGTTAAACTTCGTTAACAATTTTTCGGAAGTAAGTATGGAATTATTATCCGAATTAAAGGAGGAAGAAGAAAAGGGCAATAAAGAAGATGTTATGGCCATCGCCGGCGACCTGACCCGAAACCTGGAAAAGATCAATCATCATGGCAAACGGGCCGACGCCATAGTGAAAGGAATGTTGCAGCACAGCCAGTCGGGCAGCGCAAATAAAGAGCCGACTAATATCAATGCGCTTGCAGATGAGTATTTGCGATTGGCTTATCATGGCCTGCGGGCAAAAGATAAAAATTTCAATGCCGAGCTTATCACCCATTTTGATACCGGCCTGCCTAAAATAAATGTAATACCACAGGATATAGGCAGAGTAATGCTCAACCTGTTCAATAATGCTTTTTACGCGCTAAATCAAAAGGCCAAAGCAGCCGGTCCCTCTTATAAACCTGAAGTAACAGTCAGTACCTCGACAGAAAACAAGCAGGTTGTGATTAAGGTGTGGGATAATGGTACGGGCATTCCGGATGCGGTGAGGGAAAAGATCATGCAGCCGTTTTTCACCACCAAGCCCACGGGTGAGGGCACTGGTTTAGGGCTATCCTTAACTTATGATATGGTGGTGAAGGGGCATGGAGGAGCTATAAACGTGGATACCAGGGAGGGCGAATACACCGAATTTACAATTGCATTGCCAATAACTTGATTTATGAACATGCCGAAATATAATTATTTAATACTGCTGATTTTGCTGCTTTGTGTGTGCGAAGTAAAGGCACAAACCTATAATGGTGCCGATTCCGTGAAAAAGTATCGCGGCATATATAATTCGAATAAAAGCGACTACAATTTGGGAATGCTGTACCATTTTAAGTCAAATTACTACAGGGGTGTTAATGCCGATTCTGCGTTGTACTACGCCAACTTATTCCTGGATATCGCAAGAAAAATTAAAAGTACGTATAGGGAAACCCTTGCTTTGGCTGACGTTGAACGTGCCCTTCGCCAATCAGGCAACCTGGCCGAGGCATTAAATATTGAACTGCAAAATCTCGAACGTATAAAACAATCGGGTACGGCATTTAGTGAGGGGTTCGAATTGAATAGCATTGGAAATACATATCTTGATATGGGCGATCCGCGATCCGCGTTAAATTATTACAGGGCATCGCGCGTTAGGTTTCTTAAAAGCGGAGTAGACCGCGATTACTGGACATTGAATGAGGTCTCTAATATTGGTGACGCTTACGAGAAGCTAAATATGCCTGATTCAGCGCTGTATTACGAGCTAAATATGTACAACAATAAACATTTCCCCAGCGATATTATACCTGAATTGCTTGGACGGATTGGAAATGCATACTTAGCAACCGGTAAATACCAGGATGCTTTAAATTATTACCGCAAGGGCCTGGTATTAGCGCCGGCAGGCTCTAATAGTACCACAGATGCCGCATCGATAAACTTCCACCTGGCAAAATTATTTAACAGGATAAATAACGCTGATTCAAGTATTTTTTATGCCCGTAAGGCATATGCTATAGCTAAACCCACTTCGTTTCGTGGTATGGTACTTGATGCCAGCCGCTTGCTGGCCGGCGTGTATGGCAAGCGTGGCAATATCGACAGCGCTTACCATTACCAGCAAATTGCAATGCTGTACAATGATTCACTTTTCGGGGCCGAAAAATTTAATCATATACAAAAAATATTATCAGACGAACAGCGGCGACAGCAAGCCCTTTTGCAAAAACAGGACGATCTGAAAAACCGCTACCAGCTTATTGCCAGCATAGCTATTATAGTTTTTGTACTTATAGTAGCCTTATTAATTTGGCGCAATAACAGAAAGCAAAAACATACCAACCTACTCCTAAGCGAACAAAAGGAAGAGATAGAATCGCAGCGCGACAGTTTGGAACAAACACTTACCGATCTGAAAGCTACGCAAACTCAACTCATCCAATCCGAAAAAATGGCCTCGCTTGGTGAATTAACCGCAGGCATAGCGCATGAGATACAGAACCCCCTCAACTTCGTCAACAACTTTTCCGAAGTGAACAAGGAGATGCTGGAGGAGCTAAAAGCCGAAAGCAAAAAGCAAAAAGGCGAGAGAGATGAGACTTTGGAAATCGAGCTGATCAACAACCTGATAGATAACGAGGAAAAGATAAACCACCACGGCAAGCGCGCGGACAGCATCGTCAAAGGCATGCTTGAACATTCTCGTAACGCAAGCGGCCAGAAAGAACCCACAGACATTAACCAACTGGCCGACGAATACCTGCGCCTTTCCTACCACGGCTTAAGGGCAAAAGATAAAAGCTTTAACGCGGAGCTGGTCACTCATTTTGATCCCAATCTACCGAAGGTAAATGCGACAGCGCAGGACATTGGGCGGGTATTGCTCAACCTGTTCAATAACGCCTTTTATGCGGTCAATCAAAAGCATAGAACGATTGGTGGGGATTATAAACCAGAGGTATCCGTAACGACATCATCAGA
>Ga0207705_10000498_pt1 | contig 33448 bp, 28 predicted proteins | sample KBSC13metaG_FD_184314 | JGI IMG/M metagenome (GOLD analysis project Ga0207705, IMG submission 184314) | Corn rhizosphere microbial communities from Kellogg Biological Station, Michigan, USA - KBS C1-3 metaG (SPAdes) (version 2) | ecosystem: Host-associated > Plants > Roots > Rhizosphere > Soil ... | reverse complement strand
CGACGCCCACCGCCGCCAGTCCTAACAGCACCGCCAGCGGCATGGCGAAGCGGGTAGAGATCGTGAGCAGACTTTCGAGAGCCTGGACGACCGCCTGGGTATAGTATTCGATCATGGTGTCCTCCGCATCCGCACCGTTCGAATCCGACCCGGAATGCATTTCCGCGTCGGATTTGGAGTAAGTGAGGATAGAACGATCTCCCCGGCAAGGGAAGGATTTCAATCCCCAGCATACCGGATGCAGATTCACCAGATTGTGACGGGTTTGTGACGGGAGCGTAATGGAAGGGAGCGGCTCAGGCGAGGAACGTATCGTCCATAGGCAGATTCCGCAGGCGCTCCCAGTCCGCTTGCGGGATCTCCTGGAAGGCCGTTACCAGAGCAGGGTCGAACTGGGTGCCGGACATGCGGTCGATCTCGGCACGAATGGCAGTGTAGGGGAGCGCTGCCCGATAGGGGCGGTCACTGGACATGGCATCGAGCGTATCGGCGAGGGCGAAGATGCGCGCGCCCAGTGGGATGCGCTCTCCGATCAGACCCTGGGGATAGCCGGTGCCATCCCACTTCTCGTGATGCGAGCGTACGACCGGCAAGGCACAGACAAACTGCGAAAACGCCTCCAGCACTTTGACGCCCTGTTCCGGATGCGCGCGCATGACCTCCCACTCCGCTTCGGTGAGCGCTCCCGGCTTGAACAGGACGGCGTCGGGCACGCCGATCTTGCCGATGTCATGCAGGAGAGCGCCCAGCGTCAGGTCGCGCAGGTCGTCGGGAGAGAGCGCGGCGATGTCCCGGTGGATCGCCTCCAGCGCCAGCCGCAGCGCAAAACGGGTGACACGGTGCGAATGCCCGTCCGTGTCGGGGTCGCGCAGGTTGAGGAGGGCCATCACGCCGCTTAAGATGGGGCGATCCTGTCGCTGAAGCAGCGCTGTCAGAGGGTCTTCCTGGATCGACGGCAGAGCGGCGACAGAGAGAACCTCCGCCTCCTGGCTGTCCCCGTCGTCGAAGGAGATCCGTTCCTCGGTGGCGAGGGCGACGCGGTTGCGCCCGGCGTGCTTGGCCGCATAGAGCGCGCCATCCGCCAGCGCGACGAACGACTCTGCAGGCGTGTTTTGTGGCACGTGCTTCGCGACACCGATACTGAGCGTCACCCGTCGGCACGGAAAGGTGTGTTCCGCGACCACGAATCGGATTCGTTCGGCAATTTCGAGCGCGGCCTCTTCGCGCGTGTTCGGCAGAACAATCGCGAACTCTTCGCCACCATATCGGGCCGCGTAGTCTCCCTCCCGCAGATTCTCACGAATCAGGCGTGCCAGCGTGCGGAGCACCTCGTCTCCTGCCGGATGACCGTAGGTGTCGTTGTAGGTCTTGAAGTGGTCGACATCCATCAGCAGCAGGGTCAGCGCATGGCCGGTCGCATCGGCCACTTCCAGTTGGCTCCGGAGATGCTCCTGGAAGGCGCGATGGTTGGCCAGACCGGTCATGCCGTCCGTGGTCGCCAGCGCTTGCAGACTCCGATTGGCGACTTCGATCTGCTCATAGGAACGATGCAACTGTTCGGTGCGCTCCGAAACTTTCGCTTCCAGCCGCTGATTGCTGCGCTGAAGCTGACCGAGAGAGAGCCGTACCGCCGACAGAGATCCCATGCCCAACAGGATCACGCAGCACAGTTTGAACCCGATGGTCTGGTAGAGAGCGGGAGAGAGCTGAAACCCGAACTCCGCACCGGTCGTGTTCCAGATCCCATCGCTGTTCGCGGCGATCACGCGAAAATGATAGTCCCCCGGCGGCAGATTCGTGTAGTAGGCGACGCGGCGATCGCCGGCCTCGATCCACTCCTTATCGTAGCCTTCGAGGCGGTAGCGAAACGTGACTCGCGCGGAATCGGAAAAGTTCAGGCCGGTATAGTGCACTTCGAGATCGCCATTGCCCGGCGGCAGGCGCTGGACGCGGCTGGTGTCGATGGAGGTGGTATCGGCGATCGCCTGCTCGATGACGACCGGAGGCGGAACGAAGTCGGTCGCGAGACGATCGGGGTCGATCAGTGTCGCGCCTTTGCTTCCCAGAAACAGGAGGCGTCCGTCGTGGAGGCGCAGCGCATCTTCACGCATCAGCGCCGAGCGGATGCCGTCCGACGCATCGTAGAGGTGCGTATGAAGGGACTGCATGCCGCCATGACGATAGCGTTCCAGGTCAGCGATCGAGACCGAAAAGACGCCTCTGCCCCCGCCTGCCCAGAGATCGTTGTGTGCATCGATCGCAACTTCAAACAGACGGTCGTCCGGAAGTCCATCGGCGGCGCCATAGACGAACATCACGCCTTTTTCATAGCGTGCAAGCCCTTTGTCGGTTCCTAACCAGAGGCAGCCGTGCCCATCCTTCACGACACTCAGCACATGGGTGTCGAGGGGCAGCCCCTTGTAGATAACCGTCGCCCGACTATTCCGAACCTCCACCAATCCCCCCGAGGAGGCAAAGTAGAGCGTCCCATCGGCAGCGAGATACGAGCTGAAAACGTAACCACTTTTTCCGGAGTGCGGCAGAGGCACGAATCGACTGCCGACCAGACGCGCATAGTCGTCGCGATCCGCAAAGACAAGGCCATCCCGGTCTTCGCCGATCACTCTCCAGGGGCTTTTGGGGAATAGGGTCGTGAACCTGTCCCCCTTTTTCCGGACGATCGTACCGTCCTGCATAATGAGCCACAAGGCGCCGTCCCTGGCTATATGCAGGGCCGTAATGGCGTTGCTCGGCAGCCCCTCACGGGTCGTATAGGTCGTGCGGACTCCGTTTTGCAGGCGTTCCAGCCCGCTATCGGTGCCGAACCAGAGCGTTCCATCCTTCCCCTCCGCGATGGCCATCGTATTGGACGGCCCTTCGGCGGTAGGAAAACTGATCGGCGTCATGCGGGTGTTGCGGAACCGATTCAGGCCCGTACCCGATCCCACCCAGAGATTGCCTTCGCGATCTTCAAAAAGGGCGCTGACGCCGACATCGTGCAGTCCGTCTATTTTGCGGAATGTCGAAAATTTGCCGCCCTGCCGTCGGTCCAGGCCGACCCGTGTCCCGATCCAGAGATTGCCCTGATGATCGAAACTGAGCGCGTGGATCTCATTGGAGGAGAGGCCGTCGCGGGTGGTATAGACCTTGAATTTGCCGTCGATATAGTGGCAGAGGCCGGAGCCGTTGGTTCCAATCCAGAGGCTATTGTCGCTGTCCAGAGCCAGGCAATTCAGCGCCTGGGTCGGCAGCTCTTGTACGGGGTGAAGATTGAGGATCGTGCCGTCGGCATGGTGCGCCAACAGACCGCTAAACAGGGTCGTGGCCCAGACGGTGCCCTGCCGATCCTGCACGAAGTCCGAAACAAACGTATCCAGTGCCGGGAGCCGCGTGAACTTCCCGCTTCGATTGCGAAGCAGATTGTGCTCTCCGCCGCTGCCGATCCAGAAACTTCCGTTGCGGGCCTCCAGCATGGTGTGCAAGATGCTCCAGTTCTCGTCTTTGATCCCTGGTCGAAACGGCGAGAAGATACCGTTCTCGAACGGTCCGAACCCGGCGCTATCCGTGCCGATCCAGAGTTTGCCTTGCCGCGTGACCAGCAGCGCGGTGATAATATCGCGCTTCAGTCCCGGCGTATTTCGGCTATCGAAAGTTTGAAACGTGACGCCATCGAAGCGGACCAGCCCCGCGTTCGTGGCGAACCAGAGATAACCGTCCGGGGTCTGTGCGATGGCATTGATCGCCTCCGGCGGCAGACCGTCTTTCGTCGTCCAGACATCAATCCGGCATTGCGCCAGGCTTTTGTCGATGTCCAGCGCTCCGGCGATATCCGAAACGCTCAGCAGTCCGATAAGACAGCAGAGAACGCCTATCAAACGATTCTTTTGGAACAGGCTTTGAAAGAACATTGAAGTGGCTTCACCCGGTAATAGTTCATAAGTATGGGACCCGGAAACCCTGTCCCTTCGTGTGTTTATTGTAATCGAATAGGATGCGGAAAACGTCCGCGGAACGGCATATTTGTGAGAGGATTCGCGTCTGCCGATCGCGAATGTTATCTAATGATTCATAAGTAAAGGAAAATGGAACCGTGCAAATAAAATATCTGCCGACTCTGGCGGGGTTATTGTGTCTCGGAGGTGGGTGGGGAGTGAGCGTGAGAGCCGATGCGCAGACGCAGACGGCCTTGCGGCCCCCGGCGGTCCCCCTCGTCACTTTCAATCCCTATCTCAGTATCTGGTCGGAGGCGGACCACCTGACGGACGACGTGACCCGGCACTGGACGCACCGCGAACAGGCGCTCGACAGCCTGATCCGCGTAGACGGCGTCAGCTATCGCCTGATGGGTGCGGAGCCGAAGATCGTTCCGGCGCTGCCGCAGGTCGGCTTACAGGTCCTCCCGACCCGCAGCATCTACGAATTCGACAACGGTCATATCCACGTCACGATGTCGTTCATGACCCCGGCGCTGCCTCACGATCTGAAGGCGCTGGCGCTCCCGCTGAGCTATATCACCTGGAATGTGCGCTCCGTCGATGGCGGCGCGCACACGGTGTCGCTCTACGACAGTGTCAGTTCGGGATTGGCGGTCAATACCACCAATGAAGCGGTCGAATGGCAGCGTGAGAAGATGGGCAGCCTGACCGCTCTGCGCACCGGCACGCACAGCCAGCGCATCCTGGGCAGTTCCGGCGACGATCATCAGCTCGACTGGGGCTACGCCTATCTGGTCGCACCCACCGCGCAGACCAACGCGGCGATGGGCAGCAGTCGTACCCTTCTCGATACCTTCATCTCCCAGGGCACGCTTCCCGCCGACGACAAACTGATGCCGCGCCCCGTAAACGACGGCAACCCGACGCTGGCGGTCACCTTCGACCTCGGCAAAGTCGATGCGACCGGCGTCTCGCGCCATGTGATGGTCGGTTACGACGAGATCTACTCGATCCTCTACTTCCGCCGCCAACTCCGCCCCTACTGGCGGCGCGGCGGCGCAACTCCGGCATCGATGTTTCAGGGAGCGGAGCGCGACTATCCCTCCCTCACCCAGCGCTGCGAAGCCTTCGACACAGAGCTGATGGCCGATATGACGAAGGCGGGCGGCGCGAAGTATGCGCAGATCACCGCCCTCTCCTACCGCGAATGCGTGGCGGCCTGCGGGCTGGCCGCGGATGTCAACGGGCAGCCGCTGTTCTTCACGAAAGAGAACACGAGCAACGGCGACATCGCGACGGTCGATGTCTTCTTCCCGATGGATCCCATCTGGATCTTCCTCAGCCCGAGTCTGGCGAAGGCCTCTCTGGTCCCGATCTTCGCCTACGCGGCTTCCGACCACTGGAAGTTTCCCAACGCTCCGCACGATCTCGGCACCTATCCCATCGCGCGCGGCACCGACGACGGCGGCGAGGGGATGCCGGTGGAGGAGAGCGGCAACATGCTGATCCTCTGCGACGCGATCGCGCAGGCGGAGGGCAATCCCGGGTTTGTCGCCAAATGGTGGCCGCAACTGACTCAGTGGGCGCACTATCTGGAGAAGTACGGCCTCGATCCGGAGGAGCAGCTCTGCACCGACGACTTTATGGGTCACCTTGCCCACAACGCTAATCTGTCGGTGAAGGCGATTCTAGGGTTGGCAGCGTATGGGGATCTCTGCAAAATGCGCGGAGATATGGCGACTGCGGAGAAGTACATGCAGTTGGCTCGCACCGATGCCCAGCACTGGATCAAGGTGACCGCGGATAACGGCCACTCCCGACTGGCGTTCGACAAGCCCAACACCTGGAGCCAGAAGTACAATCTCGTCTGGGATCAGATCCTGGGCCTGCACATCTTCCCGCCCTCCGTCGCCAAGCAGGAAGTCGACTTCTACAAGAGCGTGATGCAGCCCTACGGCGTTCCGCTCGACTCCCGCACCCGCCTGACCAAGACGGACTGGTCGTTCTGGTCGGCGACACTCGCCGACAATCAGGCCGACTTCGAAACGTTTATCAACCCGATCTACACCTACCTGAACACCACCACGGCCCGCGTGCCGCTCGTGGACTCCTACATCACCGACAACATCCGCAGCGACGGGATGCATGCCCGCCCGGTCGTGGGCGGCTTCTTCATCAAGATGCTCGACGATCGCGCGATGTGGATGAAGTGGGCGCGCCGCGACAGGGAGAAGGTCGGTCCCTGGGTCGCTCTGCCCGCCAAGCCGAAGATCACCATGGTCGTGCCCGGCGCGGACACCGCCCCGGCCCGCTGGCAGTACACCACCGTCAAACCGACCGGCGACTGGACCCAGCCGAACTTCGATGCCTCGGGCTGGAAAGAGGGCCTGTCCGGGTTCGGCAACAACGGCTCCCATCACACCGATTGGAACTCCCCCGACATCTGGATCCGCCGCAAAATCACCCTGCCGGCGGGCCGTTTCTCGAACCTTCAGTTCTATGTATTTCACGATGAAGACATCGAGATCTACATCGACGGCGTGCAGGTCGCTCAGGAAGAGGGCTACATCACCACCTACGAAGCCCTGGAGATGTCCGCCGCCGGTCGCGCTATGCTCAAGCCCGGCGCGACCGTCACCATCGCCGCCCACTGCCACCAGACCGTCGGCGGCCAGGCCATCGACATCGGCATCGTAGACGTGAAGGAGAAGTAATCAAACCGGCCCGTGTCCAGTTCGGACACGGGCCAGGGAAGGTTAGACCGTAGATCTTGGCAGGGTGCGGTCGTGGCGGGCGAGGGCGGCGTCGTGGGGGCGGTTCTGGCGGGTGTAGAGATCGATCAGGGCGTCGTAGAGGCGTTCGGGCTGTTTGCCGCGCTCGGAGCCGCAGAGCGCGAGAGCATTGAGGATCTCTCGCTCGGCGCCGTTGAGATTGCCCTGTTTGAGCAGAGTCTGTCCGAGGCGCTCCCGTACGTCAGGATCGTAGGGATCTTGCTGCACGACGGCGTTCCAGAGCGGGTCCGCTTTCATCTCCGCGGTCGCCTCTTTTTCGAATTGAGAAAGCCCATCCGCGGCCACTTCATAGATGTCGGCCTCCGGATGATCGTCCCCCAGATCCCATTCCCAGGTACGGGTGCAGAGCGGCAGGAGGCACTGCACGGTCGCCCACCACTCCTGTACGGCGCGGGCGAAGTCACGGCGTTCGCGGTAGACATCCGCGACGAGATAGGTGGGATCGCCGAACCAGGGGGCGGCCTCACTGGCGCGGTGGAAGAAGTCGAGCGCCCGCTCGTCGTCGCCACGGCTGCGCCGCGCGCATCCGAGATGGCACAGGCTCTGAGAATCCTGGGAGTCCAGGACGACCAGGCGCTCGTGGAGTTCGCTGTCGTTGCGCGGCAAGGGGCCATTCAGCAGAGCGGGAGGCAAATTCATGCCGCGTACAATCTTCCCAGTGCTCTCATCGCCCCATTCGCCGTCTTCTTCCGTCGCTTGCAGTTCCGTCTCGTAGCGGCCCACAAGCACGCAGCGTCGCAGGAACGCCTCGAAATCGGAGGCGACAGGCTCCAGGTACATCTCATCCGTATCCCAATAGAGGATCGGCCACGCGCCCTCGATATTGTGCGGCGTGCGGTAAAAACCGTACAGACCGCCCTCGTGCACGGCTCTCCCGAACGGCAGGAACGTCGGCAGCATGCCGAACTCGCGGCCCTGTCCTCCTGCGATGGCTTCCAGTGCGAAAAACTCACAGGGCGCCAGAAAGGGAGTCGAAAACTGGGTATAGAGATGGGTAAAAGCCGTCGGCAGTCCGGTTCCCCAGAACTGCTCCACATCCGGCGGGCTGCCGCTCTTTCGGGGGGAAGGGCGTTTGTCGCTTCGGCTCATCGGATTTCCTCCGCGGGAAGAGTCCCCAGAGGGATCGGATCTGCCGGGCGATTCTGGAGAGAAACGCCGGCAGTCTCTACCTCCTGAAGACGGGTAGGGTATACCGGAAACGCAGGCCGACCGCAAGGATGGCGACCCACACGTTCAGTATACCCGTCCGTGGTTCGGAAAGACAATCCGTGAAAAAGCAATCGGGGAAGGGGCATAAGAGCCTTCGGAGGCGGATCAGAAGATTTCGCTGGCTTTGATAATCTCCTGGGCGGTGGTTTTCATGTTCTGGCAGCGGTCCCGGCTCATCTTCTGCATCGCGCGGAACGCATCGGCCTCGCTCAGGTTCCGTTTCTCCATCAAGAGTCCTTTGGCCTTTTCGACCAGTTTACGGGTTTCAAGCGTCTCCCGCAGATCGCTGGTCTCCTGGAGGGCCTCTTGCAGGGCGTGGAAGCGAGCGATGCAGGTGCGAATGTTGGGAAGGAGTTGTTCGCTGGTGATGGGCTTGACGAGATAGCCGCAGGCCCCGGCGTCCAGCGCCGCATCGACGGAGGTATCATCGCTGTAGGCGGTGAGCATAATGATAGGAACCGTCATCATCTGAAGAATTTCGCGAGTGGCTTCGATGCCGTTGATCGCGCCGGGCATATTGATATCCATGAGGATCAGATCGGGCTGAAGCTCCTTCGCCAGTTCGATCGCCTGTTTGCCCTCCACTGCCTCGCCGACCACCTTGTAGCCTGCTTTTTGCAGCGCCTTGCGGATCTGCATCACGGTAACGCCCACATCCTCACAAATCAGCGCACGCTGGAGAGTTGTCGTCTCAGATGCCATTCGCGTGTCCCTTTCCACAATGCCGCACAGTTGGGAGATCGTTCCGCAACCCTATTCTATACGTACGTAACATGTCCCGAAGCAGTTCCAGAATAGACGAATAGCTCGCTTCCAATGTTCCCGTATTTTGTCTTTCGGCAGACAAAAAAGATCCCTGCCAACTTTTCAATCGGCAGGGATCTCTGAGAGGTTATGACCTCTCTCACCACGGATTAGGTGGTGAGAGCAAGTCTATTTAGAAGTGGACGCCCAAGCTCGTCGTGATCACCGAGAAGTTGGAGTGTCCGTTGGTTCCGGTCGTCGGGGCGAAACCGCCGCCCTGATTGTCCGAGGAACCGATCTGGTAACCAAGCTTGAAGAGCGTGTTGGGGGTCAGGGCCAGACCTGCGCCCAACGTGATGTACTGCTCGGTCGGGCGGGACCGCACTCCGGAGAGCGAGGTGCCGGGGCTGAGGTCATACATCACACCTTCGTAGGCCGCATCGAGCGTCACGACCTTGTTCAGGTGGAACTTCACGCCACCCGTGGCGCGGTAGATGTTGTCCGCGATCGAGAGGCCGGTAGCGCCGCTGCCGAAGGTACCCGGTCGGTTGCGTGCGCCCTCAAGATAGTCCGCACCGAGGAAACCCGAGAGTTTCTTGGTGAAGTTGTATCCGAGGCGGGCATACGGGCCACGCACGTTGGTCGGGTTGTACCAGTTGCCGATCTTGTTCCAGTAGCCAGGGGCCTGGAAACGGGGATCGATGTACTGGTAGCCGGCCTGTGCGGTCAGGGGTCCGGTGTTGTAGCCCACGTTCAGCAGGTAGGCGTTGTTGTCTTCGTTGTCCTGACCATCGCCCCGGTCGATACCGTTCTGCGTGACGCTCTTGGACGCTTCCGCGTTGATCGTCAGGCGGCCGATGGGGTTGACCTTCAGGTTCGCGCCATAGACGATGACGTTGTCGAAGGGAGCAAGGGTACCGTCCTGGCTGAAGCCCGGTCCGAGGTTGCCACGGCTGAAGTCGATCAACGTCAGGCCGAGTTCGGCCTTGTTCGCGATCGGGATGCCGAGGTGGATACCGGAGTTCTGCGCGGCGGCGACCTGACCCATATTCACCAGGCCGATCGGCTTGCCGAAGGCGCCGAACGGACTGCCGACGCCGGTGGCGCCGACAAGCGGAGCATTCAGGATAGCGCCTGCGCCATCGAGAACCACGCTGCTGGAGCTGCCGGTCCACAGGGAGGAGGTCACGCTGCCGAACTTGCTGGTCAGCTTGAAGCCGTCCTGCACGTAGTTGCCGTCATCGTACCAGGGGGTATCGAAGTAGGCATCGTAGTCGGGGCGGTACATGGTGAGCGGGGTGACCTGCTGCTTGTAGCGACCGACGACGAACTGCGTGTTGTTACCGAAGTAGGTGATCGGGATCGTCACATTGGCTTCGTACAGGAAGTTGTTCTGCGTCAGGGCCGCGTTCGGGAGAGCCGCCGGTCCACCGCTCAGCGTGCTGCCACGATAGGAGGTGTAGTTGCTGCTGACGAAGTCGCCGTGGAACTTGACGCCGTGGCCGACATTGCCTTCCAGTTCGAGGTGGAAGTCGTGCGGGGTGTTGGCATCGGAGAAGAGGTGCTGGTTCGCACCGCGGAAGGCGCCGCTGTAGTCCGCAAAGGCGAACCTGGAGATGTCTTCGCGGTAGCCGACGAAGAAGTCGCCATGCACTTTGACCATCTTGTCGAAGGCGGACTCGAGCGCATCGACGCGCTTACCGAGAGCGTCCAGCCGACTCTTGATCTGGTTGATGTCCATGCCCAGGGAAGCGAGTTCCTTCTGGAACATGTCCGTCAGGTTCATGAGCCGCGTGACTTCTTCCGGGGTCATTCCGGGAGGTCCTACAGGACCCTGGGGTCCGGGAGCGCCATCAGCGCCCTTTTCACCGGGAGGACCCTGCTTGCCTTCGGGACCGGCGACGCCGGTGGGAGCGGGAAGGGAAGCCAGCGCGCGCTGCAGAGCAACGGCGAACTCGTAGCGGGTAAGCGTGCGCTGACCCTGGAAGTATCCGTTCGGGTAGCCTTTGATGATGCCTTTGGCCTGCAACTCTGTGACAGCCTGGTACGCCCAGTGGGTGGGCTTGACGTCCGCGAACGGGCTTTGCGCCTGCGCGGAACCGGACCAGACCAGAGCGAGGGTGGAGAGGGATGCGCCCAGGTAGGGCATAATCTTTCTCAACTGAATTCTCCTCCGTATGGGTAGATGGGGTCTATGAATGGACGGTTCAGTCTTGCTGGGACTGCTGCCGACCGCAGGGTCGCGATTTTGTAGCGTCGCCCTGTCCAGAACCATGCCCCGAAGATCTCCGTTAACGGCGTCGAAATGAGCGTGGGGAGAAGAGTTTCCTTGTATCCTGCTTCTCTACTGCCCGCTTCGGCGCGGAACGTCGTCCCTCAAGAGACGGAAATGGTTAGAACGTTGGCTGCATCATCGCTGCATGAGACGCTTTAGAAGACTCGCACAGTCGGTATAACGATCGATCGGTTCCCAATGTTCCCGAACTTTTCGCTTATTTCCGCACGTCTCCTAAAGAATTTAGCACACCGACGTCCAGTTTGTCAACCGTAAAGGCCCTCTGTTACAAGTTTTTCTCGCCTGCCATCCCCAAAAAAGCAGATTTTTATGGGTCTCGGGATTAAAATCCCGCGCTGAAATGGGAAGTCCACCTTCGTGGACTGAGACGCATTCGAGTCCACGAAGGTGGACTTCCCGTACCAGAACGGCACTGAAGTGCCGTTCGTCCTACTCTTTCCATTCGATGCCGTGCTGCCACCAGCGGCAGCGCCCGATAAAATGCAGGAAATGAAAGTAGAACGCGACCAGATAGGAGGCGTGGGCGAGGAGGACGGCGCGGCGCTGCTGACGCGGGGTGTCGAGCCTGCGCAGCCGCAGATCGTGATCGACGGTGCTGGTGACCCGGCCCAACGCCTGTGACCAGACCACCGGTGGGTCGGCCCAGAGGTTGGTGTCGCCTTTCATATAGAGCCGATGGTTCGCTTTGCGGATCAAACGGTGGCACAGCAGTCCCTGGCCGTCATGAAACACGATCACGTCGCCCACGACCAGCTCATCGTAGGCGATCGGCGAGACGAGCACGCGCTCCCCATTGCGCAGCGCCGGATACATGCTGCGTCCCTGGACGCTGACGACTGTGCGGCCATGCCGGCGCAGCGCCTCCACCACGGCCTGGGCCGTTTCCGGTACGGTGGTTCGGTTCGTCATGGCTTCCTCGGGTGGCGAGCAGGCGTGGGAGAGGCAGCGGCGGGCAGCGCAGGAGCGTCTCCCTCCTCATTCTCTTCGGTCAACCGGAGCGGGGCCAGGGTGGCGCCCGCATAGTAGCGATGCAGGATGGCGCGGAAATCGAGGGAGCGGGGCGCGGCGGCCAGAGCCATCGCTCCTACCTGGCAGAGGCCGCGCCCATGTCCCCATCCCCGTCCCTCGATGACAAAGGTTCCCTCCGCCGTGCGACGGACCGTGAAGAGTGTGCTGCGCAGAGCGTCCGCTCCGAACAGAGACCGCAGTGTGTTGGCCGCCATGTCCCGGGTGGTCGCTCCCGGAGGCAAGGGCTCCTCTTTACGCCCCTCTTCTTTATTAGTCTGCCCGGCCTGTCTCTCCGATCTGCGACTTCGGGAAGGAAGATCCCCTTTGGTCTGCGGTCGGACACGATCGGGGTCGCTCGGCGGGGTGTCGCCGCTCTTATTCAACTTTTGAGCAGGAATCCAGGTCAGGCGCAGTTTGCGCGCTCTGCCGGAGACATCCGTATCCACCACAGCGATCTGCGCGAGCGTCATCCCGACCGGCGCGTTATGGGCGAGCAGGGTGGTCAGTTTTTCCGGAGTGAACGGGAGGGTCCAGGTCGGCGGCAGGGGTCTGTCGGTCGGCCCGTGGGCATCGAGGTCGGAGACTGAGTGCGGGCATTCGTCCGGGGTGTCGCCGGGAGCGGTGATCCCGCCGCAGTCCGCGCAGAAGTAGGCCGCGATTGGACGTCCTCCGACCGTCAAAATCAGGCCGGACGTCTCGCGGACGGCCCGGTCACACTCGGGTCGTTCGGCCTCGACTCCGCTGTAGACCTGCGAATCGGTCGAGTCGCGGAGATCGTAGCCGTCGCTCGTCCAGCGCCCCAGGCTGCTGAGCGCAAAGGTGCGCGAGGCGACCGCCTGGGCCTTCAGCGCCTCGATCGGCGCGCGACTGCCCATCTCCGGCCCGATCACGCCCCGCACATAGTCTTCCAGGCTCACCTCATTCACGACATGCAGGCGCCCTCCGCCCCCGCCGATCTCCAGTTCCCCCCGGTAGCGGTGCGCCGCGCCTTTCGTCGCCGCAATCGACAGCACGGTCGCGCTCTCATCGCTTTGAAGCCGCCAGAACATCCCGGCCGCCGTCTCTCCCAGCGTGTGTCCCCGCGAATCGCGCGCCGTCACCGTATTGCCGACTCGGGTGAGCACAAATGGGCCGCTGCCCGCCGCGCACTCCCGCCCCTCGCCGTCCAGCAGGCGTGCCCCCGGCTCCGCGCGCAGCGTCAACTCGGAAGCCGAGGCAAACCGCCCCAACCCCACCCGCATCTTCGCCGTGTTCTGCTGCGCATTCATAGCCTGCCGGCTCAGGAGGCAACAGACGATACACGCCAAAACGATTCGGAAAAATTTCACGGCGGCTTCGCTCCTCACGGGGGTAAACAGACTTCCATTCGTGCTTCGATTATAACACACCGCGTGACTCGCGGACAAGGAATTTTCACGTCGTTTTGGCAGGTTGTGACGAAATGGCGTTCGCTTTCCGTACAATGTGCAGGACGCAACGGCCTGCACAGGGTCGGCGCGTTGACACACCTCTCCAACGATAGGTATACTTGCCGTTGGTCTCGGCGGGTCCGACCGTGTTTGCGGCACCCGTTTCGCGGCGCGAGACGACGCCCGAGAGTTTGAACCACACACGTTTCCTTACGCTATTATATGTTTCCGTCTGTGTGGACGGAGGGAGGAACTTACCACTATGGCTGCTGCGATCTCGATCCAGGGCCTCACCAAGAAGTACGTGGATGTCTGGCAGAAGCAGGAGGTTGTTGCGGTCAACAATCTCAACCTGGAAGTTCAGGAAGGCGAGATCTTCGGCTTCCTGGGTCGCAACGGCGCCGGCAAGACCACGACTATCAAGATGCTGCTCGGGCTTGTTTTCCCGACATCCGGTGATGCGACCCTGCTCGGCAAGGCGATGGGCGACAACGCGGTCAAAAGCCAGTTGGCCTATCTGCCCGAAGAGACCTACTTCTACGACTCCATGACCGCCTGGGAACTGCTGGACTACTACGGCCGACTGTTTCGTATTCCGGAGCCGGAGCGCAGCCGCAGGGTGCAGATCTGTCTGGAAAAAGTCCGGCTGCAGCCCGATGCCTGGCGGCGCAACATCCGCGGCTACTCCAAAGGCATGCGCCAGCGTACCGGTATCGCCCAGGCGCTGATCAACGACCCGAAACTGCTCTTTCTCGATGAGCCGACCTCCGGCCTCGACCCCATCGCCCACGCCGAACTGCGCGAGATCGTGGCCAGCCTCAAAGACGAAGGCAAGACCGTCTTTCTCTCCTCGCACCAGTTGGCGGACGTCGAGATCATCTGTTCCCGCGTCGCGATCATCCATCGTGGCAAACTGCTGACCACGGGAACGATCAAAGATCTGACCGCCGGGGAGCGCACCGAAGTGACGATCCAGGGTAAGGCGGTCGCGAACGGACTGCTGAACCGCCTGCAGGCGATCGCGCCCGACACGGAGCGCATCAGCACCGATACCCTGATGCTCCGTACCGACGACGACGACCAGATCACCCCGATCATCGACCTGGTGCGCAGCGCCGAGGCGCGCGTCATCTCCATCGTGCCGCACCGCCGCGCTCTGGAAGATGTCTTCGTCGAGACAGTACGCCGTGAAGAGGCGGCATCCTAGACGCCCTTCCGCATTTTCGGTCGCATCTATAAGGAGCATTTTTCATCATGGTCGCAATAGCGATTGCCCGCCAGACGGTACGCGAAGCCCTGCGCCGACGCGTTTTCTGGATCTTTCTGATCGTTGCGGTATTCCTCATCGGTCTTGGCCCGGTCCTCGGCTTCCTGACGCCGAAAGAGAGCCAGACCATCATGCGGAGCCTGGGTCTCGCCGTCATTCTGCTGGCGGGCCTCTTCATCACCATCGTCACCTGTATCTATCTGATTCCGGTCGAGATCGAGCGGCGTACCATCTATACCGTCCTGTCGAAGCCTGTGCAGAGGTTCGAGTTCGTGCTGGGCAAGTTTCTGGGCGGATTCGCGATCGTCTTCCTCAGCGTGGCCGCGATGGGCGCGGTGTTCCTGGCGCTGGTCTATTTCCAGACGACGGCCGTGGGGCCTGACGCAGGCGTGATACGCTGGATCTTCTCGGGGAAAGTGCCGGACGATATGATCAAGGGCGTCATCCTGACCTTCTTCCAGATGATGCTGTTGGCTGCCCTGACGATCTTCTTCTCCACCTTCGCGACGCCGGTGCTGAACTTCTTTATGTCGTTCTTCACCTTCATCGTCGGGAACATGAGCAGCGTGACCGAATCGCTGACCACCAGCCGTCAGCCGATCACCCGCTTCATCGGCAGCGTCATCCACTATATGCTGCCCAACTTCGGCAACTTCAACATTCAAAACGCCATCATTCACCCCACCAGTACGATCAGTAATGAGAACGTTTTCATCCGCAACAACATTGTCTACGCCATCATCTACTCGGCGGTTCTGCTGATTCTCGCGGTCATCATCTTCGACCGCCGCGAAGTCTGACGCCCCAGATGAGGAAAGTCTAAAACAAACCATGGCGAAACTACAAAAAAAGATTCCTGCGGAGGTCCTGAAGCGGCGGATGGCGGTTCTTCCTGCCGCGGTAGTCGGTCTGGCGCTGGCGGGCTTTATGCAGGCCAAAATCGATCCGGATGCGGTGCAGTTCCACAAGGGTGACGTGGGTGTTGGCAAAGCCTCCCAGAACGGTCTGAACAACGAGTTTATGCTGCTGCCGCTGCTGGGATTTCGGGAGGCGGCGGCGGGCCTGCTCTGGGTGCGCTGCGACGAGTTCTTCCACAGCGGGGACTACGACGCGATCCTGCCTCTGGTGCGTCTGATCACTTGGCTCGATCCGCACGCCGACAACGTCTATGTCACCGGCGCGTGGCACCTTGCCTACAACTTCACCGACTCCAATGAGCGCTCCGACCGACGTTATATCGCTCCCTCGCAGAGTCTGCTGGTCGAAGGTGTCGAGAATAACATGCATATTCCCGACATCAAGTTCGAACTGGGCTGGCAGCGCTACGATAAGATCCACGATTTCGTCGGAGCGGAAGAGGCCTTCAAACTGGCGGAATCGACGCCGCCGGACAAGAAGAGCGACGACTATCCCTACGGCGCGCCGCTGAAGACGCTGCACATTCTGGCGCACACCTACGAAAAACAGGGCCGTATTCCCGAAGCGCTGATGGAGTGGCAGAAAGCGATCGACCGCAGCGACGAGATGCTGAAGCGCGCCCCCACCGACTACTCCGCCAAGTCGCTGAACATCGCGGAACATCGCAACTATCAGGAGAATCTGCAGCGTTACCATAACCGCTACACCACGACGGGCCACGACGATGTCAATCCTTCGAAGTTCCCCGAAGTGCTGGAGCCGCCGCCCGGCAGTCCCGATCAGACGCCCCGGCCCTGGGACGTGGCGTTCTCGACCCAGGTGCGGATCGTTCGGCCCAAAGTGTTCAAGATCAGCGGGAATTTCAACTCGCAGGACGGCGCCCGTATCGATGTGCGCATCACGGACTGGGACTATAAGGACCACGCGATCACCCGAACGCTCAACGACTTTTCGGTCGATCCGTCCGAAACCATCCTGCAGGACACCATCTCGGTGCGCAAAAACCATTACGAACGCGAAATGGATATGAGCAAAGATCCGAAGATGTACAGCTTCAGCCAGAAGTTCTACAAGGTCACCCTCTCGTATAATGCGCGCACCACGGCCCCGCACCTCCTGGATCGCTTTGGCTGGAGCGGGGAAGGCATCACCGACGCCAACAAGTCCCATGTCGTGATGGATACGCGGCCCGAACTTGCCGGCACGACCTATATCGAGGGCCAGGGCGGCACGCCCCCGGTCTGGGATGGGGTGCAGCTTCCCTTCCCCAATCATGGGCAGCCGCCGCGTCTGATCCGTGTGGTCTATAAGATCAGCCTGGATCAGGTCATGAACCGCAAACCCATCACCGAAAAAGACATCGTCGCAGTGCAGTAGACTCTGTCCGCTCCCTGCCTCTCTTCTCCCCGCCGGAACGCATCCGGCGGGGAGTTTTTTGCGTCGGGAGAGCGGGCAGAATGCCGGGAAGAGACAGGCGAGAACAGAGCAGACAGAGTATACTATCCGCAAAGGTACCGCAAACGGAATTTCGGCCCAGAAAGCGATGGAGCGATGGAGATCTCGACATACGAGGCGTGGGAGGACTGGATTATTCACGACCGGCAGCGCCGCGCCTTTGCCTATGCAAAATATGTGCAAAACCATCCGGAGATCCTACAGCGCCATCTCCAGCGTCAGTATATGCTGGACCGTAAACGGGAAGACCTCCTCGTGGACTTTCCCTATGTGGTCATTGCCGAAGGTGAGTACTCGGAACACGACTATGCCTGCCGTTGGTGCTGGCAGCGGTTCGGGCCGGAGAACGGCCGGTGCAAAAACTATCACTCCGAATACCCTGCCTGCCCTCTCGTTCTGGAGACGGAGCATATTGAGGAAGCGATGCGCAAGGATAAGAAGGGAACGGAGATTCCCTATCAGTGGAAAGCCTACAGCGATCCTGGAGAACACTCCCACGAGGGCGTCTGGACCACCTTATGGTTCGGCAAAACAGCCTACGACTACGGTTTCAATCTCTATTTTTTTGTAAACGAAGCCGATTATGCGCAGTTCCTGGAGGCGTTCCCCACCTTCACCTGGCACGAATCCTGGGACAAAGACGACGCGTCCTCCCTCTCCGCTATCGAAAGCGAGAAGCCGAACGGAAATCACGATACTGCGTAATCGTAACATGGATGAGATTGTCATAACTACGGCGTAGGAGCAGGCAGGAAGCCGATTCTGTTCGTCCAATCACTCCTCTGTTCCTGATCGAAGAGATAGATCAATGCGCGCACAAGGCGTCCGAAGTCGTTGGTAGCGATAGTGCGATTGTCCACAAACAGCACGCCGCCATGAGCCACACCGGCAATCCCCCATTCCATCAGCACCGGTGGAATTGTCTGGCGATCATAGGTAACCAGCGTGAGGTTTTCTGCGGCTGCCTCACGCAGAATAAGCGGGTCGTCGGCTCCGATCAGTGCGCCGTCGCGCCACTCGTAGAGACTCAGGATCGGAATCTCGGGCCGCTTCGCGCGGATCTGTTCGGCGATCTCACGGGAGATGTGCTGATCCAGCAACAGGGATAACATTATGAGGCGTTCTCGCCTTCCAGGACCTCGCCGGGAATGTTGATGCCTTCCAACTGCGGCAAAAGGCGCTTGAGTCTCTCAAAAGTCATCGCCTCGTTGTCGGCGATCGTCTGGTCGATCTCCTGGGGATAGGCTTCGTAGTAGTGAAAAGCGGCTTTCACCCGAGGGACCGGAAATCGAAAGTAGGCTGCCGTCCTGTTCACATCCATCTCATGATCTTTCGCGACCATAATCAACTGCCAGAGAGGGAGCGCGCCTTTGAGGCAGGCATGGCGTTCGCCGTTGAAGTTGCGAAACTCGATGTCGGCAAACTCTTCCTGGCGCAGCCACTCTTCGATAGAACGCGCGGCGGCTTCATTGACACTTCTTCCCGTACGCCGTGCATTGATCTTCAAACGTTCCGCCGTTTCATCCGGCAGGCGCAAACTAACGACCTGAGACATAAATAGTTCTCCTCTTCATAAATACTGCATTGTAAATATTGTACACTTTGTAGTCCCACCTGTCAACCGTGCCCTCCTGAAGGAATTGCACAACGATGGAAACCACAGACCTGAACATGTAACCACCTCTGACACGACGAAGTGAAGAGAAGACGGTATACTTACTCTATCAATCCAACGCAAACCCGCAATTCGATCGTAAAGAAATGGTTTCACCGATGAAATTTACGCGCCTCCGTTCTCCCCTTCTGTTTCAAATGTTACTTGTCCTGACCTGCTCGGGTGGTTTTATCCCGGCGGTTCGAGCGGATGGGGTGGTGCATAAGGTCGCGGAGCCGTTTGAGAGCGTCTCCTGGCGAGGGTCCGACGATTCGACGGCGGATGGCGCGGTGAAGCTGTCTGCGGATGTTGCGCCGGAGTTGCGGCAGGCTTCGAAGGGGGCGGTGGATTTCGAGGCTTCCTTTTCCGGCAAAGGGTTCGAATATTTTCAAGGGACACCTGCACAGCCGTTGGTGGTTCCGGGCGTAACGAAGACGGTTTCGGTGTGGGTGCGCAACCATGCGAAGTACGACTGGGTGATGCAGTTCAAGGACGGCTGGGGGCGCAGCGAAGTCAACGGCCAGAAGCTGGAGTGGACGCTGGCGCGGGGAGGCGATGCGCCCTGGAAGAAAGTCACCTTCACGGTGCCGCCCGCCTGGGTGCAGCCGGTGCAGATCACGGGGGTGTTTACCCACAACTGGGAGAGCAAGACCGAAAAGGCGCTCGGGCGGATTACTCTGGATCAGTTGGAGGTCGATACCGACATTGCCGATGTGGACGAGGCCACCGGGAAACTGAAGTCCTGGAAGCCCGCGCCGCCCGGTACGCTTCCGGCGCAGGCGATGCCGCCCAAAGAGCCGGTCACCCCTCTGCTCACCGTGACGCTGGCGGGCGCGCAACTGCACAACGTCTTCTCGGGCACGAAACCGCAGTTTCTGCTGACCGCGCAGAACTGGCGTCCTGCCGCCGCGGTCGGCACGCTGCAATGGAGTATTACCGACCCCCATGGGAAGAAGATTCAGAGCGGTACCCAGAACCTCCATGTGGACGACAACTTCGCGTTGGCGTTGCCGTTGGATACGCCGAAATATGGTGTCTATCGTCTCGATACGACTCTCGCCTGGGCGGACGGCAAGAAGGCCGTCTCCTCGCAGCCCTATGCCGTCATCCCGGTTGCAAAGGAACTCACGGATGCGGAGAAGGACGCCTCTCCCTACGGCCTCAATGTACTGAGCGCGCGGCAGAGCATGGTCTCGACCTTCCGGCAGGCCGGCATCGTCTGGTTCCGCGACTACGGTTTCAACTACGAGTGGATGGTCCGCGCCAAAGGCGAAGACAACCGCTACGCGGGCTGGCCCTGGTATCCGAAGATCGTGCGGGACTACGAGAACAACGGCGCGCGGGTCCTCGCGAACCTCCAGACCTCTATGCGGCCGCCCTCCGGCACCAGCAGCGCCGTGGGGCCGGATCGCGCCTGGACGAAAGAGATCGTCGGGATGCTGCTGGCCTTTCCCTCCCTTCGCACCTTCGAACTCGACAACGAGTACGATCTGAAGGGCGCCAACGCGAAGGCGGAGGAGGCGATCGGCTGGAAAAACTACGGGCTGTATCATAAGAAGTTCGGCGATGTCGCGCGGATACTGGGGGAGGGGCAGTTCACCACGGTGGAGAACGGCCGCGCCGGGATCTGGCCGGAGCGCCTGCGGAAGATGGTGCAGAGCGGCGATTTCGCCAATATCGACGTGGTGAACAGCCACCACTACGCGGGGCCGGACGCTCCTGAAACGAATGTGATCAACTTCAATATGGGCTTCGCGGGCGACGAGAAGCCGATGACCTTCTTCGATCAGTTGCGGGCTGCGAAAGCCGCCGGATCGAGCGACGGCAAGCCGCGCCAGCACTGGCTGACGGAGTTTGGCTGGGATACCAAGGCCGGGCCGGTCGTCTCGCCCGCCGAACAGGCGGCCTACCTTCCCCGCGCCTACATGCTGCTCGCCGCCGCGGGCACCTCCAAAGGCTTCTGGTACTGGGATCTGGACTCCGAAAAGGCCAACCAGTTCTTCGATGGCTGCGGCCTGTTCACCTTCGAGCAACACCCCAAACTCTCCTATGCTACCTATGCCGGGCTGACGCAGATCCTGCCGAAACCCGAATATCTGGGCACCATCCACGACGGCGAAAACACCTGGGGCTATCTCTTCCGCAACGACGGCAAACTGGTGGCCTCGCTCTGGACGCTCGACGGCAAACCCGGCCCGAAGGTCGATTTCGGAGGCGCGAAAGTCTACGATGAGTTCGCCAATCCGCTGGAGACAAATACGGTCGCGTTGGGTCTGGAGCCGCTCTATGCGGTCGGGGTCTCCGAAAACAGCCGCTGGTCCCGGCAGACGGCTTATCAGTTGGAGACACCCTATCTCGTCTCCGTGACGGCGGGGGATACGGTCACCGCAACGCTTCAGGTCAAGAACGCCCGCAACGCGCCGATCAGCGGCAAAGTACGCTTACAGTTGCCCGCCGGTTGGAACGATGCCACCGGAGAGACGAATATCTCGGTCGCGCCCGGACAGACCGCCAAATACCCCTTGACCTTCCATATCAGCCCCGACGAGACGCTGGGAGAGAAGACCGTGCGAGTGGCCATTGCCGAAGGCGAACCGCTGGACACGATTCCGATCCGTGTGCTGACGCAGCGACCCCTGGAGATGACGGTGAGCGCCCTGAAGGGCGAACCCGGCGACAGCGAGGTGATCGTTCGCCTCCGCAACCGCTCCGCAAAGCCTCTCGATGGCACGCTGGCGTTCAAACTTCCTTCCGCCTGGAGCACCGCGACGCCGGAGATGAAGCTGGAGGCGTTGAAGCCGCAGGAGGTGCGTGAGGTACGGGCGCGCGTGAAGTGGACCGCGGACTGGAAAGAGGGGGAGAGCGCGGCGGTCACCTACAAGACCACGGATGGGCGTTCGGTGCAGCAGCCCCTCGCCCCCGGTCGCCTCACGATTCCGCGCGCGACTGATCTGACGCTGGACGGCAACCTGAAAGACTGGCCGACCAGGACCCGTATTCCCGCCTGGGCGCTCGGCTCGACATTAGGCGATGCGAACGCCGCCGTCTATCTCGCATGGTCCCCGAAGGGCCTCTATGTCGCGGTGGATGTCCACGACTCCAAAGCGATTGCGCTCGATCCGCGCAGCTTCTGGGCGGGGGATGTGCTGGAACTCTTCGTCGATACCCACGACAACAAGACGCGCCGCCAATACGAATCGGGCGACCATCAGTTCTGGCTCGCGCCGCAGATCGATCAGAAGCGCGCCTATGTCGGCCAGTGGAAACGCGGCACGGAACTCCCGGAGACACGCTACGACATTCCCGGCATCCAGAGTACCGTCGTGCGCACGGCGAACGGCTATGTGATGGAGTGCCTCCTGCCCGCCTCCCTCCTGACAGGCTTCAAACCGTCACCAGGTTCACGGCTCGGCCTCAACCTGAACCTCTCCGTCAAGGGGGCAAAGCAGGATCGTGAAGTGTTCTGGTCCCTGCCTAAATCAGACGGCGTCGATCAACCCGCTAACTGGGCCAGCGTCATTTTGGGGAACTGATGCCTTCCCTTCCTGTAAATCCAGTCTGGAAGCCGTTTCTTTTAGACAGGATTGACAAGATTTACAGGATTAACAGCCTTGTAGACAAGTGGCGTTCCGCCGAACGGCTTAACTTGTCTGCAATCCTCTTAGGGACGAAGGGATCATATCTCCTGCCTATTCTCCGCAGTCGCTCTCAGCAACTCTTCTGCCGGAGTCTCCGTGCCGGAATAGGCTGCCCGCAGGAGTTCTGCCTGGGAATTCGTGAGCGGCGCATCCGCAGCCCGTACCAGACTCTCTTCGGGAGGCAGAAGGTGGCTGATGCGACTGGTGACAGGCCGAACCGCCTCGACGTCCTTCGCCCGTACAAAAAACCGTGTACTGGCCCAAAAGACAGCGATAGTAATGATCCCGAAAGCAATCACGAACAGGATCGCCCCAAAGTAGAGGGAGACCATCGTGATTAACGACAGCACGAATGCGGTCGCAAGGAGAGCGCCCGAGAGAGAGAAAAGCCCGAGTTTTTTCCCGATCGTGCGCACAAACTCGCCCTTGCTGACCACACGCCTCTGACGCCTGGTACGCTGGGCTGGAATCTCTGTTTTCGTCTTTTGCATATCGTCTGGAAGTGGCATGATCTTCACTCCATGACTGGGAAGTAGTCACATATCAATCCAATGCCGTAAGCCCGCCTGCCGAATGGCGTCCTCACGAATCTTGTAGACCAGATCCGCCTCGACGCGTTTCTTCTCCAGGATCTCGACGGCTTCCGCTTCGAACAGTTCGGTATCGCAGTCCGGATCCGCCAGCATCTGCTCATACTCTTCTTGAAGCAGGTGATAGTACATGCCTGCGCTGGAACTGGCACTCCGGCCACCGCCTATCGCGGCCTTCCCGGCCTCTCTCACTTTTCTCATAGTCTCCTGCTCTTTTCTGGCTGAAGTCGCCTTGTAAACGATGGGACGTGGCTTCAGCACGGCTGGACGTTCAAACGTGATCTCTTCTCAATACGTATGGGAGAGCAAATTATCCGCCGCCTATTTTTTGCAAGGATTGGGTGTAAGTTCGTCGCCGCACACGGCCATTGAGAGCATCGGTCGATTCCGTCCGTCTGTACGAAGAGAAGCCCGCCCATCGTCTTGTCTTGTGAAAGGAATATCCGGTGCCCACGACCTCCGTTCCCACTCATAAATCCAAAAGTTCCCAAATCGATTCTATGAAAGCGCATTTGACATGGCGTCGGCGCACGGTCTGGAAACCCCTGGTCGCTATGGGAGTTTCCTTGTTGCTGGGCGTTGTTCTTACACTCCCGCAGATATTCAAATGGGCCTTTTCTGCCAGCGATCTTCTCTCCAGGATAGGTGTCTTCTGCTTTTGCCTGGGGTTTGTGTTTTTTTGCGCTTTTGTGCATATCTGGTCCCTGGATACGCAGGACCTGAGTGCACTTCTGGAATCGGATTCGATCACGGCTATACCGGTAATGGCCGAGTATTTCAACTACTTCACGGGGGTGCCACAGCCGAAGCAAAAAGCGAAAGCGCACGCTCTGCGCGAGCATATCGTCGCCCTGTTGCGATCTCAGGGTGAGACTCCGCAGATCGAATTTGCCGGTTCCAAAATCTATTGGCTGATCCAGGTTCTGGAGGTGGCCCAGGATCAAGGCGATCGCCGACTCCTCTTGAACGCAGTGGCACAATCGGGCACCTCCGCCTGTTTTGGGAGTCTGGACGAGATGGTTCGGAAGGTATGCACCTGGGAACTCAAGGACGATGAGCGCGCCAAGCACGCCTTACGGGCGATGGTCATCGAGTGCAAGAATACGATCCGGGGCAGAAGCGCCGGGGTAAAAGAGGCGCAATCGCTTCTGAGAGCCTCAGAAGCGTCCGATGGCTTGCTGCATCCTTCTTCTCCTCCCCGCCCCCAGGACAACGGTGAGAACCTGTTGCGTGCGACTGTGCAGCAGGATCATCAAGATTCGAAGATACGGTAAAAGATATTTTCGGAGTTCTGTCGGCCTTTCTCTACCAAACAGAAGTTCTTCTCTTCGCACCTCACGGCGCGGCCTGGCCCGTCCGGTGAGGCGCTATGCCGATAGACATTCAGGCAATCACGATATTCGTATCCTCGTGAGAATCGTGGTTCAGAGAGGTAAAAAACAAGCTCAGGATTGTGAAACGCATTCAATGGGGGGTAAGTAGTAGGAGGTAGATGCAATCGACAAGGGGTCGTGCAGGCCGAAAAGCGGCAGGCATGACCTCGCTTATGGTTCCAGGAGGTCTATACAAGATGACGTTAGGACAGGTTCAGGCGGCGGTCGCCGTCGTCGTGGTGTTGGTCGCGACATGGGCGGGCATGATGATGGCGGTGGCGCTGCTGTTGCCGAAACAGTCGAAGCGGGCCAGTGAGGGTCTCAGCAGTATGCCGTGGGTATGCGGTGCGACCGGGCTGGGCCTCGCGTTCCTGTTGATCATCGGTTTCGTGCTGCTGGGCCTCCCCGTGCCGTTCGCGAAACTCGTCGGTTTCCTGCTGCTCCTTGGGCTGGGCGCGCTGCTCTCGATCGGAGGCGCGGGAATCGCGCTGCTGATGGGAGATCGTCTCAGCGAACTCTCCGGAGCGCGTACCTCCTTCACGGCGCTGGTGCGGGGCAGTGTGGTGTACAGTCTGGCGGTCGGTTTCCCGTTCATCGGCTGGTTCCTGTTCGCGCCGCTCTCCGTCGTCTTTGCCATGGGAGCCGGGGTGGTGGGGCTATGGCCCTCCCGCGTGGCTGCAACTCCGCCGATGGCTCCGCCTGCGCCGCGCCCGGACTACGATCTGATGGAGCGTCAGGGGGCGATCTAACGATGGCCAGTAACACCGAATTCATCGCGGAGGCCGTTCCCGCCTCCGATCTCCCGACTGCTCCTCCTTCGGTTCCGGGGCGCGCGGTGGCAGCAGTTGCGGTCGGGGCGATCGCGCTAAGCGCCGTCGGGTGCGGCGAGGTGCGGAAGCAGGCGCAGAAGGTGACGGGGCCGCTTCCGGCGACGTATACGGCGCTGCCGCAGAATGTGGTGGCTGTGGCCTCTGCCCTGCATGTCCTGAACCGGGTCGGTTTCGGCCCGAAGCCGGGCGATGTGGCGCATGTCGTGGAGGTCGGTCCCGCGGCATGGATCGAAGAGCAGTTGGCGTATCGGTTAGAGGAGCGCTCGACGGTTTTTCCGGGCATGCCGGGGTCGACGAAGACCGTGGAGATCGATCAGGTAGAGGAGGACCCGACGGTGGACTGGCGCGTGAACGCGCTGGAGACCCAGCAGATGGAGCAGGACGCCCCGGAGAACCTCTACTGCACGGACTACGATCAGATCCAGCATGAGATGGCGCAGGCGGCCCTGCTGCGCGCCATCTATAGCCGCCGCCAACTGCGGGAGCAGATGGCGGACTTCTGGACCAACCACTTCAACATCTTCTCGCTCAAGAACGATGGCCGGGCGCTGCTGCCGGTCGATACTGCCCGTGTGCTGCGGCCGCACGTTCTGGGCCGATTCCACGATATGCTGACCGCGTCCGCCAAAAGCCCCGCCATGCTCGCCTATCTGGACAACAACCAGAACCAGAAACGCGACCCCCGTACGGGAGGCGGCGCCAACGAGAACTATGCCCGCGAACTGCTGGAACTGCACACGCTGGGCGTCAAAAGCGGCTATACGATGAAGGACATCCAGGCCGTGGCGCGCTGCTTCACCGGCTGGACCGTGACGGGCGGCTTCAAACGCGGGCAGCTCGACTACGAGGCCGGAAGACATGACGACGGCATGAAGTATATCCCCTTCCTGAACCTGACGATCATGCCCAAAGGCGGCCAGAAGGACGCGGATCGGGTGCTGGAGACGCTCTCGGCCCATCCGGCAACGGCGCGGTTCCTGGTACAGAAACTCTGTCGGCGATTCCTGGGCGAAGTCCCGCCGGAAGTCGCGGCGAAAGCGGAGAGCGCCTATCTGCGCAGCGGCGGCGATATTCGCAAGACCCTGCGCCCGATTCTGCTGGATTCGGACGCGCTGCTCAAACCGGCCGGATGCAAACCGATCCTGAAACGTCCCCTGGATATGTTGGTCTCGGCGAACCGGGCGCTGGCGGCGGATACCGATGGCGGTGAGGATCTTCAGCGGCATCTGGTGCAGATGGGGCAGCCGCTCTATGAGTGGCCGATGCCCGACGGCTTCCCCGAAAAGGCGGCCGCCTGGACCGGGTCGCTGCTTCCGCGCTGGAACTTCGCGATGGCGTTCGCCTCCAACGCCGTGCCGGGCACCCATGTCGATCTCAATGCGCCTCTGGCTGCGGCGAAGGCGCGCACCGAAGCGGAGCAGTTGGATGCGCTTATGGAGGCGGTACTGGCGCGGCCTGCCGGCTCTGAGGAAGTGAAACCGATCAAGGCGCAGGTTGCAGGCCATATGCAACTGGCGCGCGCGGCAGGCTTGCCGGAGGCGACCGTGCTGGCGGAGGCGGCGGGCCTGCTGCTCGCTTCGCCCACGTTCCAGTGGAAATAGAGGAAGTGCTGCGATGAAATTACGATTGACACGACGGCAGGTGCTGACAGGCGCGACGCTTGCCGCCGCTGCCGGAGGAGTGGCCGGTCGCCTCTCGGCGCTGGAAGGCGTGGCGTTAGGCCCTCGCACCGGCCAGACAGGCGGAGACACGCTGGTCGTCATCTTCCTGCGCGGGGGAGCGGATGGGCTTAATATCGTCGTGCCTTATGGCGACGCGGACTACTATCGCCTGCGGCCGTCGCTCGGCATCCCAGGGCCGAAAGATCGCAGCGCCACCGCCGCCGGACGCTGCCTGGAGTTGAGTGACTTTTTCGGGCTGCACCCTGCCCTGGCACCCCTGGTGCCGCTCTATCAGGAGGGCAAACTCGCGGCGGTCCATGCCATCGGGTCGGGCGATCAGACGCGATCGCACTTCGAGGCGATGGCGACGATGGAGCGCGGCCTGGCGCGCGACAGCGGCGCGGCGAACGGTTGGCTGGCACGCCATCTGACTGTGACCGGCTCCGCACTGGATTCGCCCCTGCGCGCGGTCTCGATCACCGAGACGGTGCCGGACTCCCTGCGCGGCGCGCCCAATGTGGCAGCCATGCTCTCGCTCGATGAGTTCCGCCTGACGGCTCCGAACGTTCTTCCGACCGGAAGCGGCAATAAGGTGTTTCATAGAGTGCAGAAACAGGCGGCGCAGGCGAATAGCCCCACACGCGCCGATGCTATCGCCGCGACGCTGCGGGGGATGTACGGCGGCACGGCGACGGAGGAGACGAAAGTGCTCACCGGAGCCGGAGCGGAGACGCTGAAGGCGCTCGATGCGGTGAAGCGACTCGATCCCAACCACTACAAAGCGGAGTTCGGCGTGACCTATCCTAAATCGGAGATGGCGAACGGACTCAAGCAGGTCGCCTGCCTGTTGAAGGGCGACGTGGGCTTGGAGATCGCCTGTCTCGACCTGGGCGGATGGGACACCCATGTCGCGCAGGGCCGCGAGGCGGGCTGGCAGGCAGGACGCCTGGGCGAGCTGGCGCAGGGCTTAGGCGCGTTCACGAAGGACCTCGGGCCGCGTCTCGAACGCACGACCATCATGGTCATGACAGAGTTCGGACGGCGGGCGGCGGAGAACAGCGGCCTCGGCACCGATCACGGTCGGGCGAGCTGTATGTTCCTGATCGGCGGCGGCGTCAAGGGCGGCAAAGTCTATGCGAACTGGCCCGGTCTTGGCCCGACCCAACTGGAAGGCCCCGGCGATCTGCACGTCACTACCGACTACCGGGACGTCCTGGCTGAAATCGTCACCCGCCGTCTCAAAAATACCGATCTCGACGCCGTCTTCCCCGAATACACCCCTCACTACCACGATATCTTCCGCGCGGTCTGAGCCTCGGAGAGCATTTCGGGGAGGAGTGTCCGGACAGCCTGACGAAACGTACCAGGAGCAGAGCGCTATGCAAGCGCTCTGCTCCTTCTTAACGTCTGGCGACGCACTACGGTAGTCCCCATGCTCGCCTCTATTCTAAAACCTCACCAACCCACTGAACAAAGAATGGAGAGAGATCTGTGTTGCATCATCATCTGAATCCCAAAAAGCCTGTCCTGCCGGCCTCGGATCAGGCACAGGATCTGGAACCGCCGGAACCGCGTTGGCCCGCGCTCGTCTCGGTGCTGGGAGTTGGCGGCCTGAATCTGGCACTGCCCCCCTCTCTGGTGGCAGGCCCACGCTGGCTGCTTCTGGTCGTCGTCATCGCGCTGCTGCTGCCGATCACGCTCTCGCATCGTATGGGGGCGCATCGACTGAATCACAAACTGGGACAGTTTGTGGCCGGTATCATGACGACCTCCCTGGTCTTGTCTCTGGCGCTGCTGCTGCACGCCCTGCCGAGTCATAAAGAGGCTCCGCTCGACATGCTGCGGTCCGCGACCGCTTTGTGGATCACGAACGTCCTGGTCTTCGCCTCCTGGTACTGGCGTCTGGATGCGGGAGGGCCGAATGTGCGCGATCTGCGCGGGGTCCACTGTTCAGGAGCGTTTCTGTTTCCGCAGATGACCCTGGCGCCGGAACACGCCGAAGAGGGCGCCGGCCCGGTCTGGTCTCCCCAGTTCATCGACTATCTGTTCCTGGCCTTCAACACCAGTACCGCCCTCTCCCCCACCGACACGGCGGTGCTCTCGCGCTGGGCGAAAGTCCTGGTCATGGCCCAGGCGGCCATCTCGCTGACGATTATCGTCATTCTGGCAGGCCGCGCCGTCAATATCCTATAGATCCTCATGGTGGTCGGTGCTGATGTTTCGCAAGGGGTGAGACGTAAGGTATATTAGAACCGCTGGAACCTACTATGAAAGAGACAAAATTGAGACCTAAGATAAGATCCACCACGATCGTGGCCGTGAAGCGTGAAGGCGAAGTCGCCATGGCAGGCGATGGACAGGTGACGTTGGAGCATACGGTGATGAAGCAGGGCGCGCGCAAGGTGCGCCGACTCTACCAGGACAGGGTGATCGCCGGTTTTGCCGGTTCGGTCGCAGATGCCCAGTCGCTCTCCGATAAGTTCGAGAGCAAGCTGGAAGCTTCCAGCGGCAACCTCACCCGCGCGGCCGTGGAGTTCGCCAAAGAGTGGCGCACCGACCGTATGATGCGCAAACTGGAAGCGATGATGATCGTCACCGACGGCACGACCATCTACATCCTCTCCGGAGACGGCAACGTCGTCGAGCCTGACGACGGTGTCGCCGCGATCGGCTCGGGCGGCATGTACGCCTCCTCCGCCGCCAAAGCTCTGGTGCGCAACACCTCGCTTCCCGCGCGCGAAATCGCACTGGAAGCCATGAAGATCGCCGCCGAAGTCTGCATCTACACGAACGACCGCGTCACCATCGACTCCCTGCCGTCCTGATTTGTCGGATAGTGGAAGGCCGTGCTGGAGGGGGAAGGAAGAACCACCTCCCTCCCCAGAGCTTATCTCTAACGGTTGGCTTGTGTGGTCGGCTGCGCGGGCAGCAGATGGATGTTCTTGAGTTCGTAGGAGCGGGTGGTGAAGGCGCCGTTGGCGGCGGTGACCACGCGGCGCGCGGTCGGCATCCAGGCGGCGCCGATCTTTGCATGGGTGTCGGTGAAGTACTCCGTATGCTCGATCGCGCCGGTCTGCGCGTTGAAGTAGGTCACTACGAAGTGTTTGGGCAGATACTGACTGCCGTCTACGGTGATATTTTCGAGCATCGTGATCGTGAAGCGCGCGTTGCCTGCCGTGCGGGTGACTTCGGTGATCTGGTTGTCACGGACGCGATAGGACGACTTCATGACGTCGTTGAGCGCGATCTGCCGACCGAGCGGGCTGTGATCGTCGGGCGTAAAGCTGAGGGGATGGTTGCCGTCGCCCTTGGAGAAATCTCCCGCCAGACGGTGGGCCACCGCGCTTGACAGCGCACTGTGCAGCCACTCCTGCGCGCTCTTATCCGCTTTGGCGATCTGCATCTCCAGCCCTTTGCCGGAGGTGTAGGTCACACTGCCCGTCGCCTCCACGCCGTTGTCGTTCAGCGTGACATCCGCGGTAAATCCTCCGAAGTCTTTCGGCAGGTTACTGCGGCGGTCGTGCGCGCTCTTCAGCAGTTCATACGCCGCCGGGTCCGCTTTGGTCGGTACATCGGCGGTCGCACCTGCCGGAGAAGCCAGGGAGTGCGCCTGGCTGAGGCCGCCGCTCACCCCGCACAGCAGGAGGCACAGCGGAAGTACAGGGAACTCAGCACGAATTCGTCGTTTCATCGTCTTCCTCTTTCCGGCCCCGGAACCTTGATCCTGTGCGGGGCGCATTGGTCGGTATGGTGCAGCAGAAGGGATCAGGGGTTTTCGGCCCAGCGTACCTTTTCGGCAAGCGGGCGGCGTTCCCCTTCCGGCCAGGGAATCGCAGGCCAGCCGAGGAAGAAGAAGCCCAGGAGGCGCTCCGGCGCTTCCAGCCCGACGAACTGCGCGACATGCGGGTGAATGAAAACGCCTTTCGAGAGCCACATGCCGCCGAGGCCCATCGCATTGGCGACCACATGCAGATTCTGCACCGCGCAGCCCACCGCAATCACTTCATCCTCTTCCGTCATCTTCAGAGAGCCATCCGGCCGCAGGGCAGGCGACATCCCGATGGAGATCCAGACGGGCGCGCCGAGCGCCCGCTGCCGGTTCGCCTCGAAGGTCGCCTGTTTAAAGCCTTCTTCTCCGGCATCGGCCCGATACGCTTCGGCAAAGGCGTCTCCCAATGCGTGGCGGCTCTCACCGGTATAGACCGTAAAGCGCCAGGGTTCTGTCTCGTTATGGCTGGGCGCCCAGTCCGCCGCCAGCAGCGCCCTTTCGATCAGGCTCTTATCGACCGGTTTGTCCGCATGCACCCGCGCGATTCCCATACTGCGCCGATGGGCGATCGCGGCGCAGAGACTATCTATCTGTTCGGCACGGAAGGCAGTTGACATCGTAAATCCTCTATTGAGACCGGAATAGGTCGATGATAAGTCGGCTCTCATACCCTTGCTCTGTTCCACTTGCCGCGCCGCAAATCCTCCCGCGGAATCCCGCTGTAATAGACGCGGCGCATCGCTGAACACGGCGCAGTTTCCACACCAGGCAGAGGAGTTGCAGGCGGCAGGCGCCCGTAGGAAGGACGGTCATCGGGAGTATTACGCGTTCAAGCAGGCGATCAAGAAGGATTTGCTCTGGGAGTTCCTTAATATGTCGATTGGTTTGCTTGCGGTAATACGATTGCCGAGGCGGAACCGAAAGGTTCACACCTAGCGTGGAAAGATGGCGATGGGACTGTGACCATTTTAGAAGGAGTCCCTCGATGCCCGATACCGGTAATCGTCTCTCGGAGCTTTTGACAACCTACCAGGCGCAGCTTCTCGCCGCCTGGATCACCGAACAGTCCGAATCCCTTTCGGATCGTTCCGATCTTATAAAAGAGAGCGAATTGACGGCGCAGGGGAAGGAGTTTCTGGGCCTTTTGCGTAATGCCGTTCGCTCGGGCCAACTCCACGATATTCAGGGGTCGGAGTGGGACCCGGTACGGGATATGCTGGCCGAGGTCTCACGGGGCCGCGCCCTCCAGGGCTTTACACCGTCAGAGACGGCTACCTTTGTCTTCTCCCTGAAAAAACCTCTCTTTACGCACCTCCAACAAGAGGTCGGCATGGATGCAAAGGCATTGGCCGAACATCTGTGGGTGATCACGGTTCTGCTCGATAAACTGGGATTGTGGACGACCGAAATCTATCAGAAATCGCGTGAAGAGGTCATCTTACGGCAGCAGCAGGAGCTGCTGGAACTCTCGACGCCTGTGGTAAAACTCTGGGACGGTATCCTCGCGGTGCCGTTGATCGGCACGCTCGACAGCGCGCGAACGCAGATCGTGATGGAATCCCTGCTGCAGATGATCGTGGATACCGGCAGCGAACTCGCCATCATCGATATCACCGGCGTTCCCACGGTCGATACCCTGACGGCCCAGCACCTTCTCAAGGCCGTCTCGGCCGCGCGACTGATGGGCGCGGACTGCATTATCAGCGGGATTCGCCCCCAGATCGCCCAGACGATCGTGCATCTCGGCGTCGATCTCACCACGATTACCACCAAAGCGACGATGGCGGACGCCTTTCGCGTCGCGCTGCAGCGTGCCGGACTCACCGTATCTCGCGCGCAGGCAAAGGCATAGCCGGGAGGCGCTTCTATGGAACGTATTCCGATCCTGCGCATGGGGGACATCCTCCTGGTGACGATTCAGGTGGACATGCACGACCGCCTGGCGATGGCGCTGCAAGATGGCCTCACCACGAAAATCGCCCAGACCGGAGCGCATGGGGTGCTGATCGACATCTCCGCGCTCGATATCGTCGACTCCTTCATCGGGCGCGTGCTCAGCAATATCTCCCTCATGGCATCCGTACTGGATGCCACGACCGTCGTTGTCGGGATGCAGCCGGCTGTCGCCATCACTCTGGTCGAGTTGGGACTCTCGCTGCAAGGGGTGAAAACGGCCCTCAACGTCGAGCGTGGCATGCAGATGTTACGGGCGGTCATTGGAACGGCTTCGGAGGAGGGAGAAGATGCCGGTCCAGAAGACTGAGACGCTTCCGATCCGGTCTGAGCAGGATGTGGTATCGGTGCGTCAGGCTGTCAAAACCTGGGCCGCGCAGTTGGGCTTCAGCCTGGTCGATCAGACGAAGATCGTGACGGCTGCCAGCGAACTGGGCCGCAACACCTTCATCTATGGCGGAGGAGGGAACGCAAAACTCGAAATGCTGAACGAGGGCATACGTCGGGGACTACGGGTCACCTTTGAAGATCAGGGACCGGGCATCCCGGATATCGAGCAGGCGCTGCAGGATGGTTACACCTCCGGCAAAGGAATGGGCCTCGGATTGAGCGGCTCCAAGCGTCTTGTCAACGAGTTTAAGATCGTGTCGCGCGTGGGCGAAGGCACGACGGTCACCATCATACGCTGGAAATAGTCCAGGTCAGGAAATGCTTCTTTTGCAACAGTCGTTCGCGTTTACGATGGTAGAGTCGAGTCAGGTTGGCCAGGCGCGGCGCGCGGCAGCCGCTTTTGCCACGTCCCTCGGCTTTGATGAGACGCGCCAGGGAACGCTGGCCCTTATCATTACGGAAGTCGCCAATAATCTGGTGAGACATGCGACGGAGGGAGAGCTGTTTCTACGGATGCTGGAAGCGGGCGACGCCCTCGGGATCGAGATCACACCAGA
>Ga0207705_10000497_pt1 | contig 33597 bp, 37 predicted proteins | sample KBSC13metaG_FD_184314 | JGI IMG/M metagenome (GOLD analysis project Ga0207705, IMG submission 184314) | Corn rhizosphere microbial communities from Kellogg Biological Station, Michigan, USA - KBS C1-3 metaG (SPAdes) (version 2) | ecosystem: Host-associated > Plants > Roots > Rhizosphere > Soil ... | reverse complement strand
GCCAGGGTCAGCGAGCTCAATCCGGCCTGGTTGGTCGGATCGCCACGATCGTTCAACACCAGGCTCGACGTGACATTTGCGCCCGACACATTCTGCGCCTGCCACGAGCCGGCCGTATGGAACCGATCGATGAACGGCTCCTCCGTCGACCAATAAGTAACTGCATTCAAATTGACGCCAACGTCTGTCACGACAAGCCCCGCTGTTTACTGAGTTGACCGCCTCCTAACCTTTGACTTCTCAAGGTTTTTGCCGCTAACAGTGGTTAACGGGGGCAAAGGGAATCAAACCTGCCCTTCGCTTCACCGAAGGTCTTGGGGGGAGCAGCTTGCGGGAATTCCGCTGGGCGAAAGCGGATCGCTTCAGCCTCGTCGCGGCGTTGGTGAAAAAAGCTGTTGCCGCATGCGATTCTCCGCCCAGCGCGTTTCGAGATCGGCAACGATGCGATCGGCCTCGCGTCGATAATCCTGCAGCGCCCGGGCGGCGCTGAGCAAATCGCGAGCGGCATCCTCCACGGTGGGAATCCCAAGGACCGAAGGCTCCATCAGGCGGCATCCTGAAAGAAGCCGTCCACGCATTCCGTAAAGTGCGTGAGCAACGGCGGACGATTGCCGCGTCCTTCGAATATCACCCGGCGGCCCGCCTCGACTTCCGCCGCGCATTGATCGGGTGCCAGCCGGTCGAGATAGCGGCGATAGGCGGCCGGACCCCAGGCGAAGAACGTCTCGCCGGGACAGGGCTCCTCCTCCCACCCTTGCGCCGCGAGCCACAGACCGGCCGCAAGGAGGCTGGAGGGCATCGACACATCGAAGGTTGCGAGACGTTGCTGGCGGATTGCCGCCTCATCGATACGATCGCACAAGGCAGCACGGATCGCCGCCAGAATTGGCTGGTCCAGCATGAAAATCCCCTTTCCGGCGCATCGAGCGACCGGAACGGCGACTCAGCGGCGTTCTCGTTTTGTACTCATTGTGCGTACGTTCGTCAAGGGTTTTGTACGTACATGTATGCGCTGGCTATCCGATATTGAGGGGTTCATCCCTGCGGGCAGGGCAAGGCCTCTTTAAGCGCGCGGTAGGTGAGCAAAGGCGCGGGCTTGCTGCGCAGTTCGGGGTGCGCGTCGAGATATTTACGCACCGCCTCGACCAGGTCGCCAGGCCGGATGCCGATACGGGCGCACATCACCTTCTGATGCGCATCGGTGGCGGCGAGCATGGCACCGTTCGCGACCCCCAGCACCATCGCTGAGCAGGCTGCGCGCTCCGCCTCAGGCGCGGTGCAAGCGGCAAGCAGATCGGCACCGTTATTGATGGCCGCCGCAGCAAGAAGCGGCAGCAGAAACATCAGCCGATCATATCGTCGAGCGTGAGCACACGATCCATCCGCTCGACCCGTTCCATCGGAATACGGAAGGTGCAGGCTGGGTTATATTGTTCGAGCTCGACGTAAGAGGCGGTCTTGCGGACGATCGTCTTGATCAGCACCGAACTCACCCGCTCGCCTTCGACCTCGTCCGGGGTGCGCAGATAGATGACCGCATCATCGCCTACCGAAGGCCGCTTGCGGCTTTCGACGAAAACGGTGTCGCCGTCGCGGAAGCGGGGATGCATGGAGGAGCCCTGGACATAGAGGCCATAGACATCCGGGCGGTTATCCAGGATCGGCGGGCGGCGCTTATATTCAACTATCTCGCCGCGATTGAGCGTGGTCTGCTCGATCGCCTCGCCGTCGACAATCTCCTCTGCGCCGAGCGCAGTGCCGTAAACCGGGAGATCCCGCCGCATCCGCTCCGCGCTTGCCCCGCCCACCTGGAAAGGCTGCGCGTTGGTCGCGGTGATGAGACCGGTCAGCGCGAGGACCTCGGCGCGCGTGATCGGCGGATCCCCCTCCCCCTCCATTGCCTCGACGAAGCGCTGGGCGACTTCAACCCCGAGCGGGCCGTCGAATTCCGGATCGGCATAACGCTGAATCGATGAAGCGGCGGCATAACCCGCCTTCGCCGCAAGCGCGCGCAAGGAGAGGCCGGCCCGATCGCGGAGCCGGTTCAATTGCGCGCCGGTGGTTTCCTTGGTCGCCATGACAGTTCCTATGCGTCAGATTTCGTACGCAGTCCAGCCTAGTTTGCGTACATGGGCAAATCCCACCTCCGTCTTGGAGCGTGTCACCCTCCCACACGCAACAGGCGGTTCGCGGGCGGGTTGACTCTTATACGTACATGGCGTACAAAACGGGAACAGATTCGCACCGGGCCGCGCCCTCACGAGGATATTATGGACGCTTTGGAAAGCGCGGCGGCTTGCGCCGGCGCGGGGGGAATTCCGCGCGCTCGCGCCTTGTGTGGACGAGGCCTATTAATGGTGGACCGCGGGCGCGGTCGCGCCCGAGCGGTAGACGTCGCCCATGTTCGCCCCATTCTGCGCGGCCTCATTCCCGGCGGTGTCGGACGTGTTGGCGGCTATGGCGTTAAGCTCTGCCGTTTGCTCCTGATTGAGGTGCTGGATCGAGCTTTCGCTGTGGCAGGCGGCGACCAGGCCGACGATCGCGAGCGCAAATATCGCCTGAACCTTCATCGCCTCCCCCCTTTTGACTCCGGGCGGCGCATCAACGCACGAACGGCGAATTGGGACCGTGCGGCGCTGGCCGATGCGCCGAAGTACGCGGCATGATCCGGCCGCAAATCCTCGATGCGCTACTGGAAGCGGGGGGCACCGCCGAAATGATCGTCGCCGCGGTGAAGGCAGCCGCGCGTGAGGACGAAGCGCGCCGCGCCGATCGCCGCGCGCGCAACGCAGAAAGCCAGCGTCGGGTTCGGCAGCGCAGACGCAGTCATGCCCACCGTGCGGCCGTCAGCATGACTCCGGCTGACTCGGATGACGCTCCCCCCAATGAGAATATATCTATCCCCCCTCATCCCCGATCCTCTGACGAGGATCCGTCCCCCGCTCTGGCGGATCGCCTGGTGGCGGCCTGGAACGACAGCGCGGCCAAGGCAGGTGCGTTGTCATGCCGTGGCCTCAACCCAAGGCGCCGCGAAGGGCTCAAGGCGCGGCTGCGCGAACATGGCGAGGCCGCCTTGTTCGAAGCGGTCCGCAACCTTGCGGCGAGCCCGTTCCACTGCGGCGGCAATGCGCGCGGCTGGCGCGCAACGCTTGGCTGGCTGTTGGGCAACGCCGAACATTTCCAGAACCTGCTGGAGCGGACGCCCGCCGAAGATGCGCAGCCGCCGCCGATGTCGGCCGAACAGCGGGTGGCGTCGATCGAGCGATCGGCGATGGCATTCGAACGGATGGGCCGCACCGAAGAGGCGGCGGAGATGCGACGCACTGCCGACAGATTGCGCCAAACGATCGGCAAACAAGGAGAGAATTGATGGCACATGCGAGACGAGGGCGCCCGCGCAAAGCGGGGGCGCGTAATGCCAAGGGTCGGCTGATCGTCGCGCCCGACCGCGGCAACATCATCGTCCAGGCGCGCACCGCAGCCTATGCGCGTTTCCAGGGCGGACGCGCCGACCAGCAGGTTGTGGATCAGATCGGGCGCGCCTGGGCGGCCGGGCTGCTCGACGGCCTGGCGCGCGATGGCGCGATCCTGCGCGACATGGGGCGGCGCTATGGCGGCCTTTACTGGCACCAGTTCGCCAGCCTTGCCCCCAAGACCGGGCAGCTCGAGCGGCGCGATCGGACCGCCGCCAACGACGGCATATGGGACGATGTTCCTGGCGAATATTTCGCGCGGCTCGACACGCTCGCGCGTGGGGCAGGGCCTATGGCGATGGGCGCGATGCATGCGCTGTGCGTCGACGGCTGGTGGTTTCCCGACACCGACGCACCCTGGGTTGCGCGCCTGATCAACAGCGCGGTCCGGGATTCCGGCGGCAGGCCGCCCGGCGATCTCGCCACCGCGGCGGACCGGACCATGATCGCGGCAGCGACCGAGGCCTTGCTCGCAATGGTCGAGGGACGGTGAGATGCCTCGGCAGCGGGCCGCGCATCAGGCGGCTTCGGACGGCGAAACCAAAAATCAATCCATTGCAGGTTAAGCCGCTGCCGCAACTTCGGAAGACATTGACCATGGAAAAGGCAGTCGCAGATTTGATCGTCAATGCCCGGGCGGTATCGCTCGGCATGATCAAGATCGCCGCCGCCAAACCCAACGACTATCCGCTGCAATCCAATGCGCAGACCTTTCGCGGCGCGGCGACCATGCTCCATGCGCTCTCGGACGAGGTTGCGCGCCATGAGACGCGTATGGCCGAGATGATAGAAAAGCTGCAGCGCATCGCCGATCTCAAGGTCCGCGGTGCGGCGGAGGCAATCCAGAGCGGAAACTGGAAGTCGGTCGTCGACGAACTCCAGGCGGTTGCTCAGGAGGCACTCGCACCCGGCTCGACCCAAGGAATGCCGAGCGCCGCGCGTCCCGACCGCGAAATTCCTCGCCGCTAATCCCAACGCTAATGAGCCCGCCGCGCCTTGGGGGAAGGGCGGCGGGCTCACTAGCTTGTGCCCGGTTGCGGGGGGACCAGTCCGGACGGTACCGACAAGTTGGGGGGGATAACTAAAGTCGGTACAACATTCTGAACGGGCCGGAACCGGCGCGGTTCCTTTCGCGGCGGCAGGCGTGGCGGCTTGCTCGTCAGATCGTGCTGCATGTCCGACCGGTCGAGCGATTATCCCCTCGTGGAGGGGATGATTATGAGTGGCGCGACTGCGACCCGGTGGCGAACGCCAAGCGCCGAAATCAGGGTAAATGTCGGATAAACCATATTGATCTCGATCAATCGGCGCGCCTAGTTAGCGCGGGGGCTCTCAGGGAGTCGCAATGCCTCGATACTTCTTCCACGTGGAAAATGGCGAGAGCCACGCCGATGCGGAAGGGATGGAACTGACCGGCCTGGATTCGGCTCGCGAACATGCCGTCGGCTATTTCGCGGAGCTGCTGCGCGATGCCGCCCGGACCTTCTGGGAAAATGGCGATTGGGTGATGCGGGTTACCGACGAAAAGGGCTTGGTCTTTTTCACGCTCCATTTCGCAGCCACGATCGCGGCCGCCGGCGGCGCGCCCATGCCGCTACGTCGGGTTTGAACCGGTCTGCTTCCAGACGGCTCAGGCAGCGGCGTGAAGATAGGCGGCGTCGAAGTCACCGATACGCTTGAGCCGGGGCCAATCCACGATTGTCCATTCGCGCCGGGTGCGCGCGATCACGCCGGCTGCGTCAAGTTCGTGCAGCTTGCGATTGACGTGCACGCTGGTCAGTCCCGTGGCATCGCCGATCTGTTCCTGCGTCATCGGCAGTTCGAACCGTTCGGGCGGGCCGAAACCCGCCGCCTCCCGCCGCGCCGCGAATTCGCACAACATATGCGCGATCCGCGCGGCCGCGTCGCGCCGGCCGACATTCAGCACCCATTCGCGCGCGATCGAGGTCTCGATCAGCGTGTCGCGCCAGAGCGCTTCCGCCACGTTCGGCCGGTCCGCCATCACCTGACGCAGCGCCGCGACCGGGATACGCGCCACCGCAACAGGCGTGATCGTCTGCACATTATGGTCGGCGCGATCGAGGAAAAGCCGCTGCAGATTCAGCAGATCGCCCGCCATGTTGAAGGACAGGATCTGCCGGCCGCCGCCGCTGGTCTCCTTGTGCCGAGAGGCATAGCCATCGAGCAACAGGCAGCATTGCGGCGCACGATCGCCTTCCGCCACGAGCAATGCGTTGGCGGGTAGATTTTCGATCCTGGCATCGAGATTTCGGACGGCTTGCCGGTCGGCTTCGTCCAGATGTGTCAGCCGTTCGAGCTTGCGTATAGCGCGCGCGAACAGATCATCGCTATCCGCCATTCCTTTCCTCGTTACGTGAATGATATGGAGTGTCGAACGGCGAAAACGCGATCAAGTTTCATCGGCGTTAGCCGTGATCCGTTCGATGACGCTGCCCGTTCGTGTTTGCTGGTGCATCGATGTGATCGATGTCCCGACCGCGCGCCCGGCTATTTGTCAGCCTCTTGCGGTGGGAGGGATCCCGGGTGCCTGGCTAGGAGCTCGACGATCGTTTCAGCTGACGCAACCTATTGAGGTTGAACCCTCGACTCGCTGCCGCGTTGGAATCTGCAAAGGAGAGGCATGATGTCCAAACGCGAGTTGATCGATACCGGCAACGACAAACGCTATGTCCGTCGCGACGAACAAGGCCGCTTCAAGGAGGAGGTTGATGTCGGCCGCTCGCTCGCGCAGGATCGGCGCCAGCATTCCGAGCACAAGATCAAGCCGGGCGAAGGCGATCGCGGCGACCGCTAGCCGCCGTGGCTGCCCCGCGCAGACTCAAGGTCTTCCGCACGCCGATCGGTTTCCACGACGCCTATGTCGCGGCGCCAAGCCAGAAAGCCGCGCTGGAAGCATGGGGCAGCGATCATAATCTGTTCGCGCGGGGCGAGGCCGAACTGGTCGAGGATCCGGCGTTGGCCGCGGAGCCGCTGGCGCATCCCGGCGCGGTGATCAAACGGTTGCGCGGGACGGCGGAAGAGCAATTGGCCGCTTTGCCGCCGGACAGATCCTCAGTGCGTCCGGTGAAAAAACGCGAATCGGGTCGCCAAACGAAGCCTGTTCCCCGCCCTGATCGCGCGCCACTGGACCGTGCCGATGAAGCGATCGCCGCCGCGGAACGCCGCCACCAGGAAAGGCTGAACGCGCTCACGCGGGAGGAGCAGGAGCTCCGCGAGCGACGCCGGGCCGCCGAAAAGGCGCGCGATGCCGAGATCGGGAAATTGCAGGCTCGCGCGGACGCGCTTCGGGAAACCTACGAACGTAAGTTGGAGGCGTGGCGCTCTAACTCACGATGATGCTCTCGGCTTCGCGCGCCAGCCGGATCAGCTGGAACAGGCTAGGCATGACCGGGCGCGGTTTATCGTCCGCGATGCAGAGCGCACCGAGCGCATGACCTTGCCGATCCAGCAACGGCACGCCCGCATAGAAGCGCAGGGAAGGCGGCCCCGTCACCGCAGGACTGCCCGCGAAACGGCGGTCGGCGTGCGCGTCCAGCACCACCAGCGGTTCACGCGGCTGCCTGATGGCCTGCACGCAGAAAGCGTGGGCGGCGGGCATTTCCTCCACATCAAGCCCAATCCGCGCGGCGAACCATTCACGATCGCGGTCGATGATCGAGATCGCCGCCATCGGCACCTGATAGGCACGGGCAGCTGTTTCGACGATCCGCTGTAAGCCGGCGTCCGCACGTAGCTGGAGAATTCCGCTGCGCTCCACCGCCGCCTGCCGGGCGGCCTCGCCGGTGGTCTCGGCTGCAGAAGAAGGTTCCGCCTCCACTGCGCCCGACTTTTCCGACGGCCCCTTGTTCATCCTGCAGCAACGTCCAGGGCATCGCTTTCGTTCATCATAGTGGGCGAAGGCTTTGCAAGCTTATCGACACAGAAGCTTCACCGCTCTGTCACGCGTCAGCCCTAGGCATCCACAGCCGCCAGGCACGGCGGCATGCGCAAAAGGGATCCGCCGTCATGAAGAAGTATCTGTTGCTTACCGCCGCCGTCCTGCTGACCGGGCAGGCGCAGGGGGCGACATCCGAGATCAAGCATGTTTTCGTGATCGCGCTTGAGAATCACAATTTCACCCAACCGGCGAACTATACCGCGACCGGGCAGATCTACGGCAATCCGGCTGCGCCGTTCATCAACAGCCTGGTTACTCCGGGAAATCCCAATGCGGCGCAGGTCTCTTATGCCAGCCATTACAACAACGTGATCTACAACGGCTCGACCGTGCATCCGTCTGAGCCCAATTATGTATGGGCGGAGGCCGGCAAGCCGGGCCCGCTCAATGATGCCGATCCCTATCCTAGCAATATCGTCAGCGGGCCGAGCCTCAGCGCGCTGATCGCCGCGTCAGGCCAGAGCTGGAAATCCTATCAGGAGGGCATTGACCTCGCGAAGAATGGCAGTGGCAAGCTCACCAACAATGTCCTGGACGAAAGCCAGTGGACGGTGCCGCTCACCAGCTTCTCCGGCACGTCGGCGGCCTACACCAATGCTTATAATGGCAGCCATCAGTATAATTATGCCGCCAAGCATAATCCGCAGGTCTTCTTCACTGCGACGAACGGCGGCAACGATCCGTCCGCCAGCAACCCGCAGGCGCATAATTACGCGCCACTGGAGCAGCTGCAGACCGATCTCGCGAACAACACGGTCGCCGATTACAATTGGATCACGCCCGACCAGTATAATGACATGCACAGCGGCCTGTCGGGCGGATTCACCTATCAGGGCGTCCATTATACCGGCGATCAAGCGAAGATCGCGCAGGGCGACAATTTCCTGGCGCAGATCATCCCGCAGATCATGGCGAGCCAGGCCTATCAGGACAATGGCGCGATCGTGATCTGGAACGACGAGGACGAAGGGGACGATACCGGCACCGACAGCCTGTTCTCGGGCGCGGAGATCGTGATTTCGCCGCTCGCCAAAGGCAATGCCTATAACAGCACGATTTCGCTCAACCATTCTTCGGACCTGCTGACGATGCAGGAGATTTTCGGCCTTACCGGAACCAAGCTGGGCGGGGCGGCGAATGCAACCGACCTGTCCGACCTCTTCAAGCCGGACGCGATCGGCGGCGTGCCCGAGCCCACGTCATGGGCGATGATGCTGGGCGGCTTCGGCGTCGTTGGCGGCGCGATGCGTCGGCGCCGCGTAGCGCTGCGCTTCGCCTGATCCGAAGAGCATGACTGCGCCGCCGGGCCCGATGGGTCTGGCGGCGTTTTCTTGTCCGGCCCAATCTTCGATTTGGTGTTGCGCCGACGCTGTGGGACAAAGGCCCTTCCTCAAGCCGGAGGGTGTTTCTCCTGTTCCTGTTCGACCGCCTGTTCCTTGTCCTGATCCGCCACGGCCCTCTGACGGTGATCGACGCAGCGGGTGGCCGTCATATCTATGGCGGCCCTTGCGAGGCGACGCGCCCGCTCACGATCCGCTTCACCGATCGCGCCACGCCATGGGCGATCGCGCGCAATCCGGCGATGGGGGCGGGCGAGGCCTATATGGACGGTCGCCTGATCATCGAGGATGGCGACATCAGGGATTTCGCCGACCTGATCGGCTATAATGTGCGGTGGGGCGCCGACAATCCATTTCGGGTGCGGCTGTGGCGGCCGCGGCGGATCGGGGCGATGCTGGACAGCTGGAACTGGCGCCGCCGATCGAAACGCAATGTCGCGCATCATTATGATCTGTCGGCGGGGCTGTACGACGTCTTCCTCGATCGCGACCGCCAATATAGCTGCGCCTATTTCGACGAGCCCGATCTGCCGCTCGACACAGCCCAGCTCCACAAGAAAGCGCATATCGCCGCCAAGCTGAGGCTGGAGCCGGGCCAGCGCGTGCTCGACATCGGCTGCGGATGGGGCGGGATGGCGCTCTATCTCAATCGCGTCGCCGACGTCGACGTGCTCGGCATCACATTATCCGAAGAGCAATTGAGGATCGCGCGCGGACGCGCGGCGGCGGCGGGCGTGGCGGACCGCGTCAGGTTCGAACTGGTGGATTATCGCGACGTCACCGGCAGGTTCGACCGGATCGTATCCGTGGGTATGTTCGAACATGTCGGGCCGCCGCACTACCGGACCTTCTTCGACAAATGCCGCGAGCTGCTCGCGCCCGATGGGGTGATGCTGCTCCACACGATCGGCCGCGCCGACGGGCCGGGGGCGACCGACCCCTGGCTCGCCAAATATATCTTCCCCGGGGGCTATGTGCCGGCACTCAGCCAGATGATGCCGGCGATCGAGCAATCCTTTCTGTGGCTGACGGATGTCGAGGCGCTCAGGCTTCATTATGCGCAGACGATCGACCATTGGTACGGGCGCGTGTCCGCCGCGGAGGCGGAGATCGTGGCGCTGTACGACGCGCGCTTCTTCCGGATGTGGCAATTCTATCTGGCAGGCGCGATCGCCGCCTTCCGCCATGACGGCCATCTGGTCTTTCAGCTTCAGCTTACCCGCAAGCGCGATGCGGTGCCGACGGTGCGGACCTATATGGAAAGCGAAGAGCAGCGCCTGCGCGCTCTGGGCTAGATGACCGACACGCGCGCCTATCAATTGGCCGTGTGACAGCACATATCTTCCAAAGGTATCAACTACATCCGAAGAGTAAATAGCTGAACGTTGTATTAACGAACGGGAACGCGTAGTCTCGAATCGACTCGGGCCTCTGTAGCCAGAGCTTCTTGGGGAGAATCTGAATGGCGAACCTTCGCTCTATCAAGGTCGTGCTCGTGGCCGGTCTTTTGGCTACCGGATCGGCCGCACAGGCTGGCTCGGGCTTCGTCGCGCTGGAAGGGTCGGATTCGACCGCTCTTCACCAGGATCCGCAATATACACCGCAGCTCTTTTCTTACCTGCAGGGCGCATCGACCAAGGACGTACTCGTTCTGGGCAATGTCGCGCTGAGCTATACAGGTGGCGTGTCGACGACTTATACCTCGACGCTGACTGGCTACACGCTGTCCGACTATAGCGCGATCTATATCGAGTCGCCCGGGGGCTGCTGTACTGCAGACAACACGGCGCTTAATGGTTTCGGAAGCGCCGTGAATGCCTTCATCGCCGCCGGCGGTAACCTGTCGATCGAGAATTATGTTGGCGGTGATTATGACGGCGTGGTCGTTGGCGGCGCCGGTGCTCCATTCGGCTCGATCGCCGGCTACGGCACGGGCGGCGGCGGATCGGGCTGCACCGACGGCGAAGTGGTCACGGCGTTCGGCATATCGAAGGGCTTCACGCAACCGCCTTATGACGGCTGCTGGGAGCACCAGGCATATGACATGAGCTATTGGGGGGGATTGGGCTATCAGAACCTGATCGCCTCCGACCCATCCGGCTATGCGTTCTCGAACGGCTCGGCCTTCATGGCGCTGGGTGGCTCGCTTGGTACGCCCGCACCTGAACCGGCGTCGTGGGCGATGATGCTCGGCGGTTTCGGCGCAATCGGTGGCGCGATGCGTCTTCGCCGCCGCAAGGGTGCTGTCAGCTTCGCTTAACATCGCCGCAACGCGAGAAAAAATGCCGTCGGGCCTATGGCTCGGCGGCATTTTTCGTTGCGATAACGGCAATGCACGCGCCGGCATCCTAGCAATATGATGATTTCATTCGATTGGCGGGTGAGTCTCGACCCAGTATCTTATGAGAGAGATGGCTGTGCTGTGAGCCGGTAATCTTCCACCACGGGAGTCGATTGGATGCACAGCCTACGCAATTGCTTGCGGACCGAAGGGCTCTGGATCTGCGGATCGCCCCGCGCATAGCCTTCGGTGGCCAGCGCCTTTTCGAGGTCCTTCACGCGACCGAACTGGCCAGTGCGGGCCAACTCGAACGCTCGCTCCAATATGGGTCGTTCGTGGTAGTGCATCGAGCCTATAAATCGTTCCGGCCCCGATTAGTTGCGCATCCGAAAGGTCAAATTTTGGCAAGCTTTCTTCCGGAACCAGCCGGCCGGGAGGGCGCTTTCGCCTTATGACGATCGCTCGCACGATCCGCATCGAAGGCAAGGTCCAGGGCGTCTTCTTCCGCGACTGGGCGATCGGCGCGGCGCGCGCGATCGGCGTGTCCGGCTGGATCCGGAATCGACGGGACGGCAGCGTCGAGGCTTATGTGGTGGGGGAAAGCGGGCTGGTGGATCGCTTCACCGATCGGCTCCACGAGGGCTCCCCCGCCTCGCGCGTCGACACCATCGATGTCACGGACGCGCCCGTGCGCGCGACCGATGGCTTCACCCAGCGGCCGACCACCTAAGCGAGGCTAGCGATTGACTTCGCATCAAATGACGCGCATATCCGCGTCAGGAGAATTTATGCCGCTTTCGCTCGCAATCCAGCCTCCCGGATCTTCCCGGCAACTTCAGAGCTTCGCGCACGCGGCGGATAGGAGCCGGCTGTCGGCCACGACGCTCAAGGCATTTCGGGCACTCGTCGGGAAATGGAAGCTGGGCAATGCGGAAGCCGCGGCGTTGCTGGGGGTTTCGGAGAGCACGTGGGACCGGATCAAGCGCGGCGCATGGGATCAGCCTTTGTCGCAGGACCAGATGACGCGCGCCTCGGCCGTGATCGGCCTCTATAAGGGGCTGCATCTGTTGTTCGCGGACGAGATGGCGGATCGCTGGCCGCGGCTCGCCAATGCCGGGCCGATGTTCGGGCGGCGGAGCCCGATCGAGGCGATGATCGAGGGCGGGATACCGGTGATGCTGGATACCCGCCGCTATGTGGACGCGGTGCGCGGCGGCCTTTGACGGCTACCATGACGATCGACGGGCTGCCGGTCTCGCGCGAGGCATTGCCGCGCACGGTGCGGCTGGTATCGACCGCGCGGCTGCTGGACTCGGTTCTGCTCTCTCTGGTCAGCGAGGATGAGCTCGCGGAACTGGCGGAGATCGAGGGGACGACGAGCGGAAGGCTGATCGCGGAGGCGCGCGGGACGAGCGCGGTCGATCCCCGCGAGCTGGTGTTCGGCGTTCCGCACGCGGCGCACATCAACGCCGCCTTCGCTTACGCCCGGCCGCATGCGCTCAACCGTTTCAACGGGCCGGAGCGCGGCGCCTGGTATGCGGCGCTGGAGGTGGAGACGGCGATCGCCGAGGTGGGCTTTCACCTGACGCGCTTCCTGGCCGATACCGGCGTCTATGAGGCGGTGGTCGATTATGCCGCGCTCCATGCGAGCTTTGCCGGCGAATTCGCGGATTTGCGCCCCTGCCCCGATCATCCCGCGCTAAAGCCGGACCCGGCCGAGGGCTATCCGGCGGGCAATCGGCTGGCCGATGCGGTGCGCGCGCAGGGGCTGAACGGGATCATCTATCCTTCGGTCCGGCGGCGGGGCGGAACCTGCCTGGCGGCGCTGTTTCCGCATGCCGTCCAATCCGTGGCGCAGGGCGACATCTGGCGGCTGACATGGGCGGGATCGCCCGAGCCGAGTGTGGCGCGGCTGGAAAGCGGACACGGCGAAACACAAGGCGCTTGACAAAAGCGTTCTTGTTATGTACTCCAATATTTGAGCAGTGGGACTGCGCCCAGCCCGCTATTGCAGCGGGCTTTGTCGTGTCACGGGCGCTCGAGGCCGAACGTCATCGCGACCTGGGCCGCGAACAGCGCGATCAGCACGCCGACCGCGATCAGGCCGAGGCCGATCGGGAGACGGGAATTGGAAGGCGCGCGACGCTTGGTCCCGCTCATTCCGACGACGATCAGCCCTACAAGGGCGATGAGAATACCGATTACGCGCAGCATGAGGCAGGTCGTAGGGGATTTGGCGGCGGGCGTCAGCTTAATCTTGGCGCCGTGCGATCAAGCGCGCGGACGAGCGCTCCGCCTCTTGGGTCAGCGTAGCCGGCGAGATGTTGGGATCGCGATCGGGCGCGAATGGTCGAAGATGGGGAAGAAGAAGGCCGGCCTACGCTTAATGGCCGATCCAGCCCGTCCAGATCAGCATGCCGTACGCAAGCGGGACGAGAAAGAATATGATCACGCCAGCCGCCGCGAGGCCGAGCACGTATCCTGCCGCTTTGCGTCGAAAGATCATCGTCGGAGCATTACCGGTCCGACCGGCCGCTGCAACGATGCCCCTTTCCTGACGGGCTGGGTTGCCGCACCCTCTCCGCAAGGAGAACGGCATGTTGAAAGATCCAGGCCTGATATGGCTTCTCGGAATCGCGAACCTGGTATTCAGCGCTATTGGCCTGTTTGCCGCGGCCTCAATCATTGGAGGTCCGCTTGTCCTGGGAGCGCGCATGCTGGGCGCTTCGTTCGATCAGTCGATGCAATGGCTTCTCTATTCGGCACTGCTGTGGGCGCCCCTTGGATCGGGCGCTGGACTTGTCGCAGCAGGTGCCCTGATCAGGGGAATAAGGCGGAAACCTCCTGAGAACCCGAAGGCCGAGCAAGCCTAGTTACAAAATTAAGCCCGTGCTGTCCCTTGGTTCGGTCTTTGGATGGACTGATCCTTCGGCCCAGGTACCATCCGCCTCCCGCGACAAATAATCCTCATTCCGCCAATTGTTGGCCGGCCCGGATTTTTCCCGCCGCGAGCCGTGAATCATCGCCCACAGCGTGAGGCCGCCGATCACAGCCCCCGACAAAATGATTGTTATCGTCACTCAGGTTTCTCCGGCACCGAGTTGCGCGCGTAATATAGCCAAAGTCCACCTAGGCCCAAGGCGCCCCACACGGCACCCGTAATTTCAGTCTGACTCACAACGCCCGTTGGGTGTGTGTGACCGGCGCGAGGTTGGGATCGGGCCAGCGGCAATCAGATCACCCGCCGCCGCCATTCAGAGCAGCATGATCACGGTGTCCACGACCACATTAGTCCGTTTTCCAAGGGTCTTCCTTGAGCGCCCGTCGGAGCGCGCCATCGCTCCATTCCCACAGCCTTAGACTGGCGAGGAAGATGGCTACCCCAATGGCGAACAGAGCGAGCGATGGAGGTAGCTCCGCGACATAGTTCGAAAGCCTGTATAGCCCCTGCCACGTCGTATCGAGAGGCGCGCCGAACAGGCCTTCAAGCATCGGCCATTGGGCGGTCTTGAGCCAGACTATCGCTTCAACGATGAAAGCGATGGCGGATGCAGCAATCAACGCGATGCCTAGTCGGGTTCCGAGAACCCCCCAGTCACTCGTCTTGCGAGCTTGCTTAAGCCTGCGTTGCCGCGTCACTCCGGCTTTTCCGGCGGCAGCCTCTGCGCCGCGACCTTCTTTGGCCGCTCGTCCCAAGCCTTTTCGTCGGGATCGGCATCCACCTCCCGGGCGAGGGTTTTGAACTTGTCGGATTGACTCTGCTCGCTCGCGGCGGTGTTCATGTCTGGCATGGGGGATCATCCTATGAGATCCTCAGACTACCAGCTTTGTCATTCTTTGGCGACGGTAGCAGCCGGGATTCCGCTTACACGGCGGCGGGTGGCTCTGCCGTAGCCGGCAACCGCATTAACGAAATAGAGGACCATGTCGCCACGCTACGAGCGGACGCAGGCATTCGTTCGGAGTTTCGTTGGAGCGAGTATTGCGGCGGCGCGAAAGAGGACACCTACACGAAGCCCGATCAAGTCACCGGTCGCGGCCAATATGTCGAATCCAAAGCGGGGCGTTTTGCCAGGCTCAGCCAATCGCAGCGGCGAGCGAATGATCAGCCCGGTCTGAACTACCGCGTCGACCACCTCCTTCCGCAGGATATCGGTTCGCTCTTCGGTTTTCTTGGGTCGCAGATCGGATATCGGTTGCCCGATTATGACCGGTCGGATCAGAATCCGCAGGATCAGCAGGGCCAATAAGCGGCGGGGCAATATCATGGGGTGGATGTGCTCGTGGATCGCGGTGCGGACTAGCAACAAGGCGGCGCTGCTCGACCAGATCGGCATGATCGAAACGGGCGAGCTGGTTTCGCCTGGCTGCGAGCAGAGTGCGATGTCCGTCCATCAGGCCGAGAATGGTTGGACGATCCTTTTCTGCGAAGATTTCGGATGGGCGGATTCGGGCCAGATTCTGAAGCTTTCCCGCTTCGGCATGACGGTGGGTGTCCAGTTCGAGGACAAGGTCGCGATGGAGGCGATCGTCCATGCCGCGAACGAGGGAAAAAGCCTGTGGCGCATCTCCTACAATGCCGAGGAGGATGAGCCGCTGGAAGTGAGCGGGACGCTCCCGAAGGAGTTTGCCGCGATCCGGCGAAAGTTCGAGCGGGAACAAGCCAGCGACGACGATGTGGATTGGCTGTCCCAGATCCCGTTGGAGCTCGCACGGAAGGTGAGCGGCTATCGCGTGGACGAAGATGCGATCGAATTCGTCGGGCTGGATTCGGGGGCGGTTTCCAAGTCCGCCGGACCAAACAGGCGCGCCAGAAGACACCGGGACGCGCCAATCGGCTGGCAGGACCGACGAGCGCTCACTTGCTCGGTCATTGCGGTACGGACGGACGCCAAAAAGCAGGTATTCGATTATCTGCGCCGCGTCGAAACCGATCGAGCGGTATGGCCTCGCAATGGCCAGAGCGGGATATCGTTCTACGAAACCGATACCGGTTGGATCATACTCCTTTCGGAGAATATCTATTGGGCCTCCGATAAACGCCTGCGCGATCTTTCCAGGTTCGGGTGGGCGGTAAGAACCTCGCTGGGCCTTGGAAGCCGCTCTCCGAGCTATTTAACGGGCGCAGTCGATGGAAAAATTTTGTTCAGTGTCCCGCCGTCGCCAGAGAAGGTCCAGATGCAGCAATTGCCGGCGGATATCCGCGCGGCTTTGAACGAGGACTGGAACAAGTTCGATAAGGATTACCATGAAGGGCGGACCAATTACGCCATGAAACGCGCGATGCGCCTGCTCTGGGCCTTGAATATTGGTGAGCCAAAATACCCTTTCATCGCGCTCAAGCGGCGGTGGCCCTGGACGCGGCGGGCCACCCTTATCGAATGATCGAGCGCGAACAAGCCTGGCCGCTGAGTGAATCCCGGCTTCGGCCGGGATGACGATGAGGATTAGGGAAAAGGATGGCACGCGGAACCGGGACGCGCTGAGCGCACCGGACGAGGCGCGGCTTCGAGCCGCAATGATGTCAGTTCCCAGGCGCCGAGCGCTGGCCCGCTTCGGCCTGGCGCGCGATCGCCGGAGAGTCGGTCACAAAGGTTGTGACCGCGAGCAGGAGCAGGCCTTCGTCATTCCGGACTTCCACGCGAAAGTCCTCGCCCTGCGCCAGGAGGGCGGCATCGGTGGCCACGCATTGGCCGGCGAACCGTATCGCATAGAGGCGCGCCTCGTCCGCGTCGGCCAGTTCCACCCCATCGCTGTCGTGAAACGGGGACCCGTTTTCGGTGTCGAAGAAATATCTCGGCATCGCGTCAAAAATGCCAACGCGGCCGCAGGGGTTCCCGAAAAGCGAAAAATCTTAACCTATGTGCCTACGATTCCCGGCTATTCGCCTGAGGTCCTGGTGGATTCATAGGTGGCGATATCGGCCAGGATGCGCCATTGCGCGGCGAGTTGCCCATATTCATCGCGGACGAGCCCGGGCGGCGCCTCTGCCATCCGGGCCTCAAGCTCCATCGCGCGCGCAAGGCATTCATCAGGGTTCATGATGGGGGGCGTAGCCGCTCTCGCCACATTCGATGATAATCTCGATCAACCCCAGTCCGGCCGGGTTCTTGTTTGCGTCGATGCAATCTCTCCGCAACGATACCGGGGTCGGCGGCGCCGGCTTCGATTTGACCGGACCTTGCACGCCCGAAAAACCTCTCCGCATCGCATATCCCGGTTCCGTCCACCGAGGTGCTCGCTATAGGCAGAGGTGGATGCGCGCAGAAAGCGGCGCGCGCAGGGGGGAAGACGGTTTCGATGTTCGGCGCCAAAAGGTTTTTCGCGATTGCGGTGACCGCTTCGCTCTCAGCGGCCACCGCGCTCGCGCAGGCGCCGGACCATCCTTTCCGCAATTCCGATCTGCCCGCCGAACAGCGGATCGCCGATCTGCTTTCGCTGATGACGATCGACGAGAAGATCGACCTGCTCGGCACGAATACCGCCGTGCCGCGGCTCGGCATCGCCGGATCGGGGCCTAGCGAGGGCATTCATGGGCTGCAGCAGCGCGGCGCCCCCGAACGCCATCGCGAAACCATCCGCACCACCCAATTCCCGCAGCCGCCCGGCATGGGCGAGAGCTGGGATCCGGCATTGGTGCGTGAGGCCGGTGGCGTTCAGGGTTATGAGGCGCGCTACATCACCCAGACGGCTTCCTATGACCGCCGGATATTGATCAACTGGGGGCCGCAGGCGGATCTGGCGCGTGATCCGCGCTGGGGGCGCAGCGAAGAGGTTTATGGCGAGGATCCGTGGTTCAACGGGGTGATGGCGACCGCCTTTGCGCGGGGCATCGAAGGCGACGATCCAAAATATTGGCAGGCCGCGCCCCTGCTCAAACATTTCCTCGCCAATTCAAACGAGAATGACCGCACCCGAACCAGTTCGAATTTCGACGAGAGATTGTTCTGGGAATATTATTCGGTGCCGTTCCGCATGGCCTTCCAGGATGCCGGCGCGCGCGCCTTGATGGCATCCTATAATGCGTGGAACGGCGTGCCGATGGCGGTGAATCCGGTGCTGCGCGATGTCGTGATCGACCAGTGGCACGCCGACATCGTCTCCAGCGACGGCAGCGCGATCGCGGCGCTGGTCAAGGACAGCAAGACATTTCCCGATCAGAAAGCGGCCGTGGTCGCGGCGCTGAAGGCGGGGATCAATCAATTTCTCGACCATTATCAGGACGAGCTCCACGCCGCGCTGAAGGATGGATCGATCACCACTGCCGATCTCGACGACGCGGCGCGGCGCAAGTTTCGCCTCCTGATCAAGCTCGGTCTGCTCGATCCGCCCGAACGCGTGCCTTATTCCCGCATCCACGACGGGACGCCGCCATGGGAAGGCGCGCGTCATCAGGCGATATCCCGCAAGCTCGCGCTCGAATCGCTCGTGCTGCTCAAGAACAGCCCGGGCGCGCTGCCGCTGCGCAAGACGGCGCTCAGATCGCTCGCGGTGATCGGGCCGCTTGCCGACAGCGTGCATTGGGATTGGTATGGCGGTTTCTCCCCACATGCGGTGACGCCGCTGCAAGGCCTGCGCGATGCGGTCGGGCCGAAGGTGAAGGTCAATTTTGCCGCGGACGATACAGCAGGCGCGGCGGTCGCGGCCGCGCGAGCCTCGGACGTGGCGATCGTGGTGGTCGGCAATGATCCCACCTGCGGCCCCAATATGGCGCACGACTGGACCGACAATGGCACCAAGCCCTGCGCCGACCCGGGCGATGGCCGGGAAGGGCGCGACCGCGAAACGCTGGCACTGGCGCAGGAGGAGTTGGTCAAGAAGGTGCTCGCCGCCAATCCCCGCACGATCATGGTGCTGGTTTCGAGCTTCCCCTTCACGATCAACTGGAGCCAGGCGCATGTGCCGGCCATCCTGCACATGGCGCACAGCTCGCAGGACGAAGGCTGGGCCATCGCCCAGGCTTTGTTCGGCGACTATAATCCTGGCGGACACACGGTCGAGACATGGCCGGCATCGATGGATCAGCTGCCGCCGATGATGGATTATGATATCCGCCACGGCCGCACCTATATGTATTTCAAGGGTAAGCCGCTTTACCCGTTCGGCCATGGGCTGAGTTACACAGGCTTCCGCTTCGCCAATCTGCGGGTCGATCGGCCGGTACTGGCCCGGGATGGTGCCGCAACCGTGAGCGTCGACGTGACCAACATCGGCGCCCGCGCGGGCGATGCCGTGCCGCAGCTCTATGTCCGTCATCCGCGGTCCAAGGTAGCGCGCCCGGCTTTGCAGCTCGAAGGGTTCAGCCGCGTCCATCTCGCGCCGGGTGAAATGCGGACCGTGCACATCCCTCTCCAGGCTTCGCAGCTGGCTTATTGGGATCAGGCGCGGAAGACCTTCGTCGTCGAGCAGGAGCCGGTCGAACTGATGATCGGCGCCTCGTCGGCCGACATCAAACTTCGCCGGACGATCGCGCTGCGATAGGCCGCGCGTTCAGGCCGCGGCGCGCTCGGCATCGCCGCGCAGAGTCGCGAGCAAGGTCTCGCCGGACACCGGCTTGCGCAGCAGTACCGCGCCGGCTGCGGCGAGTCCGGTTTCGTCGATCGCGTCCTCGGCTGCGAACAGGATGATTGTCCGCGCGCCTTGCGCCGCCGCGACGATTTCGCCGAGCCGTCCGGCATTTGCCTGGACAATAAGGTGCGTTCTCCGCGCGCGGGCCAGCGCGGCCAACAGTGCGTCGGCATCTGCCACCGCCTCCACGTCGCCCACCGCCGCGGCGACACTGCTCGCGATGATGCGCTGGGTCAGAGGATTGGGTTCGAGCAGCAGCACCGGCGCCTGCTCCTCGCCAGCTTCCGGTTCCGCCTCAGTCGTGGCGAGCAACCGCAATGGCAGCGTAAGCGTGAAGGTCGCGCCTTCGCCCGGCCGGCTTTGCACCGTGACATGCCCCTCCATCGCTTCAGCCACGCTGCGGCAGATCGCGAGGCCCAGGCCGGTGCCGCCGAAGCGACGCGACGTGCTCTGGTCGGCCTGGTGGAATTTCTCGAAGATCAGTTCCTGCTGCTCGGGTGCGATACCGATCCCGGTGTCGGCAACGCTGATCGTCAGCTGCCCGCCGCTGCCGTGGGCGGTGAGCTTCACGCCGCCCCGATCGGTGAACTTCACGGCATTGCACAGCAGGTTGAACAGGATTTGCCGCAGCCGGTCCTGATCCTCCTCGATCATGGCCGGGCAATCCCCGCAATCGAGCGTCAGGCTGAGACCTTTGGCCTCCGCCTTGGCACGCCACAGATTCGCGGTCTCTTCCAGAAGCTTGCCCAGCCGCACCGGCGTACGGTTCATCACCAGCTTGCCGGTCTCCATCTTGGACAGATCGAGTATGTCGTCGACCAGCGCGCGCATCGTCTCGCCCGCATCCTGCACCATCTCGATCCTGGTCTTGAGCGGCCCGGTCGTCGCGCGATCGGCAAGGATCACCTGCGTCATCCCGAGGATCCCGTTGAGCGGGGTACGGATTTCATGGCTGGTCATCGCCAGGAAGTCCGATTTGGCGCGCAACGCCTTGGTAAGATCGCGGTTGGCGGCGCGCGTTTCGTTGCGACTGCGGCGCAGCGACAATATGCCGAGCAGCATCAGCACCGCGATGAAAGCAATCGCGGTGAAGGCAAATGCCATCATCTGCTCGCGCATGCGCGCGCGGTTGGCGCTCAATTGCGCGATCCGAAGATTCTGGTTCGAAAAGTCGAATTGCGCCGCCATCAGCGCGGCATTGGTCGAAGCCGCCAGTTCGCGAACGCTGTCGTCGAGCCTTTTCCAGGCGCGCATATGCTGCAGCGCCAGGTCCGGCCGGCCGCGCCGCGCGTAGATTTCGGCCGCGGCCTTGTGAAAGTCGCGATAGGCGAGCGCGCTATGCTCCAGGTCGACGCCGACGAAGGTTCGCCCGATCAGGTTCGCTGCTTCTCCAACGTCGCCGCGCCGCATCGCGAGTTGCGCAAGCACGCCCCACACGAACGGACGCTGATCCACAGCCTCGCGCCGCTGCGTCAGTAGGAGTGCGCGTTTCGCCAGAATGGCCGCGCCCTCAGCATCGCCGCGGAGCAGGCGCGCGCTCGCCATGTTGGTGAGGATGTCGGCCTGGAGGAGCGAACTGCCTTTTTCCCTCGCGGCGCCGAGCGCACGGGCATATTGCGTTTCCGCCGCCTGGTAGCGGCCGAGCCGTCGAAGCGTTTCGCCGACATTGTTATAGGCCGCGATCGTGAAGGCGGGGTCGCCGTGATACACCTCGGTTGCCTGCGCGTAGTAACGCAGCGATCGCTCATTATCGCCCGCATCCTGATAGATGCCCGCGATATTCTGGAGCGCCTTCGCCTCGCCGCGCTGTTCGCCGGCACTGCGATAAAGGCCGAAGGCATGCTGGAAATCGGCGAGCGCCGGAGCAACCGCGCCTTTGGTCTCCTCGATCCAGCCGCGCGAAAGCAATATGTCGCCATGCAGCGGATCGGCAGGCACGATCCGCGTCACAGTTGCCAGCGCTTTCTCCAGGATCGGCAAGGCGCGATCGCCCTGGTCGAGCCGTGACAGCGCTTCGCCCTGCAGCCATTGCGCCTGCGCCGCGCCCAGCGCAGCCCTGCGCGCCGGGAGGGCGGCGGAGTTAACCTCCGCCTTGCGCGCCAGCCCCAGCGCCCGCGCCGGATCGCTCATCATCACGCTTTTGGTGGCGGCGATGGCCGCGTCGAAATCGCCGGGCTGCGCGGCCGCTACGCGTCCCGCCAGCAAAGCTGCTCCTATCAGTGCGATAAGCGGCCTTGTCTTGCTGCTCCGCACCTGGCTCTCTCCCCGATCGCCGGCCGGCCCGTCGATCCTGTTGGAAGAACGGCTTATTTTTGAACTTATTAAGCCGCCCGTCTCATCAGAAAGCGAACCGGATCTGCGCGCCTGCGCTGTAGCCAATCCGATCCGCTGTCATCAGCTCCGCGTCGCGATCGACCCGCCCGAAAAGCGAGAATTCGCCTTTGCTATTCGGCAGCGCGAGCCCGTACATCGCCTGGGCCGCGAGCGGCAGGCGCCGCGTCGGATTGAAGGCCTGATCGACCAGCCCGATTTCGCCGGTGTTGCGATCGACAATGCCGATGCTGCTATAGGTAAGATGGCCGCCGATCGTGTGCAGCGGGCTCGCGAGCGTCAGGCGTAGTTCGTCGGCGCGCGCGATCAGGCCGCCCCTGACCAGGACCAGCTCGGCCGATGCGCTTGTCAGATTCCGCGTGGTGATCTGGCCAGCTTCGGCATGCGAGCGAGCGACAGTGCCCGACCCCGACAGCGTCATGCGTCGACCGATGGCGAGGTCGAAACCCGCAGTGACGCCGTCGGTGATCGAACCCCCTTCAAGATCGGCGCGGTCGAGCGACTGGATGCCGAGCAGTGCCGCATCCTCGCTCAGGTGGGTGAAATTGACGCGCGCGGTCAGGCGATGCGTAAGCGCGTAGCCGAGGCTCACATTCTGCGCGCTCGCTGCATAATGATCGACCCAATCACCGGCCGCAGCGGACTGGATGCCGAACGCGCTCAGGTTGCGCAGCGATCGGCGGTTGGTCGTGCCGACGCCGATCGTCAGGCCGGAGGCGACGATCGTCCTGCCGCCCAGATAGGCGCCGCCCGAGGCGAGGCCGAGCAGCGGATTGGCGCCGCCGTGGGCGAAATCGAAATCGCTGCGGAAGGCGAAGCCCGCGCTGCCGTCAAGCGCGGCCGCGCCATTGCCATATCCGAAAGCGAGGCTGGCTTTATCGGTCACCAGCAAGGCATCGGTGTCGTAACGTGCCGAATGCAACTGGAACCCGTTACTGGTTTCGGCCGGCGTCACACTGACGCGAAGCTGCATCCCGGCAAATTGTCCGGCAGGCACTGATGATCGGGCAAAGCCGGAAAGTAGATTGGCCTGATCCGGCGCCGGCGCCGAAAGCGCCGCGAAATGCCCCGCCTGCGAGCGCAAAGATGCCGACAGGAAACTCTGATAGGCTTGCATGCCCGCCTCGGTCGAAACGTTCATGCCGACCAGCCTGGAAGAGAGTGGAATTTTGAAATCCCGGTGCGTCTGTCCGATTGTTTCGAACGCGCTGTAGAACAGCCCCGATGCGTCCCACGCGGACTGAGTGCCTGAATTGATCTGGGATACGACGCTGCTCAGGGTGAGCGGAGCGGTACCGGTCCTACCGTTGTAGGATTGATAATAGACCAGGTTGTTCCAGTTGAGCGGCGCCTGCGAGGCCGCGATATTGAGCTCTCCCACGCCATAGACGGGATCCGCGCCGGGGTTGGTACCCTTGGGTGTCGCCGACTTCAGGATGATCTGCGCGGTTTCCTCCGGATATCGCGACAGCCAGGGCCAGCGGTTCTGCAGCAGCGCGATCGCTCCGGAAACCAAAGGCGCGGCGAGCGAGGTGCCGGACTGCCGGATATGGCCGCCCATTCCGTCGGAGACCAGAACCAGCTCGCCGGGAGCGACGATGAACCGGTATTTGAGCTTGTTCGCCTCGGTGCAGCCCGTCGTGCCCGCCGCCAGGAGGCAGGCTTCGCCCGGCCGGTTGGAGAAGTTGGAGATGGTGCCGTCGACACCAACCGAACCCACGATGATCAGCGTGGGATTGAGCCCGAAATCCCAGCTGACATTCTGCGTCTGCGCGCTGCCGTCATTGCCCGCCGCGATAACGAGGTTGTGGCCATAGGCACCGGCGTTGCGCAGCGCATCGTTCCAGCCCGGATTGAGCGTCCAGCCGGGTACGCCGAGCGAAGCGTTGAGAACCCCGACCGGAACGGTGGTGCCCTTGAAGATGGCGTTGGTGAGCGTCGCGATTCCGGTTCCGACGTCGGTCCAGTTGGTCGTGCCTGTGGAATCATAGGGGTCGTAGACGGAGACGTTCACCGAACCCTGCGGCATCACGCCGAGTATGCCGGAGCCGTCGACCGAACCCATGATCAGGCTCGCGACCGCCGCACCATGGCCGTCGTTGAATTCGCGACTGCCGAACTGCGTCACCTGCCTGGACAGATGCTGGTTGAGCGTCACGGCCGCGTCGATCATGCCGACGGTCGGCTTGGTTCCGCCCGCGGGCGTGCTTCCGGCTGCGGTCGCCATCGCGGGGGTCCAGCCAGTGGCTGCCATCCACCAGTCGACATGACCGGTGCCGGCATAATCCATCATGCCGTCGTAGAAGTTCAGGAACGTCATCGCGCGCTGCGAAGGATCCATCGCGAGCAGGCTCGCGGGGTCGATCACGCCGTTCGTGAACTTCACGCCATAAGGCGAGAGCATCCGCTGGATCGCGGCGTTGAGCTGTGCGGCCTTGCGACCGGATCTGCCCGAGTCCGCGCCGCCTGCCGTGCCTTGGGCGGTCCACTGAGCAGTCTGATCCATCGTGCCGCCCGGTGAAGCCGTGCCGCGCTGGATTGCCTGCCCGAACATCGAGACCGCCGGGTTGACGATCGTGTTCTGGATCAGGTTGGCCAGATTCTGGGCGTCGTTCTGGGTGGCAGCCGCGCTCCAGGCCGTCTGCACGGCATTCCAGCTGTTGAGTTCGCCTTTCCAGAAGTTGTTTAGGCCGGCGTAAGGCACGATTGGTGACGCACCCACATAGGGGTTCATCGGCACTGCGCCCCAGAAGGGGTCGTAACTGGTGCCGTAGGCGGCAACCTTCGCCGTGCTCGTGTCGGCGACGAACGGATTGGTCGAACCCCAATAGCTGCTGACGTCGCCCCAGAACGGATTGATCTTTCCGTAGAACGGATTGATCTTCCCATAGAAGGGATTGATCTTGCCGTAGGTGGCATTCACGTCGCCGTAGAAGGGGTTGATCTTGCCGTAGAGCGGACTGACATCGCCCTGTACCGGGGTCACCGGGCCGCTGGCGATTGCCGGCGCCGCGATTGCCAGGGCCAGCGCGCATGATGCGAGCGCCGCGCCTTTTCCTCTGCCGCTTCTGAACCCCTGTACCATACGCACCCCCACCCGCTTCTGCGGTTGAACATAGGGGCATGCGCCTGTGGCTCTTGATCAATCCTCGACGAAGACGGCTAAGGCAGGCTTAACCAGCTATGAGGCGACCAAAGTTCCTTTGTTACCGGTGATTTGGGAAGCTTCGCGTTATCCGCTCTCCGTCGTGCGCGCGTGTATCGGACGTTCCCCGTCTGCGCCTCCGGCGGACTGAATTCGCCTTGCTTGTCGAACCATGTCCGCTGTGACACTTTGGCGGTGATGAACGATCTGTCGCGACTGGTTGCGAAAGCGGAACGAAACTCCGACGATGCCCGTTCGGACGCCATGCCCGGCGGATCGCTCGATTCCCGTGAACAGGAGCCCGAACGGCGGTTTCGCGCGCTCGGCTTCGAATTGATCGCCTTCCTGTTGATCGTGCTGACCTTCGCCGCAGTGCTGCTGCGCGACGCGATCGTCGAAAGGCACATTGCGATCGATCCGGTGACGATCACGCGTTATTCCCATTATTGGTATTCGGATGGCGACAGGACCGGCACGTCCACGATCGCGGGTGACCCCTCCGATCCGCTCAAATGGCGCTGCATTCTTACACAGACCTTCGCCAACCGTTATTGCGGATATGGCATATTGCTGGACGTCGCGCACAAAGGCGTGGGGCGGGATTTTTCGCGTTACGCGCGGCTGACGCTCGACCTGGATTATCATGGACCTTCCAGGGTCCTGAAGATCGCGATGAAGAATGCGGATCCGCATTATGCCAATGTCGCGGCGGGCGATAGCGACAAGCCCAACACGATCGAATTCCCGGTCGGGCAAGGCGCCAATCGGGTAGAACTCAATCTGCGCGATGCCGCGGTCGAACAATGGTGGATCGCGCTGCACCGCAAGCTCCGCGATGCCGGCACGCCCCAGCTCAACAATGTCGTCGCGATCGATCTCATGACCGGCACGGGAGCGGTGCCTGGCCGGCATGATTTCGCGCTGCGCGGCATCGCGGTAAGCGGTCCCGCGATCGCGACCGAGAATTGGTATCTGATCCTGCTTGGCTGCTGGACCGGCCTGACCGCATTCTTCCTGGTCTATCGCGTCGCGCGGATGCGCCGCGATCACGAGGCCCGGCAGCGGCTTCTGATCGAGGAGAGCCGCCTGCTTCAACAAGCGCGTGACGCGGCCGAAAGCGCGAGCTCGGCGAAATCGCGTTTCCTCGCACATATGAGCCATGAGCTGCGCACGCCGCTCAACGCCATCCTCGGTTATGCTCAGATCCTGCGCGCCGGTGAGCTTAGCGACCGCCAGAATGTGGCGGCGCGCACGATCCAGCAAAGCGGCGAGCATCTGCTCTCGCTGATCGGCGACGTCCTTGACGTGTCGCGTATCGAGGCGGGCAAGCTCCATCTCGCGCCCCGCCCGATCGAACCGCGCGCAATCGTGCGCGCAGTCGCCGACATGATCGCCGTCCGCGCGCAGGAAAAGGGCCTCGCCTTCCGTTGGGAGGTGGCCTCCAACGTTCCGCATTGCGTGATGGTCGACGATAAATGCCTTCGTCAGGTCCTGCTCAATCTGCTCGGCAATGCGGTCAAATTCACCTCCGCCGGAGAGGTCGCATTGACGGTCGGCCTGAGCGGCGGCGACGATCCCTCGCGGCTGCGGTTCGAGGTGCGCGACACCGGCCCCGGCATCGCCGCCGATCAGCTCGAGCGGATATTCGAGCCGTTCGAGCAGGCGGACGGTCAGGCGCATCACCCCGGCGGCACCGGCCTCGGCCTCACCATCAGCCGACGCATCGTCGCATCGATGGAAGGCGAATTGACCGTGCATAGCGCACCCGGCGCGGGAAGCCTGTTTTCCTTCGAAATCGTGGCGCCGCTGGGCGACCAGGCGTTGCTGCCGCTCGGCGCGGCGAACGATCAGGGCGGCACATTCGTCTTCCCCGCACAGCCGGCCGCCTTTCCCGCCATTCCCCCATCGGAGTGCATGGATCGGCTGCTCGATTTGGCGCGCCGGGGCAATATGCGCGGGATCCGCGCGGAAGCGGAGCAGCTGCTCGCCGGCGACACTCCGCTCCATCCGTTCGGCGAGCATCTCCTGACGCTCGCCCGCGCCTATCAGTCGCGCGCGATACTCGATCTTATCGAGCGCTATCGCACCGAAACTTCGGTTGCGTGAAAAGCCGGTGGTGCAAAAAGATCGACCAGCAACAATTGATTAACGCGCTTGCCTTACCCCGCTCGATTCGGGGGTTTTGATGAGTAAGCTCGAATTGTTTTCGGTCGGACGGTCGGGGGAGCCGGCAGTCACCGCGCCGGCCAGGGCATTCAGCCCCTCGATAGACCCTTCCGGCGGACCGCGATCCGGGCTGCTGCGGCCCGAGTTGATTGTCTTCCTGCTCCTGATCGCGACCTTTGCCGCTGTCCTGTTCAAGGACGCCATCACCGATCAAAGCATGTCGATCAACGCCTCAAATATCCGGCAATATACGCAATATTGGTTTTCCGACAAAAACTCGGGCGGCAACTCGACCGATAGCCACAGCCCGGCCGATCCCATGTTCTGGAGCTGCGAACTCAAGACCGGTTTCGCATATCCTTTTTGTGGTTCCGGCATCATCTTCGACAGCGCAGGAAATAAGGCTGGCCGCAACTTCCGCAATTTCGAAAAAATCACGATCGATCTGGACTATCGCGGGCCATCGAAGCAGCTGAAGCTATCGATGAAGAATGCTGACCCTCGTTACCCCTCCCGGGGTGGCGAGGATGACAAGCCGAACTTCATCCTGTTCTCGGTCGTCCCGGGCCACAATCATGTGGAATTGAACGTCTCCAACGTGGCCGTGGACCAGTGGTGGGCAGCCGCGCACAGATCAAGGCCTGATTCCGGGATAGCCCAGTTAGACAATGTGACCGCGCTCGCCATAACCACCGGCGATGGAAATCAACCCGGACGCTACGATTTCAAGCTGCGCGAGATTTCAGCGCATGGTTCAGCGGTTTCGGCCGAGCATTGGTACCTTTTCCTGCTCGGCGGCTGGAGCGGAATCGCGGCATTGTTCCTGGTGTGGCGCCTGCTGCGGATGAAGCGCCTTTACAGCGCTCATCAGGAGAAATTGCTCGCCGAAAGCCGGATATTGGAAGAATCGCGGGACGCGGCGGAAAATGCGAGCGAGGCTAAATCCCGCTTTCTGGCGCATATGAGCCACGAGCTGCGCACGCCGCTCAACGCCATCCTCGGCTATGCCCAGATACTCAAGATGATCGGCCAGACCGAGCGCCAGGTCGCCGCGGCGAGCACGATCCAGCAGAGCGGCGAACATCTTCTGTCGCTGATCACGGATATTCTCGATCTGTCACGGATCGAGGCGGGCAAGCTGGAGCTCGCGCCGCACCCCATCGACCTGCGCCTGCTGGTGCGCAACGTCGCCGACATGATCGCGGTGCGTGCGGAGGAGAAGGGTCTCGCATTCCATTGGACGATCGCCCCCGACGTTCCGCGCGCCGTTCTCGCCGACGATAAATGCCTGCGCCAGGTCCTGATCAATCTGCTCGGCAACGCAGTCAAATTCACCGATCGCGGCGAGGTGCGGCTTCAGGTCGCGCTTTTGTCGTCCGGTGGTGGTGACGTAAGGCTGCGCTTCGATGTGCGCGATACGGGCCGGGGCATCGCCCCCGAGCATCTGCACAGCGTCTTCGAACCATTCGAGCAGGCTGGCGAACCCGCGCTTCGCTCGGCCGGTACCGGGCTCGGCCTCACCATCAGCCGGCGCATCGTCGAACGGATGGAAGGCGGCATGCACGTCGAAAGCACGCCCGGGGTCGGCAGCCGTTTCTGGTTCGACGTCAGCCTGCCGCTCGCAGATCATGGCGCGCTGCCCGGTCCTGCCGCGGATGCCGAGTTGGAAAGCGGTTGCGGGGCGCTCCGCGAGCCGCGCGCCGGCTTCGACGCGATCCCCGCCGGCGCCGGCATGGATAGGCTGCACGAATTGGCGCAGGCAGGAAGCATGCGCGCGGTCAGGCGCGAGGCCGAACGTTTGATCCAGGAGGAGCCTGCGTTCCGTGCCTTCGCGGAGGAGCTTCTGGCCCTCGCCAGGAGTTACCAGTCCAAGGCGCTGTTGGAACTGATAGAAAAACATAAATGTGAGAGCGTGCCGGTATGAGTAATGCGAATCCCGGCGATGAAGTGGCGGTCGAAAAGCTGCTCATTGTCGATGATAACCCGATCAATCTGAGCGTCGTCGTCGAATATCTCGAAGAGGCGGGTTACGACGTGCTGGTCGCGCTCGACGGCGAAGAGGCGCTCAAGCGCGCCGCCTATAGCTCTCCCGACCTGATCCTGCTCGACGTGATGATGCCCGGGATGGACGGCTTCGAAACCTGCCGCCGGCTCAAGGCCGACCAGGCAACCGCCGATATCCCCGTCATTTTCATGACCGCGCTCGACGATGTTTCGGACAAGGTCGCCGCCTTCGAAGCTGGAGGGGTCGACTATATCAGCAAGCCATTCCAGCCCGAGGAATTGCTTGCGCGCGTGCGCACGCATCTCGCGCTTCGCCGCGCACGTTTGCACCTCTCCATCCAGAATGGCGTGCTTGAGGAAGAAGTGAGCGCGCGGCGCGAAGTGGAAGCAGCGCTGCGCGCGTCCGAACAAAGCTTCCGCAGGCTATTCGAGACTGCCGACGACGGCATTGCCTTGCTGGATCCGGATCTGGGAACCATCGTCGACGTCAACACGCGCATGCTCGATCTGGTCCAGCGTACGCGCGGAGAGTTGATCGGCCGATGTTTCGCGGACATGCCGGCATTTGCGATGGTCGAGGATTGGACGTCGGCCGCCAACGATCTCGAAGGTTCGGGCCTCTTCAAGGGAGCAGAATGGACGCTGAAGCGGCCGGACGGCTCGCGCATCATTGTCGAAGTGACCGCCACCGCGTGCGAAGCCGGGGGGCGCAAACTGGCGCAGTGGAATTTCCGCGACATCAGCGATCGCAAGGAAGCCGAGGCGCGCATCCGCTATCTCGCGCTGCACGATCCGCTCACCGGCCTTGCGAACCGCGCCAAATTCTTCGATCGCCTTCAACTCGTGATCGCCGAGGACCGTCGCAAAGGCGGCAAAGCTGCCACGCTCGTGATCGATCTGGATCATTTCAAAGCGGTCAATGATACGCACGGCCATCTGATCGGCGATCGGCTGCTGGAAGGGGTTGCCGGGCGGATCATGGGATGCCTGCGCGATTCCGACACAGCCGCAAGGATCGGCGGCGACGAATTCGTGGTAGCCCTTTCGGACGTGGCGTCCCGGGAGGATGCCGAGCAGGTCGCAACCAAGCTGCTCGCGGCAATCAACCAGCCCTTCGCGATCGACGGCAAGACCTTGCGCGTCTCCGCCAGTATCGGCGTCAGCCTTTATCCGGAGGATGGCAGCGACGCATTGGGTATGGTGCGCGCGGCGGACACCGCCATGTATCGTGTCAAAAAGGGCGGTCGCGGTGCGGTGCGGTTTTTCACGCACAATCTCACGGTTGCCGCCGAACGGTGGCATGCGCTCAGCCATGACATTGATGGCGCCTGCGATCGCGGCGAGTTTGTCCTCCATTATCAGCCGCAGGTTGCGTTCGAAGATCGGCAAATCGTCGGCATCGAAGCGCTGCTGCGCTGGAACCACCCGACGCTGGGTTTGATCGGTCCCGACGATTTCGTGCCGCTGCTCGAGGAACGCGGCATGATGGTTGAGGTCGGGCGCTGGGTGATGGAGCATGCGTGTCGTCAGAATGTCGAATGGCAGGCCGCCGGGCTCGGCCCTGTGCGGGTTGCGGTCAATCTTTCAGCGCAGCAATTCTATCGCGACGATCTGGCCGAAACGGTTGCACAAGTGCTCGCGGCGACCGGCCTCGCCCCTCAATGGCTTGAGCTGGAGCTGACCGAGACGCTCACGCTGGACGATGTCGATACGACGTTGCGCGTCATGTGCGAGCTCAAGGCGCTTGGAATTACCTTGTCGCTCGACGATTTCGGCACCGGCTGGTCGTCGCTCGCTTATCTTCGCCGTTTCCCGCTCGACCGGATCAAGATCGACCGGACCTTCGTCCGCGATCTCGCCCATCACAAGGGCACCGCGGCGATCGTTCACGCGATTGTCGATCTTGCGCATCGCCTCGGGCTCGATTGCATCGCCGAAGGCGTCGAAACCGAAGAGCAGCAGCGTCTGCTGCAGCAGGAACTCTGCCCGAATATGCAGGGTTTTCTGTTCAGCCGCCCGCTCTCGGCGGACGACATGACTGCGATGTTCAGAAACCAGCGGGCCGGCAGCACCCAAGCCGCCTGAGCGATCGCCGATCAGGCGGTTGCGGCAACCTTGCGGCGGCGACGCATCTGCATCCCGATCATCCCGAAACCGGCGATCATCGTCGCCCAGGTCGCGGGCTCGGGCGTGGCAGCGATATGGCGCGGCAATCCGGTCACGAACAGCGATGCGTTCGAGAAGCCTGCGGCATATTTCAGATGGAACTGATTGATGCCCTGCGCCGCATCGAGCACGTAGAAAGCAGTGCTCTCACCACCCGGGCCGCCGGCACCCTTGGCCGCACCATAGTGAATGGCGAGGATCGAGACGCCCTTGAGCGTGATCCCGAAATCGAGCAGGCCGTTGGTAAGCTTGGTCGTCGATGCCTTCACATCCGCAATCTTGCCGTCCCAACCGGACGCGTAGGGGAAAGCATTGAGGATATTTTGGTCCGTGAGGATATTTGCTGCCTTACCGTTCAGCAAATTGCCCGAAATGTAACCGTTGCAGGTGATCATTACTGCGGTGGGCGCAGTGACGTCGTTCGGACCGCAGGTGGCGAGGGTGGCCGGTGCCGGCGGGAGTGAACTGCCGATCTGCTTGGCAGCCGCCGCGCTGGCAAGCAGGCTTGCAGCGGCAATCGCCAGGACAAAATGAATCCGACTACGCAAGTTACTATTCCCCCCACACCCGGATTTAAAGTTAGCATACCGTTACGATGTTGCAATGCGGAAAGGTGGTTAAGGGCCTCTCCGAATGTAAATTTCAGCAAATTTTGGGCAAAAAGGCAGGGTGCGGCGCAGATTCCGACCGCGCGCGACATCAGGCTTGGCTGGGACGCCCGTCGCGCGGTCCCGAGTCGTTCTGCACGCGGAATGAGGCGTCCGGCGATCTTGGCGCCTCGGCCGGGCTACCAGCGACGGCGATAGCCGCCATGCCAGCCGGGCCGGCCCCAACCGTAATTGCGGTAGTACCAATTATGATAGGGGTAGGGCCGATAGCTCCAACGCCCCTCGACGAACACCCAGGGGTGGTACCAGGTGGGCGCGGCATAATAATAGCCGGTATCCCGCCCGTCATAATAGAAATCTGAAGCACCCCGGCGAACGACGAAACCCGGCGGGCAGCCGGGGCTGGTGGCATTGTCCTGTGCGCTGCCTACCGCCGCGCCTCCGGCGGCGCCGGCAATCCCGCCCATCAGCGCGCCCGCGCCGCGATCGTGATAGCCGGCAATGCTCGAGCCCAGAAGCGCGCCGAACAGCCCGCCAATCACCGCGCCGCTCGCCGTATTGCCGCTCGACTTCACGCAATTGCGCGCCGCCCAATCCTCGGCATAGGCCTCGTAACGCTGGTCCGCGACGGTGTTGGGCGCGTAGGCCGGGTCCGGCCGATAGCCTGGCGGTGGCGGCGGGGGCCGCGTGGCGTCATAATCTGACGGCGGAGGCGGCGCATCGTCATAGTCGCCGGTCGGCCGGGTGTCATAGCCGCCGGACGGCTGACTGTCATAACCGCCGGGTTGCTGTTGATAGACAGGCGATGTGGTTGGCTGATCATAGCCTTGGTTCGCGCGCGCGGCATCCGCCCGTCCCGCCTGGTAGCCACGGTCATAATCGGTCTGCGGGGCATTGTTCTGCGCCGCTGCCGCGGACGTCACCAGCGGCGCCGCCGCCGCGATAAGCCCGATCGCGAACTGGATGCTCTTCGCTCTCATCGCAGGATCCTCTCGAAATACGTCGCGCTCGGCTTAGGCTGGCGCGCGTGAACTCAAACTGACAGACCCGTTCAAGAATGCTGCAGCCTGGTGGCGATCAGCCGACGTCGCGCACCGCCGCCTGGCCGTTCGAGCCGAAGAAGATCATCAGATTGCGCTTCCGGTCGCCGCTCCACCCCTTGATGCGGATTCGGTCGGGTCCGTCCCCGCAATAAGGCGTGACCTCCTCGATCGCCTCGAGCGAGGCCAGACCGCTGCGAATGGTGGTCATCGGCGTACCGACCAGTGGTTTGCCGTTCACGGTCAGCGCGACCACCGCGTCGCGTCCCACGCCATGCGCGATCGTTATCGATCGGGCGACATTGCCGCAGGCGAAGCTGGTTGTGACCCGCGTCGGCGGCACCAGGGGATCATTCGCCGGGGGGCCGCCCAGCAATCCAGCGGCGAGCGCGATCAGCATCGGCATTGCTCATTTCCCTTCATGGGGGAAATGGGCCGCCATGCGCTTCGTTCCGTTCCCCCCGCTTAGCGCCAGCCCTTCGCGCGCGCCTCGCGGGGGGAACGGAACGAAGCGCAT
>Ga0207705_10000496_pt1 | contig 33626 bp, 36 predicted proteins | sample KBSC13metaG_FD_184314 | JGI IMG/M metagenome (GOLD analysis project Ga0207705, IMG submission 184314) | Corn rhizosphere microbial communities from Kellogg Biological Station, Michigan, USA - KBS C1-3 metaG (SPAdes) (version 2) | ecosystem: Host-associated > Plants > Roots > Rhizosphere > Soil ... | reverse complement strand
ATGGGTTGAGCATGTTCGACTAGTCGGGCAGCCGCATCGCAGCGGTACAAAAATTCCGCGGTGCACGGGGCGTGTACGCAGATAATTTTGGACATGACGAAAGGTTGCCCAAGCTTGACCGACGTGGGAGAGCCGACCGTACTTGCCGGAGAACCGTAAAAACCCGGGGATACTCGCAAGCAAGCTAGAGGGCTGGACAAATTACGTAAATTACGTAAAATGCGTATTATTCTGACCGGAGGTCCTCGTGACTACTGTAACCGCCACCGATCTCGCCCGCCGCACGAACCAGGTGCTCGACGCCTTGGCGCGCGGGGAATCGGTCACCATCACCCGCAATAACACCGTGCTTGGCACGATCAGCCCGCCCGAGCGGGCTGTCACACTCCGCGACGCCTTCGAGCGCATCCCAAAGATGCCGCGTGACGTTGCCGATCGGTACATGGCTGATATCCGAAATGCCGATTTCGACGATGAGGTGCGTGATCCGTGGCAGAAGTAATCGTGGATACCTGTGTCTGGATCGATCTCAGTAAAGGCGCTCTGGACGCTGAAGCAATCTTCAACGTCGCTGGGTCCCAATTGGTCCATGTCTCCGCGGTCTCGCTTGGCGAATTGGAATTCGGCGCGCAACTTCCAAGCGACGCCCGCGAGCGAGCACAGCGCACTGCATTTCTGCGTGCGATCGAACAGATGTCGGTGCTCGCAGTGACGCGAGAGACCGCTCGTTCATTCGGGCTGCTCGCGACCATGATGAAGGCGGCGGGTCGTAGCCCGCGTCCGCGTTATAACGATCTCTGGATCGCCGCTCAGGCTCATGAACATCACCTGCCGCTTCTCACTAGCAACCCCGATGATTTCCGCTCGCTAGACTTGATCGAAATCATCGAAGCCCCGAAGACGGCACATTGAACACGGGCGTCGCTGAGTATAGGTGTCGCGTGTTCGTTTTCGCTAACTCAGTGAGGTAAGCCCCCGGCTCTGCCGTTGCAAGCCGGGTTTAGTGAGTCATTCGTCATCCTCGCAGTGGCGGCCTCGATGCTCACCCCCGCGTACCACATGCTGTGCGACGGCATCATCGGCCGACCTGTTTGTTGCGAGGCCCAACCTCGTGGTCTTCCCATTTGGCACCTCCATATCGGAGGTGTTGCGACGACCGGTTGAATCCGCCTTGACACCCCTGATCCGAGTGGTGAATGACGCCCCCGGGGCGACGCTGTACGAGTGCCATGTCGAGCGCACGCAGCATCAGCTCCGTGTACAGATGATTGGACATCGCCCACCCACAATGCGGCGACTGAAGACATCGAGCACGACGGCGAGATAGAGAAAGCCTTCTGCCGTCGGCACATAGGTGGCATCCGCCACCCACAGCCGGTTCGGGGCGTCGGCCACGAAGTGCCGTTGCACGAGATCGGGCGCGGGCCGGGCGCCGCTTTGCCGCCGCGTCGTGTTGATCCAGCGCCGCCGGCTCACGCCGCACAGACCCGCTATACGCATCAGACGGGCAATACGTTTGCGTCCGACATGCACGCCGTGCTCGAGCAGTTCCGCATGAATGCGGGGCATGCCGTACGTGCCGCGCGAACTTGCGTGAATGGCTCGGCTACGCCCGAGCAGATCGGCGTCGCTACATGCTCGTTTCGATGGGCTGCGCGCCAGCCACGCGTAATAGCCGCTGGCCGAAATTCGCAGCAATCGCGCCATCGTCGCAATGGGCAATGTGGCCTGGTTCGCTTTCATGAATTCGAACCCTTCTCGGGCACCGTTCCGGTCTCCCGCGCAAACCAGGCCGCGGCTTTTGAGAGGATCTCTCGTTCAAGCTCGAGTTGACGAACCTTGCGGCGCAAGCGCGTCAGCTCTTCGCGCTCCGCCGTCGTCAAGCCATCATGCCGCTTGCCGCTTGCCGCTTGCCGCTTGCCGCTTGCCGCTTGCCGCTTGCCGCTGTCGCTGTCGCGATCCGATTGTGCGACCCAGTTGTAGATCGTTTGCGCCGTCGGCTCGAACTCGCGCGCAAGCTCTTCCGGCGACCGGCCGGCTTTGACTAACTCGACCATCTGCGCCCGGAATTGCGGCGCGTAGGGGTTGTGGTGCTTTCCCATGGCAGGCACCTCCTGTTCCAAAGGATAGGTGTCCACGAAACCGGGTCAACTCCAGCCGATGTTATGTGTATACGCAAAACTATTGGATTCCATAGGACTATTCCATGGCGGACGGTTTTGAACGGTGAGCCACCGGCGAAGCTCATCGGCTCAGCAGAATCTGACGGTACTGGAGAAAGCTAGCTACTAGCAGACCGAATACGGGTCGGTCAGGGGAGGACAAGCTCGTCGATTGGGCGTCTGAGGTTGTGATTATCGGATTGCTGCCGGATTTGTCCTCGGTCTCGACTGTGGAGGTCGGGCAGTCACCTCTAATGACACGGGGAAGCGAGGCGCTTGACGAGCGTCAACTGTCCTCTGGCGATTAGCCGCTATCGTTGAATTAGCGGAACTCGCGGAGAACCGGGGGGCCGCGGAGCATAGCTGTTATCGCTAATCTTCGAAGAATATATACATGAGCCACTTTCTGGACCGCCTGCGCTATTTTTCTACCACAAGGCCGCGGTTCGCCGACGGTCACGGCGCCGTCACGAACGAGGACAGAAAGTGGGAGGACGGCTATCACAAGCGATGGCAGCACGACAAGATCGTGCGCTCGACGCATGGCGTAAACTGTACTGGGTCATGCTCTTGGAAGGTCTATGTAAAAGGCGGCATCGTCACGTGGGAAACCCAGCAAACAGACTACCCGCGCACGCGCCCCGATATGCCGAATCACGAGCCACGTGGTTGCGCTCGCGGTGCATCGTATTCCTGGTATCTGTATAGCGCGAATCGGCTCAAGTATCCGCTCGTGCGCAGCGCACTCATTAAACTGTGGCGCGAACACCGCAAGACGCTCGCGCCCGTCGACGCGTGGCGCGCACTGGTCGAGCACGAAGACGCGCGCCGTGCCTACCAGACCCGACGCGGTCTCGGCGGCTTCGTGCGGGCTAGCTGGGACGAAGCTAACGAGATCGTCGCGGCGGCAAACGTCTACACAGTAAAGTGCCATGGCCCAGATCGCGTCGTGGGTTTCTCGCCCATTCCTGCAATGTCGATGGTGTCGTATGCGGCGGGATCACGCTACCTCTCGCTGATCGGAGGCGTATGCCTTAGCTTCTATGACTGGTATTGCGATCTGCCACCGGCGTCGCCGCAAACGTGGGGCGAACAGACCGACGTGCCCGAATCGGCAGACTGGTACAACTCGACGTTTATCGTCATGTGGGGTTCGAACGTCCCACAGACCCGCACGCCGGACGCGCACTTCCTAGTCGAGGCGCGCTATCGCGGCACGAAGGTCGTTTCTATATTTCCCGACTATGCGGAGGGCGCGAAGTTTGGCGACCTCTGGTTGCATCCCAAGCAGGGCACCGACGCAGCGCTGGCGCTCGCGATAGGGCACGTGATCCTTAAGGAATTCCACGTTGCGCGGAAGAGCGATTATTTTATCGACTACTGCAAGCATTACACGGACATGCCCTGTCTGGTGCGACTGGTACCGCACGGTGACGGCTATGTACCCGAAAGAATCGTACGCGCGTCGGATTTTGATGGAGCACTCGGCGAGACGGCGAATTGTGAGTGGAAGGCCGTTATGACCGACGACGCGACAGGCGAATTCGTCGTGCCGGTCGGTTCGATCGGCTTTCGCTGGGAACCGCGCGACGCTGGCGAAAACGGCAAATGGAATCTGCGGGCCGAGACCTCGAATGGCGAGCCGCTTTCGCCGAGGCTATCGTTCGTATCCACACACGACGACGTCATCGACGTCCTCTTCCCCTATTTCGGCAATCAACCTCACGCGCATTTCAATCACACATCCCACGACTCGACGCTCTCGCGGCGGATCGGTGTACGGCGCGTGGCGACGCATGACGGCACGGTGCTCGTTGCGACCGTCTACGATCTGTTCATCGCGAACTACGGTCTCGATCAGGGGCTCGGCGGGTGCGACATCGCCCGGACCTACGACGACGACATGCCATACACGCCAGCCTGGCAGGAAGCCGTTACGGGCGTGAAACGCGCCGATGTGGTCACGGTTGCTCGGCAGTTCGCGGAGAACGCCGAGAAGACGCAGGGCAAGTCGATGGTGATCGTCGGTGCGGGAATTAATCACTGGTACCACATGGATATGTCATACCGCGCGATCATCAACATGCTGATCATGTGCGGGTGTATCGGCAAGTCCGGTGGCGGTTGGTCTCATTACGTCGGCCAGGAAAAGCTGCGGCCGCAAACGGGCTGGACGCCACTCGCGTTCGCGCTCGACTGGAGCCGCCCGCCGCGTCAGATGAATGCGACCTCGTTCTTCTACGCGCACACCGACCAGTGGCGATACGACACGATGGACCCCTCGACGCTGCTCTCGCCGCTTGCCGACAGAGCAGCCTTTCACGGCGCACCAATCGATTACAACGTGCGCGCCGAACGGATGGGATGGTTGCCTTCCGCGCCGCAGTTCGAGCAGAACCCGTTGGCGGTCGGCGCGAGCCTCGGCGAGGCGCCGGGGGCGGAGGTCTCGGAGCGGCTCCTATCGGGCGAGCTCAAGATGGCTTGCGAGGACCCGGATGCCGCGTGCAATTTTCCTCGCAACCTTTTCATCTGGCGTTCCAACCTTCTGGGCTCCTCGGGTAAAGGTCACGAATACTTTCTGAAGCATTTGCTCGGCACGACGCACGGTGTGCAGGGCGACGACCTTGCAACGACGGGGGGCACCCGTCCGGAGGAAGTGGCGTGGCGCAATGAAGCGCCGCGTGGCAAGCTCGATCTGCTCGTGACGCTCGACTTCCGCATGTCCACCACGTGCATGTATTCGGACATCGTACTGCCGACCGCGACTTGGTACGAGAAGGACGACATGAATACGTCCGACATGCACCCTTTCATCCATCCGCTGTCGGCGGCCGTGGACCCGGCGTGGCAATCCAAAACCGACTGGGAAATTTTCAAGGGGATCGCGAAGCGCTTTTCGGAGCTGTGTGAAGGGCATCTTAGCGTCGAGCGCGACGTCGTTCTCGCACCGATCGCACACGACACGCCAGGCGAACTCGCTCAGCCGTTCGAGGTACAGGACTGGAAGCGCGGCGAATGCGCGCCGCTACCGGGCCGCACGATGCCGTTGGTCACCGTCGTCGAACGCGACTACCCGAACACATACCGCCGCTTTACCTCCCTCGGTCCGCTGATGGATCGGCTCGGCAACGGCGGCAAGGGGATCGGTTGGGACACGAAGGAAGAGATGATGTTGCTCGGCAAGCTCAATTACCGTGTGAATGATGAAGGGCCGACGCATGGTCGTCCGCGCATCGACACGGCGATTGACGCCGCCGAGGTGATCCTCTCACTGGCGCCGGAAACGAACGGCGAGGTGGCGATGAAGGCGTGGGGCGCGCTATCGAAGATCACCGGGATCGATCATGCACACCTTGCCGCGGCGCGTGCCGACGAGAAAGTTCGCTTTCGCGACATCCAGGCGCAGCCGCGCAAAATTATCTCGTCGCCGACCTGGAGCGGTATCGAATCCGAGCATGTGTCCTATAACGCGGGCTACGTGAACGTGCACCAGCTCGTGCCATGGCGCACCCTGACGGGGAGGCAGCAGCTCTATCAGGACCATCCGTGGATGCGCGCGTTCGGCGAATCGCTCTGTGTCTACAAACCGCCGATCGATACGGGCAGCTATGCACACATGCTTGGCAAGCGGTCCAACGGCCACCCCGAACGCGTGCTGAACTTCATCACGCCGCATCAGAAGTGGGGAATTCACAGTACGTATACGGACAACCTGTTGATGCTGACGCTGTCGCGCGGTGGTCCCATCGTTTGGATTTCGGAGACGGATGCAAAGTCGATCGGCGTCGCTGACAACGACTGGATGGAATGTTTCAACTCGAACGGCGCTTTGTGCGCGCGAGCGGTCGTAAGCCAGCGCGTGCCGTCGGGCATGGTCATGATGTATCACGCCCAAGAGAAGATCGTGAACACGCCTGGATCCGAAATCACTGGAACGCGTGGCGGCATTCATAACTCCGTGACGCGCGTTGCGCTTAAACCGACTCATATGATTGGCGGGTACGCGCAACTGTCATACGGCTTTAATTATTACGGAACAGTCGGCTCGAACCGCGACGAGTTTCTGATAGTACGCAAGATGAACCATGTCGATTGGCTCGACGGGGAAAGCACCGAGGTTGGTGTTGAAGCGCAACCGCTGCGCTCGGGAGAAACATCATGAAGATACGCGCGCAGATCGCGATGGTGCTGAACCTCGACAAGTGCATCGGCTGCCATACCTGTTCCGTTACGTGCAAGAACGTGTGGACGAGTCGCGAGGGAATGGAGTACGCCTGGTTCAACAACGTGGAGACGAAACCGGGCATCGGCTATCCCAAGGACTGGGAGAATCAAGAGCGCTGGCGGGGAGGCTGGAAGCGCGCCGATGACGGCACAATAGTGCCGCGCCTCGGCGGAAAGTGGCGAGTGCTCGCACAGATTTTCGCAAATCCGCGTCTGCCGGAGATCGACGACTACTACGACCCGTTTACGTTCGATTATGCGCACCTGCTGGAAGCAGGTGATGCTCGCGCCGTGCCGGTTGCGCGGCCGCGCTCGCTCGTGAGCGGCAAGCGGCTCGAAAAGATCGAGTGGGGGCCGAACTGGGAGGAAATCCTAGGCGGCGAGTTCGAAAAGCGTTCGCAGGATCAAAACTTCGAGGCGGTACAGAAGGAAATCTACGGCCAGTTCGAGAACACGTTCATGATGTATCTGCCGCGTCTTTGCGAGCACTGCCTCAATCCGGCGTGCGTGGCCGCCTGCCCGTCCGGTTCGATCTACAAGCGCGAGGAGGATGGCATCGTCCTGATAGACCAGGATAAATGCCGCGGGTGGCGGATGTGCGTATCCGCGTGTCCCTACAAGAAGATTTACTATAACTGGCAGAGCGGCAAAGCCGAGAAATGTATCTTCTGCTACCCACGCATCGAAGCTGGTCAGCCAACCGTCTGCTCGGAGACCTGTGTCGGCCGCATCCGCTATCTCGGCGTGCTGCTTTACGACGCAGACCGGATTGCCGAGGCGGCGAGCGCCGAGAACGAAGCGGATCTCTATGAGCAGCAATTGTCGTTGTTTCTCGATCCGCACGATCCTGCCGTCATCGCGGAAGCCGAATGCGACGGCGTGCCTGCCGCTTGGCTCGATGCCGCGCAGCGCTCACCTGTCTACAAGATGGCGATCGATTGGCGGATAGCATTCCCGCTGCACCCCGAGTATCGGACACTGCCGATGGTTTGGTATGTGCCGCCGCTGTCGCCGATCAACACAGCGGCTTCGAGCGGCACACTCGGGATGAACGGTTATCTGCCCGACGTCGAGTCGCTGCGCATTCCGCTGCGTTATCTCGCGAACCTGTTGACAGCGGGCAATGAGGCACCTGTCAAGCTTGCGCTCGAGCGGCTACTCGCGATGCGCGCGTTCATGCGCGCACGCCATGTTGATGGCGTCGACGCGCCCGGCGTGCTGAAGGAAGTAGGACTGTCCCTTGCACAGACCGAGGAAATGTATCGATATTTGGCGATCGCCAACTACGAGGATCGATTCGTGATCCCGACGACGCATCGCGAGTATGCCGAAGATGCGTTTGATCTGCGTGCATCGTGCGGATTCTCATTTGGTAATGGTTGCTCGGACGGGCATTCCGAGGCGAGCCTGTTTAGCCCGCGCAACGGCTCCAAAACGATTCCGATTAAGCAGGAGCGATGACATGACCTTTGCGCCCGACCCAACCTATGCGGCGTTCTCTGCGCTGCTCGATTATCCGGATGATGCCTTGCTCGAAGCACTCGATCTGGTCGAGGCGCAGGTGCGAGACGCGCATTTGCCCGAGACGGTACTAGCGGGGCTCGAGCGCTTCCTTGAGTACCTGCGCGAGCGGGACCTGCTGACGCTGCAGGAAAACTACGTGGCCTTGTTAGACCGCGGTCGCGCGACGTCGCTGCATCTGTTCGAACACATTCACGGCGAATCGCGCGATCGGGGCCAGGCGATGGTGGACCTACTGCAGATGTACGAGCAGCGGGGACTCTATCTTCGGGCTGGCGAGCTGCCCGATTTCCTGCCGGTGTTTCTTGAGTATCTATCGCGATTGCCGGCGCCTGAGGCGCGCGATCTCCTTCTTGAGACGGGCGCGATCTTGCGCACGCTCGCGGAACAGCTCGCGCAACGAGGCAGTCATTACAGCCTCGTTGTAAGTGCGTTGCTGCCGCGCGCCGGCGTTGAACCGGTCGGCGCGCCTGAGCGAGTTGACGATGACGTTGCTGCTGAGCGGCCGAGCGCGGCCGACTATCGAGCGCTCGATGCGTCTTATGCGGACGAGGCAGTACGCTTTGCCGGTGCGCCAACACCGGCCGAACACGCGGTCCGGTTTTACGACAAACGTCCGGCCCGCGGTGTTTAACCGCAATGAGCCCACTAGAGGAAGGCCATGCACGACTATTTCTATCAATTTTTGTTCGGCGTCTACCCGTACGTCTGCCTTGCGGTGCTGCTCATCGGAAGCTTGATCCGCTTCGACCGCGAGCAGTACACATGGAAGAGCGATTCGTCTCAGTTGTTGCGTCACGGAGCGCTGCGACTCGGCAGCAATCTGTTTCATTGGGGCGTGCTCGTTGTCGTGCTAGGGCATTTCGCGGGCTTTCTTGCCCCGCATTGGCTCGTGTCGGCGTTTCTTTCCGCGTCGGGCCACCAACTCGTAGCGATGATTGCCGGCGGCTCCGCCGGCGTCGTATCGATCGTCGGCCTAACGATCCTAATCGCACGGCGGCTCGGCGATGCACGCATTCGGCGCAATAGCCGTAAGTCTGACTTCGTGATTGTGCTGATGCTGTGGGCACAGCTCGCATTGGGGCTGGGGACGGTCGCGCTCTCGACGCGTCATATGGACGGCGCGCTTTTCGAGCAACTTACCGATTACGTTAAGGGTGTCGTAACGTTCCGCCCTGACATCGCGGGCCTGCTCATTGGCGTTCCGTTGACTTATCAACTGCATATTCTTCTTGGCTTCACGATCTTCCTCGTGTCGCCGTTCACGCGGATGGTGCACATATGGAGCGGTGTGGCTTCGTTGGCTTATCTGCTCCGTCCGTATCAGTTGGTGCGCAAGCGCTGAGGCCTTACCATGAACGAAGTGCTTGAATCCAGGGCGAACCTTCACAACGGCTGTCTGCGCGTCAACGGTGTGGAACTGAAGACCGATGCCATTGAGGCAGAGATGACCTATCACGCCGATGCGCCCGATCCGGTAGATGCGGCGCGGCGTGCGCTAGCCGTGCGGGAGCTATTGAGACAGCGTGCCGTCGCGCTTGCCCTGATTGGCTGCGACGTGCCGATCACCGACGAAGCACTCGATCTGTTACTCGCACGCGAGCAGCCGAGTTTGCCCGCTCCTGACCGCGAATCCTGTGAGCGCTATTACATGCGCAACACCGCACGTTTCCGCCGAAACGAGATCGTCTACGCGAGCCACATTCTGTTCGCGGTGACGAATGGCGTGCCGCTTAGCCTCCTTCGGCGACGCGCGGAAAGCGCGCTTTCTGATGTCCTCGCGGCACCACAGACATTCGAGGCCGTGGCGCGCGAGATGTCGAATTGTCCATCGGGCGGCGTAGGTGGCAGCTTGGGGCAATTGCTGCGTGGCGATGCGGTGCCGGAGTTCGAGTCGGTCGTGTTTGACTCGCCGACACAGGGCGTACTGCCTCGCCTAGTCAATACGCGATTCGGTTTTCATATCGTGCGCGTCGATCGCCGTGTGGAAGGCGACATTATTCCTTTCACCGAGGTCGCCGATTCGATCGCCGCGTTCCTGTCCGAGCAGGTACGGCGCCAAGCGGTGCGCCAGTACCTGGGCGTCCTTGCCGCGGATGCGCAAATTGACGGTGTCGAACTAGGCGGCACGCAGGGCCCGCTGGTTCAGTGAGCGGGACCGCTCAATAGTTCGCCTTGTATCGATCGGCGGATATTACTGGGCAGTCGATCATCCGACGGGAGCATGGAAAAATGGACGCCGACGTTCTCTTTCAGCCTTACTTGCTTGCTAAGTACCATGTCGATGGGCCGCGCTATACGTCCTATCCCACCGCCGTCCAATTCCGCGACGATTTCGAGGTCGCTGACTATGCGTGCGCGGCGGCAGATGCGGGGGCGAAAGACACCAATCTCTCGCTCTATTTCCATATTCCATTTTGCACGATAGCCTGATTTTGCTGCGCCTGCAATAAGATTGCCACCAAAAACCGTGCACACGCGCGGCCTTACTTGGAACGTTTGAAGCGTGAACTCGCGCTTCAGGCCTCGCGCTTCGACACGTCCCGGCCTACAGGTCAGGTGAACTGGGGCGGCGGTACGCCGACCTTCCTTTCTCGCGACGAGATGACCGAGTTGATGGCTTCCACTCGCGAGCATTTCACGCTGCGGCCGGACGACGAAGGCGAATATTCGATTGAAATCGATCCTCGCGAGGCGGACGCGAGAACGATCGTAGAATTGCGCACGCTTGGCTTCAACCGACTGAGTCTTGGTGTACAGGATTTCGATTCGCTCGTGCAGCATGCGATCAACCGCATTCAACCCCTCGGCATGACGGCCGAGATCATGCGTGCAGCTCGTGCGACAGGTTATCACTCGGTCAGTGTGGACCTGATTTACGGGCTACCGTATCAAACCGTCTAGAGCTTCAGCCGCACGCTCGACATTATGTTGTCGCTGGGCGCGGATCGTCTTTCGGTATTCGGGTACGCACACATGCCGCGCTTCTTCAAAATGCAGCGTCAAATCGATGCGATGGCGCTGCCGCCGCCCGAAACAAGACTTGCTCTCTTGGGGCTTGCGGTTGAACGTTTGACCGATGCGGATACATCTATATCGGCATGGATCATTTTGCCTTACCCACCGATGAACTGGCGCGGGCGCAAACCCAGCGTTCGCTGCACCGCAATTTTCAGGGCTATAGCACACGCACGGATTGCGACTTGATTGGGTTTGGGGTTTCGGCGATCGGGAAAATCGGCGACGTCTATGCGCAGAATGCAAAGGAGCTGCGTCAGTACTCGGCGACGCTCGATGCCGGACGGCTCCCTATCGAGCGAGGCATCCGCTTGAGTGCCGATGACCGTCTGCGGCGCGATGTTATCACGCAGCTAATGTGCAACCTCGAAGTGCGCTTCGGTGAAATCGAGGCTGTGCATGGCGTTCGCTTTGTCAATGCTTTCGAGGCGGAACTGGGCATCTACGCGAATTCGAGTCCGACGGCCTCGTGTCGATTGGCAGCGATCGGTTGCAGGTGCTTCCCGCGGGCAGGATGCTAGTACGAAACATCGGCATGGTGTTTGACCGATATTTGAACGCACAGCTGATCGAGCGCTATTCGCGTACCGTCTGAACGGTCATCGATTCTAGTATGGGCGAGGTGCGAGAAATTGAGCATTGCCTTCGTGCTTGCAGCGCATGACCGAGATCAATATCGGTTTTCGCTTCAGCGGTGACTATCTTCCATAGAAAGCGTGCGAGTGCGCTTCCGGCACTCGACGTTGATACGGAGAAGGACATGCAATCGAACACATCAGCTTTATCGGCGGTCGGCGGTACTGCGAACCGGTCGTTGATCGGGGCGACCATCGGCTTTTTTATCGGCTTCGGTGCAGTCTCACTGTTCGGACCAACTGCTCAAAGTTTCATCAAAGTCATGCAGTTGAGTCCAGCGCAGGTCGGCCTACTCGTGGCGATGCCTATGCTCACAGGTTCACTCTTGCGTATCCCGTTCGGCGCATGGGTGGATTTGAACGGCGGCAAGATGCCGTTTCTCGTGTTGTTGCTTGCTTCCGTTGTTGGGATCGGCGGGCTTTATTGGATGCTCCTCTCGTTGTATCCCGCGCATTTGACGACCGAGCACTATCCCTGGCTGCTGTTATTCGGCGCGTTGGGAGGGTGTGGCATCGCTACGTTCTCCGTCGGAGTCGGCCAGGTATCGTATTGGTTTCCGAAGGAGCGGCAGGGCAAGGCCCTCTCGTTCTATGCGGGGTTCGGCAACACGTCGCCCGGACTCGTCGCGATCATCTTACCGCTGATCATCGCGGTCGGTGGACTCTGGGTCGGCTACTTCGTCTCTCTCGTGATTGTGATCGCGGGAATTGGCTTGTACGTTGTGCTCGGCTTTAACGCCCCGTACTTTCAGTTACTCCGCCGCGGGTTACCGGAAGGCGAGGCCAACTCTACGGCGGCGCAGCTCGGACAGGAATTATTTCCCGCGCCGGGTGTTTCCCGGGCGTTGATCGACTCCGCGGCGAGTTGGCGTACATGGCCGCTCGTCGGCCTGTATTTCACCTCGTTCGGGGGATTTTTGGCCTTGACTGCGTGGCTGCCAATCTACTGGGGCGCGTTCTATAAAGCTTCTCACTGGGAAGCGCTGGGCCTGACGGCAGGCTTTTCGCTCCTTTCGTCTTTGATTCGGGTGCCGGCCGGAACTTGGTCTGATCGGCTTGGTGGCGAAAAAATCGCCTTCGCCTCTTATTCGCTGTTACTCGTAGGGGCAGCGATGATGACGCTTTCTCAGAGTTTTGGCATATCGGTGGCCGGGGAAGTCATCACAGCCGCGGGGATGGGCATGGCGAATGCAGCTGTCTTCAAACTGGTTCCGTACTATGTGCCCGATGCCGTTGGCGGTACCGCTGGATGGGTCGGCGGGCTGGGCGCGCTGGGTGGCTTTATCGTGCCTCCCGTGCTTGGCCGCATCGCGCAATCGATGGGGCCGATCGGGTACTCGCGGGGCTACATCGTCTATGTCGTTCTTGCGATTGCCAGTTTGCTGCTCACTTACCTGCTCTATGCGATGCGCCAGCAGCCGAGTAGATCAAGCCATCCCAAGCCTCTGCTTGCCGCGATCAAATTGTAAGCACGGGTGGCCGCATTCACCGAGGGCTTTCTTGTGGCAAACGCACCGCTTCATCAAAAGTACAACGAGCTCATCGCGAGCTGCCGCGAGTTGACGCCTATGCGAACTGCGGTGGTCCATCCGTGCGATGAGGTTTCGCTGAGAAGTGCCATCGATGCCGCTAGGGCAGATCTTATCGAGCCCGTGCTGGTGGGGCCTAGCGGCCGAATTCATGCTTTGGCTAGCGCTATAGGGATCGACCTGTCGCCATATCGGATAGTCGACACCGTACATAGTCACGCGTCGGCGGCCTCGGCTGTCGGGTTGGTTGGTCTCGGCCAGGTGGACGCGCTCATGAAAGGCAGTCTCCATACCGACGAGCTCCTCGAGCAGGTGATCAGCAAGCCCACCGGCATTCGCACTGAACGTCGATTGAGCCACGTCTTTATCATGGACGTGCCGACCTATCACAAGGCGTTATTCATTACGGACGCTGCGGTCAACATCTTTCCGACGCTGGAACAAAAGGTCGACATTCTGCTTAACGCGATCAGTCTTGCGCATTCGCTCGGCGTGGAAATGCCGAAAGTAGCGGTACTGTCGGCTGTCGAAACCGTCACTTCCAAAATTCCTTCCACGCTCGATGCCGCAGCGCTGTGCAAGATGGTCGACCGTGGCCAGATCACGGGCGCTGTCGTCGACGGACCACTCGCATTCGACAATGCCATCAGCAAGAGCGCGGCAGCGATCAAGCACCTGCGGTCAGCGGTGGCCGGAAACGCGGACATCCTGATGATGCCCGACTTGGAAGCGGGGAACATGCTGGCGAAGGAACTCGCATTCTTGGCGGGCGCCGATGCCGCCGGCATCGTGCTAGGGGCGCGGGTGCCAATCATCCTTACCAGCCGAGCCGACAATGAACGCACGCGCATGGCGAGCTGTGCCGTCGCCGTGCGCTACGCGCATTACGCGCGACTTCCCTCGATCGGTACCACTGCCAAGCGGGAAATCCCAGGTGCGTGAACCACTGCTGGTCCTCAATGCCGGCTCTTCCAGCCTGAAATTTTCCGTCTTCGAGACCTTGCTGGACCGCTCGCTCGTTGCCGGTGCTCACGGCTCGGTCGAGTCGCTCGACCGAGCATCACGCCTCGTCGTCAGGGACAGCAACGGGAGTGTGATCGCGGATCGTCCCGCAATTCAACTTGGCTACCACGGTGCCATTGAGGTCATTCATCGCTGGTTTGCAGATCACATTGGGTCGGAGTCAGGGTTTGACGGAATCGGTCATCGCGTCGTTCATGGCGGCGAGCATTACCAGCAGCCAGTTCGAATCGACAACAGCGTGCTCGAGATCATCGCGTCGCTTTGTCCGCTCGCGCCGTTACATCAACCACATCACGTCGAGGCCATACGCGCGGTATCGGCCATAGCACCGGGAGTACCACAGGTCGCCTGCTTCGATACGGCCTTTCACCATACTCTCAGCGAGTTGGAGCGTGAATTTGCGCTGCCGCAAGTGCTCACCCAGAAAGGGATCCGTCGATATGGCTTTCATGGGTTGTCCTACGAATACATCGCGAGTGTTTATGCGGATCTTCAACCGAGTTGGTCGACAGATAAAGTAGTAGTGGCGCATCTGGGCAGCGGTGCCAGCATGTGCGCCCTTCGAGACGGAAAGAGCGTTGGAACGACAATGGGCTTTACAGCGGTCGACGGTTTGCCGATGAGCACCCGCACTGGGTCATTAGATCCGGGCGTCATCCTCTATCTCTTGAAGCAAGAGGGCATGAGCGTGGACGAGGTTGAGCGGCTCATTTATGAGCAGGCGGGACTGCTCGGTGTATCGGGCATATCATCGGATATGCGGACGCTCTTGGAGAGCAATTCTCCGTCCGCAGTGCACGCGGTACAGCTATTCGCGTATCGGGCCGCCCGCGAGCTTGGTTCGCTTGTGAGCCTGCTTGGAGGGCTTGACGCACTCATATTTACCGCGGGGATTGGCGAACATGCACCGACGGTTCGGGATCTAATTTGCCGGCGCTCCGCGTGGCTTGGCATTGAATTGGACTCTAACGCCAACGAGGCGAATAGAGCTCTGATTTCAAGCGATGACTCGAAGGTGAGTGTTCTGGTCATACCGACCGACGAAAACCTCATGATCGCGAAGCACACGAGGAGGCTGTTGGACGCCGATCGGTGACCGGACCGCATACTGCCAAGGCACCATCTGATTCCCATCGTTACGTCGCTATTCCGTGCTCTTGCGACTGTCGATACGATCAGAAGACGTTGCGTTCGAAGCAGCTTCGAACTGTCGCCGTAGCGCGGATATCTCGCCGCGGAGCGCCTTGATGTTGCGGTGCATTTCCTGCCGCAAAATGCGTTCCTCATGGCCCACGAAAGCCGCGGCCAGGGCGGCGAACGAGAGCGACAGCATTCCGTAACCCAGCAGGACGGTGAATACAGCAAAGACGCGCGATGCAGGGGTGGTCGGCGCGATATCGCCGTAGCCAACGGCTGCGCTACTTTCGAAGGCGAGCCACAACCCCTCGGAATAACTGTGTACCCTCGGCTGAAGCCAATAGCAGACGGGGCCGGAGATCAACAAGAGGAATAGTCCTGCGAGCAGAAGCAACGCTATACGATTCGGCTCAAAATAGCGGCGCAGCGCAATTACGCTGCGAACAGCGACGGTCCCCGCGAACGCGAGTCGCAGTATCCATTCGAGCGACGACCATGGTACTTGCCCGCCGATCACGCTCGATGCGGCACCGAACCCGAGTATCACGTCAAACCGGTTTCGGAGCATGAAGCGCGCAGGCCTGCGGCTAGCCCGCCCACACCATGCCAGGCCGCCTGCGCAAGCAGGCTGCCATGATCCCGTAAAGGATCCTTCCGGTAACCAGCCATTCGTCAGAGGTCGCGAGAAGCTCGAGATAGAAGGCAGGGATCGCCAACAAGCAACCGGAAAACACGACCCATTTGGCGCTTGCCCATACGTGTACCGCGGCTTCGCCGTCATGTGAGCCGGCACCCGAAAGTCCGATCTTGTCCCAGCCGTTACTCATTAAAGATGCTCCAAGCCGAGCAACCGTGCCGTTCGTTAGTTGCTGCGCATGATTCGCCTTTATTTTTGCAGAACATAGGTGCCGGGGGCATCGGCAAGAATGCTGCCCTCGGCCTTCGGCCAGCCCATATACGGCGGTTTGATGCGTTTTTCGAGGCAGTGTGCATCGAGCCATTGGCTCCAAGCAGGCCACCAGGAGCCCTCGCGAGACTCGGCGCGAGCCATCCATTCTTCGGGGCCGACTGTGAGGCTGTCAGCCGCAGTCGAATTGATTCGAAAATTGCGATTCAGATGCCCCGGCTCGCTGACGATTCCCGCGTTATGGCCGCCGCTCGTCAGCACGAAGGTGATGTCGGTATCGCAGAGATAGTGGATCTTATATACCGACCGCCAGGGCGCAATATGGTCGCATTCCGTGCCGACGACGAACATCGGCGTACGGATGTTGCGCAGTGAAACTGGCCGACCATTAGCTTCGTATCGTGCGCAGGCAAGGTCGTTCTGGAGAAACAGCTTACGCAGGTACTCTGAATGCATCCGATACGGCAGGCGAGTGGCGTCCGCGTTCCAAGCCATCAAGTCGCTCATCGGGGCTCGTTCGCCTAGCAGGTAGTCGCGTATGCCGCGCGACCAGACCAAGTCATTCGATTGGAGTAACTGGAACGAGCCCGCCATCTTGTCGCCGCCGAGATAGCCTCGTTCCCACATGAGGCTCTCGAGGAAATAGATCTGGCTTTCGTCAATGAATAGTTGCAATTCGCCCGGTTCGCTGAAGTCCGTTTGCGCGGCAAATAACGTGATCGACGCAAGCCGCTCGTCTTTTCCGTTCCCCATTTCAGCGGCTGCAATCGCGAGAAGCGTTCCACCGAGGCAGTAGCCGGCGGCGTGGATCTTATGCTCCGGAGCGATGCGCGAGATTGCATCGAGAGCCCCCATGACGCCCAGGCGACGATAGTCTTCGAGGCCAAGATCACGATCTTTTTCGTCAACGTTACGCCACGAAATGCAAAAAACGGTGTATCCCTGACCGATCAAATAGCGTATGAGCGAGTTATGCGGGGAAAGATCGAGGATGTAGTACTTCATGATCCACGCCGGCACGATCAATATTGGCTCGGCAGCGACGTCGGCGGTCAATGGGGCATACTGGATCAGTTCAATCAAGTGATTGCGAAATACCACATTGCCGGGTGTCACGGCGACCTCGACCCCGGGCCTGAATCGCTTGGCGCCCGTCGGCGGCTGACCGGTACCGGCACGCCATGCGTCCTCTAGGGCATTCCAACTCCCCACTACGAGATTGGCGCCTAAAGTAGCTGCTGTGCGTTCGATCACTTCAGGATTGGTTAGCGGATAGTTGCTCGGTGAAAGGACATCGAGCCATTGCCGGGCGGTGAATGAAATGACGTCTTCATGGTGGCGCGACGCTCCTGGTGTCTCGTGCGTCGCAACATGCCACCATTGTTCGGTGAGCCGGAATGCGCGTTGCCAAATGCTAAACGGAGCGACTTGCCAGACGGCGCCGGGAAATCGGTCGTCGCTCGGAAGACCAGCTTGAAGCGGAGCGCCACCGCATGCGTCTTCGAGGAGACGGCGCGACTGGCACACCGCAAGCATCGCTAGTTCCACCTGTTTGCCGGGCGCAACGAGCAGATGAATGAACCAATCCGCAATCGCAAGTGCGAGCGCCGCCGGAGACAGCCCGCCGGTGGCTCGCGCTATCCACGCTTCCTTCGTATGGTCGAGCGTGCGAAACGGACTCTCGGCGAGTTGGCCTGGCGCCGGTATTCGACTGTCGACCCCACATTCTTCCGGCTTATTGCGGATATCCATTGAGCTTCCTTCAAGGCGACCTGAAACCACTGTACAGACGCAACGGTTAGCAGCTATGACCTAGGTCAATTGCGGAGCACACCTGCTCGAGGGCTGCAGTGACTTGCTGTGCGACGAGTGTTCAAGCGCGTACCTCACTTCCCGGGCGATTGACACATGTCAACGGCGTATAGATACAACAGAGGAAGATGGAGGGCCAGGTCGAGCGCTGGTGCTTCGCTGTCGTTCGAGGAATACGAATTTTTGGTCGCATGCGGCGCCGGCCTGTCTCTAAACGCATGGGGAATTCCATGATGCAAGCCAAGTTTCGAATCGTGTTGGAGACACTGGCGGTCTTCGTCGCGATCTTTGGCATCCTCGCCGCAATTCACGTACTATTTTTCGATCAAGATCGTGTAGCCGGCTATAGCGTAGCAGCCGTCCTTACTGGCGTGGCCGGCTTCGTGTTCCTGCTCAATCCGAGGACAAACGTCGACGACGACTCCGACACAGATCGATGAATATGAAAGGCGTTTGGGGCGCGCCGCATTGACTCTTGGCAAGATCGGCCGGTCCAGGCGACCGAGAAAATAGCATCAACATCAACTCACAAGACCGTTTTCCAACGCGTAGCGGGTTAGTTCCGCGTTACTGCAGAGCCCCATTTTTTCGAGAATGCGCGCTCGATAGGTCGAGACCGTCTTCGGGCTCAGATGAAGCCGGTCGCCAATGGCAACGAGGCTTTCGCCGAGCGCAAGTAGCTTGAGCACTTCAAGCTCGCGATCCGACAGCATTTCGTGCGTGCAGCCCGATTTTCCGCCAATGGCGGTGGCGAACCGCTCGGCAAGCGAAGAGCTCACGTACTTGCCTCCGGTTGAAGCCTTGCGCACGGCCCCGATAAGCATTGCGGCCGAGCTGTCTTTCGTCAGATACCCGGCAGCCCCGAGCTTCAGTGCGCGCATCGCATAAATTTCCTCCGCGTACGTGCTGAGGATCAAGACAGCGAGGCCCGGATGTGTGGTTTGTAGGCGCTTAAGCAAGTCCAGTCCGTTCTCTCCGGGCAGTGCGATGTCGATCAAGGCCACATCGAACCGTTGGGTGCTTATCGTGCGGATTGCCTCCGCGGCCGATGTGGCTTCCGCAGCAACCTCGATGTCCTCCGCGGAACTCAGCATGAGGCGCACGCCGTTGCGGACTACCGTGTGATCGTCCACAAGCAACACCTTAATGGTGCCAGTGTTCATGCTCGCTCCCCACTGGAATTCTCAACTGCACTGTGGTTCCATGTCCCGCCTGCCCGGAAATCGTCAAGCTGCCTCCGAAGTGCCGGGCCCGTTCGTGCATGCCGAGGATGCCCCAAGAGGTTCCGCCGACAGGATTCTCGCTGCCTATTCCCTTGCCGTCGTCCTTGACCTCGATGACGATTTCGCCGCCGTGCAGTCCGGCACGCACCGACACGGTCAATGCATTGGCGTGTCGGACGACGTTGGTCAGTGCTTCTTGAACGATCCTAAAGAGCATTGTGCTTACGTCGGCATCGATCGATAACGCTGACAAGGCCGCATCGATCGAGCACTCGCATGCGAGGTCAGACCGCGTCTGAATCTGGTTGGCGTACCACCTCATGGCTTCCCATACCCCCAACTGATCGAGCACGCTCGGTCTCAGGTCGGTTATCACGCGGCGGACTGCCGCGATTGCCTCATCGGCTAGACGAGTCGCGTCCACCAAAAGTGCGTCGGCTGATCCTCCCGCTTGGACAGATCGTTCCACAGATACCGAGACATAGGCTTTGATACCCGTCAAGAGACTGCCAAGCTCATCATGAATCTCTTGAGCAATGCGTTTTCGCTCGTTTTCCTTGATGCTTTCTTGATGCGCTGCGAGTGATCGAAGTTCGGCCTGCGAACGCTGTAACGTCTGTTCGGCAAGCTTGCTCTGTGTGACATCGAGAAGAATGCCCTGCACGGGTGGCAGCGGCGAGCCGTCATGAATCGTCTGCGCCTCGTCGCGAACCCAAAACACCTCGCCGTTCTTGGCTATTAACCGGTATTCGATGCGTAACGGTAATGCTGTGCGACGACTGAGCGCGACGGCCTCCTGGACGCGGTCATGATCGTCGGGGTGTACATGCGCTTCGTGAAACGGTGGGCCGGACAACCACTCGTCGGCGGTGAACCCCAGCATAGCAATTTGGGGGCTCACGTACGTGAGCCGATCGTTCGCGCAAGACCAGATGTACGTGATGGCCGGTATTTGTTCAACGAGCGTGCGAAACTTCGCCTCTGCTTCACGCTTGGCCTCGACGAATCGCTGCGCATTCAGCATGCGCTCGATAGCGGCCGGCACTTGCTCCAGGTAATGCCCGTCCGAATCTTTAGTTAGGTAGTCGCGCGCGCCGCCGCGCATCAATTGCACGGCCACAGCGGCGTTATTGCCACCGGTCAGTACCATGACGGGTATGACGACTTCGCGGTCGCTTCCTGCCAACGCATGCAGAAACTCAAGGCCGGTTTGATCGGGCAGGTTGTAGTCGAGCAAGATGCAATCGGGACGCTGCTCGGCAGCTAACTGCAAGCCTTGCTCTCCCGTCTCGGCTTCGGAGATCAGATACCGAGGTTCGGTGTTCGCCGACAGCGCGCGTCTACATGCCATTCGATCAACGAGGTCGTCCTCCACCAGCAGTATTCGGATTTCGCGTTGCATGTTCGGGGTATCCGGTCAATCAATCGTTGCGATCAGGTTGTCATTCGGGTAGCTCGCTGAACGACCAGTAAAGGTCGATCGACCGCATGACGTCGACAAATCGCCGGTAATCGACCGGTTTCTCCATATAACCGGCCACGCTCAAATTGAAGCTGTTGATCTTGTCTTCCTGCTCTGTCGATGTCGTGAGCACGATCACTGGGATTCGCCGAAGATCCTCGTCATGCTTGATGGTTTTCAGAAATTCTATGCCACTCATCACGGGCATATTGAGGTCCAGCAAGATGATGCCCGGCTTGGGGCTGCGCTCATCGCGCAAGTAGTCGATCGCCAGTTCGCCGTTTTCCTGCCGCACGACCGGGTTCACGACGTCGATTTCTTTGAAAGCGCGCCGTATCGTCATTACATCGACTTCGTCATCTTCGACGATCAGAATGGGCTTGTTGGTCGCCTTCATGCTTTGGCTCCGGTCGCCGGGGCAAGCAACTGCCGCGGTAGTGTAAAAAGGAAGATACTACCTGCTCCAATTTTCGATTCAACCCAGACCCGACCGCCGTACATTTCGACGATTTTTTTCACCAGTGCCAGTCCCACACCCGTACTCTCGATCTGATCGCGCGGGGTGAGCGTTTGAAATAATTGGAAGATTCGTTCAAAGTGCCGTTGCTCGATTCCGGGCCCATTATCTGATACCGAAAAAAGCAGTAGCTGTCGTTCTTCCTGGTCCTCAAAATCGATACGGATCTGCCCGGCCGGCTTGTCCATGTACTTGATCGAGTTCGACAACAGATTCTGCAGGACCTGCTGGATGCGCGTCTTGTCCGCGATCAAAATGGGCAGCGACGTGCCAACAAAAATCTGGATCTCGGGCGGGGGGGCCAATAAATCGACAATCTCGCGCACCAGACTGTTCATATCCAGTCGCAATGACGTTTCCCTGATGCGACCGGCACGTGAATATTCGAGGATTCCGTCGATGAGTGCACTCATGCGGTGGACCCGGCGGATTAGGAGCCGCATGTGTTCGCGACCTTCGGCATCGAACTTGTCCGAGTAGTCTTGCGATAGCCAGTCTGCCAGCGAGGCAATGCCCCGCAGCGGCGCTTTGAGGTCGTGCGACACCACATAGGCAAAGTTGGTCAGCTCTTCGTTGGCTGCTGTGATTTCCTGCATCAATGACCGACGCCGTTCTTCGCTTTCCTTCCGGTCGGTGATGTCCCGTGCCATCACTGCGAGCATGCGATTCGCACCTAAGCGGAACTCAGATAACGAAAGCTCGACGGGGAACTGGGAGCCGTCCGCGCGGTTGGCCGTAAGCTCGCGACGAGTTCCTTCGGCCAGTCTGGTTTCGGGGAGGGCTTGTAGCAGCGCGGGTAACAGCATGGCAATGCCTTGTCCGATAAGGGCCTCGCCTTTGTAGCCAAAAAGTTGCTCCGCTCGTGGATTGACGCGCTCGATAGTCCCCGTTTCATGAATCGTGATGATCGCATCCGCGGCCGTATCGACGATGGCTCGCGTGCGTGCCTCACTATCGAATAAAGCCTGTTCCGCTCGCTTGCGCAGGGAGACATCGTGGATAGTCGCCATCACCAGTTTTAGCCCACGATCGGTCTCGAGCGGCGACAAGCTGACTTCGATCGGAATCTCGACCCCATCGCTGCGTTGGCCTCGCAGCTCCATTCCCACTCCCATCGGACGAGCCCGCGGTTGCAAGAAGTACTCCGTGCGTTCGATGACATGGGGGGAACGAAAGCGCTCCGGGATAAGGATTTCCAGCATTTGCCCAGTCAATGTCTGCTTCGGATAGCCGAAAAGCCGTTCTGCAGGCTCGTTCGCGAGCACGATTCGGCCGTCTCGCTCGATGATGATTAATGCATCGGCTGCCGAACTGAGGAGCCAATCCAATGTTTGCCCTTCCAGGACGTGGTTTTTCATCTCTGAGATTCCATGGTGTCCGCCTTGTTGGCGCTCGGTGTGGCGTGCGAATTGCGGTGGGGGCGACGCCGGATTTGCGCGTATTAGGCAATATTAGCCCAGCGCACCATACGCGTCGGTCCTTTCGCGTACGGTAGATCGACTCATGTAAGCAGTGCATGCACTGCGGAAAGCGTTGCTGGTGGGATGCGATCGACGTAAATCAGGCCGGAAGGAAGCTCACCCCAATGCAAGATGTGGGCTTCAGCCTAACTGTGGCCAGCAGACGAACCGTAATGGACGGTACGCAGTTTTGTTATCCCCGCGCGGCGCCGTTCACGCAGGCTCTTCGGGAAGCCTATGTCGAATCGTGGATAAGCGCGTGCCACGAACCATATTGGCACCGCCCAGCAACACTGCGCGTGCTGGCACCGGAGAGGCCGCAATCGATCGGCAAGCAGTCCGGCAGAGATTTTCCGGCGGATTCACTTCGCGCCGGACAGTTGCAGCACGAAATGGCCCTATTTTCGCGCAAGCGGGGGGCGCCCGCCGGCGTGATCGACGTTTACTGGTCGGACGGTGTGACCGCGCTGGCCGAGCAGGCGTTGAGGGCGGTCCATGCATCGGTGACCGACTGCTTTGAGTGGAGGCAGGCGCTTGCTTCACGGCAAGCCTCGCGAGCGGTTCCCCGCAGCCCGCAGTGCTGTCAACGTTGCGCGAGTTCGGTGTGACGACGTTGCATACGAGCGCACTGTCTACTCGCACGCATCATCGCGCAGCACTATTGGAGCAATTTGTCGCTGACGCGCGAAGAGCCGGTTTCCGATCGATCTCCGTCCACCTTCCAATCGATCGCCCGACGGTATTGGCACGGGACTGGATGCACCGACTGTGGCGCGAGACGTATGCAACGCTGATTGCGAGCGGGTATGAGCACATTGCGCATGATGCATTTGCTCTTAGTTCGGACGAATTCGTGAAGGCGAAACGCATGGCAACGTTTGCGCCAACACTGTGCCGTTACTCGATCTGCCCATCCCAAGTGTCGATTGCTATCGGCCAGGGAGCCATTGGAAACTCGGGCCCGATGCAATATCAAAACGCTCTTGATTCAACGTCATATGCAACGCTACTGGGACGCGCGTCGCTACCCGTGGAGGGAGGCCTTCTTACGACGCGCGACGACCTCGTGCGGCGGACGGTCATCGCCAACCCCCTCACGGATCTTGCTGTCGATATCGAGGTGATCGAAGCATCCTATGCGATCGACTTCCGCGCGGCGTTTCGTCGCGAGCTCGTCGCGTTGGGGCGGTTCGAACGAGAAGGGATCGTGGAGAACGACGGAAAGCAATTGCGCCTGACAGCTGTGGGGTGTTTCGCCTGCGGCCTCGTAGCAGACGTTTTCGACCGTTATGCTTAACCCTATAAGGGGCATTCCAGATTCGCTCGCCGGCAGTCGATGGGAAACGTGTAGGGGATCGCCTACACGAGCCGACATGGATCCCCGATGTTCCCAGGGCGCGACGCGCGAGAGAATGCTCTCCAACAGCGGCAGACAAAGAACAAACGTCTGCCATTCAGTGATGTTGGGGCGCCTCTTGGGAGCGCGGATATGCAAACCATTACGCTTACGGAAATCAGAAGGCCAGAGCGCCAATTCGCGGCTTTCGCGCCGTCTGCTACGGATCCTAACGACTGCGCACAGTGCAGTTCGCGCCGGTTTTGCATGCCCGATGATCTTGATTTCGGCGATGCACCTGGGCTTAAAGGTGTGTTTGGGAACTACCGAAAGGTCAGGCAAGGCGAAGCGATCTTCCATGCCGGAGAGCCGTTTAGGAATCTCTACGTGGGTAAGGTCGGTTCCTACAAAACGGTAGCCATCGATAGGGAGGGCCGTGAGCAGGTCATCGGCTTCCCAATTGCCGGCGAGTTCATGGGGTTGGATGGCATTGGAACTGGATTTCATGCATTCGATGCGATTGCCCTCGAGGACAGTACTGTATGCAGTGTGTCGTTCAAGGCGCTTACCGCGACCGCCGAGCGCAATCTGAACTTGAGCAACCATCTCCATAGAGTCATGAGCCGGGAGTTAGTGCGTGAGTCGGCGATGCTGATGATGATAGGACGAATGAGTGCGATACAGCGGCTCGTCGCGTTCTTGCTGGACTTGTCCAAGCGTTACGGTGAGCGGGGTTATTCCATGCACGAGTTCAATCTGCGCATGACCCGCGATGAAATTGGGTGCCATCTTGGTTTGACACTGGAAACGGTTAGCCGAGGCTTTTCCAAGCTGAACGCTCTTCGGCTCATCAAGTGTTTGGGCAAAAGCGTCTCGATCACGGACATGGCCGGGCTCGAGCAGATCATCGTCCACTCCATTCCGCAATAAAGCTGCAGAATCTTCCTTCAAGCGGCTCGGTTGTCGGCGAACATACTGGACTCGGGATCTATGTGTTCCCCGTCCAAACACTGCACGTGCCAATGGCCTGACATACGGTTCGTGCACTCCGGAGAGTGCCAACATGCGCGTCCTGCCTCCCCTTCAAACGGGCCGCTATTGTTTCCAAAAGTCAGCCCGTCCAGCGCGCATAGCGGCTCCATACCGCCCGGCCCGCAAATTAGCGTACCGTTCGGCTCTGTGCGCAGGATTCCCCACTCGGGAAGCGTCAGCCCCGCGTGTGCCTCGCGCGACCATTTGAGCGAGTTATCGTCCAGCCAAAGAATTGCATAGGCACACGGATCCGCGTCGAACGTATCGAGGTGTAGGGTAATTCGCATGGTGTTCTCCTGTCGGCCGGTCGCGCGCCGGTCATCAATCTCATTGGCTCAGAACCCAATCGACTAGTACATGTGCATCTTGTTGCGACAATGGACCACCGCGCTCTGACGGTGGGGGCATCGGCGTATCACCCCAATGTGCTTTTCCGCCGAGACGCAGCTTCCGTTCGAGCGTCTCGCCCGCCAGGGGCTTGCCGCGATAGCGGTCGGCGATCTGATGAAACGAAGGTGCGAGAAAAGGCGCATCCACGGTGTGGCAAAACATGCAGTGCTGTTGATTGATCAGGTTCGTCGGCTCGGACTCAGCGAAGGCAAGCGACGAGAATGCCGCGGCAACAGCCCAGGCGATGCTGGTATGGAGCCTCCTATGCCGGACGTTCATTGATATCATCTCCAAAAGCCTTTGCCCATGACAGTCAGTGTAAAGATAGGGTGAAGTCCCCGGTTGATTCACGTCAAGCGGAGCCATTGCCTGCGCTCGCGATTGACCTGTATCAACGGAGGCAGCGGCTTCGATTTCCTATGGGGGCGACCGCGGCTATGCTGGATCTCAGGCATTCCGACATCAGGTGACCACCATGCAGATCCGTTTTCCCGACGGCCCCCCGCGGTACTGCGGCCCGAATCTCGTTCTAACGTTTCCCGCGCTCGTCGACGGCGAGCCCGTAAGTTGCTCCATCACGGCTGAGGCACTAGAAGACCATTTCGGAGCAGAGTCGTTGCGGGAAGAAGACGCACTGCGTGCCTTCAATGGGCATCGACACAAGATCGAGAATGCGGCTCGAAGGGTGTTGCAAGAGATCGGAAAGAAACCAATCATCCTGCGCAGCGGCTATTTCCGATTCTACGCGAGCGCTCGATAATGCGGAGCCCCAACTTCGTTGGCTAACCGCAGCTCGGTTATACGAGACCGAGCGGCGCGGCACCGACGAAATCCTGATAGCCGGTCATGCTTCAGGCGTCAATTGCGCGCTTGCGCAAGAGGCGGTGCTCGCGCGCATCATAGCGATAGGCACCGCTAGACAATGCAGCATAAATAGCGATTGCATTGAACGCGTGGGCGGAAGGGGCCGTGCGCCTGTCGCGCTTGCTGCGTCGGGTTTCTCGTGCAAGCCTCAACGGAATCAGTGAGACATTAGCACTGGTACCGTCATGGTTTCCAGAAGGGTTCGCGTGACACCCCCCAACGCATGTTCCGTGGCTCGCGTGTGTCCGTAAGCGCCCATCACGAGCAGGTCGGCATGCGTATCGGTCAGCCGATTAAGGAGTGTCGCGCCTGTGCTCGAGCCAGACACTCGAGGAATCGACGCAAACGCGGCGCGTATCCTGTGCCGTTCCAGATAGCCGGAGACATCGAAGCCGGCGAGTGCCTCGCGGTCGGAATGTTTCTCGACAACGCAGACGGTGATGAAGCTTGCGTGCTTGAGGACCGGCAACGCGTCTGCGAGTGCGCGTGCGGATTCGCGGCCGCCATCCCAAGCGACCATGACGTTCCGGCCAAACGACGGCGTAAGGCCAGCGTAGGGCAGCACGAGTACGGGACGCCCCGAGTTCATCACGACGTCCTCCACAAAGTCGCGTGCAATGAAGGACATTTTGTCATCGGGATCTTGCTGGCCGAGCACGACGAGATCGGCATGCCGCGCGTGTAGCACCGTGGCCTCGACGGCGGGACCAGCAGGAGCTCGCCATTCGAACGGGCATCCTGCGCGCTGTGCTGCAGCGGTGAACTGTTCACGGGCGCGTTGCATTTGCTCGGCGCCCAGCGCTTCGAGCTTTGCCAAATTTAGGCCGACGTCGTGTTTGAGTAGCGGTCGGAAGAGGTTTTGGCATACGATATAGAGGCCGATGACGTGTGCGTCATGCTTCAGCGCAAGGTCCAGCGAGAAGGCGGTACGGGCCTCGCTGTACCTGCTGTCGTCGATATGGACGAGGATGGTCTTGTATGTCATAGCAGGACCTGTGTGGTTCGGTTGTCGGCTGCGTCTTGCGTTGCCGCAGCATCTTCGATACTGCCCGGAATAAGCAGGACCGGGCAACTCGAAATGCGTGTAAATCGCTCGGCGACGCTCCCGAGCATGAGCCGCTGGACTCCGCGTCTTCCATGTGTGCCCATGACCACCAGGTCGCTGTGGGTCGCGCGTGCTTCTTCCAAGATTCGTTCGGGAATACTGGCTCCCGGCGTGTCCAGTTCCACGACTCTTAGCGTTCCTTGAACGCCCTCTCGTAGCATGGCAGCGCTCGCTTCAACCTTCAGTTGCTCGCCGGATTCAAGCAGCGCGTCGCGAACGATTGAGGGATCGAAGCCGGGCGCCTCGTAGGCCGCCACTGGAACGTCGACGACATACAGCGGCATAAGTTCGGCGTTGCTCTCGCTCGCCATGGCGAGTGCATAGTCGAATGCACGCTGTGCGGTTGGACTACCGTCCGTCGGCACTAGGATCCGTTTGTACATAATCGAGCCTCCCTCATAGTTGATGTCGAGTCAGCGGTCTTACGAATCGATTTTTCAATGCGACATCAGCGCCGGTATCGTCATCGATTTAAGGATTGAACGCGTAGCACCGCCCAATATTATTTCTCGCCAGCGTGAATGGCCGTAGCAGCCCATCACCAGCAGATCGGCACCGACGTCCGCTGCATAGGAAAGGATCGTCTCGCCGATCGGCACGTCGGTTACGCCGTCGATTTCCTGCGTGACAACGTTCGCGCCATGGCGCGAGATGATCGCCGCGATATCCGATCCCGGAAGGCGGCTCGAAAGAGGCTCGCCGTCTAGCGCGCTGATGGTGAGAACCGTGACCCGCTTCGCGCGGCAGAGGAAGGGCAACGCATCTTGCAATGCGCGGGTGGCCTCCCGGCTGCCATCCCACGCGATCAAAACATGTGAGCCAATGCCGGCATATTCGCCCGCGTAAGGCACGACTAGTACAGGACGTCCTGACGACAGCACCAGGTTCTCGATGAACTGCCCGGCCACGAACGACTCTGGATCATCGGGGTTGTATTGACCGACAATGGCTAGGTCAGCTAGACGAGCTACCTTGGGGACGCATCGATTGGCGTATTCCGTCGACGATTGCCATTCGCCCTCTACCTTCAGGCGCAAAGTCTCTGCGTGGAACAGGCGCTCTAGTGCGCCTTGTTGTTGCTTTCGACGATGTTCGAACTCGACGTAGTATTCGGCGCTGGCTGCCAGCACATAGAAGGACCCCGGCTCAGGCCTGTAGGCCGTGAAGAACCCGGTGACATATGCGTCGAATTGCTTCGCAATCGATAGCGCTACGTCGAGCCGACTATGCACGGTCCGACTCGTGTCAAGGTGAACGACGATGCTTTTGTAGCTCATTTCGATGGCTCCAAACAGAGGAATGTCAGCGCTGATAGCGTGCCTGAATGCGACGTCTTGATTTTCAGTATAAAAGTGCCTTAGGTTTTCCTATTGACCAAAATCAAGGAGCCACGCGACTCAAAACAGGCGATCCCGTATCCCCGCCTTTGAGCGCACGCACATTCCGGAGATATACGCGGCTGAGCGCGTTTATTGATCGACATCAATTTGTCGTAGATGCCGTCATCTAAATTGAATCGGTGACCATCCGGTGATCGCGCGACAGGTGTAGGAAGCAATGCGCGCAGTCGGCTTTTGTAATTTCGCCAGGAGAATATGATGTCCACCAAGCGAGTCGCATTCGTTACTGGAGGAATGGGAGGCCTAGGAACGGCGATCAGCCGCCGTCTGCACGACATGGGAATGAGCGTGGCAATGTCTCATTCCGAGCAGAACGACCATGTCGTGGCATGGCTGGCGCAGGAACGCGACGCAGGGCGCTCGTTCCACGCGTACGAAATGAACGTCACAGAATACGACTCGTGTTCGCACTGCGCGCAGCGCGTCATCGCTGAGCACGGTCGCGTCGACATACTCGTCAATAACGCGGGGATCACGCGCGACACGACGTTTGCAAAGATGACCAAAGCGGATTGGGACAGCGTCATGCGGACCGATTTGGATGCGCTGTTTAACGTGACGAAGCAGTTTATTCCAGGGATGGTCGAGCAGCGTTTCGGGCGTGTGGTGAACATCGGCTCGGTCAACGGCTCGCGCGGGGCATTCGGGCAGACCAATTATTCCGCGGCGAAGTCGGGCGTCCTCGGCTTCACTAAAGCATTGGCGCTGGAAGTCGCAAAGCGTGGCGTGACGGTTAACACCGTTTCTCCAGGATACCTGGATACGACGATGATCGCCTCGGTGCCCGACGACGTCATGGAGACGCGGATTCTGCCGCAGATACCGATCGGCCGGCTTGGGCGCCCGGACGAGATCGCAGCGCTTGTGGCATTCATTTGCTCGGACGATGCGGCCTTCATAACAGGCGCCGACCTAGCGATCAATGGCGGCATGCATATGGGATGAGATGGCTCGGCGCCAGTAAGGTGAAGATGTCGGATGGGTGCCCAGATCGCCGTCTCCGAAAGTGACGCCGCTTATACAGTGAAAGCGGAACTCCCCGGCATTGACAAGGATATTGACGTCAGCGTCGACGACAACGTGGTGTCGATCAGCGCAAAGGCCGAGCGTGACAAAGAAGCGAAGGATGGCGAGCGCTTGATCCGCCAAGAGCGTTATTCGGGGGTGGTCAACCGCTCCTTTTCGTTGGCCGCGGACATCGACGACGGAGCCTCGTCTGCGCCATGTCAGGATGGCGTGCTGTTGATGACGCTGTTCACGAAAAAGGATGCACCGAAAAAGCGTTTGCAGATCAGCTAGTCGCTCTTGGGCGATGTCGTTGGCGGGCCGCACGCTGATGGTCGCGACGTTTGATATCCGTGAGCAAAAGCCGAGGTATGCGGGCAGTGTGGTGTTGACGGTTCACACATGAAGGGAGCAAGAGATGAAGACGGATAGGCAACTTAGAGATGAGGTCGTCGAGGAACTCGATTTTGGTCCTTTGATCGATTCGGCAAAAATTGGAGTTGAGGTAACCGATCGTGTAGTGACCCTATCGGGCCATCCTTCGAGCTATGCCGAAAAGGTTGCCGCAGAGAAGGCTGCGCAACGCGTATCGGGCGTAAAAGCGGTCGTGGTGAATATGCATGTCCGCCTCCCAAACGACGACGTGCACACTGATGACGAGACGGCAAACGCGGTACGCTCGATGCTAGGCTGGATGGTTAGGCTTGGGGAGGATGCGGTCAAAGTGCAAGTCGAGAATGGTTGGGTGACATTGAGCGGCGAAGTCGCAACTCCGCGTCAGAGCTATCTAGCGGAACGCGCGATCACTCAGATGCGCAGTGTGACCGGCGTGACCAATCTTATCGAGGCGACGGGGCCGCAGGCGGGCGGCCACGTCGCGGAGAGTATCGGTCGGGCGCTGCAACGTCATGCGCAACGAGCCGGTAAGCATATCCAGATTAAGGTCCGGGACGGGACGGTGACGTTGAGCGGCAAGGTCGCGTCCTATGCAGAGCGCTCGCTTGCGCGTGGCGCTGCATGGTCGGCGCCCGGCGTTCATGCGGTCATCGACGATCTCGAGGTAGAGTGATAGGGGCACAGCCGCTATTCGACACCTCTTTCGATCGATCGACGGTTCGCGTCATCGTCCCGGCTTTGCTGATGAGGCGGCTTGCGCTATCGTGAGCCGGTGCTCATGCAGGTGTTGTCGATAGAGATCGGTTACGGCTATTGCCATCGGATAAAGCGACTCAATGGCCGAACTGGAGGCCATTTTCACGCGCACGCAAGCGCCGAGATAAGAATGACTGCGCAGTGACCGAATCTCGAGCCGAACGATGGATTGTCGCCATGCGGGATATTGGGCGTGCAGGAGCGGTGATTATCGCGAGTCCTTACCCTTCGTTGGAGGTGTGTAAGCAGTGATTGTGCTGCCGGTCGGCCGGTGCTCGGTCCAACCAGCAGTTCGGCTTGTTCGGCACATCGTGCCACCGTATCTGCGGTAAAAGACAAGCCGGCGTGCGCGTCGCAGGAGGGAAGCCCAATATGACGGTTCGAAATCTCGAATATCTGCTTCAACCGAAGTCTGTAGCGCTCGTCGGAGCATCGGCCAAGCCCCACAGTGTGGGCGCAACGGTGCTCTCGAACTTGCTGGGTGGCGGCTTCGAAGGATCTGTCTTCGCGGTCAACCCCAAGTACGACATTTTGGGAGAGCAACCGGTCTACCACCGCATCCGCGACCTGCCAACGTCGCCCGAACTGGCCGTTATTTGCACGCCGCCGCCGACCATTCCAGGTTTGATCGAAGAATTGGGCGCGTGTGGCACCAAGGCGGCTATTGTGCTTACGGCGGGCTTGTCTCGCACGGTGTACCGGCATGACCCTAGCATCGAGGCAGCGATGTTGAGAGCCGCCAAGCCTCACTTGGTGCGCATACTCGGGCCGAACTGCGTTGGCGCGATCTCGCCCAACATCGGCCTTAACGCAACGTTTGCGCATACCAATGCGCTGCCCGGCAAGCTGGCCTTCGTGTCCCAGTCGGGAGCATTCACCACTGCGGTGCTCGATTGGGCGAATGCCAGAGGAATCGGCTTTTCCCATTTCGTCTCCGTCGGCGATTGTGCCGACATCGATATCGGCGATTTACTCGACTATCTGGGCAGTGATGCCAAGACTAGTGCCATTCTGCTCTATGTCGAATCGATCCGAACCACGCGCAAGTTCATGTCCGCGGCCCGCGCCGCCGCCCGCAACAAACCGGTCGTGTTAGTCAAGGCTGGACGAGTCCCGGAAGGTGCTCGAGCGGCCACCTCCCATACCGGCGCAATGCCTGGAGCGGATGATGTGTACGACGCCGCGATTCGCCGGGCCGGAATGTTGCGCGTTGCGACGACCGAGGACTTGTTCGATGCTGTAGAAACGCTTGGGCGCGTCGCCGGCCACAGTCGCGATGGCGCGGTCATTGTCACCAATGGCGGCGGCGCCGGCGTCATGGCGACCGACGCCTTGGTGGCGGGCGGCGGGCAGCTGGCCACGTTGAGCGCTCAAACCATATTACGGCTGGATGAGTTACTGCCGGCCAGTGTATCGTCCGCGAACCCCGTGGACATCGGTGGCGATGCACCGGTCGAGCGCTATGTGCAGGCCCTGCGCGTGCTGATGGACGATCCGCAAACAGGCGCGCTGCTGGTTATCCATGCGCCCACAGCTATCGTGCCCAGCCCAGAAATCGCCGCTGCCGTCTTGCCGGTGCTGAAGCAATCACAATGTAGCGTATTTGCGAGTTGGTTGGGAGGAGAGGCGGTTAGCGTGGCGCGGCGCTTGACCCGCGAAGCCGGCATCCCAACCTATGACACGCCCGAGCGGGCGGTGCAGGCGTTCTTGCATGTGATCGACTATCGCCGCAATCAGAAAGCGTTGATGGAGGCGCCGTCCTCTTTGCCCCAGGTGTTCGCGCCGGATACGGAGACCGCGCGAGCGATCGTTGTTCAAGCGCTGGCGGACGGCCGCAGCCTATTGATGGAGCCCGAAGCAAACGCCATCTTGACTGCTTATGGCATTGCAACGGTACAGACTCGAGTCGCGTGCGGCGTAGAAGAAGTCGTGCAGATTGCGGCGGAAATGGCATGCCCGGTCGCGATCAAGGTTTTGTCGCCCGATATCATGCACAAATCGGATATCGGGGGCGTGGCGCTTAATATCGACACTCCGGAAGAGGCTGGCCTTGCCGCCCAGGCCATGGCACTGCGCGTGCGCGAGCATCGCCCGCAGGCACGCCTTGAGGGCTTTACCGTGCAACGGATGGTCGAACGGGCCAATGCCTGCGAACTAATTGTCGGCATCGAAACGGACCACGTGTTTGGCCCCGTGGTGCTGTTTGGTCACGGCGGCACCGCAGGGGAGGTCATTGCTGACCGGAGCGTTGCCCTACCACCACTCAATCTCAGGCTCGCCGCGGAGCTCGTATCCCGCACCCGTGTCGCCAAACTGCTTACCGGTTATCGGAGCCAGCCGAGCGCAGACCACGATGCGATTTACCAGACCTTGGTGAAGGTGTCACAGCTAGCGTGCGATTTGCCCGAACTGATCGAACTCGATATCGACCCGCTGCTGGCAGATGCGCAGTAAGCGCCTCACAACGACCGTCGTAGACGGCGGCGAGAACCGACATCAAAGTGGTGCCCATCATTTTCGATTTGATGGACATCACTGTGACAGAGTTGGAAGCCAAGCCGGGTAGCCGCAAGGGACGCCCGAATTATGATCGCGAGTTTCGACGCCGTCTTGCGGCCGCGGCATGCGAGCCGGGTGCTTCGGTCGCAAAGCTGGCGCGCGAGAATGGCATCAATGCAAACATGCTGTTCACGTGGCGGCGTCGCTATCGCG
>Ga0207705_10000491_pt1 | contig 33700 bp, 33 predicted proteins | sample KBSC13metaG_FD_184314 | JGI IMG/M metagenome (GOLD analysis project Ga0207705, IMG submission 184314) | Corn rhizosphere microbial communities from Kellogg Biological Station, Michigan, USA - KBS C1-3 metaG (SPAdes) (version 2) | ecosystem: Host-associated > Plants > Roots > Rhizosphere > Soil ... | reverse complement strand
GCACCGTTTCGAGCAGCGCGGCGAGACGCTCCTTGCGCTCTAGGTTGCCGAGCTTGCGGATGTCCTCGCCGCGATCGATCAGCAGGTCGAAGGCGTAGAAGACGAGGTTGGCGCCTTTCCTATCCTTGAGCGTCGACTGGAGCAGCTGGAAGCTCGGCTTGCCCTTCTCGTCGAGCGCGACCGCCTCGCCGTCGATGAGGCAGCCGGCCGGGAGCTTCGCGGCGGCCTTGACCAGCGCCTTGAACTTGTCGCTCCAGTCCTTGCCGTTGCGGGTCCAGGCGGTTGCCACCCCGTCGCCGACGGCGAGCAGCAGCCGGTAGCCGTCATATTTATATTCGTGCAGCCAGGTGTTGCCGGCGGGCACCTCGTCGACGAGCGTCGCGAGCTGCGGCTCTTCGAAGGCGGGCGGCGCCTTCGATGCCTGCTTCTTGCCGCGGCCGCCTTTCCGACCGCCGCGGTTCGAGCGCCACTCGTCCTCGCCCGCCGCGATTTCGGCCATGGTCCGGCCAGTGGTGACGCTGGTCACGCAATTGTCGACCAGGGCATCGCCGTCGTCGGGCTGGGCATATTCGTCGGTGACCTTCTTGAGCATCCACGGCTCGGCTTTCTCGCCCGGCTTGGGTTTCAGGCGGAACATCACCCATTCGCCCTTCATCCGCTCGCCTTCGAGGCTGAAGTGGAGATGGCCCTCCTCGATGGTCTTGCTCGGGTCCTTGCCTTTTTCGGGCACCCAGCGGCCTTCGTCCCATAGCATCACCGTGCCGCCGCCATATTCGCCCTGCGGGATGGTGCCCTCGAAATCGCCATAGTCGAGCGGATGGTCCTCGGTCCGCATCGCCAGCCGGTTCTCGCCGGGGTCGAGGCTCGGCCCCTTGGGCACCGCCCAGCTCTTGAGCACCCCGTCGAGCTCGAGCCGGAAGTCCCAGTGCAGCCGCGAGGCCTCGTGCTTCTGGACGACGAAGCTGTCTCCCTTGCCGGCGAGCTTACGCCCGCGCGGCTCCTTCGTCTTCGAGAAGTCGCGCTTGGCGTTGTAGGTCGCGATATCGAGCGGCACGCGGCGCGCCATCAGCCCGCTCACGTCATTCCCGCGAAAGCGGGAATCCCGCTGCCTTCAATGTGGTAGAGGAGAATAGCGGGCCCCCCGCTTTCGCGGGGGTGACGACGAAAACAATCATCACCGCTTCCTCCCGCCGGCCACCGCTTTCTTGGCGGGCTCCTTTTTCGGCGCGTGACGCGGCGCTGTTTTCTTGGTCGCGGTTCCCTTCTTCACCGTCGCCTTGCGATTTTCGTTGGCGGCTTCGCCACCCTTCTCCTCCTGGTTGGCGAGGCTGCGCTTCAGCGCCGCCATCAAATCGACGACGTTGGACGCCTTGGGCGCGGCGCTTTCCGGCTCTTCGATGATCTTCTCGCCCTTGTGCTTCTGCTTCTCCTCGATCAGCCGATGAAGCGCATCGACATAGCGGTTGTGGAACTCGGCCGGGTCGAACTTGCCGGTTTTCCGCTCAATCAGCATCGACGCCATATCGAGCAGGTCGGCGTCGGGTTTCTCGTCGCCGATCTCGCGGAAATAGGACTGCGCTTTGTGGACCTCGTCGGCGTAGCGCAGCGTTTCGAGCAGCATGCCGCGGCCGCACGGCTTGAGCGCCACGACATATTCCTGGCCGCGCATGGCGAGCTGGCCGACGCCGATCTTTTTCGCGGCCTTGAGCGCGTCGCGCAGCACGACATAGGCCTCTTCGGCGAGGTCGTCTGCGGGCACCACGAAATAGGGCTTGTCGTAATACATGGCGTCGATGTCGCCGACGTCGACGAACTCGACGAGATCGAGCGTCTTCTTGCTCTCGAGCTTGACGCTGTCGATCTCCTCCTGATCGAGGAGGACGTAGCGGCCTTTCGACACCTCATAGCCCTTGACGATCTGGTCGCGGTCGACGGGGCCGATGCCAGGCACGACCTTCTCATACTGGATGCGCTGGCCGGTCGGTTCGTAGACCTGATGGAACTGGACGGCCGCTCCGCTCTTGGTCGCCGGAAACAGCTCGACCGGAATCGACACTAGGGCTAGCCGGATTTGCCCTCGCCAGATCGCGCGCGCAGCCATGACAACCGTCTCCTTAGTCGAGACGAGTCAATCATTGCGTCGCCGAGTCGTTCCGCGTCGCGGCCTTCAGCGAGCGAACAAAGGCGGCGACATCGCCGCCACGCGCGGCCCAATCGACGATCGCCGATCCGCAGATCACGCCTTTGCCACCTGCCGCTAAAGCCGCGCGGACATGTTCGGGCCGCGAAATCCCGAAGCCGAAGATCGGCGGCGGAGCGCCCGCCCGCGCAAGGCGCTCCACAAGGCCAGCGTCGAACTCTCCGCTTGCGTGAGTGCCGGTGATCCCAACCCGGCTGACGCAATAAGTGTACGCCCGCGACAGGCCGGCAATGCGCTGGAGCGTCGCAAAGGGCGTGTTCGCGGCGGCGATCAGGACCGACTCGATTCCCGTCTGTTCCATCGCATTGACGAACGGCTCGGCCTCAAACGCGGGCACGTCGGCGATCAGCAGGCTGTCGGCGCCCGCATCGGCCGCGTCGCGCATGAACCCAGCCCGTGCAACGACGATGTTTGCATAAGTGAGGATGCCGATCGGCACCTCCGAATGGCGCGCGCGAAATCGCGCGATCAGGTCCAGGCAATCGCCGACACGCACACCGGCCGCGAGCGCACGCTGCGCCGCTGCCTGGATCACCGGCCCATCGGCGACAGGGTCGGAAAAAGGGATTCCTACCTCGACCATGTCGGCGCCGCCCGCGACGGCCGCATCGAGCAGCGCCGCGCTGGTCTCAAGGTCGGGGTCGCCGAGCATCAGGAAGGCGCCGAACGCGCCCTCGTCGCCGAGTCGCTCGAACATCGCGGCGTAGCGGTTCATGCGAACAGCGCCTGCGCTTGCTGGACGTCCTTGTCGCCGCGTCCCGACAGGCCAACCAGGATGTTGCTGTCCGGTTCGGCCTCCGCGAGCTTCAGCGCATGAGCGAGCGCATGCGCGGATTCGAACGCGCAGAGAATGCCTTCGCGTTCGGCCAGTGCCTTGAACGCGGCGAGCGCCTCCGCGTCCGTGGCGCCGACATAATCCGCGCGCCCGCTGTCCTTCAAATGCGCATGCTCCGGCCCCACGGCCGGGTAGTCGAGACCCGCCGACACCGACCAACTATCGGCAACCTGCCCGTCCGAATCCTGCAGGATGTAGGTCTCGGCACCGTGCAGGATACCGGTCGTCCCGCGCAGCAGGGTCGCGCCATGCTGATCGCCCGCGAGCCCTGTGCCCGCGGCCTCGACCCCGATCAGCCGCACGTCATCATCGAGGAAATCGGCGAACAGCCCGATCGCGTTCGACCCGCCGCCGACGCAGGCGACGACGGCATCGGGCAGGCGTCCGAGCTGCTCGACCATCTGCGCGCGTGCTTCGCGGCCGATCACGCGCTGGAATTCGCGGACCATTGTCGGAAACGGATGCGGGCCGGCCGCGGTCCCGAGCAGATAATGGGTGGTCTCGAAGCTCGCCGACCAGTCGCGCAGCGCCTCGTTGATGGCGTCCTTGAGCGTTCGCCCGCCGCTGTCGACCGGAACCACTCGCGCGCCCATCAACTGCATGCGAAAGACGTTGAGCTGCTGCCGCTCGACATCTTCCGCGCCCATGTAGATGACCGTCTCGAAGCCGAGCAATGCGCCGGCGATCGCCGTCGCAACGCCGTGTTGACCGGCACCCGTCTCGGCGATCAGCCGGGTCTTGCCCATTCGTTTGGCGAGCAGCCCCTGCCCCAGCACCTGGTTGGTCTTGTGCGCGCCGCCGTGGAGCAGGTCCTCGCGCTTCAAATAGATGTTGCCGGGAAGGTTGCGGCAGCGGGTGAGCGGCGTCGGCCTTCCGGCATAATTTGCGAGCAGGCCGTTGAGCTCGGCCGCGAACGACGGGTCGGCCTGTGCATCGAGGAACGCCGCCTCGAGCTGCTCAAGCGCGGGGACCAGGATCTCGGGAACGTAGCAGCCGCCGAACCGGCCGAAGCGGCCGCTCAGGCGCATGCGCGCAGCCGCTGCCGACACGGATGCCGCAAAGCATCGAACAGCGCGGTAACCTTCTCCGGCGACTTCTCGCCCGGGTGCGCGTCGACCGCCGAGCCGACGTCGACTGCGTAAGCACCGAGCGCGCGCGCCGCGGCCGCGTTCGAGGGACCTATGCCGCCGGCGACGAGCGCCCTCGACAGCTCCGGGTGACGCTCGATCATCGCCCAATCGAAGCTCTGCCCGGATCCGCCCTCTCCATTGTCGAACACCAGCCGATCGCCACCGCGGGTCACCAGCGGCTCGCGGCCGACGCTGAGCGCGGTCCAGATCTCGCAGTCCGACGGCAACTCCCGCCGGAGCCTACGGACATAGTCGAGGTCCTCGTGACCGTGCAGCTGGACCGCATGCAGGTTCATCAGGGTCGCGACATCGACCAATGTCCGCAGCGGCGCATCGCGGAACACGCCGATCGGGAGCATGCCCGAGCGGCGCGCTGTTCCGGCCAGCGGCGCCGCTTCCAGTGCCGTGACATGGCGGGGGCTCCCTGGCACGAACACGAAGCCGGCGAATGCCGCTGGCCGGGCGGCGCGGAGGTCCGCGCCGCGATTGAGGCCGCACAATTTGATGCGACTGAAGGTGAGTTCCCGCGCGGCCTGCGCCGGTTCAGCAGCGCCCATCAGGGCCGAGCCGACGAGGAAGCCATCGACCAGCGGTGACAAGCGCTCGACATCGCGGCGGCTCCCGATACCGGACTCGCTGACGAGGATCCGATCGGGCGCTAGCCGCGCCAGTCGCTCGGTCGTCGAGAGGTCGACGGTGAGATCGCGCAAATCGCGATTGTTGATGCCGATCAGCGCCGCGCCGAGGCCAAGCGCGCGCCGCATCTCGGCCTCGTCATGGACCTCGACCAGCGCATCCATCCCGAACCGCCGTGCCTCCGCGATCATGGTTCGCGCGGCCGCGTCATCGAGCAGCGACAACATGACCAGGATCGCGTCGGCACCGGCGATGCGCGCCTCGGCGACCTGACGCTGATCGATGAAGAAATCCTTGGCCAGGATGGGCCCGTCGAATTCGGCGCGCGCCGCGCTGAGATCGTCGAGCGAGCCGGAAAAGAACGCTCGGTCGGTGAGCACGCTCAACGCATCGGCAACGCCGCCATAACCTCGGGCGAGCGCCGCCGGATCGGCGTTCGCGCGGATCGCGCCAGCTGATGGCGAGGCCTTCTTGATTTCGAGAATGAAGCGTGCGCCATTTTTCGCCAGTGCTTCCGCGAGGCTGCGGCGGGTCGGCTTCGCAGCCACTCTCAGACTGTCGAGCGAAACGCCATCGTAGCGAAAAGCAAGCTCCTCACGCTTCGTGACCGCAATTCTACGGAGAACGCCAACTGGTTCAGCCACGGCTCGCCTCGATGAAATGGTGGAGCGTCCGATTGGCGGCGCCCGAACGGATCGCGTCGAGCGCGCCGGCAACGCCGCATCGCAAGTCGGGCGCCTTGCCCGCCGCCATCAGCAGTGCGCCGGTGTTGAGCGCGACCACCGCCTCATCGGCTTCGCTGCCATCGCCGGACAGCAGCTTAGACAGCCGGGCAGCATTTTGCTTCGGGGTTCCGCCCGTGATCCGCTCGATCGGCAAGCGCCTGAGGCCCGCCTGCTCGGGTGTCAGCTCGACTTCCTCGAGCGCGCCGTCGCGCAGCGTGATCGCCTGGGTGAACCCATGGAGCGCGACCTCGTCGAGGCCCGACCCATGGACGACCAGCGCCCGTTGTGTGCCCAGCGCGCGGAGAGTCTCGGCGATCGGCCGGAGCAGCTTCGGGTCGGCCACCCCAAGCAATTGAACGCTGGGCCGCGCCGGGTTGAGACATGGCCCGAGCAGATTCATGATCGTCCGGACCTTCAGCGAGCGACGGACCCGCGCCGCATGCGCGATGCCCGGATGATAGAGCGGTGCGAGCAGGAAGCAAAAGCCTGTCTGGTCCAGGATTTCGCGCGATTCGATGGCTTCCAGATCAAGCCGCGCGCCCAGGGCTTCGAGCACGTCGGCCGAGCCGCACTTCGAGGTGAAGGAGCGGTTGCCATGCTTGACCACCGGCAGGCCGCAGGCGGCGGCGACAAGGCCCGCTGCCGTCGAGACGTTGATCGAACCCGAGAAATCGCCGCCGGTGCCGCAGCTGTCGGCAAACAGCCCAGATGGCGACGGAAACGGGCGGGCGGCTGCGCGCAGCGCCTCGGCGGCGCCGACCAATTCTTCGGCGCATTCGCCCTTGACCCGCAGCGCGACGAAGGCCGCGGCCATGAGCGGCTCGCTGAGGCTTCCATCGACGATTCGGGCGAAGAGGGCGCGGGCCGAACCGCGATCGAGATCGGCGCCATCGAGCAGTTGGCTGATCGCATCGCCGGCGGCAGGGCTGAGGTCGGCAACGGGAGTCGCAGCGCGCGGAAAAGGCAGAATCTGGCTCATGAAAATCACCTGGAAACAAAAAAGCCCGCCGGTTGGCGGGCGGGCAGTCGATGATCGGAGGCTAGTCGATCAGTCGCGCCATCGCGCCGCAAAGCTCGTCCCGCGCCACCAGAAGTGAGCGGTCGAGGATACGGCGATGGCGACCAGGTTCGTCATGCGGTGCGCGTGGTAATGCAATCGCCGGGCGCTGGTCAACCGGCTTCGTGGCGAGCGGCTGACGCGCGGTGAGTGGACCGGCTCCGCGCGTGCCTCATGCCTACGTGAATTCCCTGATTCTCCTCGCCGAGCGAACGTTTGATTGATGAACCGCGCATCAGCTCGCGACCTAATCGCGACCCAAATCGAAGGAATTGAGCGATGGACCAAGTAGCTACCATGCAGCCGCTGAGGCATCGGAGCGTCGGCGAGATCGCCGCCAATCTCCCGGGAGCGACCGGCGTCTTCCGGCAGTTCGGCATCGATTTTTGCTGTCACGGCGACGTTCAGCTCGACGAAGCCGCGAAACACCGCGGCATTGAAATCGCCGTCGTCGAGGATGCCCTGTCGGCACTCGAGGGCACCGAGCCCGCTCAGCTCCCCGAGAACACGGCCGAGCTCACCGATTACATCATCGCGCGATATCATGAGGTTCATCGGCGCCAGGTGCCCGAGCTCATCATGCTGTCGCGCAGGGTCGAGCAGGTCCATGCCGGAAAACCGGGCGTGCCCGCCGGCCTTGCGGACATGCTGCAGAAGGCCTTGGGCGAGCTCGAAGTGCATATGAGGAAAGAAGAACTGATCCTCTTCCCGGCGATGCGCCGGCAGGGCGCCGGGCCGCTCGACGGACCAATCGCCCAGATGCGCGACGAACATATCGATCATGGCGAGCTGCTCGAGCGCATGACCGGGATGACCGACAACTTCGTCGTGCCGGAAGGCGGCTGCGGCACGTGGCGGGCACTTTATGCGGGGGCGGCCCAGTTCAAGGACGACCTCATCGAGCACATCCACATCGAGAACAACATTCTGTTCCCGCGGTTTGAAAGCGGCACGGGGGTCTAGCAGGCAATCGCGGGCGCCCGCCCGCCCAGATCAGGCGGTAGGCGGCTTCTGCGCAATCAGGGATATTGCGCGCAGGTTTTGCCGATATTGTTCGAACACGCGCCGCATTGTGAGGACGCGGTGACGGGCTGCTCCGTCGCGCAAGATGTTGCTGACAATGCGAAGCGCGCCGCCGAGGCCTTCATCGGCGATCAAGCGCCTGGGTCTCAACAGGTGCATGGCGGCATCTTGCGTCCGGAGCACGCGGAAGCCGGCGCGTTCGAGCATCGCTCGCCATTCCTCGGGCGTCAGAGGGCGCGCTCCAACGTGGATGGTCTCCGATAGCGCTCGGGCGATTTCGTTCTTCCGATACGACGGCAGACCGTCAGGGACGATCGCAAGTTCATGAATGCCGTAACGTCCGCCCGGACACAGCAGCCTGAATGCTTCGGCCGCGATCCGCTCCTTTTGCTCCTGCGTGTTCATGCTCAGCATGGCTTCGCCGAGCACAACCGACGCGGAACCTGAGGACAGGCCGGTGCAATCGGCGGTCCCGACGGCAACCGCGACCTTTTCGTGAGAACCCAGGTGACGGCACGTCCATTGCGCCGCATCGGCATCGCGTTCGACGCCGGTATAGGTTGTCGGTCCTTTCTCGAGAATCAATCGGGCGGTGACGCCAAGTCCCGGGGCGAACTCAACGACCCGGTCGCCCGGGCCGATCGCGAGATCCCTTAGCAAAGAGCGGGTGAATTGAATGCCGCCCGGGCGCAAGACGCGCTTGCCAAGGCGTGCGAGAAGCCAGTGACCGGGCATCTTGGAAACGTCCAGATTCTTGCCCGGCAGACGGATGAGTTGCTCCGCGCCCATCGTGATCTTCCTATTTGTCTCCCCCGCCGGGAGCAGCGCTGAAGAAGCGCAACTTGTCAGGCACGCCGTTCTGGACATCGGCGTCGGCAAAAGGCGCCTTCTTGCGGGTGAGATTTGGCCAGACCAACGAATATTCATGATTGAGCTCGAGCCACTTCGGCTCGGCCGCCGGTTCGGTGTCGGAAACGATTGCCTCGGCCGGGCACTCGGGAACGCACACGCCGCAATCGATACATTCATCGGAATTGATGACGAGCATGTTTTCGCCCTCGTAGAAGCAATCGACGGGGCAGACTTCCACGCAGTCCGTGTACTTACATTTGATGCAATTATCGGTGACGACGTAGGTCATGCGTCGACTCCCTTCACCAAAGATGTAAGTGACATGTATCTTTTATGTCAACTCGATTGCCGCGCTTTTTCATTGCTGGCGCGGCGCCCGCGTTCCGACGGCGAGGTCCTTGCGCGCGGCCGTTTCGGCGAGAGATGAGGGCCGCGCACCTGGGTGATCGGCCGTCGCGGCGGAGTGAAATCGTGCCGGCTTAGGAGGAGGTCGGCGAGGCTGTAGCGATCGAGGGTCCCGATAAAGGCGTTGAGCGCTTCATTGAGGACCTGCGGCAGCCGGCAGCAATTGGTGATGATGCAGCGGCTGCCGGGCGCAAAGCATTCGACCAGGCCGAAGTCGGACTCGGTTGCGCGCACCACCTCCCCGAGATTGATGGCTTCGGGCGCCTTCGCCAGCGTAAATCCGCCGGAGCGGCCGCGGACGCCCTTGATGTAGCCGGCTCTCGTCAAGACATTCACAACTTTCATCAGATGGGCGCGCGAAATGCCATAGGTCTTTGCGGTTTCCTCGACCGTGACGAGACGCTCCCCGGCGGCGGCCGCGTACATCAGCACTCGCAAGGCATAATCAGAAAAGGTCGTGAGTCGCATTGGGTAATCCGATCTGGACCGGCACGTCGCCGAACGATGGCATTCGTCCGCGGCGGCCGACATCTATGATGCGCTGAATATATATCTTTTGATGCGGCCGACCAGCGGCATTCCCTTCAAGGCGACCGCCATTCGGCCTGGCGCCGGCAAGGATTGACTCGAACCAAGTTAAAGATGCATGGAGAATACATCTTTACTGCTCGAGCGCCGGCGAGAACGGTCGCATCGCCGGACTCGCGATGGTCAACGCGACCGGGGACCTCGATATGACAAACGCCACCACCGCGTCGCATCCCGAACTCGTCGACGTGCGCAGCCTCGTGCCGGCGCAGCGCCACGCGAAAATCTTCGAACTGGTGAACGAACTGTCGCCAGGCGCATCGTTCATTCTCGTCAACGATCACGATCCCAAGCCACTGTATTATCAGCTCGAGGCCGAGCACCCGAAGCAATTCTCATGGGACTATCGCGAACGCGGGCCCAATGTCTGGAAAGTCGAGATCGGCAAGCTCCAGCAGGCGGATTGACACTTCAACTTGTCGACTCGCGCCGGCGTTGAGTGCCGGCGCGAGCGGCACGGAGCCTGATCATGATCGGCGTTTCGCTCTCACGATGGACCATGTCCTATTTCGCCGCCGCGCTCGGCGCGCTTCTGCTGGCCGAGCTCATGATGGCGACCGGCTACGGATTTCCCGGCGCAGATCTGCGCGCTCCTGAAACGCTCGTCCTCGTCCATGTCGTCGCGATCGGATGGCTCAGCCTGTTGATGTGCGGCGCGCTCCTCCAGTTTCTGCCCGTCCTCGTGAATCGGCCGCTCGCCAGCAACAATTTGCCACTGCCGGCGCTCATCTGTTTGCTCGCAGGACTGGCCGCGCTGCTCGTCGGATTCATGCAGCTGGGCGGAAATCTCGGTTCATCGCCGACCGCCTTGCCCATCGCCGGACTGCTGCTTGGCACAGGATTTTGCCTGGTGCTGTGGAATCTCGCCCGAACTCTATTGTCCGCGCCGGAACACCCTCTTCCGGCGCGGTTCGTGGTTGTCGGCCTGTGGTGTCTTGGCGCCACGGTGACGCTCGGGATCGTCTTCACGCTGGTGTTCGGCGGCGCCACGTCGTGGGCACCGCTGCTCGCCCTGACCGGAGTGGGTTTGCCGGTCCATGTCACCGCGGGACTTGGCGGATGGCTGACCTTCACCGCCATGGGCGTGAGCTATCGGCTGCTCGCGATGTTCATGCTCTCGCCGGACCTTGAACGTGCGACCGGCAAGGCCACGCTCTACCTCGGAACAGTGGCACTTGTAGTTGCCGTCGCGGGCGGCGTCCTGGTGATCCTCGCGGCTGGCAATCTGGAGCTGGTGCTGCTGGCCGCGCTCGGGAGCGGCGTCGTGGCCCTCCTGCTTTACGGAGCCGACGTGGTGCAGCTCTATCGCGCGAGGAAGCGGCGGATCATCGAGCTCAACAGCCGGATGGCGGCGCTTGCTCTTGCTTCCCTCGGAGCTTCCGTCGCTCTGCTCGTCGCACTGGCCATCATCGGACGGCTCACCGACGAGATCGGCGCGGTCGTCTTTCTCGTCGCGTTCGGCTGGCTCTCCGGCCTCGGCCTTTCACAACTTTACAAGATTGTCGCGTTCCTCACCTGGCTCGAATGCTACGGGCCGGTGCTCGGCAAGGCGCCGACACCACGGGTGCAGGACCTCGTCGTCGAGCGCCGCGCGGCCAAGTGGTTCCTGCTCTATTTCGCGGCGGTGTGGGCGGGCACGGCCGCGCTTCTTGCCGGTCATCCGTCACTCTTCAAGGCGGCAGCCGCGGTCATGCTCGTCGGAACTCTCGGCGTTGCCTCGCAGCTCGTGCGGACGCGGCGCCTTGCGGACGTGAAGGCGCCAAGCGCGCTCCCTCAAGGAGCACAGAGGCCGCGCCTTCTTTATTCACTCTCGCATCAAAGCTGAACGACAGGAGAAACACATGACGATCGAAATGGCAGACCTCGACGTCCGTCCGACGCTGCGCAATGGCGGCGAGCCGTTTCAGGAGATCATGGAAGCGGTGGGCGCGCTCGCCCCTGGCCAGGGCCTCCGGCTACTGGCGACGTTCAAGCCGGTGCCGCTCTTCAGCGTGCTCGGCGCGAGAGGCTTCGAGCATGAGGAACGGGAGATCGGAGGAGGCGATTGGGAAGTCCTCTTTCGGCCCGCGGGGAAAAACTCGGACGCGCAATCGGCACCGTCCGCGCCTGGCAATCACGCCGGCGAATGGCCGGCGCCCGCGCGCCAGCTCGACAATCGCGATCTCGATCCGCCCGAGCCGATGGTGCGCATTCTCGCGGCGACCGAGGAAATGAACCACGGGGAGGTCCTGTCCGCCCTCGTCTGCCGCGAGCCGCTGTTCCTGCTGCCCGAGCTCGCCAAGCGCGGCCATGCCTGGCGGGGCGCGTTCGAACCCGACGGTCAGGGCTACAAGATCCTGATCCGGATCGGAGGCGCCGACCAGGCGCTTGAGGCAGCCTCCGGCGCGGCGAACGCGCAATGACGCTGACCGAAGTCGATCTGCAGCAACGAACCGAGTTGCTCCACCAGATCCGGGACGCGCTGCGCCAGGTCATCGACCCCGAGCTCGGCTACAATATTTTCGACCTGGGGCTCATCTACGACATCATGATCGCGGACGGCGGCACGGTCGAGGTGGTGATGACGACGACCACGCCCGGCTGCCCGGCGACCAGCTATCTCACGACCGGAGCCGGTCACGCCGTATCGGCCGTAGCGGGCGTCACATCGGTGGACGTGGAGCTTACACACGACCCGCGCTGGACGCCCGGGCTCATGAGCCCCGAGGCGAAAGCGCATTTCGGGATAAAAGACGGGGAAGGCTGGTGAAGCCGCAAGAACTCGGCTCCGACGAGCACGCCGGCGAATCCACGTCGGGGACGAAGAAGATCCCGGAAATTCTGCTCGAGAGCCTCGCCGCGTTGGCAGGGGCCGGCGAGGTCGAGGCTGCCTGCCGCCTGGCGGGGCGCGCCTGCGTGGCACTGAGGGAACCGGATCCAGGGGCCGCCCGGCGCTTCGACGTGCTGCTGCACCGGCTCGCGCCGAGATTGGACTGGTGAGATGAAACGCCAGCCCCGTTGCAACAACTTTATTCATGTAAGCAACCAATTGTATTCGTTTGACCGTCAGGAGGATGGGTGACAACCAACAGTTTTCGATGGGGTAATTCGGCCATTTCTTGGCGCCTCCCTTGTCGAGCGTAGTCGCGACGTGGTGCAACCCGATTCGATCGCATCACCCCGCATTGCAGCCCCAGTCAGATTGCAATGCCCGACGGTCGCCTGTTCTTGGTTCCATGGCTGACTCCTTGCAGCTTCGGCGGGAGAATTGTGATCATTTCTGACCTGGGTTCAAGACGGTGAGCAGTTCACCAACCGCGCTTGGCTATCACGCGCACGAGCTCGAGCCGCCGATTTCGGCAGGCGAGCACAAGCCGGGCTTTTTCGTCCGCTGGTTCATGTCCACGAACCATAAGGACATCGGCACGCTCTATTTGATCTTCGCGATCATCGCCGGCGTGATCGGCGGGTCGATCTCGGGGATCATGCGCTGGGAGTTGATGGAACCCGGCATCCAGGTGCTGAACCGGGCCTGGCCGATCGGCGCCGGCACCGCCAATTTCGACGAGTGGACGCACCACTGGAACGTGCTGGTCACCGCGCACGGCCTGATCATGATCTTCTTCACGCTGATGCCGGCGATGATGGGCGGCTTCGGCAATTGGTTCGTGCCGTTGATGATCGGCGCGCCGGACATGGCCTTCCCGCGGATGAACAACATCAGCTTCTGGCTGCTGGTCCCCGCGTTCCTCCTGCTTCTAGGATCGACCCTGGTGTCCGGTGGAAGCGGACTTGGCGCGGGTACTGGCTGGACGATGTATGCCCCCCTGTCGACCGCGGGATCCTCGGGTCCTGCGGTCGATATGGTCATCTTCTCCATTCACTTGGCGGGCATCAGCTCGATCCTCGGCGCGATCAACTTCATCACGACCATCTTCAACATGCGCGCGCCGGGCATGACCCTGCACAAGATGCCGCTGTTCGTGTGGTCGGTGCTGGTCACCGCCTTCCTGCTGCTGCTCTCGCTGCCGGTGCTGGCTGGTGCGATCACCATGCTGCTGACCGACCGCAACTTCAGCACCGCTTTCTTCGATGCCTCGGGCGGCGGCAACGTCGTGCTCTACCAGCACCTGTTCTGGTTCTTCGGACACCCCGAAGTGTACATCATGATCCTGCCCGGCTTCGGCATGGTCAGCCAGGTGGTCGCGACGTTCAGCCGCAAGCCGGTGTTCGGCTATCTCGGCATGGCCTATGCGATGGTCGCGATCGGCGTCATCGGCTTCGTCGTCTGGGCCCACCACATGTTCGTCACCGGCATGAGCATCGACGAGAAGATGTACTTTACCGCCGCCAGCATGATCATCGCCGTGCCGACGGGCGTGAAGATATTTTCGTGGATCGCCACGATGTGGGGCGGTTCGATCACGTTCAAGACGCCGATGCTGTTCGCGATCGGCTTCATCTTCCTGTTCACGATCGGCGGCGTCACCGGCGTCGTGCTCGCCAACGGTGGCGTCGACACCTACATGACGGACACCTACTACGTCGTCGCGCACTTCCACTACGTGCTCAGCCTCGGCGCGGTGTTCGCCATTTTCGCCGGCTTCTATTACTGGTTCCCGAAGATGTGGGGCCGCATGTACAACGAGCTGCTCGGCAAGCTGCATTTCTTCATCATGTTCATCGGCGTCAATGTGATCTTCTTCCCGATGCACTTCCTCGGGCTCGACGGCATGCCTCGCCGAATTCCCGACTACACGCCCGCCTTTGCGCACTGGAACAGGATCGAGACGATCGGTTACATGATCACGATCGCCGGCCTTGCGATTTTCTTCGTCAACCTCTTCTGGTCGCTCGCGGCCGGGCGCAAGGCCCCTGGCAACCCCTGGGGCGAGGGCGCGACCACGCTCGAATGGACGCTGTCGAGCCCGCCGCCGTTCCACCAATATTCGACGCTTCCAACCATCGATTAGCTCGGCTTGCGGGTGCGCCGTTCCGCTCTCGCCCGCTCGCCCCATTCGCAAGGTCTATGTTGACCAGCGCGCCACAGTCGTGCCAATCGGCCAGCCCATCGCAACGGGTGTGGACCGCGACTGGTGACCGGCTTGAGGTCGTCGAACAGATCGCGGTTTTCTGCGCTTCAGCGGGTGTAGCTCAATGGTAGAGCAGAAGCCTTCCAAGCTTACGACGAGGGTTCGATTCCCTTCACCCGCTCCAATCGCCGCATGGCGGGGCATGCTGCAGGATTGGAGCGCCCATAGCGAAGCGGAGGGGCGACAGCCTGGCCAGTCCGGGAGGCTGGCGTACGGCTGGAGCGCCGGAGCGAAGTGGTGGGCGACAACTCAGCGCCGCACCACGCGTTGACACATCATCGGTGCGCCGCCACATGGCGCCCCTGCCCGCACCTTTGGAGAGGTGGCCGAGTGGTTAAAGGCAGCAGACTGTAAATCTGCCCGCGCAAGCGTACGCTGGTTCGAATCCAGCCCTCTCCACCAGCCTTCGCCCGGCACCGCATTCGGACGAACGCGTTGCCAGCCCGAAATTTCTGGAACGTGAATTAACCACCGGAACGGACGAACAGCCGCGCTGCCTCTCCGCTGGCGGTGCTAACCTTGGTTAAGGCTGGAATGGCGCGAACTCGCCCCGCAAACTGGCTAAAGCCATTCATATGCCATAAGCTGCTTAAGGACTCGGCTCGGGAAGGGCCCAAATGTTTGGCGCGGTGGGGATTGCCTTGGACAATTCGGACGGTGCGCACGATGCGCCTCGCGATGTCTCGGTCGCGGCGCCGATCGACGACATGGCCGAGCGTGTCGCCAGACTCAGCCCGGGACAGCTCGACTGTCTCCTTCTCGTCGACCAGCATCTGAGCTCGAAGGAGATCGCGGCCGAGCTCGGCATCTCGAACCACACCGTCGACCAGCGCGTCCGCCAGGCGCTCGCCATTCTCGGCGTGGAGCGGCGTACCCAGGCTGCCCGGATCGTGGCGCAGGTGAAAGGGCCATATCAGCGATTGATACATCAATCGCCGTACATTCCCGCCGACCTCCAATCCGGCCACCCCGAAGCCGCGGTCAGTCATCAGATTCGGCACGCTGACCGCGCAGGGGAGGGTGGAACCGCTGGTTTCCTTACCGAGCAGAGGCCCGCATCGTTCCGGCCTTCCCTGCAACCGCCGTTCGCCACGAGGAGCAACCCCCGGAATGAGATGAGTGTCGGCCAGCGGCTGTTCTGGATCGTGACCATCGCGATCGGGGCGGCCTTCTCGGCGGGCATGTATCTCGCCGGACTGGAAAGCCTCGCAAGGCTCATCACGAGCTAGGCAGCACCGCCAACCGACCCAGATCAGACCGACAGCCACTCCGGCACGCGCCGCCGGGGAAGGAGCAGTCATGCGCAAACAAATGATCGAAAACGCCGCCCATGAAGTCGCGAGCCAGGTTCGCGCGGTCGAGGAAAGCATCGAAGCCGCCCTTGCCCAGCTGGCCGAGCTGCAGGCCCGCATGATCCATGCGCGGTCCGTCACCGGCGCCGGCTTCGTCGCCACCCACGCCGCATTCGAGCCGCTCGCCGCGACCACGACCAGCCTGATCGCCGCCCGCGGCGGAATCGCCAATTGCCATTCGGCACTTGCCGAAACCCGCAAGAGTATTCCCGGGCTGCGCACGGTCGCGTTCGGCGACGACGACTGCCCACCGAAAGAAGCAATATTGCGCGCCGTTGCCTGAGGCATTGACCGTACGCCCGCGGGCGTGTCTCGTTCGAGGCTCATTCGATGGCCCCAGTCCTGTTCCGCACCCTGCTCGCGTTCGTCGCCCTCTACGCATTCCTGCGGGGCAGCGATGATGCGCGCAAGATTGCGGTCATCTGCGTGCTTGGAACGGTGCTGACGCACCTTGCCTGGTCTCCCCTTCCAGAGCGGTTCGCCGGCCTGGAAGCGGGCGTCCTGCTGGTCGACCTGCTGGTCTTTGCCGGCTTCCTGTGGGTGGCGCTGCGGTCCGACCGTTTCTGGCCCTTGTGGATCGCGGGCCTGCAGCTGACGACCATCCTCGGGCATGTGCTCAAGATCATCAACGTCGACCTGTTCTCGCGGGCCTATGGCGCCGCGCTGATGTTCTGGAGCTATCCCATCGTCGTCATCCTCGCGGTCGGCACCTGGCGCGGGGTGCGGCGGGCGCGCTACGCGCGGCGGGCTGCGCCAATTTAGCTGCGACGGTTGCGCGAATTGCGCGCCGTGCCCATGGAAACACCATGTCCCGGCGCAAGAAATCGCATCAGATCCACGGCACGCCCAACCGGCCCCGCCTGTGGGGCCGCCACGCCGTCTCCGCCGCGCTCGATAATCCGGAGCGCAAGGTGCTGCGCGCCTGGGCGACGCGCGAGGCGGCCGAATTCATGCAGTTCCCCAAGGAAGTCGCCGTCACCCTCGCCGACGTCGCCGATCTCGGCCGACTGGTTCCGAGCGATGCGCCGCACCAGGGCGTGGTCGTCGAGGTCGAGCCGCTCGAGGAGGTTTGGCTCGACGATCTCCTGACGAACGCGCCGGAACGCGCGGTGCTGCTGGTGCTCGACCAGGTGACGGACCCGCACAACGTCGGCGCGATCCTGCGCTCGGCCGCGGCGTTCGGCGCGATCGGGATTGTCACCCAGGATCGTCATTCGCCGCCCGAAAGCGGGGTGGTGGCCAAGGCCGCGTCGGGCGCGCTTGAGCGCATGTCGTGGGTCCGCGTGGTCAATCTCGCCCGCGCCCTCGAAGATATCGCGCAAGCGGGCTTCTGGCGCATCGGCCTGACCGGCGATGCAGAGACCAGCCTCGACCGCGCGCTCGGGCCGGCGCGCGTGGCGCTCGTGCTTGGTGCGGAAGGCCCCGGCCTCAGGCCCAACACGCGCGAGCATTGCGACGCGCTCGCGCGCCTCCCGATCAGCGACGCGGTCGAGAGCCTCAACGTCTCCAATGCCGCGGCGGTCGCCCTTTACGCCGCGAACATCGCCTGATGGTCCGGACCACCAAGAGCATCCGCAGCCATGTCGAGGCGCTCGCCGCGCGCGAGCCGGCGTTTGCTGCCGTGGTCGAGAAATACGGGATCCCAGGTCCCCGCAATAGCGAACCGGGGGCCCATACCTTGCTGCGCACCATCGTCGGTCAGCAGGTGAGCGTTGCCGCCGCGCGATCGATGTGGGCGAAGCTCGAAGCGGCCTATGGCACGCCCCCGGATCTCGGCGCGATCCTCGAGGCCACCGACGGGGACCTGCGCCTCGCCGGCATCTCGCGCCAGAAGGCCGGCTATGTGCGTAGCCTCGCGAACCTCGTGCTCTCGGGCGAGCTCGACCTCCACCGCCTGCCCAGCGAGGACGAGGAAGCGGTCGCCCTGCTGACCCGCATCAAGGGCATCGGCCGCTGGTCCGCGGAAATCTATCTGCTGTTTGCCGAAGGGCGGCCCGACGTCTGGCCGGCGGGCGACCTTGCCGTCCAGATCGAAATCGGACGCCTGCTCGGGCTGCCCGACAAGCCGAGCGAGAAGCAGCTGCGCGAGCTCGCCGAAGCGTGGCGGCCGTATCGCGGCGCCGCCGCGGTGCTCGCCTGGCACAGCTATAATTCGGCGGTTCTCTAGGTCCTCACCGCCGTCGGCAGCGCGAGCGCGGCCAGTCCGCGAACTTCATGCGGACCGCTATCGAGTCGGAGCGGGCCGAGCTTGTCGCCGCGCGTCTCGCGGCCGATCAGATAGGCCGCCGACGTCTGGCCCTTGCGGCCGCTCCACTCGTACAGCGCGTTGAAGGCGATCACCGGCACGAACGCCTTGCGCCCGGCAAGCTCATATTCCTGCACCGCCGCGCGCGGCGCGACGACCTTGCTGGTCAGCTGCACGCGGCTCATCGGCTGGATCGCGTCGAGCCGCTGGCCAGCGCCGACCGGGTTGGCGAAAAAGCCGGCGAGCTCCTGCTCCTGCGTCGCGCCAGCATTCAGCATGCTGGCTTCGGCAAGCACCGCGCGCGCCGGGGCCGTCCCGGCATTGTAGAGGTCGATCGCGAATTCGATCTCCACCTGGTCGTCGGCGATGACGCAGCGCAGCGGCTCGATTCCGATTTCGAGCGACGGGCGCAGGCCGGTTGCGACGACGCCCGCTCGGGCGGGAGCAGCCCTGCGCGGTGCCGGAGGGGCCTCGGATGACTGCGCTGTCGCGCGCGGCGGCGGAGCGGGTGCTGACACCGATTCGGGGACGCGGAGGAGCTCTGGCTCCGGCGCACCGGCAAACGCCTCGCGCGGACGCCGCCGCCACAGGAAGAAGGCCGTCGCGGCGCCAAGCGCGAGCGCCGCCAGCAGCCAGGGCAGGATCGCGGGGCGGTGCTCGGGCTCGGCGACTGGAGCCGGAGCAACCGTCGCAGGGGCGGCTGGCGGCGGCGCACCGAATGCCGGCTGCGGCAACGGAGCTTGCTGCTGCGCAGTCGGAACCGCCGGCTGCGGAGCACTAGCGGTCGGCGGCGGCGCCTTGAGGGTATGCGCGGGAACTGGCTTGGACGTTTCCGTGCGCAGTCTTGGCTCGGATGCCGGCCGTGCAGCTTCTGACGCCGCGGGCGGCGGTGAAGTCGTCGCGGGAGCCGTGGGCGTGGCCGGCTGCTCGGCCGGCTGCGTCGTGGTGCCCGGCAGGCTGAAGTTCTGGAGCTCGCGCGGGCCGATCGCGTCGGGCGCCGGCGCCTGGGCGGGCGGCGGCTCGGCGACATTCTGCGCAGCCGCGATCGACGGCGCCAGCACCAGCGCACCCCATGCCGTCATGCCGCGCAAAATCGCCCTCATCGCTCCCGCTTGTGCGTGAATCGCCGATCGCCTCCGATACGGCGCGCACGCGCCATGCCCCCGGCAAGAACGCGTTTCAAGCACAAGCTCGATGAACCGCGCCGGAACCTCGCCGGATTCGAACGGCTTAGCGCGCGTCGACCAGCACCAGCTCGCTGTCGTCATCGGCGACGATCTCGACCCGGCTCTCGCCGGTGATCGCGACGCCATCGCGCGGGCTCGCATCGACTCCGTTGACGCGCACCCGGCCGCTCGGGACGAGGTAGAGGTGCCGGTTCGGATCGGCGTCGATCGCGATCGTCTGGCCGGCGCCCAGCGTGGCGCCGAGCACCTTCGCGTCGGCGTTGATCGTCAGCGCGCCGTCCTCGGCATTGCCGCTCGCGAGCAGCTGGAACGCGCCGCTGCGCGATTCCTTCGGAAAAGGCATCGCCCCCCAGCTCGGCTCGGCCGACGGCTTGTCGGTCTCGATCCAGATTTGGAACAAGGTCGTTGCCTCGTCCTCGAGGTTGTATTCGGCGTGCATGACGCCGGTGCCGGCGCTCATCACCTGCACGTCGCCTGCGGCGGTGCGGCCCTTGTTGCCCATCGAATCCTGGTGGGTGATCGCGCCGGTGCGGACATAGGTCACGATCTCCATGTCGCGGTGCGGATGCGGCGGGAAGCCACTCTGCGCACCGATCGTGTCGTCGTTCCACACGCGGATCCGGCCCCAGCCCATCCGGGCCGGGTCATAGTAGTTGGCGAAGGAGAAGTGATGGTGGGCGTCGAGCCAGCCGTGGTTGGCGTGGCCGAGACTGTTGAAGGGGCGAATATCGATCATGGGAGGGATGTGGGCAAAGACGGGAGGGCATCAAGTGTCAGCCATGTGACTTCCCCGTTGGGGTCTCCAGATGCCCCAAGGAATTGCTATCTCGCGGCTGTTGGCGGATGAACTCGGCCGATCGGTCGAGCGGCCGGTTAAGCCTGCCCATGAGCACGGCTAGCCGCCAACCGACCGCCGTTCGCCACCGGCTGGAGCGTGACCGGCCGGCTGACGTTGCGGACATCGGCAAACCTCGCCCTAACTGCTGCGGAGAAGCTCCTGCCGACCGGCACAATGCTCTTGTCGATCAGGAATAGGGAAAGCTTTTGCCCCTTCGCCTGCAGGCCCGCGACCGCTGTGTGCGCGACCCACCAGCGGCGATGAACCTGCGCTCCAAGACGCGGGTCGATCAAGGCGACGGCATCGGCCATCCGCATTAGTATCAGCGCGCTTCCTCCGACCGCGTGGACGCGAAGATAGTGATCCTCCGTTTCGAGAGCGATTATGTCGGCGGCGATCCGAGGTGGCAGTCGGCCTAGCAGAACGGCCGGAAAGGCAGCAGGCATCGCATCTTCAATTGGTGCCGGGAGAGCCGCCGCAGGATCGGATTCTTCCATCTTGCTGACCGTGGGCGAGGTGGTTGTCGCCGCGGAAACAATCAGCAGCTGAATGGCCGCAACGGTCGCGAACAGAGACGGCAGCTGCTCGGGCGTGAAGAAACGGCCTGGCTGAACGGCCGACATGGCCCACGCCACGACGAAGGTCATCGGCAAGGCGGATGCCAAAGCCAGTGCACCGATGCGGATCGCACCTGCGCGAAGCCTTGCCGCGGGCAGCACAGCGTCCGCCGCGACTGCAGCCAGCACGCCGGCCGCCGTCAGCCCTAGCCAGAATGCGTAGCGGGTCACGATCGGAAAGGCCGGATAGGAGCCGAATGGCCCAGCGAAGCCGAGCAGCAGTCCCATCGGCATCACTGCTACGAAGGGCTTCCATCTCCCCCAGGAAGGCCGTTGGCGCTGCGTCAACTGCATCCTTCCGACATTCGCGAAAAACCGAAGGCTATTGCCGAAGCTCCTGCTTGTCGAGGCGGCGGAGACAGTTGGATGTGGATCGCCACCGCGATGCCCGCGAAAGGCTTACCAAATTCGGAGAAAGACGATGAAGTTCTTGATGAGGCTTGCCGTGGCGAGCGCTTTCGCGACCCCTGCAACGCTTGATGCACAGCCGGCAACGTCGATCACCGTGAACTGCAGCACAGGACCCGCCACGACGCGCAATGGGGCGGCGAACCTTCACGGAGATTGGGATTTCCTGATGGTTCCCGGGGGAGTGCCAAGCTTCGGGCGTATGTCGATCGGCTTTGTCGGCGCTGATTATGGCGGATCGCTGTCGCCGGTGAGGACCGCGCCCGTGGTCGTGCGCAAGATCACCCTGACCGGCAACAACATCCATATGCTTGTCGCATCCCGCGAGGGCGATGTGCAGTTCGACGGCCGTCTCTCGGCCAAGGGGGATCTCATGTGTGGAACCGTGACCTATCACGGAGGCGAAAGTTTCCCGATGGTGGCGCAGAAGCGGCCTTCAACCTACCGCTCGCAACCTCAGGCTCAGAGCAGCGCACGGTAAGCGGGTGAATTGTCTCGCGGCGCCGGCGAGTTCAGCCCGTTTCCTCTAAATAGTCTCGTTGGAAGCATGAGAGGCAGCGCCAGCTCGGCAAACAGATCGCGGTCGAAGAGGTAAGGACTGAGCAGATCGAATGCGTGGCGAAGAGAGAGTTGGCGAGACAAGGGTGACGAGGCGAATCTTTGCCGCTAGTTCGCGTCGATGACTTCACAACCCCTACCACCCAAGCGCATTTTTCCGAGTTCCAAGGTTGACGCCCGCGCTGCCGAGCATGTTCCGCCGGTGCCTCAGACCGAGAGCACCGCCTATCGGCTCGCTTTCCAGGATCCCGAGTTCCTGCTGCGCGAGGACTTGCGCCCCGTGCGCTTCCAGCTCGAGCTGTTGAAGCCCGAATTGTTCCTCAATGAGGCGAACATCGGCTCGACCTTCGTCTTCTATGGGTCGGCGCGCATCCCGGCGCCGGACATGGCCGACGCGCTGATCGCCGCCGCGACCAACGAGCAGCAGGAGAAGATTGCCGAACGCCTGAAGGCCAAGTCGCATTATTACGAGATCGCGCGCTCGCTGGCGCGCCTCGCCAGCCGCTGCGCTCCTGATTCAGACGGCAAGCGCGAGTTCGTCGTCTGCTCGGGCGGCGGGCCGTCGATCATGGAAGCGGCCAACCGCGGCGCGTGGGAAGAGGGCCAGGAATCGATCGGCCTCAACATCGTGCTCCCCCACGAGCAGATGCCCAACCGCTACGTCACGCCGGACTTGAGCTTCCAGTTCCACTATTTCGCACTACGCAAGATGCACTTCCTGCTGCGCGCGCGGGCGGTTGCGGTGTTCCCCGGCGGCTACGGCACATTCGACGAGATGTTCGAGCTTTTGACCCTCATCCAGACGGGCAAGGTGCGGCCGCTGCCGATCCTGCTGTTCGGCAAGGATTACTGGAACCGCGTCGTCAATTTCGAGGCGATGGTCGAGGAAGGCGTGATCGCGCCGCACGACCTCGATCTCATCCACTGGACCGAGGACGCCAACGAGGCATGGGACTTCGTGACGAATTTCTACGCCGAGCACCCGGCCGCGCCGCGGGTCAAATCCGCGCCGCCGGAGTGAGCTCTTAGGGGTTCTTGGCGCTCGCCGGGCCGCTCACCTTGGGAGCGCCCGGACCGCCGACATTCTTCGGATTGGTACCGGCCTGCTGCTCGGTCAGGACCGGCTCCTTCTCCGCCTTTTGCGGGCCGTTGTTGGGGCCGTTGCCCGGCTGATTGTCGGCCGCCTTTTGCGCGGTGTCGGCCTCCGCCGGCGCCTTGGGCAGCGGCAGCGGGCTGTCGCTGTGCGCGTTCAAAAACGCGATCACATCGGCGCGGTCCTGCGGGTTGCTGATGCCCGCGAAAGTCATCTTGGTGCCGGGCGCGAAGGCCTTGGGGCTGGTCAGCCACTTGCTGAGATTGTCCCAGTTCCAGGTGCCGCCGACCTTCTTCAGCGCATCGGAGAAAGCGAAGCCAGCCTTGCCTTGGGCGATCGGCTCGCCGATCACGCCCCACAGGTCGGGCCCGACCATGTTCGGGCCGCCCTTGGCCGCGGTGTGGCAGGCCATGCACTTGTTGAAGACCTGCTCTCCCTTGGCCGGGTCCGCCTTGGCCAGGTAGAACTCGATCGGCTTTTCGGCTTCGGCGCCGGCTTCGCTTTCCTGCGCCACGCCGGCGATCGGATAGCCCATTTTCTCGGGCCGTTCGGAATGGAACAGCTCGCCCGCCACGATCGACGAGCCGAGCGCCACGATTCCTGCGAACAGCACCCAGCCGGCAATGGTGTTGAAGCGGTCGTCCATGAAGGTTCCCTGTTGGTCTCAGGAGAGAGAGGATTGTTGTTTGATGCGCCTCTTAAGGGGCAGTTTCGGCTTCATCAAGCCGCGAGCCAGCGCTCGAGCAAGGTGCGCGCGATCGCGGCCCGGGGAGGGGGCTGGAACGGCGCATCCCGCGCGCCGCAGAGCGCGCCGGCGACTTCGGCTCGGGTGAACCAGCGCGCGTCCTCGAGCTCGGTCGTATCGATGCGAAGCTCGCCGCCGAGCGCCTCCGCGTGGCAGCCGAACATCAGCGACGATGGGAACGGCCACGGCTGGCTCGCGACATAGCGGACGTTGCGCACGTTGATGCCCGCTTCCTCGCCAAGCTCGCGCGCCACCGCGGCCTCGAGGGTTTCGCCGACCTCGACGAAGCCGGCGAGCGCCGAATAGCGGCCAGGCGGATATTGCGGCTGCCGGCCGAGCAGCAAGCGTCCGTCATGCTCGGCGAGCATGATGACGACCGGGTCGACGCGCGGATAATGCTCGGCATCGCAGGCGCCACAGCGTCGCGACCAGCCGCCGCGAACGATTTCCGTCGGCTGGCCGCAATTGGCGCAATAGCCGTGGCGCGAATGCCAGCGAGCAAGGCTGAGCACGGCGGCGAACAGCGGCGCATCGCCGCTGTCGAGCAGCGCCATCGCCGGAAACGCGGAGCGCGCATCGGGGGCGACCGCTTCGACCGAGCAGAAACAGGGGCAGTCGCCGTCGAAACCGAGGAACAGCTCGGGCCTCGACACCGGCGCCCAGGCGAGCTTCCCCTCGGGCGACAGCACCGGCAACCCGTCGCACCACTCGAGCTGTCGCGCGGTGTGATTCTCCGCCAACGCGGCGATCGCGGCGGCATCCGCGCGGAGGGTGTCGGCACGGTCGAGCCCCGGCCCGGCAAACAAGGGTTCAAGCGGCAAGTCGGTCATCGCGTCCCAGCATCAGATCGGCAGCTTTCCTGTACAATGTCGGCAGGCCCGCGGCATCGAGATCGCCGAACGGCTGCCACCATCCCTCACCTTCTGGCTCGGTCTTCACGACCAGCTGCAGCTCGAGCGAGAAATGGGTGAAGACGTGGCGGATGCTGCCGGCCGGATTCACGCCCGCGGAGCGGCTGTCGCCCCACTCGCTGCCGGGCAACGCGGCCATTCCGCCGAGCAGTCCCTTCGCTGGCCGCCGAACCAGCCACACACAGCCGGCTCGCTCGGTCCAATAGGCAAGGCCATGGCGCTGTGGCCGGGGGGCTTTCACCCGCCTGGCGGGAAAGGCCTCGCGCGCGCCGCTGGCGAAGGCGGCGCAGTCCGGCGCCAACGGACATATCTCGCAGCGCGGCTTTGCGGGGCGACAAACGGTCGCGCCGAGGTCCATCATCGCCTGGACGACATCGCCGGGACGCTGGCCGTGCATCATTTCGAACAGCCGCTGCTCGATAGCGGAGCGCCCGGGCCGTGCCAGGGCCTCAAGCCGCGCAATCACCCGCCTGACATTGGTATCCACGGCGGGCACCCTCTCGCCAAAGGCAATCGCGGCGATTGCCGCCGACGTGTAGGCGCCCACGCCCGGCAACACGCGGAGCTCGGCCGCTGTGCTTGGAAACCCGCCGCGCCGCGCGACTTCGCGTGCGCAGGCAATCAGGTTGCGAGCCCGAGCGTAATAGCCAAGCCCGGCCCATTCGGAGAGAATGTCCTCGTCGCTCGCCGCGGCCAGCGCTTGCACCGTCGGCCAGCGCCCGACGAAGCGCTCGAACCGCGGCGTCACCGTCGCAACGGTTGTCTGCTGGAGCATGATTTCGCTCAGCCACACGCGATAGGGATCGGGCGGTTGCGAGCCCGGGGGCGCACGCCATGGCAAGCGCCGGAAGTTATCCACATAATGTTGGATCAGGCGCTCGGCGGCATTGGCGGTCACCCGGACCCTATGGCATGCTCGCGGCGCATGTCGAAGCGAAACACGACGGATAAGGATTCACCGAGGAGCTGCCGTGCCCGCGCGGCCGGCGAGCTGGTCGGCGAGATCGGTGGTCAATCGTTCCGCCGCTTCGGCTTCGTCCAGCATTCGATCGTCAGCCGCTGGAGCGAGATTGTCGGCGAGCGTTATGCGCGCGTGTCGTGCCCCGAATCGATCCGCTTCCCGACCGGCCGCAAGTCCGCGGGCGTGCTGACCCTGACGGTCGACGGCGCGCATGCGCCGCTCATCCAGCATCTGACGCCGATGATCGTCGAGAAGGTCAATCAATTCTTCGGTTATGCCGCGATCGACCGGATCGTCTTTCGCCAGGGCAGGCCTCCCTCCCCGGCTCCGCGGCCCGAGCGTCCGCAGCTTCGGGCCGTGCCCAAGGAGCTTGGCGAAGGCTTGCGCGAGATCGCCGACCCGGAGCTGCGCCAATGCCTGGAGTCGCTTGCGGCGCGAATTGCGGCTAGCAGCGGTCCGCCGTCGCTTTCAAATGAGCGCGATGAGCCCATTCCCGTCGTCAACCGGAGCGAATGAACCGATGAAAGCCCGAATTCTCCTGACGTGTGCGGCCGCCGCGCTCGCTCTTGCAGGGTGCAACAAGAACAAGAACGAGGCCCCGTCAGCCGCCGCCAACGAGACGGTGAAGATCACCCAGGCCAATCCGCCGCCGGGCGGCGACTGGACCGATGTCGTGAACGCAACCGCCGCGGGCTACATGATGGGCAACCCGAACGCGAAGGTGAAGCTGGTCGAGGTCGGCGCGCTGACCTGCCCACACTGCCGCGAGTTCGAGGAAAAGGGCGCGCCCATCCTCGAAGAGAAATATGTGAAATCGGGCCAGGTCAGCTGGGAGTTCCGGACGTATCTGCTGCACGGGCTCGACCTCCCCGCCGCGCTGATCGCGACGTGCAATGGCGCCCAGAGCTTCTTCCCGCTGTCGAAGGCGCTCTACCGTGACCAGGAAGTGTGGCTCGGCAAGGTCATGGCCGTCCCGCAGGCGCAGCTCGAGCAGGTCCAGAACCTGCCGCCGAACCAGCAATTCCTCGCGCTCGCCAAGCTCGCGGGGCTGCAGGACTGGGCTGCGGCGCGAGGAGTTCCGGTCGCCAAGAGCGGCCAGTGCCTGACCGACCAGAACAAGATCAACCAGCTGGTCCAGAACACGAGTGACGTGAACAGCCAGTATCCCGACTTTGTCGGCACGCCGTCGTTCATCATCAACGGCACCTTGCTCAAGGACACCGCGACCTGGGACAAGCTCGAACCGCAACTGCAGGCGGCGCTCAAGTGAAAGGCGCCGCCGGCGTTGCCGCCGCGCTCCTCCTGATCGGGCTTCCGGCGCAGGCGGTGTGGGCAAAAGCACCGGCGAAAGCTCAGGCCGCGCGTGACTGGACTCACAACGTCGCGGCCACGGCCGAGGGCGGCTTTCGCATGGGCAATCCCAAGGCGAGGATCGCTATCGTCGAATATGGCTCGCTGACCTGTCCGCACTGCCGCCACTTCGCCGAGTCGGCGATGAAGCCGCTCTTGGGCTATGTCCGCAGCGGCAAGGCGAGCTACGAGTTCCGGCCGTTCGTGCTGAATGAAGTCGATCTCGCCGCGACACTGGTGGCGCGCTGCGGCGGACCCTCGCGCTTCTTCCCGATCGCCGAGCAGCTTTATGCAACGCAGCCGGAGTGGAGCGAGAAGCTCGGCAACCTGCCGGCCGACGAGCAGAACAAGATCGGCGCCATGGGCGAAAAGCAACAGACGCTCGCGATCGCCAAGGTCAGCGGTCTCATTCCCATCGCGGCCGCGCACGGGATTCCCGCCGCAAAGGCGCAAGCCTGCCTCGGCGACGGCGGCGCAGCGCTCGGCCTGATGAAGATCAGGCAGGCCGGCGAAGGGCTCGGCGTCACAGGAACGCCGACCATCTTCGTCAATGGCAAGAAACAACCGGTCTACGACTGGGCAACGCTCGAGCCGTTCCTGAAGGGCGGCGCGGGCGGCTAAGATGCGCTCGGGGGGAACAGCATGCGCATCCGCCGCCTGAAGCTCAGCGGCTTCAAGAGCTTCGTCGAACCGGCCGAGCTCAGGATCGAGCCCGGCCTGACCGGCGTCGTCGGCCCGAACGGCTGCGGCAAGTCCAACCTCCTCGAAGCGATCCGCTGGGCGATGGGCGAGTCGAGCCCGAAATCGCTGCGCGGCGGCGGCATGGAGGACGTGATCTTCGCCGGCACGGCGACGCGGCCGCCGCGCGACTTCGCCGAAGTCTCGATCCTCATCGAGCGTGACGCCGGCGAAGAGAATGGCGCCGGCGAAAGCGAGGTTACGCGCCGGATCGAACGCGCTGCGGGCTCGGCCTATCGGATCGACGGCCGCGACGTGCGCGCGAAGGACGTGGCGCTGCTGTTCGCGGACGCGGCGACGGGTGCGCATTCCCCGGCTCTCGTCAGCCAGGGCAAAATCGGCGCGGTCATCGCCGCCAAGCCGGTCGAGCGCCGTCAGCTGCTTGAGGAGGCTGCCGGCATTTCGGGTCTTCACGCCCGCCGCAAGGACGCCGAGCAGAAGCTTCGCGCGACCGAAGCCAATCTCGCGCGGCTGGGAGAGATTCTCGGCGACCAGGAGCAGCGCGCGGCGCAGCTCCGCCGCCAGGCGCGCGCGGCCGAACGCTATCGCAAGCTCACCGACCAGATCCGCGGCGTCGAGGCGCGGCTGCTTCACGCGCGCTGGGCCGAAGCGGAGCACGCGGCGGAAGCGGCCGCAGCCGAAGCGCGGGCGGCGGCCGAAGAGGTCGAACGCATCCAGCAGGCGATTGCCGAAGCGCAGGCTGCCCATGACGAGGCCAATTCACAGCTCGGGGCCAAGCGCGACGCGCTGACCGCAATGCGCGAGGAAGGTCACGCGCTCGCTCATCAACTTGCCGCCGCCCGCGCGCGGCGCGACACCGTCTCGCGGCGGCTCGCCGAACTCGACCGGCTCGACGTGACGCTTCACGCCGACACCGAGCGCGAGCAGGCGCTGAAGGGAGACGCCGCGCGGGCGATCGCCCAGCTCGAGGATGAGCGCGCGGCGATTGCCGCGCGCCTCGAGGATGCCGAGGCGCACGCCGCGCGGATTGCAGCCGAGCTGAGCGCGATCGAAGCCGAATCGCGCGAAGCGGAAGCGGCGCTGGCCGAACTGCTCGCCCGCCAGGCCGCGATGCGCGCCGAGCGTCGGGTCGCCGCAGCCGCGCTCGAAGCCGCGCGCGCGCAGCTCGGACGCACCGAGCAGGAACGGCAGCGGCTGGTCGAACAATTGAACGCGCTTGGCGATGGCAGCGAGCACGCCAGCGCGCGCGCGCAAGCCGAAGCCCGCGGCAAGGCCGCCGCCGAAGCGCTCGCCGGGGCCGAAGCGCAACGGGTCGAGGCCGAGCAGGGCCGCGTGGTCGCGGCCGAAGCGCGCGATGTCGCAGAAAGCGGACTCGCATCGGCGCGCGCGGCCCTCTCCGGCGCGAAAGCCGAACATGACGCGCTCGCGCGGGCCCTCGATCATGGGGGTGGCGCGGCGATCGCAAGCCTGAAGGCTAAGCCCGGATACGAACGCGCACTTGCCGCGGCGCTCGGCGAAGATGCCGACGCCGCGATCGGCGGCGACGGTCCCCGGCGATGGCAAGGTAGCGACGCGCTGGCCAGCGACCCGTCCCTGCCGGACGGGACGGAATGCCTCGCGGATCATGCGACCGCCCCCGCCGAATTGAAGCGCCGCTTGCGCCAGGTGGCGGTCGTCGACGACGACACCGGCCAGCCGCTTGCCGTCGGCCAACGGCTCGTGACCCGTGACGGGCGGCTCCGGCGCTGGGACGGGTTCGTGGCGGTCGGCTCGGGCGCGGCGGCGGCGGAGCGTTTACTGCGCGCCAACCGGCTGGCGCAGCTGGCGGACGAGCTTCCCCGCCTCGAACAGGCCGTCGCCGTGGCTACGGGCGAACGCGAGCGGGCCCTCGCGGCGATGGAGCAGTGCCGCAAGGCCGCCGAGGAAGCGCGCGCGGTCGCACTTGGCGCCGAACGCGATTCGCGCGAGGCGGCCCGCGCGACGGATGCGGCGGCGGCGGCACTCGAGCGGATCGAGGCGCAACGCGCAGGCCTGACGCAGCGCCAGGCCGATCTCGCGCCGGTTCTCGAGGCCGCCCGCGAGTCGGTCGTTGCCGCCGAACGCTCACTGGCCGCGCTTCCGGACCCGGCCGTGCTCGAACGGGATGTCGAAGCCGCGCGAACAGCGGCGGCGCGCACCGCTTCCGCGGTCGCCGACAAGCGCGCCGAGGCGGCGACCCGGGCGCGCGAGACCGCCGCCGACCGCGAGCGATCGAGCGCCGCCGCGCGCGAGCAGGGGGAATGGCGCAAACGCCAGGAGAATGCCGAGCAACGGCTCGCGTCGGCGCTCGATCGCCGCAAACAGCAGGCGGCGGAGCGCGCCGAACTGGAACGCGAGCCGGCCGAGCTGGATGCGAATATCCGCGCGCTCGAGCAGGCGAACGACCAAAGCCAGATTCGGATCGGTGAGGAGAGCCTGGCGGAGCGCGTCGCCGAGGAAGCGGTGGTCGCCGCGACGCAGGCGCAGTCGGCGGCGAACGAACGCTCGGCCGACACCCGCGAGCGGCGCGCCGCCGCCGCTGCCCGCGCTGAGGCGCAGCAGGCGCGCAGCGCCGAATTCGCGCGCCAGTCGATCGACAAGTTCGAGGCCGTCCCGCAGCGGCTTCCGGAAAAGCTCGGCTTCGACGGCGCCGAACCCCGCGATGCCGACGAGGAAGCGGCCACGCTCGACCGGCTGACCGCCGAGCGTGAGCGGATCGGCCCGGTGAACCTGGTTGCCGAGCAGGAGCTCGCCGAGCTCGACGCCGCGCGGAGCAAGGGCGCCGAGGAAGCCGAGGAGCTGACGCAGGCGATCCACCGCCTGCGCGGATCGATCGGCAATCTGAACCGCGAGGGCCGGGTGCGGCTGCTCGATGCGTTTGAAAAGGTCGACGCGCATTTCCGCCGCTTGTTCACGACCTTGTTCGAAGGCGGACAGGCGCACTTGGAGCTGGTCGAGAGCGACGATCCCCTCGAAGCGGGACTCGAGATCATGGCCCAGCCCCCGGGCAAGCGGCTCTCCGCCCTGACTTTGCTATCGGGCGGCGAGCAGGCGCTGACCGCGGTCGCGCTGATCTTCGCGATTTTCCTCACCAATCCGGCCCCGATCTGCGTCCTCGACGAAGTCGACGCGCCTCTGGACGATGCCAATGTCGAGCGCTTCTGCGAGCTGCTGCAACGGATGACCCAGGAGACCGACACGCGCTACCTGATCGTCACCCACAACGCGGTGACGATGAGCCGCATGGACCGGCTCTATGGCGTGACCATGATCGAAAAGGGCGTCAGCCGTCTGGTCTCGGTCGATCTCGGCGGTGCGGAGACCTTGCTCGCAGCGGAATAGCTGTTTGGCTATTGCGAATGACTTTCATTAACACTAGACGGACCTCAATCCAAAGGGGAACAGATGATCCGTCTATCCGTGCCGCTCGCCGCGGCGCTCGCCTGCATTCCGGCCGCCGCGCACGCCAGCGATACAATCGCCGGCACCGCCGATGAGAGTGCCGACCAGATCGTCGTCACCGGCGAGCGCGTGCCGTACGGCGTCAAGGCGACCAGCAGCGCAACCAAGACCGCCACCGACATCAAGGACATTCCCCAGGCACTGACCGTGGTCTCGAGCGCGCAGATCGAGGACCAGCAATTGCGGTCGGTCGCCGATTTGCTGAATTTCGTGCCGGGTGCCTCCTACGGCAGCGGCGAAGGCAACCGCGACCAGATCGTCCTACGCGGCAATGCCAGCACCGCCGACTTCTTCGTCGACGGGGTGCGCGACGACGTCCAATATTTCCGCGACTTCTACAACGTCGACCGGGTCGAGGTGCTGAAAGGCCCGAATGCGATGATCTTCGGCCGCGGCGGCGGCGGCGGAATCATCAATCGCGTGCTCAAACGACCCACCTTCGCCGCCAGCCGCGCGCTGACCGGATCGGCGGATAACTGGCGCGGCCTGCGCTTCACCGGCGACGTCGACCAGCCGCTGTCGAGCACATTCGGCGTGCGCATCAACGGCGTCGCTGAGGACAGCGACAGCTTCCGCCGTCACGTCGAATTGAAGCGCTACGGTGTCAATCCCACCGTTGCGCTACTCGCCGGGCCCGACACGCGGATCGATTTGTCTTACGAATATTTCCACGATCGCCGCACCGCGGACCGCGGCGTTCCGGCCGACGGAAACGAGCCCATCCGCGGCTTCACCCGCACCTTCTTCGGTGATCCCGGCGACAGCTTCTCGCGCGCCGACGTCCACGTCGGGACATTCGCCATCGAACATGATTTCGGCGGCGGACTGACGCTGCGCAACCGGACCCTGTTCGGCGACTACGACAAATTCTATCAGAACATCTATCCGACCCGCTTCACCCGCTCGACCGTGCTGGTCACGCTCGGCGCGTACAACAATGCGACCAGGCGGCGGAACTTGTTCAGCCAGACCGACCTCGTCTGGAACAGTCGCTTGGGCGGTGTCGATCAGACCCTGCTGTTCGGATTCGAGCTCGGCCGCGAAAAATCGCGCAACCGGCGCGAGACCGGCGGCTTTCCCGACGGCAACACCACGCCGATCACCCACCCGACCGGCGACTTCGACGTCATCTTCGCGCCCGATGAAGATGATTCGAACAATCGCGTGAAGGCGACCGTCGCCGCGATTTACGTGCAGGACCAGATCCGCCCGGCATCATGGCTCGAGATTGTCGCCGGCCTGCGCTTCGACAGCTTCAGGCTCCACGTGGACGACCTACGGCCGCTCGATCCCGGCGTGTTCAGCCGGCATGACCAATTGTGGTCGCCGCGCCTCGGCGTGGTCCTGAAGCCGAGCCAGCGCCTCTCAATCTATGCCAGCTACAGCCGCTCCTACCTTCCACAATCCGGTGACCAGTTCAGCGGCCTCACCGACGTGACGGACGGCCTCAAGCCCGAGCGGTTCGACAATTACGAAATCGGCGCCAAGCTGCAGCTCCCCGGCGGTCTGCTCGCCACGGCGGCGCTCTACCGGCTCGATCGCACCAATACACGCGCTGCCGATCCGCTCGATCCTTCGCGTACCGTACTGACGGGCGCGCAGCGCAGCCGCGGGCTCGAGCTCGGGCTCGAACGCAGCATCACCAGCCGCTGGCTGATCTCGGCCGGTTACACGCTACAGAAAGCGGAAATCGTCGAAGCGACGGCGGCCGCGCCGGCGGGCCGCGAAGTGCCGCTCGTGCCGCGCCACAGTTTCTCGCTGTGGAACCGCTACGATTTCACCAAGCAGCTTGGCGTCGGACTGGGGGTAATTGCCCGCTCGAAATCCTACGCCTCGATCAGCAATGCCGTGGAGCTCCCGGGGTACGCGCGCGTCGACGCCGCGCTGTACTACCAGCTGCCGCGCGGCATCGAGGCCCAGCTCAATGTCGAGAATTTGTTCGGCGCCGACTATTTCCCGACCGCGAACAACGACAACAATATCGCGCCGGGCGCGCCGCGCACGGTCAAGGCGACGCTGGGATATCGATTCTGATCGTCATTGCGAGCGTAGCGAAGCGATCCAGCGGCGCAGTCTGGATTGCCGCGGCCCCTTCGGCTCCTCGCAATGACAGCTAAGCCGATAGCGCCGCCGCCCGCGCCTTGATGCGCTTGAGGTCGCGCACGAACCGCGCCCGCTCCTCGCGCTTGCGCTCGGGGTCGGGCATGCGCAGCAGGAAGCTGGGATGGACGGTAATCCACAGTTCGTGACCGTCTCCAAGCATCACCGGCGCGTCACGCGCGCGGCTGATGGTGACCGTTTTGCCGGTCAGCGAGCGCGCCGCCGTCGCACCGAGCGCCACCGTCACCGGCGGCTGGATCAGCTCGCGCTCATGATCGATCCACCAGCGGCAGGCCTCGATCTCGCCCGCATCGGGCTTGTTGTGGATGCGCCGTTTGCCGCGCGCGACGAACTTGAAATGCTTGACGGCATTCGTGACGTAAACGGTCGAACGGTCGATTCCGGCTTTCTCCAGCGCCGCATCAAACAGCGCTCCAGCGGGGCCGACGAACGGACGGCCGGCGAGGTCCTCCTGGTCGCCCGGCTGCTCGCCGACGAACATGATGGACGCATCGAGTGGCCCCTCGCCGAACACCGTCTGCGTGGCATGCCGATACAGGTCGCAGCGCGTGCAGTCCCGCGCGTCCCCGAGCAGCGCTTCCCAGGCCGCGCGCAGATTACCGCCGGGCTGCA
>Ga0207705_10000490_pt1 | contig 33720 bp, 27 predicted proteins | sample KBSC13metaG_FD_184314 | JGI IMG/M metagenome (GOLD analysis project Ga0207705, IMG submission 184314) | Corn rhizosphere microbial communities from Kellogg Biological Station, Michigan, USA - KBS C1-3 metaG (SPAdes) (version 2) | ecosystem: Host-associated > Plants > Roots > Rhizosphere > Soil ... | reverse complement strand
TGATGTGATCGCCGGTTGCGGTTCGCAACCAACGGGCAAACCGGGCTCGGCGGCGCTCAACGGCAGCTGCCCGTATTGTCGACAGGCATGGTGCGGCATTCCCCGGTACCTGCTGCGCTCGCGCAAGAAGGCTCGTATCCGAGGGGCGAAAGCATCGTCCATCCGCGGCGGCTCCGTATTGGCCAAACCGACCGACGACGATGGCCTCGACGAACCACCCGTCTCCCAAGACAGCTTTGCACATGATCGACTCGCAATCGCGACGGTCTCGGGCACTAATGCGCAACCCGAACGCATGCAAGAGAAAACCACCATGTGCACGTATCTGGCAGGTCGTGTCCGCGCAAAGACCACATCACCGTTGCACTGCAAGCGCCACGTGTTGCGCAAGCTGCCGGCTAGCGCCGTGGCATTGATGCTGACCGGGAGCGCGATGGCGCTTGCCGGGTGCGGCGGCAATGTCTACGCAAGCCAATCTACGGCAACCGAACATCGGGCAGCTGCCGCCGAACAGGCCCATCACCAGCGCGCACTCGTGGTCGAGGGCAAGCACATTTTTCGGTACGACACATTCGGGGATGAAAGTTTCTGGACTGACAAGCTGAAGATGAACGACGTCATCCAGATGGAGGTCAGTCCGAAGGTGGCGCTGGCGGTGGGATTGAAGGTGGACGTCGACGCACTGCCTGCTGCCGTCCAGCGAGGGATCAAAAACGGCACCGTCGACCTTGACGATCCGGCCACGACCCTGGCGCTGATCAAGCTCAACGCCGTGGTGGGAATCAAGGGAATGGTGCAAGACATCGACGGCAAAGAAACGCTCACACGGGTGGGTGTCACCTGCGCGCTTTGCCACTCGACGGTGGACAACGCCTTTGCGTCCGGCATCGGACATCGCCTCGACGGCTGGCCGAACCGTGACCTGAACCCGGGTGCGATCATCGCGCTCTCTCCCGCGATTCCCGACACCTACAAGGCCGTGTACAACTCGTGGGGGCCGGGCAAATACGACGCGCGTTTCAACCTGTTCGTGCAATCAAAAGGCGTTGCGTTTTTCACGAATGGCCAGAATCCCCCGCACGACAGGTTCGCCGTGGAGATCCCGCCGGCATACGGCCTGATGGGAATCGACAAGGAAATCTACACGGGCGACGGCGACATCCAGCACGAGCCCGTCGGGCCGGTTGCGTACTGGAACCGCTATGTCGCGGTCACGCAGATGGGTGGGCAGGGCACTTTCTCCGATCCACGCCTGGTCGCGATGGGCGCAGCCGTGCCTGTCGACAACACCCACGGTGGCGCTCTGCCGGATCTGGTGACGCCTGCGCTGCCGGCACTGCAGGCCTATCAACTCTCGCTGGCTGCACCGCGACCGCCGCTCGGATCGTACAACCCCTCGGCGGCTGCGCGCGGCAGACAGGTGTTCCACGGGCAGGGGCAATGTGCGGCCTGCCACAGCGGGCAAAAATTCACGGACGCCAACATCCGCCTGCATTCGCAATCCGCTTCGGCGGCACGGGATACGGATTACGTGTTGCTCAGCGCGACGGGCAAGTGGCGAACGTCGCCGCTGGCCGGGGCGTGGCAGCATCCGCCCTACTTCCACGATGGATCAGCCGCGACATTGTGGGATGTCGTAAACGCCTACAACAGCAAGCTGAACTTGAAACTCACGGTGCAGCAAAGGTCGGATCTGGTTCAATTCCTGAAGTCACTGCCACATCGCGACGAACCACGCCGATAACGATGGCCGCGTCGGAAGGCGGCCGTTTGCAAGAGGGCAAAATACGCGACGCCGCCCACAAGGCGAGGATCACGATGCCACGTTTCATTGCCCAGAGCGTGGGCGAATGATTCGGCCATGCCTTGGTCCGAAACCGACCATCAAATTGGAGAGGGTCGACTGTGCGGCGTGCACTCCCCTGCTTGTGGACGATGCGTCACCGCGCTGGGACAATACGGGATTGCTCGCATGGCCACTTTTCCCGCCCCTGCCGCGCCGCTGCTGTCGGCGCATCGGCTCGCGTTTACGCGCAACGACGAGCCCGTGTTCGGACCGCTGGATTTCAGCCTCGGGTCCGGTGAAACCGTGCTTGTCGAAGGCGACAATGGCTCGGGCAAGACCACCCTGCTGCGGGTGTTGGCCGGCATGTTGCCGCCCGGCGAGGGCGAAATCCGGTTCAGCGGTCGAGCCGCATCGCGCGACAGTCGCAACGGTCGGATCTTGTGGCTGGGCCATCGGCCCGGCATGAACGAGTCGTTGAGCGCGCGCGAAAACCTGGGCTTCCTGACCGGCTTGTACGGCACGCGCACGGGCGTGACCCCGGTATCCGCCATGGAAAGGGTCGGCATCGCCGGCTGGATCGACGAGCCGCTGCGCACGCTTTCCGCGGGTCAGAAAAAGCGTGTGGGCCTCGCCCGGCTATTGCTGCTGCCGGGCGAGGTCTGGCTGCTTGACGAGCCTTACGCCAACCTCGATCGCCACGGCATCGAGCTCGTGAACGCGCTGATCGCGGAGCACTGCGCGCGCGGCGGCGCCGCGCTGGTCACCAGCCACGGTGCCGTGCGATTTGCCGATCCGCGCGCGCGGCACATCCACCTTGTCGCCTGAGCCATGGCCAGCACCGCGCAATCAATCCTCGGCGGAGCCAGCGTCGTGACGACGGCGGAACGCGCGGGCTCGTTCGCCGCCTGCCGTGCGCTTTTGCGTCGCGATTTCGTGCTGGCGTGGCGACGCCGTGGCGAACTGTTCCTGCCGCTGCTGTACGCAGTGATCGTGGCCGCGCTGTTCCCGTTCGCACTGGGGCCCGACCCCGAGTTGCTGGCGCGGATCGCGGGCGGCGTGCTGCTGGTGATCGTGGTGCTGGCGATGCTGCCGGCGCTCGAATCGATGTTCCGCGCCGATCTCGACGACGGCACGCTGGAACAATGGCTGCTGGCGCCACAGCCGCTGGCGCTGCTGGCCTTGACCCGCGTCATCGCGCACTGGCTGATGACCGTTCTACCCTTGATCGTCGTGATGCCGTTGCTGGGCGCCCTTTTGAATCTGCCCGTCAAAGTGCTGCCGGTGCTGATCGTGGCGCTGCTGCTTGCGACGCCGTTGCTGGCATTGCTGGGTTCGGTGCTGTCGGCGTTGGCGGCCGGGGCGCGCCGCTCTGGTATCCTTTTGGCATTGATGTTGCTGCCACTGGCCGTCCCGGTGGTGATCTTCGCCGCCGGCGCCGTCGCCGCGGCGCAGTCCGGCATGCCGTTCATCGCACCCTTGATGTGGCTGGCGGCGGCCCTGATTTTGGCGATCGTGCTGGCGCCGCTCGCATGCGCGGCGGCACTTCGGATCGCGGTTGAAACATGACCGCCATGGCGCGTTTGCCACCTGACAAGTGTTTTTCCTGAGCATGTCCCGTTCGTATCTTCCCCACTGGATGCACTGGCTCGGCTCACCGCCGAACTTCTACCGGTTCGCGGGTGTGCTGCGTCCGTGGCTGATGGCGGTGGCGTTGATCGGCGCAGTGGTCGGCCTGTACGGCGGACTGGTGCTGGCGCCGCCCGACTACCAGCAGGGCGACGCCTACCGGATCATCTTCATCCACGTGCCGAGCGCGTGGATGAGCCTTTTCATCTACGCCACGATGGCGGTGGCCGGATTGGTCGCGCTGGTGTGGCGCGTGAAGCTGGCGGAAGTGATCGCGATGGAGTGCGCGCCGATCGGTGCCGCGTTCACCCTGGTCACGCTGGTGACGGGTTCGCTGTGGGGCAAGCCGATGTGGGGCACGTGGTGGACGTGGGACGCGCGACTCACTTCGGAATTGGTGCTGCTGTTCCTGTACCTCGGCGTGATCGGCCTCTACAACGCGTTCGAGGATCACCGCCGCGGCGCGCGTGCCGCTTCGCTGCTGGCGCTGGTCGGCATCGTCAACCTGCCGATCGTGCACTACTCGGTGCAATGGTGGAACACATTGCATCAGGGCACGACGGTGAACTTCCTCGATCCCGCGCGTTCTTCCATCGCGCCATCGATGCTGTGGCCGCTGCTGGTGATGGCGCTGGCGACGCATCTCTATTTTTTCGCGAGCCTGCTGGGCCGCGCGCGCACCGGCTTGTTGTCGCTGGAAAGCGGCAAGCAATGGGTACGGGCATTGGTCGGTGGACAACCCACGCAGACGACGGGGGCACCCACCTGACATGGCTCACTGGTTTGCAATGGGTGGTTATGCCGTCTACGTGTGGCCCGCGTACGCGGTGTTCTTCATCGTGCTGGCGTGGGACTGGTTCGCGCCCGCCCTGCGCCGGCGGCGGCTGACGCGCGAATTGCGCGGCAAGCTCGCGCGCGAGCGCACCCGCAACACGCGCGCAGCCCGCGCAGAGGTTTCGACATGAATCCGGTTCGCAAGCGGCGGCTGGTCATCACGCTGCTGATCCTGGGCGCGGTCGCCGTTGCGACGGCACTTTCGGTGTTGGCGCTGCAGAAGAACATGACCTATCTGTATTCGCCTTCCGAGGTCGACGCCGGCAAGGCGCCGGACGGCCATCCATTCCGGCTGGGCGGCATCGTCAAGGAAGGGAGCGTGCATCGCGTGTCCGGCACGCTGACCACCGACTTCGTGATCACCGATCGTTTCGAGAGTATTCCGGTCAGCTACACCGGCATCCTGCCTGACCTGTTCCGCGTGGGCCAGAGCACCATCACCACCGGTTCGATGAAAGACGGCAAGTTCGTCGCGACCCAAGTACTGGCCAAGCACGACTCGACGTACATGCCCCCGCAGGTCGAACAGGCAATCGCGAAGGCCGAGAAGGAGCATCGCGTGCCGAAGACCGCGCAAGGCGGGGGCGCCCCATGAATCCCGAACTCGGCCAAGTCGCGCTGATCCTCGCGCTGGTGCTGTCGGCGCTGCAGTGCGTGCTGCCGATCGTCGGCGCGTGGCGCGGCAGCAAGCCGCTGATGGCGACGGCGCCCACGCTCGCGATCGGCCAGGCGGTGTTCGTGGCGCTGGCGTTCGGAATTCTGATGTGGTCGTTCTGGATCAACGATTTCTCGGTCGCATACGTCGCGCAGAACTCCAACCTGTCGCTGCCGTGGTTCTACAAGCTTTCGGCGGTATGGGGCGCGCACGAAGGATCGCTGCTGCTGTGGATGCTGATCCTCAATGGCTGGACGGTGGCGCTGGTCGTGTTCGGCGGCAAGCTGCCCGAAGCGTTTTTCTCGCGCGTGATTGGCGTGCTCGGATTCGTGGCGTTCGGCTTCCTGCTGTACATGATCTCGACGTCGAACCCGTTCCTGCGGCAGTTTCCAGTGCCCGCCAACGGCGTCGATCTGAATCCGGTACTGCAGGACCCCGGCCTCGTATTCCATCCGCCGACGTTGTACATGGGCTACGTCGGTTTCAGCGTGGCGTTCGCGTTCGCGATCGCATCGCTGCTCGGCGGTGAACTGAAATCCACATGGGTGCGCTGGGCGCGCCCGTGGACGAACGTCGCGTGGGGCTTCCTCACGCTCGGCATCGTCGCCGGCAGCGCGTGGGCGTATTACGAACTCGGCTGGGGCGGCTGGTGGTTCTGGGATCCGGTCGAGAACGCCTCGTTCATGCCATGGCTGATCGGCGCCGCGCTGATCCACGCGCAGGCGATCACCGACAAGCGCGATGGCTTGCGCGCGTGGACGCTGCTGCTGTCGATCTTCGGTTTCGCGTTCTCACTGCTCGGAACGTTCCTGGTGCGCTCCGGCTTGCTCACCAGCGTGCACGCATTCGCGTTCGCGCCGGCGCGCGGCGTGTTCATCCTCGTGTATCTCGCGGTGGTGGTCGGCGGTTCGCTGCTGCTGTACGCGCTGCGCGCGCCAAGGGTCACCGGCGGAAAATCGTTCGCGCTGGCCTCGCGCGAAACCCTGATGCTGATCGGCAACCTGATGCTCACGGTGGCCTGCGCGATGGTGTTGCTCGGCACGCTGTATCCGCTCGTCGGCGAAGCGCTCAACATCGGCCGCATTTCGGTGGGGCCGCCCTACTTCGGGCCGCTGTTCCTGATCCTGATGACGCCACTGGTGCTGGCGCTGCCGTTCGGGCCGCTGTCGCGCTGGGGCAAGGCCGACCTGAAAGTGTGGCGCAACGCGCTGATCCGCATCGTCGCGCTCGCGATCTCGGCGGGCATCATCGGTTTCATCGTCGGTGCACGGAGCTGGTACGCATTGCTCGGCATCACCGCGTCGGTGTGGGTGATGGCCGGTGTGCTGCTGTTCGCGATCAAGCGCTGGCGCGAGGCACCGCGCGGCAAGCGCTATCCCTTCGAGATGCTGGGCATGATGCTCGCGCACTTTGGCATCGGCGTGTTCATCGCGGGCGCGATCCTGACGACTTCCATGAGCGTGGAGCAGGACGTCAGCATGAAGCCGGGCGCAAGCGTCGACGTCGGCGCCTACGACTTCCACTTCAATGGCGTCGTCGAAACGCAAGGGCCGAACTACCGCGCGCAACAGGGCACGGTGGCGATCACGCGCAACGGCAAGCACATCGTGACGTTGCACCCGCAAAAGCGCACGTATTCCGGTGGGCAGGTACAGACCGAGGCCGCGATCCAGGCCGGCGTGTTCCGTGACCTGTATGTGTCACTCGGCGATTCGATCGGCGACGGCGCCTGGTCGCTGCGCGTGTACGACAAACCGTTCGTGCGCTGGATCTGGGGCGGCGGCGTGCTGATGATGCTGGGCGGATTCGCGGTGGTGCTGGACAGGCGCTTCCGGCTGCGCCGCGCCGTGGAACCCGAAACCGTGCACGCAAAACCCGAGCCCGAGGCGCCGCGCAAACTCGCGGAAGGCGAAGCGTGAACGAGGTGGCGCGCAAGCCTCTCGGCCGTTTCGTGCCACTGATCGTGTTCGCGGCGCTGGTAGCGTTTTTCGTGATCGGGCTGGTGTGGAACCAGACCCACGATGCGCGCTTCGTGCCCAGCCCGCTGATCGACAAGCCGGCGCCGGAGTTCCGGCTGCCGCGGCTGGAGCAGCCGACGCAGTTCGTCACCAAGGCGGACATGCTTGGCAAGCCGTATCTGATCAACGTGTTCGCGAGCTGGTGCTTCGCCTGCGGGGACGAGCATCCGGTGCTGATGGCCTATCGCGACAAGTTCGGTGTTCCGCTGATCGGCTACGACTACAAGGACGCGCCCCAGGATGCGCGCGCCTGGCTGGACCGCCACGGCAATCCGTACCACGAGGTGATCACCGACCAGTCGGGCGAAACGGCGATCAACTTCGGCGTGTACGGCGCACCGGAAACCTACCTGATCGATGCGACGGGCGTCATCCGTTACAAGCACATCGGGCCGTTGACGCCCGACGTGATCGCGAAGGAACTGGAACCGAAGATCCGTGCGCTCGAAGGAGCGGGCACATGAAGCGCCTGCTCGCCATGCTCCTCCCCTCTCCCCTCGGGAGAGGCGGAGCGAAGCGAACGCGCGCGCAGCGCGAACCCGAAGGGGCAGGTGAGGGTTCGTCCGTAGTGAGAAGTTGCGTCGATTTCGTACCCTCACCCCCAACCCCTCTCGCGATGGGAGAGGGGAGCAAAACCGAACCCTCACTCTCCCTTCGGGGAGAGTGGAAAAAACAGCTTCGGCGCATTCGGCAGGTGATGGCCGTCGTTGTCATTGCGTTCGCATTGGCACTCAGCGCGGCCGCGTTCGCGATCGATCCGCTGCCGTTCAAGGACAACGCGCAGCGCGACCGTTTCCAGCACCTCACAAGTGAACTGCGCTGCATGGTCTGCCAAGATGAAAGTCTGTTGGCATCGAACGCCGATTTCGCCAAGCAATTGCGGCGGCAGATCTTCGACATGATGCAGCAGGGCAAGAGCGACAAGGAAATCAAGGATTGGCTGGTCGCGCGCTATTCCACCTTCATCCTGTACGACCCGCCGCTCGCGCCCTCGACGATCGCGTTGTGGTTCGGTACGCCCGTGATCCTGCTCGCGGGCGGCATCGTGGTGGTCGTACTGCTGCGCCGGCGCACCCGCCCGGCGGGCACCATCGCTGAAGATCCCGGAGACGATTGGTGACCACCCGCTTTCTCGTCATCGCGGCCATCATGGTGGTGGTCGCCCTCGCCTGCGTGCTGGTACCGATGCTGCGCAGCGCCCGCCGCGAAGGCCGACCGCGCGGGCCGTTCGTGCTTGCGCTCATCCTCGCGCTGGTGACGCCGCCCGTCGTGCTGGGTGCATATCTCGCGGTTGGCACGCCGCAGGCGCTGCAACCCATGCCCGCCGCGGAAAACCAGGCAACGCTCGCCGAAGCCACCCGCCAGTTGCAGGAAAGCCTGCAGCGCAAGCCGAACGACGCCAAAGGCTGGGCGCTGCTGGCGCAGGCGTATTCCGCGCTCGATCAGCCGCAGCAGGCGCTGGACGCGTTGAACCATTTGCTGAAGTTGAAGCCCGACGATCCGGACGCGATGGTGGCGTGGGTGGAAGCGACGGCCGAAACATCGCCTTCGCATCGGATCGACGATGCGTCGCGCGCCAAGCTGCAGCGTGCACTGCAGATCGAGCCCACGCACCAGCGCGCGCTGTGGCTGCTCGGCATCAGCGATTTCCAGCGCAACGACTACGCCGACGCCGCGAAGCAATGGAAAACCCTGCTGCCGCTGCTGGAACCGGGTTCCCGCGTCGCCGAAACCGTGAAGCAGCAATTGGCCGAAGCCGAAACGCGCGCCGGCGGTACGCAGAGCGCGACCGTGGTAGCCGCCGATCCCGCAACTGCGTCGTCGGCCTCTGCCGCAGTTTCTTCCGTGGCGCTCAACGTCACCGTCAAGCTCGACCCGGCTCTCGTCGCGAAGGTGCAGCCGACGGACACGCTGTTCGTGTTCGCGCGCGCGGTGGAGGGTCCGCCCATGCCGCTGGCGGTCGCGCGCCTGAAGGCCTCCGATTTGCCGGCGAGGGTCACCCTGACGGACGCGATGGCCATGACACCCGCGATGACGCTTTCGAAATTCACGAAGGTCAGCATCGCCGCAAGGATCAGCAAGAGTGGCAACGCAATGCCGCAAGCGGGTGATCTGGAATCCGCGCCGGTCGAGGTCGCGACCGACTCGCACGCGCCGGTCGCGCTGACGATCGACAAGGTAGATTGATTTCGGGACCTGGGCTTCGGGTTCCGGCAATGCGCGCGCGAAGGATGTGCTCATGCGGCCGCGCATCCTTGGCGTCACATCCCGCACTCGTTACCCTTGCGAATCCCGTTTGCAAACGACTCCCATGGCCGACGCTCGCCAATACTTCGACCTGCCCTCGCCTTTTCCGATGAAGCGCGGCGGCGAACTGCGTGGCGCACGGCTCGCGTACGAAACCTGGGGCACGTTGAACCCGGCGCGTGACAACGCGGTGCTGATCCTGACCGGGCTCTCGCCCAGCGCGCACGCAGCCAGCAACGCCATCGACGAATCGCCCGGCTGGTGGGAAGACATCATCGGCGTCGGCAAGGCCATCGATACCGCACGATGGTTCGTGATCTGCGCGAATTCGCTGGGCAGTTGCAAGGGTTCCAGCGGGCCGGCTTCGACCAACCCGACGACCGGCGAGCCATGGCGCCTCGATTTCCCCGAGCTGTCGCTGGAAGACGTCGGCAACGCCGGCCATGAACTCGCGCGCGGGCTCGGCATCGAGCGTCTCGCGGCATTGGTCGGCTGTTCGATGGGCGGAATGTCGGCGCTGGGCTGCCTGGCGCACCATTCCGGTTTCGCGCGCGCGCACGTGAGCGTGTGCACCGCGCCGCGCGCGCAGCCTTTCGCGATCGCCATTCGATCCCTGCAGCGTGAAGCCATCCGGCTCGATCCGAAATGGAACGACGGCCACTACGACGACGAACATTACCCCGAAACCGGCATGAACATCGCGCGCAAGCTGGGCGTGATCACCTACCGCTCGGCGCTGGAGTGGCGCGGTCGGTTCGGGCGCATCCGGCTGGATGCCGATCAGCGCGACGAAGATCCCTTCGGCGCGGAGTTCCAGATCGAGTCCTACCTCAACGCGCACGCGCGCCGCTTCACGCGCTCGTTCGATCCCAACTGCTACCTGTACCTGTCGCGCGCATCGGACTGGTTCGACCTCGCCGAATACGGCGGTACGTCCGATCCCGCCACATCGGTGCGCAATGCGCTCGCAAAAATGAAACTGGAGCGCGCGCTGGTGATCGGCGTCGAAACCGACATCCTGTTTCCGCTCGAACAGCAGCAGCAGCTCGCCGACGACCTGACTGCGACCGGCACCGACACCACGTTCGTCGGCCTGGATTCTCCGCAAGGCCACGACGCGTTCCTGGTCGATACCGGGCGCTTCGGGGCAGCGATCGGCGCGTTCATGGACCGCATCGGCTCAGCGGGTTGAAACCTGCCCAACGCCACTGCCGATGTTCGCCAGAGACCCATCGTCCGGTAGCGCGGTCGCTTGCCCGCCTATGCGCCAGACGTTATAAGCTTATGCCATGGCCATCGATTTCCCCGGGCGCGAACGCCTGATCCGCGCGTTCGACGCTGCCGTCACCAGTGGCGACACGGTCGACACCATGCGCGCGCTGCGTACCGCACTGTGCGACGCAATTCACTCGGGCGAGGTTCGCCTGCCCGAGTGCGTGTTCGAAGGTTGCGCGGAACACTACGCGCGGCGTGAGCTGTACCACAGCCGCGAGCACGACTATTGCGTGGTCGCGATGACCTGGAGCCCGGGTCAGGGCACGCCGATCCACGACCATGCCGGCATGTGGTGCGTCGAAGGCGTGTGGCGCGGTGCGCTGGAAGTGGTGCAGTACGAGTTGTGCGAGCATGACGACGAGCGCTACCGTTTCGTTCCGGCCGGCGTGATCCAAGCCGGCGCCGGCTCGGCCGGCAGCCTGATCCCGCCCCACGAACACCATACGATCTGCAACGCCAGCGACACCGACATCGCGGTCAGCGTGCACATCTACCAGCGGCCGATGATTCGCTGCAGCGTGTTCGAACCCGCAGGCGGCGGCTGGTACGCACGCGGCGAACGGCAACTGTCGCTGGATCACTGACGCGGACGGATCGCGCCATCCCCGCGGGCATTTACCGCTGAGATTGCGTTGCCGGGCGCTGTGAACACGCCACGTATTCGGCTTCGGAAAGCTTGCCGTCACGGTCGCTGTCGCAACCCGGGAAACGCTGGCCGCTGTCGCCGCTGTGCGTGAACTCCGAGCGGTCGAGGAAGCCGTCGTGATTGGTATCCATGTTCTGGAATGCCATCTGCGCTTCGCGCGGCGTCATCTGCACGCCCAAGCCGCCGCCGGAATTGTCCATCTGGCCTGCCGGCTTGCTGGCGGTCGACGTGGCTGGTTGGGTCGGCGGATTGTTGGTGGGCGTGTTCTGCGCGAATGCGCCTGCGGCCATTCCGAGCGCGGCCATGCCGCAAAGAGCGAGGATCGAGGTTCGCATGGGGGACTCTCCTTGTCGATGATGACGCGCGCCGGCAGGGTGCCGCGTCCGCGTCGTCCAGACATGATGCGAAGCCGCGTGTAAATGCGGCGTCAACTTCGGGCTAAATGCCGATAGCGGTTGGCCGGGGTTCACCTGGCCGCCGCTCGCTGCCATCACGGTGCTTGGCATTCGCGCGGCACTCCCGCATACTTTGCGGCCCGTCGCCGAAGTGGCGGAATCGGTAGACGCAGCGGACTCAAAATCCGCCGCCCTTAAAAGCGTGTGGGTTCGAGTCCCACCTTCGGCACCAGGCTTCGATGCGGCCGCGGCGATCTGACACAATGCCGCGATGCGATTGTGGAGCCTGCATCCGCGCTACCTCGACTCCAAGGGTCTGACCCCCGCGTGGCGCGAGGCGTTGTTGGCGCGCGCGGTGCTGACGGGGCAGACGCGCGGCTATCGCGCAATCGCCGGCCCGGTCGAGGCGTGGGAACGCGGCGAAGGACCCGGGTGACACGCGATGCATCGCGGAACCTTGCCAAACGGAACACGCGTGGTCGTCAAGCAGCGGTACAACGCCTCCGGCGATTTCTTCGCGGCTGAAGCGTACGGCCTGGCGGCCTTGCGCGCTGCGGAAGCGTTGCGTGTGCCGAAGGTGTTCGAGGTCGATACGCAACACATCGTGCTCGAAGACCTGGGCGACGGCCGGCCCACGGCCGACTACTGGCGGTGCGCGGGTGCCGGACTTGCGAAACAACACACCGTCACCGGCGCGCGTTTCGGTTTCGAAGGCGACGGCTACTGCGGCGATTCTCCCCAGGACAACACGCCCGATGACGACGGCTGGCGGTTCTTCGCCGAACGCCGCCTGTTGCCGCAGATGCGCCGCGCGTGCGACGGCGGTTTGATCGAAGCACGCGACGCGAAGGCGGTCGAGCACGTCTGCTCGACGCTTCGCGAGCGCATTCCCGATATGCCGCCGGTGCTGCTGCACGGCGATTTGTGGTCAGGCAATCTGCACGTGTGCGCAAACGGCGAACCGGCACTGATCGACGCGGGCGCCGCGCACCACGGCTGGGGCGAAGCCGAACTCGCGATGCTGACACTGTTCGGCGCGCCGCCGCCGGCACTTTTCGACGTCTACGCCGAACGCGCTCCGCTACGCGATGATTGGCGCGAACGCGCGCCGTTGTACAACCTTTATCACCTGCTGAACCACTTGAATTTGTTCGGCAAGGGCTATCTTTCCGCGCTGCGCACGGCATTGGCTGCATGCACGTGACCGCGCCCAGTCGGAACCGGGTCCCGGGTCTTCGCTTTACAGATCCCGCGCGACGCGAAATCCGACCCTTCCGCTGCGCGCGTCGGCCGCCGCACCCATCCGGAACGATGATCGATCCTGGTCGGGCGCGCTGCCCCACGAACCGCCGCGGATTACGCGCTCGGCGCAACCGGGGTTCACCCACGCGCTGCCGTCACTGGGCGCGCGCACGTAATTTTCGTGCCAGCAGTCGGCGACCCACTCGGACACGTTGCCGCTGATGTCGTAGAGACCGAACGGATTGGGCTGGAAGCTCATCACCGGCGCGGGGCCCCAGTAGCCGTCGTTGTAAATCTTGAATGCATTCGCCCAACTGCGGTGCGCGGGCGAGCGATCGCCGGCGCCGGTGAGATTCTCGACCTTGCCCATGGGCGCGCCATCGCCCCACCAATATGCGGTGGTGGTGCCGGCACGCTCGGCGTATTCGTACTCGGCCTCGGTGGGCAGGCGGTAGTGCTGGCCTGTGCGCTTGGACAGCCATTCGACATAGGCGTGCGCATCGTTCCATGACACGTTGACGACCGGATCGTTGCCCTGCGCGCGCTGGCCCGCGTAGTCGTCCTGCCAGCCCACGCCCGCGCGCGTCTGCATGCGGCCATTGGCTTCGTCGTACACCGAGGCTCCGCCCAGCCGGTCGGAGTCGGGCACGTAGCCCGACTGGCGCACGAATGCACGGAATTCGGCGACGGTGACTTCGGCGCGCGCCATCGCGAAGCCCTTGGCGATCGTCACCTCATGCTGTGGCTGCTCGGCGCCGGTTTGCGAGCGGCCGCGTTGCGGTTCGCCCATCAGGAAGCTGCCATGCGGAATCACCACCATCCCGGGCGCCTGCCCCACGATGTCGAGAAAATGGTCGGCGAACACCTGCCCCGGATGGTAGCTCGAGTATTCGCGCGCGTTCTGCACTTTCGCGAGAAACGCGTCGGTAGGCGCACCGAGCGTGGCGGCCTGCTCCGCGATGCGCTGCGCGAGGCCGAGGTTGCCGGCGTCCAGTGCCGATTGCGCCTGCGCCATCAAATTGTCGGCGCGCCCCGTGCGCATCGTCGCGACACGCGCGCGGGTGTCCGCGAGTGCCGGCGAGGACGGCAGGATCGCAGCCGCATCGGCCAGCGCCGCATCAGCCTTGGCGTCGTCGTTCTGCGCGGCGGCGCTCAGCGCGCGGTCCAGTGCCGGCTGCTGCACGCGCTGCAAGCCTTGGCGTGCCACCACGTTTTCAGGGTCGAGCGACAGGACCTTGCGGTAGACCGCCAGCGCGGTGTCGTCGCCAGGTCCTTCCAGCTTGCCTTTCTGCACCAGCTCACTGGCCTGCTCCAGCAACGGCTGCACCTTGGCAGCGGCGTCGATGCGCGCCGCCAGCGCGGCCATGTCGCCGTCGCGCCCCGGTAACTGCTTGAGCGCATCCAGATTCGTCCGCGCGGCGTCGGCGTCACCGGTCGCCAGTGACTGCTGTGCGTTCGCGACCATGCGCGCGTGCAACAGCGAAATCGCGGATTTCACGTGCGGATCGTCGGGTGCCTCCTTGGCCGCTTCCAGCACCAGCGCAAGCGCGCTGCCACTCCCGGGCCCGGTGAGATTGCCGGCGCGCGCGGCCTTGCCGGCTTCGGTCAGCAACTGCGCCACCTTGCCCTTGCCGCCGTGGCTGCCGAACGCGGCTTCGCGGCCACGCGCCGCGATCACCGACGAGGGCGCCAGCGAAATCGGCGGGCCGGCGTTGAGTTCGGATTCGGCCGAGGTCAGCTTGCGCGGCGTCGGACCAGCCGCCAGCGGGGCGCTGGAAGGGACCGCGTTGTGCGACCGCAGGATCGCCGGCTCGACCTTCAACGCCTGCGGGAAAAACCGGTACACCAGCGCGAACGCCAGCAGCAACACGCCGATCGCGCCACCGATGGCGTGCTGGCGGGTGAGGGTTTGCGGCTTCGGCATGCGTTGGTGACGGCTGGGTGATATCGTGTACGGTTCACGATAGCAAACCTCATTGCAATGGAACACCGATCAATCGTCAGGCGAACGCCATGAACGCGGCATGGATCGATCAGGCTGGCGAGCTTCCGGCGCTGCCGGACCGCGAACCGCTGGGACTCGACACCGAGTTCATGCGCCGCAACACCTTCCACCCGAAGCTGGCATTGGTGCAGGCTGCGCACAGCAGCGAACGCTGGCTGCTGGATCCGCTGGCGTACGCGGTCGGCGCCGACGTGCGTGCGCTCGTCGCCCGTCGCACCTGCGTGATGCACAGTGCCAGCGAGGATCTGGAAGCTTTGATGCCGCTGCTGGACGACACGCCGTTCGAACTGTTCGACACCCAGATCGCGGCGGCGCTGTGCGGCATGGGCGCGGGCCTGAGTTACCAGAAGCTGGTGGCCGGCGTCCTGGACATCGCGATCCCGAAGGACGAAACGCGTTCGGACTGGCTGCAGCGGCCGCTGACTGCCAGCCAGCTCGATTACGCCGAGCAGGATGTCGCGCACCTGGCCGCGCTGCACGACAGACTCGCGGCCGAACTCGAACGTCACGGCCGTGCGACATGGCACGCCGAGGATTGCGCGCGGCTGGTGCAGCGCGCGCGTCGCAACCAGACGGAAACCGATCCGCAACCGCAACGCGGGTTTTCGGCCGCGGCCGACTGGCATCCCGACGCGCAGGTGAGGCTGAAGCGCATGTTGTTGTGGCGCGACCTTGCCGCGCGCAAGCTCGATCGCCCGCGCCCGTGGGTGCTGGACGACGCGCACGCACTGTCACTGGCGCAGCAGCCTCCGGCGACCGCGCAAGCCCTGTTCGACCGCGTGAAGGGCTTGCGCGCCATGCGCGGCCCGCAACGCGCGGAATTGCTGACGCTGCTTCAGGCGACGTCGACCCCGGAAGAGCTGGAAGCCCTGCAGCCCATCCCGCCGGCCCCGAAAGGCGAAGCCAAACGCGCCATCGATGCGATGCGCACCGTGGTGCAAGCCGTCGCCGAGAAACTCGCCCTGCCCGCCGGCCTGCTGTGCCCGCGGCGGCTGCTCGAGGAATTCGCGGTCTCCCGTGTCTGGCCCGCGGGCCTGCAGGGTTGGCGCGCGTCGGTACTGGAAACCGAATTGACGCCGCTGCTGCCGAGCTGAGGCGTTGCCGGAGCGCTTGGCGCGCGACCGCATACCGGCTACCATACGCGGCTCGCTGGCGTGCAATGCGCCGGCGCGGCGGCAACGGGATCCCGATGCCCGCCCTGAAAATCCAAATCGTGGGGCGGTAGCTCAGCTGGGAGAGCGTCGCGTTCGCAATGCGAAGGTCGAGGGTTCGATCCCCTTCCGCTCCACCAATTCACAGTTGCACGGGCCGGCTCGCGCGTCGGCCGCTCATTTTCACCCGCAATCGCACGCTACCTCGCGCTGTCGTTCAGTTGCTCCGTGACGCGGTCGCCACGCAAGCGCAGCGCGTGCGCCAGCGCCATGATCGCGGCCGAAAAAAGCACGATCACGACCAGCCCCGACACCATGTCGAGGTAGCCGAGGTTGCCGGCGTGCTTGTCGAGGGCGGGGTAGCGTCCCAGCCAACTGATCAGCGTGACACCGCCGAGCCACGGCAGCATCCAGAAGCCCGCGCGCATGTCCAGCTTCGGCGTGTGTTTGCTCCAACCGGTTTCGTGGATCACCAGCAATGCAAGGCCGAGCAACACGGCAACCATCAGTTTCCACACCACGTCCCAGCCCGACCAGAACACGATCAGATTGGACGACAGGAACGCGAGATACGGAATGATCCAGCCGCCGCCCAGCCGGAACGGGCGCTTGTGGTCCGGCAGTTCGCGGCGCAGCGCCATCATCGTCAATGGCCCGGAACCGAACGACATCACCATCGCCGAGGTGTGGAAGCCGACCAGCTTCTGCCAACCCGGAAACGGCAGGAAGAACAGCAGCCCCACGAAGAACGCCAGCACCACGCTGACCCACGGCACGCCCTTGTCGTTGACGCGCGACAGCGCTTTGGGCGCGTTGCCGTTGCGACCCATCGCGTAGCTCAACCGCGCGGAGAGAACCATGTAGATCAGGCCGGTGTCCGAGGGCGACACGAAGGCATCGACATACAACAGGATCGCGAGCCAGGTGAGTCCGAGCGCCGTCGCCAGCGCCGCCAGCGGCCCGAATGCCATCGCGTGTTCGCCGAGCCCGGCAATGAACGTGTTGCCGATGTTGGCCCAGCCATTCGCGAGCGCCGAGTCCGGCAGGGCGGCGATGAAAGCGACTTGCAGTCCGACATAGACGACCGTGCACAGCGCGAGCGACCCCAGGATCGCGATCGGCACGTTGCGTTGCGGATTGCTGGTTTCGCCGGCGAGTTCCACTCCCTGCCGGAAACCCAGATACGAGAACACCACGCCCGCGGTCGCCACGGCCGAGAACACGCCGTGCCAGCCCATCGGCATGAAGCCGCCGTATTGCGGCGCGAAGAAATGAGCCGGATGGAATTGCACCGCGAAGAACGCCACGATCGCGATGATGATGATCCCGACCTTCCATACCACCAGCGTGTTGTTGATCCGCGCGAACCAGCGCACGCCCAGCATGTTGATGAAAACGAAACACAGCAGCAACGCGCAGGCGACGCCGAGCCCCGGCGTGGTCAGCACCGGCGAGCCGTCCTTCAACGTCTGCAGCCACGGAATGTAGTTGGCCGCGTACTGCAGCACCGCCAGCACCTCCAGCGGTGCGACCGCGACCGTCGCGATCCAGGTGATCCAGCCGGAGGTGTAACTCGCGAATGACCCGAATGCGAAATGCGGGAAACGCACCACCCCGCCGGACACCGGGAACATCGTGCCGAGTTCGGCGTAGGTAAGTCCGATGAGGAGGATCATCACCGCGCCCACCAGCCACGAGATGATCGATGCAGGGCCTGCCTGCTGCGCGGCGTTCATCGCGCCGAACAGCCAGCCCGAACCGATGATGGACCCGACCGCGGTGAACAGCAGTCCAACGGTGCCGATGTGGCGTTTCAGGCGGTGGTCGTCACCGGCGGGTTGGATCGTCGTTGACGACATGCAAGTTTCTCCTCACCGTTTTGAATGGCACAGCAATATCAGTTCGTCATTCCGGGGCCATCGCCAGCTTCATCGGCGATGCAACCCGGAACCCAGCGCCTATCTGATCGAAGCAAAGACACTGGGTTCCGGGTTCGGCCTGCGATGAGGCCGCAGGCCGCCCCGGAATGACGAAGAAATATTTTTGTCGAGCTCGAAGGTCACGGGACACGCCATCGAACTCGAATACTTCTCACCGCTTCTGGACGCACCGCGTGCAGTGTTGTATCTGGAAATATCCAGCCCTTCACTGCTGATGTGCGGCATTACGCCGGCCATGAGGTCGGCAAGGTAGCGCCCCGATCCGCACGCCATCGTCCAGCCAAGGGTGCCGTGACCGGTGTTGAGGAACAGGTTCCTGAAGTGGGTGCCGCCAACCACCGGCGTTCCGTCTGGCGTGGCCGGACGCAGGCCCGCCCAGAACTCGCCCTGCTTCGGATCGCCGCCGCGCGGGTACAAACCGGCGACCACTTTCTCCAGCGTCGCGCGACGTCGCGCGGGTTCCGAAAGGTCGAACCCGCACACGCCGGCGGTACCGCCTGCGCGGATGCGCCGCTCGAACCGCGTGACGGCCACCTTGTACGTTTCATCCAGCACGGTGGATTTGGGCGCCATCGCTGCGTCAATGATCGGAACCGTCAGCGAGTAACCTTTCAATGGATATACCGGAAGCCGGATGCCCAGCGGCGCCAGCAGCCGCGACGTGTAGCTGCCCAGCGCCAGCACGTAGCGGTCGGCCCGCTCGACACGGCCGCCGATGCGTACGCCGGTAATGCGATCGCCGGATGTTTCGAAGGCTTCCGCGGTGGCGTGGAAACGAAACGCCACGCCAGCCGCCTTCGCGCGCTCGGTCAGCAGTCGCGTGAACAGCGCGCAATCGCCGGTCTGATCCTCCGGCAAACGCAGCGCGCCGGTGAACTGGTCCGCGACTTCCGCGAGTGCGGGTTCAACCTTCACGATGCCGGCACGATCGAGCAGTTCGTAAGGCACGCCATGCTGTTCGAGCACCGCGATGTCGCTGCCGGCGGCGTCCAGTTGCGACTGCGTGCGAAACAGTTGCAGGGTGCCGAGCTTGCGGGCCTCGTAATCGATGTCGAGTTCGTCCGCAAGTTCGTTGAGGCATTCCGCGCTGTAGCGCGCCAACCGCAACATGCGAGCCTTGTTGACGGCATAGCGTTTGGCCGTGCAGTTGCGCAGCATCTGCAACAGCCAGATGTACTGGCGCGGATCGAGGCCCGGCTTGATCACCAGCGGCGCGTGCCGCGAGAACAACCACTTCAACGCCTTCAGCGGGACGCCGGGCGCGGCCCACGGCGCCGCGTAACCCGGTGAAATCTGGCCGGCATTGGCGAAGCTCGTTTCCAGCGCCGGACCGGCTTCGCGATCGACCACCGTCACCTCGAAGCCCGCGCGTGCGAGATACCACGCGCTGCAGACCCCGATCACACCGGCACCAAGAACGAGTACGCGCATGGTCGATTCTTTCGTCGATCACTCGGCGTGATCGAACTCCGGCATGGCATCGAACTTGTCGCCCTTGCGCCACTTCTCGGCGCCCGGCCGCGTGTAGACGACCTTGCCGCCGATGATGGTGTACAGCACCCGTGTGCGCAGGATGTCGTTCGCGGGCATCGTCAGCAGGTCGCCGGAGAACACATCGATGTCGGCGAGCTTGCCGGGCGTGAGCGAACCCAATTCGTGTTCCTGGAACATCGCGTAGGCGTTGTTCCAGGTGTAGGACTCCAGTTCCTGCATCGGCGTCTTGGCCTCGGCCGGGAAGAAGGTCTTTTTGCCGTGGTCGTAGGCGCGGGTGACGCCGCAATAGAACACCGGGATCGGATTGGTGTCCTCGACCGGCGTGTCGGTGCCGTCCAGCACGATCGCGCCGCTGTCGATGAGTTTCTTCCAGACATACGCGCCCTCTTTCGCACGCTGCTCGCCGAGCCGCGGCACCACCATGGGCGCATCGGAACAGGTATGGATAGACTGCATCGACGCGATCACGCCCATCGCGGCGAAGCGCGGGATGTCGGCGGGATTCAGATGCTGCGCATGCTCGATACGGAAGCGCAACGCGTGCGCCGCCGGGTCTTCCTCGAAGATCTTCTGGTACATGTCCAGCACTTCGCGATTGGCGCGGTCGCCGATCGCGTGGATGGAAACCTGGAACCCGTCGCGCGCGGCGATGCGGGCAATCTGCGCGAGATCAGCCATCGGCGTGACGTTCTTGCCGGTGATGTTCGGGGCATCGCTGTAGGGTTTGAGAAACCACGCGCTGCGCGTGCCCAGCGCACCATCGGAAACATCCTCGCCCACGCCACGCACCGTGAAATGATTGTCGGCATAACCGATGGTCTTGTACTTCGCGAGGTTCTTGTCGAGCTTGGCGACATCCAGCACACCGACGTTGACGTAAAGACGCAGCGGGAAGCTTCCATCGGCGACGCCTTTCGCAACTTGCTGCTTCAGCCAGTCGATGGTTTCGAAGCTTTCGCCCTGATCGACGAAACTGGTGATGCCCTTGCTGATTTCGTTCTGCACCGCGAGCTGCAGCGCCTTCTCGCGACGCGCGTCTTGTTCGGCCGGCGGCAATTCCTTGAGGTATTTCTGGTACGCGGCATACACCGGGTCGGCTGCGGTGTCTTTCAGCATCCCGATCGCATGGCCCTGTGCATCGCGCACGATGGTGCCGCCCACCGGGTCCGGCGTCTTGTCGTTGATGCCCGCGAGTTTCAGCGCCAGCGCATTGGCGTACAAGCCGTGGAAGCTCGCCGTGTTCAGCAACACCGGATTGTTCGGCGATGCGGCATTCAAACTCGCCGGCAGCGGCAGGCCATCCAGGTTCGGTTGCGGCGCGCGATCCCATTTGCTCTCCAGCCAACCGAAGCCCACGATCCATTCGCCGGGCCTGGCCTTGGCCACGGCGGTTTTCACCATCGCGACCACGCCGTCCCAGTTCTTCGCCTTGCCGACGTTGATCTGCATCAGCGATTCGCCGGTGTCCAGCAAATGGCCATGACCCTCGATGAAACCCGGCGTCACGAACGCGCCGTGCAGGTCCATCACCTTCGTCTGCTTGCCGATGTAATGCGAAATCGATTCGTCGCCGCCGACCGCGAGGATCTTGCCGTCGCGGATCGCGAGCGCCTGCGCTTCGGGCTGCAGCGGATCGAGCGTCGCGATGGTGGCATCTCGCAACACCAGGTCGGCCGGCTGCAAGGCGGGCGGGAACCCCGCGACCGGCGGCGCACTGGATGCGAACGCGCTTGCCACGAAGGCAAGCGCGATGCACGGAAACAACCCTCGAATCGACTTCATGGCACGCTCCCTATTCCGGAACCGCACGACCGCGCGGACCCGTCAACATACAGTGCTTACCAGCTGTACGTGATCCTGCCGTAGATATACGCGCCGCTGAATCCGAATGGCGAGAGCTGCGAATACGGGAATACGCCATTGGTGTTCTGGCCCACACGCACCCGGTCCGGATAGTTGTTCAACACGTTGTTGCCGCCCAGCGTGAAGGTCCACTTGTCCATGAAGTAACTGCCGTTGAGGTCGAGAATCCATTCCGGCGAATAGACCTGGTCGAAGATGTAACTGGTCGAGCTGTAACTGGTGACGCTGCCGTAGCGCGTCAGCGTGGCGCCGACTTCCCAGTTGCCGACGTCGTAACGCTCGTCGAGGATCAGCTTGCTGCGCGGCGCGGCGTCGGCCATCAGCCCCTTGATCGCGTTGCGATTCAGGCGCTGGAAATTGACGCCCAGCGAATCGAGGATCGCTGGATTCGGCTCGACCTTGGTGACCTTGTTCTTGTGGTAGTCGGCGCTGATCGTGGTATTGAGCGTCCCGGCATTGCCAAGGTCGGCGCGGTAAGTGGTGACGATATCGATGCCCTGCGAGCGCACCGTGCCCGCGTTGGTGAAATAGTTGAAACCACTGTAGCCCGGGGCCGTGACGCCATGGCTCGCGAGATAGCTCAGCACCTCAGGCGTGGTCAGCGGAATGGTGCTGGACAGCGCGATGCGGTTGTCGACGACGACCTGGTACATGTCGAGGGTGGCGGTGAAGGCGTTGTTGGGCGTCCACACCGCGCCGATGGTGTAGTTCTTGGCCTTCTCCGGCTTCAGCGGTTCACCGCCCAGCAGGCGCGCAAGCGGCATGGTCGAGGGCACGATGCCGCGCAGGTAGATGCCTTCCGGCAAGCCGAGGTTGTTGCCGGCGCCGAATGAGGTCGAGGAGGTTTCGAAATAGTGTTCCTGCCCCAGCGTCGGCGCGCGGAAGCCGGTGGACACGGTGCCGCGAATCGCGAATGCCTGCGAAAATTGATAGCGGCCGGACAACGCATACGAGGTGTTGCTGCCGAAATCCGAATAGTTCGAATGGCGCGCCGCCAACGACATGTCGAAGTTGTCGGTGAGGTTCGATTCGAGCTGCACGTACTCGGCGAGACTGTGGCGCGAAACCGAAATGGCATCCGACGGCGACCAGCCGGCAAAGCCCTGCGCACCACCGGTCGCGTCGTTGTGGGTCGTGCTGATGTAGTAGGAACCCAGGTCACCCGCCGCGACGCTGTAGCTCTGGCGCAGCCATTGCGTGCCGAACGCGACGTTCAGCGGATGCGACAGCCAACTCACGTCCAGCGGCTTGGAAATGTCGACGTCGAACGTCTGCTGCTTGGCGCGCAGGATGCCGTCGTGGAACTCGGTCGGGCTGGTGCCGAAATCCGCCAGCATCGCGAAGTTGGTGGTGTTTTCCGTCGCGTAGGAAACGCGGTTGCCGCCGGTATTCGCGCTGACATCCCAATTCCAGCCGTCGAGCACGCCGCGCAACCCGGCGACCAGCGCACTGTCGGTCGATACACCGCGTTCGTGCGGAAGGAACCCGTTCGGGAATGGACTGATGGCCAGCCACGGACTTTTCGGATATGGCGTATTCAGGCCATAACGGTAGAAATCGTACGGCGTGCCCTCGCGCCGGCCGAAATGCCCGTACGCATAGAACTGTATGTTGGGCGTGATGTCGTATTGCCCATTGATCAGCGCGTTGGAATCCTTGAACGGCACCACGCCGGTGTGGAACAGCGTGCCGTACTGCGCGAGCCCGGGCCTGACATCCGGTTCGGCACGATTGGTTTCATCCTGGTTGCCGTCCTCGAGGCTGAACCGCATCCAGCCCTTGTCGCCGAGCGACACGCCGAAGTTGCCAGCCCCACGCCAGGTTCTGCCATCGCCCGCGGCGTACTGCCCGACGGTGGCGGTGACGCTCCCGCCTTGCGCGCCCTTTTTCAGGATCACGTTGATGACGCCCGCGATCGCGTCGGAACCGTACTGGGCCGAAGCGCCGTCGCGCAGCACTTCGATGTGATCGACCGCGGACAGCGGAATCGTGTTGAGGTCGTAACCCTGGGACCCGACGCCGATGTTGGCGAGGGTCATCACCAGCGCGCCCGGATGCCAGCGCTTGCCGTCCACCAGCACCAGCACTTCATCGGGCGGCATGCTGCGCAACTGGAACGGACGCTGGAATGCTTCGAGGTCCGAAGCCGGCGACATCGGGAAGTTCAGCGAGGGAATCGCGCGCGACAGCGCCGTACCGAAATCGAACGCGCCGGTCTGCCTGAGTGCGTCACCGGAAACCACGTCGACCGGCTGCAGCGAATCCTTGAGCGTGCGACCGAGCACGCGCGTGCCCGTCACCACCACGGTGGAGAGGGTCGCGGGCCGCCGGGACTTGTTAGGGGATTGCGTGGATGACTGCTGATCCGTGCTGCTTGTCGCTTGCGTGTCCTGGGCCGCGGCGGTGCCCGCGAGCGCGAGCATCACCGATGCCGCCAGCAGGGTCGGAACAACTTGTTTGGAACGCCTGTTCATCGCACTCTCTCCGCGCTTTTGCCCGCCGCAGGATTGCAGCGAGCGAAGTTGTGTTGGTGAAATTACAAGAATCCCCATTTGCAGCGCGAGCGTAACCACAAACGCCTCCGCGTCGCCAATGAAAAAAAGGGTACATGGCATAACTGCATGTTGTGGAGGCGACCGCCGCGGCCGATCGCGCGTCGCTCATCGTGCGAGCATCCGCTGTGCGAGCTGCCGCACCAGATCAAGAAATCGCTTCTGCACCGGATTCAACGGGCTGTCGGGGCGAAACATTGCATACAACACCACGTCGAGGTGCGGTTTCAGCGGACGCATCTGCACGTTGTGCGCATCGCCCGCGCGGGCCGTGAACGGATCGACCAGCGCCAAGCCCTCGCCCTTGGCCACCAGCGAATGCGCCAACTGGTAGGTCTGCACCGACACCAGTCTTTGCGGCGCCGGTTCCACCTGCGCCAGATGACTTTGCAGCATGTTGCCGAGCGCGTCGCGCACCATGATGCCGATCATGGGCTGGCTGGCCAGCGCGCCGATCGGCAGCGGCCGCGACAGCTCCGATTCCGGCCACCAGCCCGGCGGCGCAATCACCATCACCCGTCCCCGGCACAATGCCTTCTGCCGCAGGGTCTGGTGTCCGATGTCCTGCAGGGTCAACCCGATGTCGGTGTCGCGCAGCGTCAGCGACTGGCACATTTCCACGGAATGTTGCGTCGACAGTTCCACGATGGTGCGGGGGAAGGTCTTGCGCAGCAGCGCGGTGGCCTCGGGCAGCAGACCCATGGCCAGCGTCGGCGTGCACGTCACGCGCAACGGACTGCTTTCCGGCTGGCTCATGTTGGTGGTGAGCCGCTGCAGGTCGTGCACATCCTGGATGATCTTTTCGATGCGGTCGCGCAGCAACAACGCCTGCTGCGTCGGCTGCAGGCGTCCGCGCACGCGGCTGAAAAGCTCGAAGCCCAGCTGATCCTCGGCGTGCTGCAGCGCCTTGCTGGCCGCCGGCTGCGAAATGTTCAAAAGCTTCGCCGCGCCGGTCAGGCTGCCGGTGGTGAGCACCGCATGGAACAGTTCGATGTATCGCAGACGCATGTCGAGTCACCCCTTCCCGGACGGATCGTTGCCCGTCCGTTGTCGCGCCCACCGGTGCCGCGCCGGCGGCGCCGGGACGCTGTGGGCGAATCATCGCATGTAACCGCCGCGAACACCCGGGCCGAAAGTATGGGCGGCCGGTACACTCCCGGACACCATTGCACTTCGCGCCAACAACGGATCAATCATGCCTGCGCGTCTCGCCACTGTCGCCATCCTGCTGCTGGCCTGCATGCCGGCCCATGCCGAACACAAAAACCTCCGCGATTACGGCATCCGGATCGGCGTGCTGCAACCGGGCACGTGGAATGCGATCACCGACGTGCCGGGCGTGCTGGTCGGGCAGAAGACCTTGGTGCATGGCGACGACGTGCGCACCGGCGTGACGGCCATCCTGCCCTACGCCGGCAACGTCTTCCAGAACAAGGTGCCTGCCGCGGTGTACGTCGGCAATGGTTTCGGCAAGTTGACCGGCACCACGCAGATCGCCGAACTCGGCAACATCGAAACGCCGATCGTGCTGACCAACACGCTCAGCGTGCCGACCGCCGCCGATGCATTGATCGACTACACCTTTTCCTTTCCGGAAAACGCCGAGGTGCTGTCGGTGAACCCCGTGGTCGGTGAAACCAACGACGGCTGGTTGAACGACATCCGCGGCCGCCACGTCACGAAACAGGACGTGCTGGACGCGATCCATGCGGCGAAAACCGGTCCGGTCGCACAGGGCGACGTGGGCGCCGGCACCGGCACGGTCGCGTTCGGCTTCAAGGGCGGCATCGGCACCGCGTCCCGCAAACTGCCGGCCTCGCTCGGCGGTTACACCGTGGGTGTGCTGGTGCAGACGAACTTCGGCGGCGTGCTCGACATCGATGGCGTGCCGGTCGGCAAGCTGCTGCACAAGTATTACCTCAGCGACAAGTTGAACGATTCGCCGGACGGTTCCTGCATGATCGTGGTGGCGACGGACGCCCCGCTGGACTCGCGCAACCTCGAACGGCTCGCGAAACGGGCGATCCTGGGCTTGGGCAAAACCGGCGGCATCGAGTCGAACGGCAGCGGGGATTACGTGATCGCGTTCTCGACCGACAAGGATTCGCGGGTCGTGTACGAATCCGATGACCCGCTGCAACACGTCACCGTGGTCCGCAACGATGACATGTCGCCGCTGTTCATGGCCGCGATCGAAGCGACCGAGGAAGCCATCCTCAACTCCCTGTTCCATGCCGAAACGACGACCGGCCGCGATCATCACCGGATCGAAGCGCTTCCCGTCGACAAGGTGTTGCAGATCATGCGCCAGCGCGGCCACGACGTCGTCGATCCCGCAGCGCGCGGCGACCGCGCCCGGTAGCGGCAGGTACTCGCCCTGCTCGACCGGGGCGGCGCCCCGGCGAGCGCGCCACTCACAACTCCCAGTTATGCCAAGTGCCGGTCTTTTCATTGGTCGGCGGCGTGCGCCCACGAGTAATCTCCTGCAGGCACTGTTGTTGGCGCACATCCGAAGGAAGGATTGCATGTCTGACCATGGCGAAGTGGCTGGCGACGGCCAGTGGGGTCCGCCTTATCTCTTGTATCTGGGCCAAGCCACCGACGATCTGGCCATCAAGACGGCCAGGGGTCTGGCGTTCTGGCGCCCCGAATGGTGCGTGGGCCAGCATCGGCATCTCGATTGCCGGTACACGCTGGGCTTGCCCGACATGAGTTTCGAGCAGGCGCATGAGGCAGGCGCCAACACCATGGTGATCGGCACCGCGAACGCCGGCGGCGTGATGGCGCCCGAAACCGTGGCCGATATCGTCGAAGCGCTCAATGCGGGCCTCAACGTGATTGCCGGCCTGCACCAGAAACTGCGCGACAACCCCTACATCGTGGCCGCGGCGCGACGCAACGGCCGCGTGCTGTACGACGCGCGCGATTTTACCCGCAACATCCCGGTCGGCAACGGCCGCAAACGCGCGGGCCGCCGGCTGCTGACCGTCGGCACCGACTGTTCGGTCGGCAAGATGTACACCACGCTCGCGCTCGAGCGCAGCATGCACAAGCGCGGTTTGACCGCGGATTTCCGCGCCACCGGCCAGACCGGCATCTTCGTGGCGGGCGGCGGCATTCCCGTGGATTCGGTGATCGCGGATTTCATTTCCGGCGCGGCCGAGTGGATTTCGCCCGCGCGCGAAGACGGCGGCTGGGATCTGATCGAAGGGCAAGGCTCGTTGTTCCATCCCTCTTATGCCGGCGTATCACTGGGCTTGCTGCACGGCTCGCAACCCGACGCGCTGGTGCTGTGCCACGAGCCCACCCGCCGGCACATGCGCGGGTTGCCGGACTCGCCGGTTCCCGACCTCAAGCGTTGCCTCGACGCGAACATCGAGGCCGCACGCCTGACCAATCCCGCGGTCAAGGCCGTCGGCATCGCTCTCAATACTTCCAATCTCTCCGAGCACGAAGCGCAGGCAATGTGCCGCGAAATCAGCGGCCGGCTGCAGCTTCCCTGCGAAGACCCGGTCACGATGGGCGTGGAAGGCATCGTCGACAGCCTGCTTGCATGCTGCGCGAACTGATCATCCGGCACCGCAGCCTGCCGCTGCACTCGCCGTTTCGCATTTCGCGCGGTGTCAAGCATGCCGCCGACGTGATCGTCATCGAGATCAGCCAAGGCAACTGCACCGGGCGCGGCGAATCCGTGCCGTACGCACGCTACGGCGAATCCGTGGCCTCGGTGCTCGATGAAATGGAGGCGCTGCGCAAGGAACTTTGCGCCGGAATGGGTCGCGACGAATTGCAGGCTCGGCTGCATCCAGGTGCAGCCCGCAATGCCATCGACGCCGCGTTGTGGGATCTCGAATCGAAACTCACTGGCGTGCCCGTCTGGGCGCGATTGGCGAGGGCGCCGCGGATGCCGGTCGTCACCGCGCTCACCGTCAGTCTCGACACGCCGGACGCGATGGAGCAAGCCGCGTCGCGGATCGCGGATGCCAAGCTCATCAAGGTCAAGCTCGATGCCGACGATCCCGCTTCGCGCATCGAAGCTGTGCGGCGCGCAGCGCCGTCCGCGCGGCTCATCGTCGATCCCAACGAAAGCTGGACCCTCGACATCCTGCACGACACGCTGCCCGCGCTCGAACGCGCAGGCGTGGATCTGATCGAACAGCCGTTGCCGGCGATCGGCGATGCCGATCTCGCGGGGTTTTCCAGCCGCATCCCGATCTGCGCCGACGAGGCTTGCCACACCAGCGCGGATCTGCCGCGCCTGCTCGACCGCTATCAGGCCATCAACATCAAGCTCGACAAGACCGGCGGCCTGACCGAAGCGTGGCGGCTGCTGCGCGCCGCGCGCACGCAAGGCTTCCGGATCATGGTTGGCTGCATGGTGGGATCATCGCTTGGCATCGCGCCTGCGCTGGAGATCGCGCGCGAAGCGGAGTTCATCGATCTGGACGGACCGCTGTGGCTGGAGAACGATCTCGACGACGGCGTAAAGCTGCAGGACGGCTTGCTCGCACCGCCCGCGCCAGGATTCTGGGGTGCGTAGGTAACGGAAGTTCCGGTTTTGCTCGTCATTCCGGAGCTGCCGCAGCTCAATGAATGGCGCGAGTCAATCCCAGTGCATTTGCATTCCTGCGCGTTGAACAAAGACACTGGATTCTCGCTTTCGCGGGAATGACGAAAATACGGCTGACCAGGGATTCCCCGGGAGTAGCACAATCTCCAGTTATGCCACGTGACGCTTTTTTCATTGGTGCCGTTCACGACCGGCGACTATTTTCCGATTCGATGACCAACAAGGTGAAAGCGATGTTCCAGCCTGACGCGGCCCGACATTCTTCTGATCCATCCCTTCACGCCGACGCGCTTCGCCGCGCCGCCTGGACGCGCACCGCCATCGCGGTGGCGATCGCGGCGTTCACCACGGCCGCGGCCGCGCGCGACAATCGCTCTGCCGTGCCTGATTTTTCGCACGCGCCCGCCGCGACCCAGGCCATGCTGGCCAAGGCCAAACCGGTAACGGCCAGGCACGCGATGGTGGTTTCGGATCAGCACCTCGCGACCGATGCGGGCGTGCAGATCCTCAAGCAAGGCGGCAACGCCATCGACGCGGCGGTCGCGGTCGGTTACGCGCTGGCGGTGACGCAACCGTGCTGCGGCAACATCGGCGGCGGCGGCTTCATGACCATCCATTTGAAGAATGGCGAGAACCTGTTCCTGAACTTCCGCGAGAAGGCGCCGTTGAAGGCGACCCCGAACATGTTCCTGGACGCGCAGGGCAACGTCGTCGAAGGCCGCAGCACCGACACCTATCTTGGCGTCGGCGTGCCGGGCACGGTGATGGGCCTCGACACCGCACTCAAGAAGTACGGCACGATGAGCGTCGCACAGGTCATCCAGCCGGCGATCAAGCTGGCTCGCGACGGATTCGTACTGGAGGAAGGCGACGCGAAGATCATCAACAACGATCTCGAAGCGCTCAATAAATACCCGGAGTCCGCCGCGGTCTTCGGCAATGGCGGCAAGCCGTGGAAGGCGGGCGACCGCGTGGTGCAGAAAGACCTCGCCAATACCCTGGAGAAGATTGCCAAGGGCGGCACCGATGCGTTCTACAAGGGCTCGATCGCCAAGGCCGTCGTGAAAGCCAGCGATGCGCACGGCGGCATCCTCAGCATGAAGGATTTCGCCAGCTACAACGTGGAATGGAAAAAGCCGCTGCAGTGCGAATATCGCGGCTACACCATTCTTTCCGCACCGCCGCCGAGTTCCGGTGGCACCACGATGTGCCTGGCGCTTAACATCCTGAAACCGTACCCGGTCGCCAACTGGGGCTACGCTTCGACCAAGTTCGTGCACTACTTTGCCGAAGCCGAGCGCCGCGCTTTCGCGACCCGCAACACCTATCTCGGCGATCCTGATTTCGTGAAGATCCCGATGCAGAAACTGATGTCGGCATCCTACGCCGCGTCACTGCGCTCGACGATCAAACCCGACAAGGCCACGCCCTCGTCCGAGATCAAGAGTTTCCTGCCGCCCAGCGAGGGCAACAACACCACGCACTATTCGGTGATCGACAGTCACGGCAATGCCGTGGCCGTCACCTACACCATCAACTTCCTGTTCGGCATCAAGCAGATCGCTGGCGACACCGGCTTCTATCTCAACGACGAGATGGACGATTTCACCGCCAAGCCCGGCGCGTCCAACGGTGCCGGACTCGTGCAGGGCAAGGCCGATGCGGTCGAGCCCGGCAAGCGTCCCTTGAGTTCGATGACGCCGACCGTCGTGTTGAAGGACGGCAAGCCGTTCATGCTGAGCGGCAGCCCCGGCAGCGCGACCATCATTTCGACCACGATGCAGAGCATCATCAACGTCGTCGACTTCGGCATGAACATGCAGCAGGCGGTCAATGCGCCTCACATCCACATGCAGTGGTACCCGGATGTCGTGTACGTCGGCCCGGGCTTGCTGACACCGGAATCGAAGCAGCACCTGGAAGGGATGGGCTACACGCTCAAGGAACGTCACCTGGGCGTACTCGAATCCATTCTCGTCAACCCGAAGACCGGCTTGCTGGAAGGCGCCAGCGACCCGCACCGTTCGGCGGGTTCGGCGGCAGGTTACTGAAGAGTGCAATGCACACGCAGGCTCACTTCGAGAGCGAGGCGCGCAAAAACCCTCTCCCACTGGGAGAGGGTGCACCGAAGGGGCGGGTGAGGGTCCGCTTACCGATGGCGCTACGTCTTCTACGAAGAACTTGCAGTTCGAGTGTTCGTACCCTCATCCGGCGCTGCGCGCCACCTTCTCCCGGAGGGAGAAGGAAAAGGCCGGCAGCGGATCAGGTCCACAAAAAAAGATGACCGCCCCGACTGCCCGCGCCGACCCCGCATGCGCCGACGAAGCATGCCTGGACGGCGTCGAACTCCCCGCTTTGGCACGGCGCGTGGGCACGCCGTGTCATGGTTATTCCGCAAGCGTGATCCGGCACCGCATCGCTGCCCTGCAAAAGGCATTGCACGGGCTGGATGCACGGATCTGCTACGCGGCCAAGGCCAACTCGAACGTCGCGATCCTGCAACTGATGGCCGAAGCGGGACTGGGCGCCGACATCGTTTCGGGCGGCGAGTTGTGGTGCTGTCTGCACGCCGGCATTCCCGCTGACCGGATCGTGTTTTCCGGCGTCGGCAAGACCGCGGAGGAAATCGCGGACGCGCTCGATGCGGGCGTCGCACGCTTCAACGTCGAGTCGGCAGACGAGCTGCAACTGCTGCAACGCGTCGCCGCGGAACGCAATGTCACTGCACGTGCCTCCGCGCGCATCAATCCCGACGTCGATGCCCTCACCCATGCCAAGATTTCCACCGGCAAGTCGGAGAACAAGTTCGGCGTCAGCATCGACGAAGCGCGCGGCTGGTTCACGAACGGCGCGGCGCTGACGCACGTGCAACTGGATGGCCTGCACGTCCACATCGGCTCGCAGATGCTGAGCCTCGCTCCGATCCGCGCGGCGCTGCGACGCGTGGCGGAATTCTGGCGCGAACTGGCTGCAGCGGGACACACGATCCGCAGCATCGATGTCGGCGGCGGCCTGGGAGTGTGCTATCGCGCAGGCCACGATAATCCGGTTTCAATCGATGACTACGCCGATGCAATCCGCGAAGCGCTGGCGGGTTATGACGGCCGCATCCTGCTGGAACCCGGCCGCTGGCTGGTGGCCGAAGCCGGCGTGCTGCTGACGCGGGTGATCCGCATCAAGCGCGGCCAGCAGCGTCAGTTCCTGATACTCGATGCCGCGATGACCGAACTGATCCGGCCATCGCTGTACGACGCGTGGCACGACATGGTGCCGCTGGTCGACAAGTCACGCCCGTTGCAAACCTACGATGTCGTCGGCCCCGTCTGCGAAACCGGCGACACCTTCGCACGGGATCGCACGATGCTGGAATGCAAGGCGGGCGACCTGGTGATGATCAAGGGCACCGGCGCCTATGGTGCATCCATGGCATCGAACTACAACTCGCGACCGCTGGCGGCCGAAGTATTGCTCGACCAAGGTCGTTACGCAGTGGTGCGGCGGCGCCAGACCTTGGAAGAGATGGTCGCAGGTGAACAGGCAGCGCACGATTGGGATGCGACATGAAAGCTTTCACGCGCGCGTTTCTGGTTTTCCTGGCGTCGCTGTTCGCGACCATTGCGCAGGCTGCTACCCCGCCACCGAAGCAGAACGCCGACCTCGACCGCCTGGTCAGCGCGGTGGTCGCGTATTACCACCTGCCGGGCCTCGCGGTCGGCGTGATCGACCACGGCAAGGTGGTCTACACGCGCGAAGTCGGAAAGCTCGCGTCCGGCAAGCCGATCGACAACGACACGTTGTTCGAGATCGCGTCCAATACCAAGGCCATGACCTCCACCCTGCTTGCGCGGCTCGTGCAGCAGGGCAAGTTGCGCTGGGACGACCCGGTCACCAAGTACCTGCCGTCGTTCCGCATGTACGACCCTTGGGTGACGAAGAACATGCAGGTCGGCGATTTGCTGGTGCACCACAGCGGTCTGTCCGAAGGGGCGGGCGACCTGATGCTGTGGCCGACCCCGAACCACTTCACGTCCGCGGACGTGATCGCAGGGCTGCAATACCTGAAGCCCGCCTACAGTTTCCGCGCGGGTTATGCCTATGACAACACGCTGTACATCGTGGCCGGTCAGGTTGCGGCCGCGGCCGGCGGTGCGCCGTATCCCACGCTGATGCGCCGCGAGATCTTCCAGCCGCTAGGCATGACGCGCTGCCAGATCGGTACGTGGAATCGCGATGATGTTGGCAACGTGGCCGACCCGCACCTCATCGAAGACGGCCATTTCATCGCGATCCACCATCGTGGTTCGATCGTGCACGAAACCACGATGGATTCGGCCGGGGGCGTCCGCTGCAGCATCCACGACATGCTGACCTGGGCCATGAACTGGCTGGCGCCGACGCCGCAGCAGTTGCAGTGGCTGACGCCAAAGGAACGGCACGCGGAGTGGACGCCGTACACACCGATGCCGATTTCCAAGCTCAGGCACGAATGGGACGGCACGCTGTTCTGGGGCTACGGTTACGGCTGGCGGATCGGTGACGTCGACGGCGAAATGACGGTGTCGCACACTGGCACGCTTTCAGGCATGTTTTCGGCGGTCACGCTGCTGCCGTTCAAGCAAAGCGGCTACGTGTTCCTGATCAACGCCGAAGCCGACAATGCGCGCAGCGTGCTCAATGAAGTATTGACCAAGCACTTCACCGCGCCCGACAAGGCGCGCAGCGTCCAGAGCTACGCCGACGAACTGAAGCACGCCGACGAGCAGCGACGAATCTCCCGCGTACCCGACACCTCCTCGCGCAAACCGGCGACGCCAGCCGGCCTGAAAAACGAACTCGGCGTATGGCGCGATCCGTGGTTTGGCGAGATACACATCTGCGCGCGCGGCGGCAAAGTGCAGTTCGCATCGCAAAAGTCCCCGGAGCTCACCGGTGAAGTGATGCGCGTCGGCGACAAGTATCTCGTGCACTGGTTCCATGGCGATGCCGAGGCCTGGCTGCGCTTTCCGCAAAAAGCAGGCGAGACGCTGCGCATGGCCAAGGTCGACCCTGATGCGGACTTCAGCTATGACTATCAGGATCTCGATTTCACGCGGGAGCACACTTGTGACTCTGACCCCTGAGGAGTCTTCGCCTTTGCTCGTCATTCCGGAATACTCGCGCCATCCATGGCGCTCGCGCTACGCGCCGCCTTCGGCGTTCGCGTTTGCAGTCCTGCAAACGCAGTCGCGAAGCGATATCCGGGACCCAGCGCCGTTGTTCTTCGATGCGGCGCGAGCAAAGTCGCTGGGTTCCGGATCGCCGCTGCGCGGCGTCCGGAATGACGAAAAAACATTGGTTGGTAAAAGGATGGCAATTCTTCTGGTTTGCCTGCTGGCTCTGATTGCCGTGGCCGCAAACGCCGACGCGCCGCCCCAAATCTCC